>OBKV01000519.1_pt1 | contig 30704 bp, 34 predicted proteins | sample 1517301 | NCBI WGS metagenome assembly OBKV01 (sample SAMN04571685, study PRJEB22368) | human gut metagenome | biome: human gut; material: stool | host: Homo sapiens | place: Luxembourg | collected 2012-06-29 | reverse complement strand
GCAGCCCACAAGCTGCACAGCCTGCACACCCTGCCAGACCTCACAGCAGCCAGCAGCCCACCGCCAGCACCTACCGACACCGCACCCCGCCAGCCCTGCCGCCCACCTGCCGCAGCAGATCACCCCGCCAACAGCCAAAAACAACCCACCGCAGCCCGCCGCCGGAGGGGTCAGATTCTTTACCTGACCGGCATATGGCCTTTGCAGTATAGCCAATAGCTAGGCTATAGCCGCCTTATCTAACCCCCTGCCCCCTTCCTTCTCCGCCTCGACGGCCTGCCGCTGCTCTGGGCACCGCCCACCGGCGCCCCGTCCGGCCCCGCCGCCGGAAAGGTACTGCCCCCCGCCGGCGGGCGCGGTGCGGGTTCCGAAGCCCCAAAATATTTCTAGGTGCAAAATTTTTTGAAGGGCTTCCGCGTTTTGGCCCCCGAAAAAGGGGGTACAAGTCAAAAAAATGTAAGCCCGTGGCGGACATGGCGGTAACGTCACCGGAATGGTGGACGCTTACAATTTGTACGCAACTCACGTTTTGCCGGTGCCAACAAATCATTCCGGCGTGATCTTGTTGAGGTCAACAAAATCGGGATAGACCATCTTGCGGGGGCTGGCAAAATGGTGGCTATGTCATAAAGTGTTTACATTTGAAAGCCCCAACCGGCAAAAGATAAGACGTTATAAGACGGTTTTGGTGCTATACTTAGTACAGTGGAATTATGGAGAGAGGCCCCACGGCGGCGAACCGAGGGGCCTTTTTCATACACTGTTGCTTACAAGTTGTAAGTGACCCGAAGAAATGCCGCAGGACCGGCGGCGAAACTGAATGCTCTGCCTGGATGATTTGCCAGACGGGGCATTTTTTATTGGAGGAAAACCAAATGGCAAGGCGAAGCGATGAGCGCGATGCCGCCCGCGCTGAGTACATTGCCCGGATGGAGAAAGACGGAGAAGTGAATCTTCGGCAGCTGGCGGACGATCTCCATCTTAAATATGATACGGTCCGCCGCTGGAAGGCAAAGGACGGGTGGGGCCCGCCCGCACCCCGGAAGCCCGGCGGACAGCCGGGAAACAAAAACGCCGTGGGCAACCCCGGCGGCGGGGCACCTGTCGGGAATGAGAATGCAATGAAGGATGGAGCCTATGCGACCATCTTCTTTGACAAGCTCACCCCGGAAGAAAAACAGATCGTAGAGAATGCGCCTCGGAACAGCACCGAGCTGACTTCCCACGAAATCGGTGTACTGCTGCTCCGGGAAAAGTACATTCTGGACAAGATCAAAGAGTATCAGGCTTTACCACCTGACCAGATGATTACATCCAGCGTCATGGATATGCGAGTACCCGGCGGACGTGGCAAGCGGAAGCGGGACGGCGCAAACCAGCAGATCGGTATGTATCAGAAGGAGACCCCAGCACAGCGTATCTTGCAGCTGCAGGAAGCCTTGAACAAGATTCATGGCCGCATCCTGTCTGCGGCGGCCCAGATGCAGAAAAACGAAATGGACAAGCTGCACCTGGAAACCGAACAGCAGCGGCTTGAACTGCTGCGCATCCGGGCAACCGGCGAGATCGGAGAACCGGGGGACGGTGACAAAGATGCTGTACACGAGTAAGGCCGTTGGCGAATGGCTGGGTATCACTGACCGTCAGGTGCGGAACCTGCGGGATCAGGGCGTGTTGTCCGAAGTCCGGCCCGGTGTCTTTGACATGAAGGTCTGTGTCCGGCAATACCTGAACTTCAAGATCGGCAACAAAGACGATCAAGCCCGCCTTGTTGCTGCCCGTGCCGAGCGGGAGGAAACCCGCGGCAAGATCGAGAAAATGCGGATGGAGGAAGCCCAAGGCGACCTGCACCGCACCGAGGACGTGGAACGCGCCCTGAAAACCATCTTTGCAAATTTCAAGAACCGGCTGGAAACCATCCCGACTAAGTACGCAAGTACCATGGCCCAGCTGACCGACCCGGCGGAAGCCAACGATATTCTGCAAAAAGCAGTGCAGGAAGCACTTGTGGAATTGAGTGACCCCGAAATTGCGCTGGCAGCACCAGCGGGGGAGGAACCCGAAGATGAGCAGGAAGAATAAATGCCGGGGCTGTGTCTGGGGAACCCGGCTGAATGAGATCCAGCAGTTTTGCCCGTTCGGCAGCTGTGTGAAGAAAGGCGGCGGCAACAATGGCAATGATCCACCTGGAACCGCAGACTGCACAGATGTTCAGCCGGGCGCTGGGTGCGCTGAAGCCGCCCCCGAACCTGACCCTTAGTCAGTGGGCAGATAACTACCGCCGCTTGTCGGCGGAAGCATCCGCAGCACAAGGCCGTTGGAATACGGACAACGCACCTTTCCAGCGGGAGATCATGGATGCCATCGGGGATGTCCATATCCGCAAGGTGGTTGCCATGATGTGTGCCCAGTCCGGCAAGACGGACGGGCTGATCCTGAACACCATCGGGTACTACATGAGCTATTACCCGGCCCCCATCATGATTGTGCAGCCCACGGTGAACCTGGGCGAGAGTTTCAGCAAAGACCGTCTGGCTACCATGATCCGGGACACTCCGGTGCTCCGGGGCCTTGTGGATAACAAGAGCCGCTACTCTGGCAACACCATCATGAAAAAGAACTTTGCCGGCGGTCAGCTCACCATCGTTGGCGCAAACGCCCCGACCGATTTGCGCGGCCGCCCCATCAAGGTACTGCTGGCGGACGAGGTGGACGCTTACAAAGCCAGCGCCGGCAAAGAAGGCGACCCGGTCATGTTGGCCGAACAGCGTCAAACGACCTACTGGGATTACAAGACGGTGCTGGTGTCTACCCCCACCGACAAAAACAACAGCCGTATTTTGGACGAGTTCAACGCATCCACCCAAGAGGAATGGACGGTGCCTTGCCCGAACTGCGGCTTTTATCAGCCCTTTGTTTGGGACAACATGGTATTCGATAAAGACAAGTGGCCGGAAGGCGGCGTGCAATACCGCTGCGCCGAGTGCGGCTGCCTTGACAACGAATACCGCTGGAAGAAGAACAGCCTGAAAGGCAAGTGGCACGCAGAGCACCCGGAACGGGCGGTGCGGGGCTTCCACATGAACAAGATCGGCTCCACCCTCTGCGGGTGGGACAAGATCGTGGAGGACTTCATTGCTGCTGACTTGGATGCACAGCGCGGCGATTACGAGAAGATGCAGGTCTTTGTGAACACCGACCTGGGCTTGCCGTGGGAGGAACCGGGCGAAGCGGTGGAGGCAAACAACCTGCTGGACCGCCGCGAGTTCTACGAGGCCGAAGTCCCGGACGGCGTAGTGTACCTGACGGCTGGTGTCGATACCCAGGATAACCGCTTCGAGGCCGAAGTGGTGGGCTGGGGTATCGGCAGAGAAAGCTGGGGCATCCGGTACCAACGCATCTACGGCGACCTGAAACGCGGTCAGGTGTGGGCAGACCTGGACGAGTTCCTTTCCCGTACATGGAAAAAGAAAGACGGCACGGAACTGTCCCTGCGGTCTGTCTGCATGGACAGTGGCGGCCACTTCCCGGATCAGGTCATCCGGTTTTGCAAAGAACGGGAGGAACGGCATATCTGGGCCATCAAAGGCCGCGGCGGCATGGACGTACCCTACCTGCGCAACCCCACTCAGAACAACCGCGTCAAGGGCGAACTGTTCACCTTGGGCGTTGACACCGGCAAGAACCACGTCCTTGCCCGGCTGAAAGTGCTTATCAAAGGCCCAAACTACTGCCACTTCCCGGCGGCAGAAGATGCCGGGTATGACGAAAATTATTTCAAGATGCTTACTGCGGAACACAAGGTCACACGCTGGAAGTCTGGCCGCAAAGTGGAACGGTGGGAGCTGAAGGATCCGGCGCAGAAACGTAACGAAGCATTTGACGTGCGGAACTACGCGACGGCTGCGCTGGAAATCAGCAACCCGCCCGGTCTGGAAATCCCCGGTGAGGATGCACAGCGTCCTGCACAACAGCGCCAGTACCGCAGAAGGAGATCGGGAGGTATCTAACCAATGCCTGTTATTTCAAAAGAGACCGCCCAGCGGCACCTTGATATGTGGCTGGAAGCTGAGGCTGCCGTATCGACCGGGCAGAGCTACCAGATCGAGCAGATGGTCTTGACCCGCGCCAGCCTGAAACAGATCCGGGAAAGCATTGCTTTCTGGGAAAAGAAAGTGGCTGAAGCGGAAGCGGAGGAAAGGGGCCGGGGCAGAAACCGGATCTACCACTTCTCTCCGCATGACGTGTAAGGAAGGTGGAGCACATGGCGAATTTCCTTGATAAGGCCATTGCGGCAATCTCCCCCGAAAAGGGGTATCGCCGCGCTGTGGCCCGCACGGCGCTGTCTGTCATAAACAACGGTACCGGCTACGGAAACTATGGAGCTTCCCACACATCCCGCTCTATGCGGAGCTGGCACGTTGGCGGCGGCAGTGCAAAAGAGGACATCGAGGACAATCTGGAAACACTGCGCAAGCGGAGCCGGGATGCTTACATGGGTATCCCACTGGCAGCCGGCGCAATCAAGACCCTGCGCACTAATGTGGTGGGGAGCGGCCTTGTGCCGACACCCCAGGTCGATGCGGACTATCTGCACCTGACCGAGGAACAGGCTGACCATTTGCAGGCGGAAATTTCCCGCGAGTTCAGCTTGTGGGCGGATAGTGCGGCCTGCGATGCAAGCGGCATGGATAACTTCTGGCGGCTGCAAACACTGGCATTCACCAGCTTCCTGATGAACGGTGACGTATTTGCAGCAGTGCAGTTCAAAGAACGTGGGAACTGGCCGTATGCCTTGCAGCTCCGGTTGATCGAGGCTGACCAGGTGTGCAGTCCTGACCGCACAGACAGAATGAATCCCTGCAAGGTGGACGGTATCAATGTGCACCAGATCGTTCAGGGCGTGGAAACGGACAAAGACGGCGCAGTCATTGCCTACTGGGTAGCCAGCAGGCACCCGCTGGCCTATGATAATCCGCTGCCCCTGACATGGACGCGGGTAGAAGCCCGCGACAAAGAAACGGGAGAACCGAACATCCTGTGTGTCACCCAGAGGGAACGTGCCGGGCAGCGGCGCGGCGTTCCCCTGCTGGCACCGGTACTGCCCACGATGAAGCAGATGGGCAGATATACGGATGCAGAGTTGGCCGCGGCCATCGTAGCATCCTCCATTACACTGTTCATCAAACATGATAACCCGGTCAGCGGAGCGCCATTTGGTGAGGATCCGCCCGACAAGGCAGAGGATCCGAACACTCCGCCTGATGAGCTGGCAATCAACCTTGCACCGTCTGCGGTGTTTGACCTTGCGCCCGGCGAAACACCGGACACGTTTGACCCGAAACATCCGACCACGACATATGACGGCTTTATGTCAGCCATGTCCAACCAGGTGGCGACGGGTATTGAAGTGCCCAGCGAGGTGCTTTATAAGAAGTTCAGCTCCAACTACTCCGCAAGCCGCGGTTCTCTGAACGAGTTTTGGAGAACGTGCGATGTGATGCGGGACAGCTTTGCGGCGGACTTCTGCCAGCCGACCTACGAAAAGTGGTTTGCCGAAGCGGTAGCCCGTGGACGTATCCATGCGCCGGGCTTCTTCGATGATCCGGCCGTTGCAAAAGCCTATATGGCCTGTAACTGGAACGGCCCGGCACGCACCAATCTGGATGCGAAGAAAGAAATCGAGGCGGCTATCCTGCGCATGGAACAGGGCATTTCCACTGCCGAGCAGGAAACGGCGCAGATGACCGGCGGAAGCTGGCGGGCCAATATGAGGCAGCGCAAAAGTGAGATGGAAAAAATGAAGGAGGTAGGCTGCAATGGGCAAAGCCAATTCCCAGACGAACCCCAAGTCAACGAATAATAAGTTCTGGCAGTTCCGCAATCTGGCCGACGATGACCAGAAGGCGGAACTGCTGCTTTATGGCGATATTTCTGAGCGCAGCTGGTGGGAGGATGCAGCGACCCCGAAACGGTTTGCGGATGATCTTGCCGCCCTGGGCGATGTGAAAGAAATCACCGTATACATCAACTCCGGCGGTGGTGACGTTTTTGCGGCCCAGGCCATTGGCAATATGCTGGAACGCAATGCCGCTACCGTGACTGCCCACATTGACGGGTTGTGTGCAAGTGCTGCCACTATCGTTGCCTGCCATGCAGACAAAGTTGTGGCCGCGGCAGACGGCAGCTACATGGTCCATCCGGTCAGCATGGGCGTTTGCGATTACCTGACCGCAGAGGATATGAAGAACTGCCTGAAAGCGCTTGAGACCATCCGCAGCAGCATCATTACTCTGTACGCCAAGAAGTCCGGTAAAACTGAGGATGAATGCGCCAAGTGGATGGATGAAACAAACTGGTGGACGGCAACGGAAGCCCAAGAAAAAGGCTTCGTAGACGAGGTGGATGACGATGCAGAAGATTCCGTTGTGGAGAATCGCAATGGTGTTCTGTTCGTCAACAGCATCAGCATGAACACCCCGTTCAACGAAGCACCCAATTTTGTCAGAAGTCGGGTTACGGAAAAACCTGTGAACCGACCTGAAAATATGAACCCGGCGGAAAAGCCGGAACGCAATGACCATGGGGAGGTAAAAGACATGGACATCAAGACCACGGATGATCTCCGCAAGGCGTACCCGGATCTGGTAGCCAGCATCGAGAACGAGGCCACCACTGCCGAGCGCACCCGCATTCAGGAGATCGAGAACGCAACTCTGCCCGGTGCAGAGGATCAGGCCAACGAGGCAAAGTTTACGAAGCCCGTTGATTCTGCATCCTTTGCAAAGGCTGTCATTGCCAGCATGAAGGCAAAACAGCAGGAGCAGAGCAAGAAATATCTGAAGAATGCAAAGGAAGCTGCGGAAAACTCCAACGCCAACAGCATCGACAACACGCCGCCCGCAAACCCTGAAGCCGAGGATGAGGAAAGCAAGGCATTCATGAATGCAATCCGCAAGGCTAACGGCGTGAAGTAAGGAGGACGGAACTATGAGCATGGATCTTGCAAGAAAAGATTTCAGCACGGCCCCGGAATATTTCATTGCCGGAACCGACATCGGCATCGCAAAGGCCACCAAGACGGCCAGTGCGGCGGTCGAGGCGCACGCCCCTGTTCTGATCGAGGGCGGCAAAGTGAAGCCGGTTGCAGATGCAGCCGGTGCAGGTCAGGCGGTTCTTACCGGCCTGTATGGTATTACCGCTGACAGTGCAGAGGCAGACAAAGAAGTGCCGATTTATCTGACCGGTGAGTTTTTCGCTGCTGGCCTTGTGCTGCCGAAGAACGTGAGCGTAGACGACGTTGAAGTTCCTCTGCGCAATCTTGGCATTTTCCTGAAGTAAGGAGGACAACATTTATGGCTAATGAAGTAAGCATTTATGAGCCTCGGCACCTGATCGAGGTTGTTCGCACCACCCCGCCGATCCGCACGTTTCTGCGGGATCGCTTTTTCTCCAACGTGAAAACCTTCCCGACCCGCCGCGTTGACATTGATATTGTCAAGGGCAATCGCAAGATGGCTGCATTCATCCATCCGCTGGTTGGCGGCGAGATCGTGCAGAGCGAGGGCTACGAGACCAAATCCTACGCACCGCCCCTTATCAACCCGGCGACCATCAGCACGGCAGACCAGTACATGGAACGCCTGCCCGGTGAAGATCTGTTCTCTGGCCGCACCCCGGCAGACCGTGCAGCAGAAAAGCTGATCGAGGAATACAACCAGCTGAACGACATGACCACCCGCCGCGAAGAGTGGATGGCCGCACAGGTGCTTACCACCGGCAAGCTGAAGGTCAAGGGCAAGGGCGTGGATGAAGTCATCGACTTCGGCTTTGGCAACAAGATCACTCTTGAAGGCACGAAGCAGTGGGGCAAGTCCGCCGCTGACCCCTGGGGCAATCTGCGCGACTGGAAGCAGCTGGTGAGCCGTAACGGCTTTGCCAACGCAGATATGGTCGTCATGGGCAAGGTTGCAGCCGACAATTTCATGGCTGACGGTAAGATTCTGGAACTGATGGACAAGCGCCGCTTCGACATCGGTTCCATGGCACCCAAAGAGCTGGAAGGTGGCCTGACCTATTACGGCCACCTGAACCTGCCCGGTGTGGACGTTTACGGCTACGACGAAGTTTATCTGGATGACGCGACCGGCGAGACCAAGCCGCTGATTCCCGATAACATGGTGCTGATGATCCCCAGCAACGCAAACTTCATGCGTGCCTACGGCCTGTGCAACTATCTGGATGATGGCGGCAACTGGCACAGCTTTGAGGGCGACCGTCTGCTGCGCACCTATGTGGAGCATCGTCCCGACCGTCGCTTCATTGAGCTTCAGAGCCACCCGCTGCTGATCCCTGATAAGGTGGATTCCTGGCTGGTGGCTGAGGTTTGCTGATATGCTGGACGTTGACCAGAATTACGGCGAACCGGACACCCCGAAGCCGCTCCCTACGTTCAAAGACTATGTGGCGCAGGATGTGGAAACGGTGTTCTTCAACCTGAACGAGTTTGCAGAAGAACGCTACATAGATGATAAGCGGATGCTCTGCATTACCCAGCACCCCGGCGTAAATGAACGTGCGGCGCACTGGGAGGGCGGAGCAAAACAGTCCTTTGACCAGGGAATGTATAAGGCCGATCTGCTGCTGTTCGTGAAACAGAAAGACTACGGCCCGATGCCAAAGAACGGTAAGCAGATCACACTGGATAAGAAGCGGGACTACAAAATCAAGTCCTGCTCCCTGAAGGCGGGAGTTTACCGGATGGAATTGGAAAGGGTGAGGTAAGGTGGCATACTTCCATACCAACTACGACGCTTCCACCATGACGGTTTCCGTCAATGACGAAGAAGTGTCCCGTGCCCTTGGCGTGTTGTCGAACAAGACCCCGGCAGCGCTGAAGGTGGCGGTCAACACCACGGCCAGACAGACGCGAAAGCTGATGCTGACCGAGGTTAAGAACCGTTATGACCTCAACGCGGCTGGCAGGCGTATGATCGAAGATCTGCGTCAGCGGCAGAGAGCGACCAACCGCCACCCGACGGCTATCCTTGCCATCATGAAGAACGACCCCGGCGCATTCCGGGCAGACCTGGGCTATTTCAGAACCAGCCCCACAAAGCCCTTCATGGGTCCGTCTGTTCGCAATGCGCCGCCTGTTTTTCAGGCACACGTTCTGAAAGGCAGTCCGATGATCGGTCTGAGCGGAACCGGCGAAAGGAGCAAGGGCTTCCTGGTTCAGTTTAAGTCGAAGCACATCGGTATGGTACAGCGCCAGTTGGGCGTGCCAGCTGACAAAGACTATACCGAGAGTGGAAAAGAGCGCTGGAAGCCGAACGAAAAGCTGGTCACGATGTCCAGCCCTTCCGGCTCTGCGATGCACCACACGGTGTGGGAAATGCAGGAAACGACCGTGGAGCAGATGCTTCAGGACAACACCGAACGGCGCATCCGGCAGCTGATCGCCAATGCAAAGCGAAAGGGCGTGATCTGATATGGCCGAGAAAATCACCGGTTATACCAGCGAAATGTGCCAGCAAGCCATGATGGACGAGCTGGAAGAACTGTTCCGGGGCATGATGTTCACCGGGCAGGAAGGGGAAAAGCCCCTCAAGATCTATAAGCAGTTTTTGCCCACCCAGACGGACAACGATGATGACATTGACACAAACGATGCCATGTACCCCTGCATCATCGTAATCGAATCGAGCGGCGAGGTCGATAATGACCATGATCCGCAGCTGGTTCTCATGCAGCTGGTTATTTGCAGCTATGACCGTGGAATTGATCGGCAGGGGTATGTGGAGACCGTGAACATCAAGGAAGCGATTATGCAGCACTTCAAGCGCAAGCCGGTTTTCGGTGGAGCGTTTGAGGTTGGCTATCCCAGAAAGTGGGAGCTTTCAGACGATGACATGGATCACTACTACTGGGGAATTGTGAATCTGATTTGCAAGACCCCGAACGCACTGAAAAATGAAGAAGTGGAGGCGTTGATTTAATATGGGCACTGAAAAGAAAGCAGCGGCAGAAGTTCAGGAAAATCAGCCTGAACAGACCGTAGCGCAGGTGCAGGTTCCCGTGGCATATTGCGGCCCGACTATCAAGGGTATCGCACCGCAGTACACGGTTTTCGTGGATGGCCTGCCCGACAAGCTGAAAGAAAAAGTGGAACAGGTGCCGCTTCTGAAGGCACTGATCGTTCCGCTGGACAAGCTCGCTGAAATGCGGGTGAAACTGGAACAGGACGGCACCAGAGAAAATATTCTCTGCAACAAGGCTGCTGCCCTGATGAAGTAAGGAGGATGCGACAGATGGCTATTTCGCATGGCTTTAACAAGACTGAAGCGGCGACCAGCGTCACCGCTCCGGTAACGGTCAACTCCGGCCTGCAGATTGTTGTGGGCACGGCCCCCGTTAATATGCTGGATGACCCGGAAGCGGCAGTAAACACGCCGATGCTGGTGAACACCTTCAAAGAGGCTGCCGCAGCAGTGGGCTATTCCAGTGATTTCGCAAAGTACACCCTGTGCGAGGCTGTGAGTGCCAGCTTCCAGGTGATGGGCATTTCCCCCATCGTCGTGGTCAACGTCCTGGATCCTGCAAATGCAAAGCATATTACCGAGCTGTCCAACAAGACTGTGCAGGTGAATGATGGCATTGCAGAGATCGACGAGACCGGTATCCTGCTGAAAAAGCTGGTTGTGAAGAAAGAGCAGACCGTACTTACGGTGGACGAGGACTATACGGCCAGCTTCAACGACGACGGCACAGTGAGCATTGCGCTGGTCAACGGCGGCAAAGGCGACGGCGCAACGGCCCTGACCGTTTCCGGTTCCATTCTTGACCCGACCAAAATCACCGCTGCCGACATCGTGGGCGGCGTGAATGCGGCCACCGGCGCAGAGACCGGCCTGGAAGTGGTAAGACAGGTATTCCCCAAGCTGGGCATGGTTCCTGGCATTCTGCTGGCACCCCGCTTCTCCAAGGATCCTATGGTGTGTGCTGCACTTCAGGCAAAGTGCCGCAAGATCAACGGCGTTTTCGATGCTGTGTGCTTTGTTGACATTGACAGTTCTGCTTCCGGTGCACGCAAGTACACCGACGTTGCAAACCAGAAGGTGAAGCAGGGGGCAACTTCTCGTGAAGCATATGGCCTGTGGCTGTACGGCAAGATCGGCAGCACCATCTACAGCGGTAGCTCTCTGGCCGCTGCTGCGGCAGTCTACAACGACAGCCTGTACAACGACACGCCTAATGCCAGCCCGTCCAATGTCAGCGTACCCATTTCCTCCGCCTGCCTGGAAGATGGCACCGAAGTCCTGATGGATCAGGAGCAGGGCAATGTGCTGAATGAGCAGGGCGTGGCGACCTTCATCCGCTCCGGCGACTTTGTTGTGTGGGGCAATGAGACCTGCTGCTACCCGAAAAACACCGACCCGAAGGACGCTTTCCTTTGTGTCCGCCGCTTCTTCAACCACTCCTGGACCAGCTTTGTTCTGGACAACATGAGCAAGCTGGATAAGCCCATGAATAAGAAGCGCCTTCAGTCCATCATCGACAGCGAGAACATGAAGGGCAGTGTCTATGTCTCTACCGAGGTATGCGCCAGCTACAGCATGAAGGCAGACCCCGACCGCAACACGACCGCTGAACTGGTTGCAGGCCACTACTCTTTCTATCAGTTCTGCACGCCGTTCCCGCCTTTTAAGCAGATCAACAACACCATGGAGTATGAGGCGGGCGCACTGACCTCGGCTCTGTCTCTGTAAGCAGGAGGAATGACCTATGGCTCTGAATATTTCCAGTGACCTGGTTCCCCAGGTCATCAATGACTACAATGCGTACACGGAAGATGACCTGCTCATTGGTCTGGCGGATGAAATCACCCTGCCCAAGATCAAGAACAAGACCACCTCCGTGTCCGGCATGGGCATTGCGGGCGAAGTCGATTCTCCCGTGCCCGGTCAGTTTGAATCCATGGAGGCAACGCTGAACTGGAACACCATGTACAGCTACGCCACCAAGATGATGAACCCCAACAAGAACATCCAGATTACCCTGCGTGCTGCTATGCAGAACGACAACAAGAACGGCGGCTACACCTACAAGGGCCTGCGCGTCGTCCTGGGTGGTCGTCCCAAGGAGCTGGATCCCGGCAAGCTGAAGCGCGCCGACACCATGGGCAGCACCACTACGCTGGAAGTCACCCGTTACTTGATGGAGGTTGACGGCACTACCGTTATCGACATCGACAAGTTTGCAGGCCGCTACTATGTTGATGGCGAGGATATGCGTGCCGAGATCAACGCTCTTATCTAAACCCGATACATGAAGAAGTCAGCCGTCCCGGACGTGGGGCGGCTGATTCTCTTTTGAGAAAGGAAACAGCAATGGACAATATCGTGAAGTTCGATAAACCCTATAAGTTCGAGGGCAAGGAATACGACAGCCTGGATCTGTCCGGCATGGAGAAGATGACCGTACAGGACTTGATCGACATTCAGAAAAACATCGGCAACGAGCTGGCGGCCATGTCCGTGATGGAAATGACCACTTCTTTTGCACAGGAAATGGCCGTTAAGGCCACCGGTAAGCCTGTGGAGTTCTTCAAGCTCATGCCCCGTGGCAAGATCAAGAAAGTGCAGGCAGCGGTCGTCAAGGGTATGGACAACAGCGAGAACGCCGATGAAGTGAAAAAACAGCTGGAATCTCACACCCTGAAGTTTGCAGCGCCCTACACCTACGAGGGCAGCGAAAAGGCTGAGCTGAAGGGTAAGACCTTTGACAGCATCGACCTGTCCGGCGTGGGCGAACTGAACACTATGAGCGAATCCATGGCAGAAAACCGTATGGCTGCGGGCGGATTTGCACCGGTGAATACGCATCGCAACTACCTGTACTGCTGCATCATCGCCAGCATGGGCACCGGCTACCCGGTGGACTTCTTTGCTGGTCTGCCGCTGTGCGAGGCGGTTAAGCTGCGTGATGCTGTAAACTCTGATTTTTTCGAGTAAAAGGCGGGGCAAAAGGACTTCGGAAAGCGGCTATCCAGCTATCCATTGCCACGCATTCCAACATGACGGATCTGCTGCACCTGCCCCGGCGGGAGCTGGTGGATCTGTGTAACGAGGTGGCAGACGTATGGCGGGAAATGGAGCACTAGACCTCAGCATCCGCATCATGGGCAAGGTGGACCCGTCCCTTGTAACTGCAATAAAGCAGACGAAGGGGCTGACCGGTGATCTGGCAAACGCATTGACGGGGACCAAGTCACTGGGCAGCACGGTAGCAAACACTCTGGGCGTAATCGGAAAGACTGGGCTTGGAATCATGGCGACGCTGACAACTGCGTCCGCTGTCATGATTAAAAAGACAACCTCCATGGCAGAGGAATACCAAGCCCAGGCGGCAGATGCAGTCAAGTATGTTGGCGGCATCATGAACGATGACGGCAGCATTGACCCGGAAAAGCGTGCCACCATGGAGGACGCGATCCTCAAGATGACCACGCAGGTTCCAATCAAACGGGACGAGATGGCGCAGATCGCCGCATCGCTGGGACAGTCCGGTAAGAGCTATGAGCAAATCTTTCTGGATAACCAGCAAACCGGAGAAAAAAGCTACCTGTACGATACGGCCCGGCTAGCTGCCGCGTGGGACATTGATGCAAAGTCTGCGGCCGATTATATGGCAAAGTGGGAAACCGCTTTTGGTAAGACCCACAACCAGATTATCGACATTGCAGATTCCATCAACTATCTGGGCGGCCACATGGCTACCACGGCGGCGGAAATCGCCAGCGTGGTGAATACGTCCGGCGGTGTCGGCCAGACAGCCGGCGTTGACCTGCACACGACCTCTGCGCTGGCAGCCACCATGCTGGCTATGGGCGTTAATGAGGGAAAGGCCGGAACAAGCCTGAACCGTGTGTTTACAAACATCACCCTTGGCAACAGTGCAACGGATGCGCAGGTAGGCGCATGGAACAGACTCGGTTTTGATCCTGTGCAGATTGCAAAGGATATGCAGTCCACCGGGCCGAACGGAGAAGATGGTGCAGCAAGCACTCTGTACAAAGTCTTTGAGGCGATCTCGAAACAGGACAAGTACCAGCAGACTGCGACCATCAAGACACTGTTTGGACAGTGGGCCATTGAGGGCGTTTCAAAAATTGTGGGCAACTTGCCTGCGTTCCAGAATGCCTTGCTTATGGCTGGTGATACCAGCGCATACAGCGGCAGCATGGAGAAAGAATTGCTTGTTCGTCTGGACACCAGCGAAGCGGTAAGCCAGATGGCAAGTAATGCGACAGACCGCCTGCTTATCAATGTGGGCAATCAGTTCCTTCCGGCAAAGAAAGAACTGACATCCATGTGGATCGACATAGCAAACGGTATCACCGAGAGCTTGCCAGATCTGTCCAACATCGTCAATGGCATTCTGCCGATGTTGCACTCCGCGCTGCTTGGAATTGGCAATGCGGCGCAGGCGGCATTGCCGTGGATCCAGAAAGGCATCGACTACACTGCAGAGCATGGGCCGGAAGTGGCAGGGGCCATTGCTGCCATAGTCGCGGCGTTCGGAGCTATGAGCTTTGCACCGACGGCTTATAGCACAGGATCCTCGCTGCTGAACACCATCGGGAACATTGCAATCGGCGGAAAACCGAGCGGTGCCCCAGGCGGAACATTCGGAGGCATCACTGTCCGAAATCTGATGGGCGCACTGACACCCACAAGCCTGATCCAACGGGCAGTTGGTGGCGCATCCTTTGTAAAATCGAATGCCGGAATGTTTGCTGAAAATGCAAAGTACGGCGTTCAGATGGCCAGTGCCGGAGCGCAGCAGCCCACAACGCGCCTTGGAAAAATTGGGCAGACGCTGGACGGCGCTGGTGTCGGCATCTGGGCAACACTGAAAAATTTCAAGGGCCTGCGAAGCGGAACCAAGAAAGGAAACACCGGTTTTGTAAATGATGTGCTGGAAGCTAACACGAACGGTGGCCTGCTGGGCGTTCTGAAAAACTCCGGCTCCGGTAGGTATGTTTCCAATGTCGGGCAATCGCTGGGCGGCCTGAAAAATGCTCTGGTGGGGTTCGGAAGCGGCAATCCGGTTGGACGATTTATCGCCAAGACCGGCGGTGTTGCGGGACAGATTCTTTCCGGCATTGCAGGGCCGAACGGTCTTGACCTTGGAGGTATGGCCGGTGGAGTGAAAAATTTCCTCGGTGCAGGAAAGACGGTCATTGGAAATGGGCTGTCCAATGCATGGCAGACCGTCAGCCAGTCCAAAGTGGGTTCTACCGTCCTCGGTGTCGGCAGCAAGGTGGCGGGTGCAGCATCCAAAATCGGCGGCGGCGCTTTGAGCACGGTGAAGGGAGCTTTGAATGTCGGCGGCGCAGGGCTGAACGTACTGGGTACGATGGTAGGCCCAGTGGCCGCAAAACTGGGCGGCGGTTTTATGTCGCTGCTTGGCACATTCGGCCCCGTTATTACCGGTATCGGTACGATCGTTGCGGCGGTTTCACTGCTGGGAGATCACTTCGAGGACATCCGCAACATCGTCGGAACAGTATTTGGCGAAGGTGGGCTTGCCGTCTTTGACAAATTCACCGGAAAGATAGCGGGTATCGGCGACACCGTGAAGCAGGTGTTCGGGCAACTCACCACCCCGGAGGGCTTGCAGAGCATCCAGGAAAAGCTATCCGGCTTCAGTATCGGAGGGCTAAATCTGGGTGACGTGTTCGGAGCTATGACCCCTGCCATCCAGACGGTTATGCCGTTGATTGAATCGTTCGTCGGTGTGTTCTCTCAGATTGTAGATCTGGGAGTAAACCACATCAAGCCGGTGCTGACTGAGATCTTCGGCTTTATCGTGAATGAAGGCATTCCGGCGGTCATGCCGCTGCTGTCTACGGTGGTAAGCCTGGTAGGCACCACACTGGTCAACGCCATCAAGGTGGCGGTGGATCTGGTGGGTAAGGTGCTTCCTGTGGTAGAGCCTGTGATTCTGGGCATCATCGGCTTCCTGAAGCAGGTTGCAACCATCGGCGTGAAAGCGGTCAACTTCATCATTGGGGCGCTGAACAAAATTCAGCTCACAATACCGGAAACGCTGTTCGGCATTCCGGTTCCGGTGATCGGCGGTAAGTCGTTCGGATTCAACCTGTCACCCGTGTCCGTCCCGGCATTTGCCAACGGCGGCATGACGCAGGGACCGTCTATTGCTGGTGAGGCTGGCCCGGAAGCCGTTATCAGCTTCCGGCGCGGCGTTCGTGAAAAGAACATTGATACCTGGCTGACCGCTGGTAAGCTGCTGGGCGTTGGTCTGGGTGATCTGCTGGGGTTGCCCGGCAGAAAGCCGAAGATGTTCGCGGACGGTGGTTTTACAGAAGAAGATTCTAACCTGATCGACTTCAACAGAGCACGTCGCCAGCAGTATTACAACCAGGTGGCTCAAAGTTTTGACACTATGGTTCAGCCTGTTGCAGCGGCATTGGTACTGGGGTCCGACGCTGGTGTGGCGTTCAGCCGTATCACGGAGATCGCCAACTATGCAGTAGATGGGCTGGAAACTCTGGCGGCAATGCCGACACCTACCGTGTCGGATGACCAGGGCAAAGCCCAACAGCTGCTGAACACCGGAATCGGGAAAGTGATTGCCGGTGCCAAGTCTGTCCTCGCAAACGAAAATACTCAGAAGGCAATCCGGTTTATCCGGGGAGCAGATGCGGAAAAGGCAAAGCTGGAATACGCTGCAAACCCGGACAACTACGACCTGAGCAATGTAAACTTCTTCCCGACGGCTGGAAACAGCGAACTGACAAGGCAAAATCTGTCGATGCTGGCAGACCTTCAGAACTACCAGCAGGAAGTAGAGCTGAAGCCCATCGGCGGGAGCGAAGATGCTTCTGGTGGCAGCACCGGGAACCAGCGCGGTGGATCGAGCAACAGCTACCAGCGTACCTATACGAGTTCCAGCGGAAACACATATGTTTATGCACCAAACTTCACCATCTACGGCAGCATGAATGCCGAAGATCTACGTTCCATTATGGACGAAGGTTACGAGAAGTTCTGCGAGTATGTGGAACGGTACGAACGCGAAAAGAGGCGCACGCAGTATGGCACTTGATTACACCACAAAGTCCGGTGACACCTGGGATCTGATTGCCCTGAACGTGTACGGAAGCGAGCTGAAAGCCGATTGGCTGATGCAGAACAACCCCAGATATATCCATATCGTCCAGTTCGATTCCGGCACGGTGCTGTCAACACCAGCTCTGCCGGCTGAAAAGAGCGGAGACCTTCCGCCCTGGAAGGCAGGTGCATGATGGTACTGACAGCAGCGAGACCCAAAGGAAGGCAGGCTGCGGTTCTTCTGACCTACGAGAAAACCGATATTTCGGAAGAAATCGCACCTGATCTGGAAAGTTTCAAGTACACGGATGTGGCTGAATCCAAAAGCGACAGTGTGAGCATTACAGTCAATGCCAAAGCTGCCAAATGGAAAAATGACTGGATGCCGGAAAAGGGCGTGAAGCTCTACCCGGCTATTGTTGTAAAGGACTGGAATATCGGGGGCATTGAGAGCGGCTACAGAGATTACAGCGCCGAGTGCGGGGCATTCGTGCTGGATGATCTTAGTTTTGCCGGTGCACCTGATTCGCTGACGATGGGCGGCGTGGCAAAGCCGAACGACACCAGCTTCAGCGAGAGAAACCGGACCTTTACATGGAAGAACACCAGCGTAAAGAAAATCGCTGAAACCATTGCAGGCCGTTACAAATTGGAGCTGAAGTTTGAGGGAGACGACCACGGCATTGATGCAAAGGAACAGGACGGAACAGATAGTGCCTTTCTGCAAGATCTGTGCAGCACCTATGCACTGGTTATCAAAGTCTACACTTCAAAGCTCTGGGTGTACGACCGGGAAAAGTACAAGGCGAAAGATCCTGTATGGACGGTATATGAGAGCCGGCCCGTTGGAAATCCGACGGCCCTGTGCGTAGAGCCGGGAAGTTTCAAGTGGAACACAAAGCTGACTGGAACATACACGGGCGGCCTTTATACCTACACCAACAAACAGAAAAAAATCAATATCAACGTCAAGGTGGGCACGGACGAACGCCAGCTTAAACTTACTGGAAAGGTAAGCAGCGAGGCAGACGCAAAAGCCCGCCTGATAGCGGCCATCAAGAATGCCAATCACGGCGCAACCCAGATCAGTTTTACGATGCTGGGCTATCCGGCCGGCGCTTCGGCGCAGTGCTTCAACCTGGTTGGCTATGGCAAGATGGACGGGAAATATTTCGTCGATCAGATGGAGCACACCATATCTCCATCCAGCGGCTACAAAACACAGGTCAAGGCCAGCAAAGTGGAAAAGGAGGATTTCGCATGAGCAGTGAAGTGAGATTCGGCAATGTGAGTTCTATCGACTATGAGGCTGGAAAGTGCGAAGTTACTTACCCAGACAGGGACGACACCGTTACGGAAATGGTGCCGTTTCTGTCCAATGGCGAGTACCAGACACCGGAAGTTGATGATCTTGTGCTTGTCCTGCATCCAGAAGAAAGCCCGGAGGATGCTGTTGTGGTGGGCACCGTCTGGAATGAAAAGAACAAACCGCCTGAAGGAAAAGAAAAAGTCTACCGAAAGGATTATGCCAACTCACGAGGAAAGGCATATCGGAAGTTTGATGCAAATGCAAAAGAACTGACCGACTATGTGGACGGAAAGAAAATCCTGAAGGCGAAAAGTCTTGAAATCCAGGTGGGCGGTGCAACCGTGACCATCAGCGAGGGCGGAGAAATCAAGGTGACATCCCCGGCGGGGATCACGCTTGCAGCATCCGGCGAATTGAAAATGACGGCATCGACCATCAATGCGACCGCTGGAACAGTGAACATCCAGGGCGGAGGTGGCGATGTTGTTGTGTCCGGCAAATCGCTGGTATCGCATACGCACACCGGAAACCTTGGCAAGAAAACATCCGCACCCCTGTAAGGAGGTTTTGGAATGTATGTTGGAATTTTCGGCGATGTGATTTTCTCCGTGGGACACCTGCGTGTGCTCACCCCGTCAAACTTCAAGGGAACGACCGGCGCAAACTGGGCGGAACATGAAGTTCTGGGAGGAAAAGCACGAGCAGAGTATTTATCACCGAAACTGAGAGAGTACACCTTTGATATTCTTCTGGATGCAGCACTCGGCGTGAATCCTCGCAAGATGCTGAACCGTCTGACAGAAATGTCAGAGAACGGAGAGATTCATTACCTGATTATCGGGTTTGCACCGGTATCGCAAAACAAGTTTCGGGTCACTGAAATAAGCGACAGCTGGGATTCGGTGATAAAACACGGGCTTTTGATGCAGTGCAAGGTGAGCCTGACCATAAAGGAGTACATATGATCGACTTCAGCAGCACGGTGGTTGAGCTGTCCGGTGACAGCGAAAAACAAAAAGAAGTGCAGGACATTGCAAAGTGCCTTCGCACACTGTATTCCACACCAATCGGGAGCCAAGAGGGCGACAGAGAACTCGGAATCAATCCAAACATATTTGTCGATAAGCCACTTCCGGTGGCAAAGGGATTATATGTGGCTGAGGTAACAGAGAAAACCGCATCGTTTGAGCCGCGGGCAAGAGTGGTGCGGGTGGACTGGCTGGACAGTGATGTGCTGCATGGCGTTGTAATTCCAAAGGTGGTGTACGAGCTTGTCTAAAATAAAAGAGTTTGAGAACATCCCGGACATCGACATTGAAGGCGAAGAAACGCTGGAAGAAGCTGTGGCCGATTGCAAGGCACTGTTTGGCAAGTACAACAAAGAACTTTTCAACGGTGAGGTATCGTTGGAACGGTGTTCTGAAGCACGGCTTGTCCTTTTGACACTGGCACATCGTTCGCATCACAACATGGAGTACAGCACGGCGTGTCTGGAAGCGGAACTGCTGCCTACGAGCACGGGGCCGAATTTGGACAACCTTGCTCCGCTTGTTGGAGTGGAACGCCTGGAAGCCGGAAAAGCCACGGCGGTTATTCGATTCACACTGTCTGCGCCGAGAACGAGTGCAACCGGAATCCCGGAAGGAACACAGGTGAGAACGGCAGACAAACGGTATTTCAAAACCGAAAAGTATGCGGAGATCTTACCCGGCGAACTGACCGTGGACGTAGTTGCCGTGGCGGATGAGGCAGGAAGCAACAGCGATGGGATTGCCGAAGGCGAAATCAATGTGCTGGTGGATCCTATCCCGTATGTGTCCGGGGCAAAAAGTGTTTCGGCAAGCACGGGCGGTACGGATACGGAAGGTGACGATTCATTTACCAGACGTATCAACTATGCACCTTCGATTTTCTCCGTGGCCGGTCCGGTGGATGCCTATGAATACTTTGCATCGAGCTGGCGGTCCGATGTGGCAGATACGAAGATCGTTTGCAAGGAAGGATACACGATCCACATTTACTTTCTGATGGCCGGAGGCAGAGTTCCGACAAGGGAAGAATGTACCGGAATGAAGGAATATTTCGACACGGTAAAGCGCCCGATGGGTGATCTGGTTCTTTGCCATGCGCCTGAAGAAATCCCGTATGACATCGAGCTTACTTACCATATTGCCTTGAGCAATGTCAAGAATGCATCGACGATTCAGGAAAATGTGGAAGCAGCTGTGAAGGAGTATGAAACCTGGCAGAGAAAAATCGGCCGGGACATCGAACCGGCGGAGCTGATTATGCGTGTACGGGAAGCTGGCGCGAAACGACCACGTCTGTTGGCACCGGTCGAAACAACCGTCTCCGAAATTCAGGTGGCAAAGCTCCGAAGCTGCAAGGTGACATACGGAGGAATCGAAGATGATTGAACTCCACGAAGTCGGCCTAGTCGAAGGGCTACCGCCTGATGTTGCCAAAGAGCCATGGGTACAGATCCTTGATGCAGTTTTCAGGGAGCGGCGCAAGAAGGAACTGGAAGCTGCCGAACGCTTGAAAATCTACACGGATATTGACCGTGCAGATGAGGCGGTTCTGGATATTCTTGCGGTTCAGTTCCGCGTTGACTGGTACGACACCAGCTATCCGATTGAAACAAAGCGCAGGATCATCAAAACTGCGCTGGAAGTCCGTCGGTACTGTGGAACGGAGTGGGCAGTCCAAAAGGCGCTGTCCTCGATTTATCCGAATGTGAAGATAAGTGAATGGTATGACTACGGAGGAAGGCCGGGCTACTGGCGAATGAACGTAGACATTACCGATGATGGTGTCATTTACTACACACCGGAAGAAATTGAAAAGCGCCTTGGTTATGCCCGGCGCTGTACCGCTCACCTTGAGCACATCATCTACATCGTCGAACCGCATGAACGGTCGCCCGCTTATATCGCCGCCGCACCCTGCGGCATGGCGACATCCTGCACCGTAAAGGTCCCCGGTAGGATCAAGCCGCGGGAAATCGGCGCAAAGGCGTATGTTGCCGGTGCGGTCGGAAGATCGAAAATGCAGGTTGCCGTGGCGCTGCCCGGTGCCGTTGAAGCAAAGGCAGTGAAAGCACGAGCCTTTACGGCGGGCACCGTTGAGCGGTCGCACACGGCGATAAACATTGTTATTGGAGGACAGACAACGTGAGTTGGGAAAAATCTAACTACACCGCCGCCGGTGCCGCCCTGCTGTCGGAATCTCTCTCCGGTGGTGCGCTGGTAATCACCCGCGCTGTGAGCGGCACCGGTACGGCTGACGCAGACCTTTCGGAGGAAACCGGGGTAAGCGGCGAAACACATGACCTGAAATTGCTGGACATCGAAACCGTTGAAAGCGGCGGTGAGACGGCTCGGCGGGTAAAAATCCAGATCACCGGTGCAGATGAAACGTACATCATGCATCAGGTGGGCGTTTACGGCAGGCTGAACGACGATGCCGAAACACTCCTGTTTATTATGCAGGATGCACGCGGAGTGGAGGTCCCGTCCACGAAAGTGAACGGCGATTTTGAGATTGAGCTGTCGGCGCTGCTTGCTGTGTCGAACAAGGCCAATATCAGCATTACCGTTGACCCGCAGATGCAGGCTCTCGCAAAAATGGTCAAGGCAGAAGTCGAGAAGCACAACAAAGATGCTTCCGCTCACGCCGATGCCATCACCGCCGCCGTCGGCAACGCCATGAAATCCCTCAAGGAATCCGGGGACGTTGTAAGCGAAGAACAGGTCAAGGCTCTTATTCAGGAGCAGGGCAGCTCTGGCGGGGCTGCTATTATCAAGGACATCACGATCCCCGCAGACGGTTGGGACTGGCAGCGGGAATCTGATGACGAGGAAATGCTGGGGATGGATGACTTCCGGTGTGTTGTTGATGTTGCAGTTGACGACGTGACGGAGGAAATGTTCCCCAGTGTTGCCTTACATAAAGCGGCCCTTGAGGTCGCAAAGCGTGCCGGGCTTTGTCCGACGGTGCAGGCTCTCGCCGGTGTCCTGCGCTTTTGGGCAAGGAACATCCCGACGGCGGATATGTCCGCCACGGTGGCGCTGTGGGCACCGGGAGGTACGGCGGGCGGTGGTTCCGCCTATGTGCTGCCTGTGGCGACGGCGACCCGGCTTGGCGGCGTGAAAATCGGTTCTGGCGTTTCCGTGTCGGCAGACGGCACGATCTCCGCATCGACCAGCGGTATCACACAGGATGAAGTCGTCTCTGCAGCAGACACGGACAAGATGCTGGACGAGATTTTCCCCGCAGAAAGTTGAACGAAACACCGGCATAACAGGAGGCTTATATGGCAGACAACAAGTTTGTGACCCTCGAAGCTCTCAAATCCACCGCTGCACGCTTGCAGCAGGAATGGCTCAAGTCCATCTCCAAGGCAGGTCATGCCCGCTTTGAGGTGGCGGAAGCCATCCCTGACGCATCCGCAGCGCAGGAAAACATCATGTATCTTGTCATGAACGACAAGACGCAGCACTACGACATCTACGCAAAGGTCAATGATGAGGTCGTCCTGCTGGACGATACCACTGTTGATCTTTCCGGCTACGCCACCAAGGAACAGCTGGAAGCTGTCTCCGGCGGTCTGGGCGGCACGGTGTACGCCGCGACCAAAGCTGACCTGTCCACTTCCGACGACAGCGTGATCTCCGGCTACTTCGCCCAGAACACGAACGTGAAGCCCAAGAAGGGCGATGTCTTTGTCGTGACCACCACCGTGGACGGTTCCACCTATGAGCAGTCCGCCTATTTCTATGACGGTTCGGCGTGGGCCGCAATGACCGGCAGCGTGGATGCAGATAAGGTGATCCTGCGGGACAACATCACGTTGGCCGGTGGCTATACGCAGGTCGGCAACCTGACCAAGAGCCAGAACGGCACGTCCATTTTCTCCACCAAAGGCAAGAGCGTCATGGATGCCCTGACCGAGATTTTCAGCAAGCGGCTCCAGCCCAGCATCACCGCCCAGCCGTCCATCGGCACGTTCACGCTGACCGGTGCTGGTGCTGTTGAGGCCGGCACTAAGGTAGCTGCTGCGGCCTACTCTGGCGCAACGCTGAATGCCGGTTCCTACCAGTACGGCCCGGCCACCGGCGTTACCGCCACCAACTGGAAGGTCGAGCGTATCACCAATGCGGCCACCACGCAGGTGGCTACTGCTGATGCAGCATCCCTGACCGCTGGCTCTGACACCAACAGCGGCACTGGCTTCATCATCGGCGATGCAGGCGGCGACAATGCCGTGTCCAGCCTGAAGTACCGCGTGACTGCAACCCACGGTGCAGGCGTGACCGCAAAGGATAATCTCGGCGCGGCATCCAGCCCTGTCGTGGCCATTGCGGCCGGCACTAAGACCAAGGACACCGGATCCTACACCCCGTTCCGTAATGTTTTCTATGGCACGTCTACCGGCAAGCCTGCTCTGGACAGTGCGGCCATCCGCGCACTGGGCAAAACCGGCAAGGCGTACGCAGCCGGTACGCTGACCCTGAATGTTCCTGCCGGTACGCAGCGTGTGGCCATCGCCTGCATTGCTACCGCAAAGGGCGTCACCAAGGTCATCAACGAAACCGCCATGAACGCAGATGTCACCAGCACCTTCGTGAAGTCCACCGTCCCCGTTGAGGGCGCAAACGGCTATGCAGCGAAGGAGTACAATGTCTGGGTGTTTGAGCCTGCTGTTGCCTACGGTAACGCCGCGGTTCTCAAGGTCACTCTGGGCTGATAGGAGGGATAGACAATGGCAGTGAATAATACCGCAAAGACCTATGCCAACATGGAGTTCCCGCTGGCTATGAAGCGTCAGGACGCTTTTGCCCTTGATCCTTCCACCGTCTGGCCCACTCTGGCCGATGCCCAGAACTACGCCAAGACCAATCCGACCGCCTATGTCGGCCAGATGCTGTCCGTCGTTGTGAACGGCACGGCTACTCCGTATGTGATCCAGAATGCAAACGGCGACCTCGCCCCGCTGGGCGCTGCAGCTGTGACCATTGCTTCGGATGACGAAGCAAACGAAATGCTCACTGAGGTTTTCGGCGAGTAATACACGATCTGTAATCGACCGGCTGTCTGGGAAGTCTGGACGGCCGGATATTTTATCATGAACAAATAAGAAAGAGGTATTTTACTATGGCTTACAATGAAACTGCTCTCGTCCGTCTGGCTGCTCTGAAGGCTCTGGCCGCAAAGACCAAGGCTGAGATCGACAACATCAACACCGATGTTTCCAAGGCCATTAAGTCTCTGGGCGTTTCCGGCAACACCGTCAGCTTCTACACCAGCGCTGATAAGTCCGGTACTGCGGCATTCACCTTCGACTTCCCGAAGGAGCTGTTCCTCGATCAGGCCAAGACCACCTTCGTGCAGAAGTTCGCATTCAGCACCGAGACCTACCCCGGCGCTACCGACCCCAAGCTGGCAGGTAAGCCCGTTATGGTTCTGGCTGTGAAGGGCCAGAACCCTGACAGCTGCTCCTACAGCTTCCTCGATATGTCCGCTCTGGTCGATACCTACAAGGCCAAGGCCACCGGCAAGGATGCTTCCACCACCATCACTGTCTCTGGTTATGAGATCGAGGTGAAGGTGAACGTCTCTGCTGCCGCCGGTAATGCTCTGAGCCTCAAGGCCGACGGCCTGTATGTGGACATCAGCGGCAAGGCCGACAAGGTGAAGAACGCCACCGTTGGCAACCTCGCTGCTCTGGATGCAAGCGGCAACCTGACCGATTCCGGCAAGAAGCCTGCCGACTTCGTGGCCGCTGAGACCGGCAAGCGTCTGATGACCGATGCCGAGGGCGAAAAGCTGAAGGGCATTTCTGCTGGCGCCACCAAGACCGCCGCCAGCGAGACCAACGGCCATATCACCATCGACGGCGTGGACACCACCGTGTACACTGAGCCGTCCGATGTGATCCACGGCACCGTCGCATCCGACAGCGATGTGACCGCTATGCTGACCGAGGTTTTCGGCGCATGAGCTGATTGACCGACCAAAGAAGTACAAGGGGAGGGGCTACCATGGGGCAGCCCCTCCTGCTTTTTAGGGAGGACAAGCGTGAATGAATATTATCGCACTCGTAACCCACCTGAAACTGGTAGCACAGGAAGCAAAGAAGTATGCGGCAAGTCTGGCAAGTGAGCTGTCCAATGCAACGCTGGAAGCGATGCAGGAAATGGACAGGGCAAAGGTTGACCGGCTGTCCTCTGTGTCTGTCATGATCAAGGCAGACGGCTGGGTGGAGGATGAAACGTGGGAGGAATACCCCATGCGTTATGACATCACTGCCGCAGATGTGACGGCGACCGATCGCGCAGACATCATCTTGTCGCCGAACAGTTTGACCACCGCGATGGACTGCGGTGTCTGCCAGACCTGCGAAACGCAGACCGGGAAAATTTGTATCTGGGCGAAGAAAGCCCCGGCGGAAACGCTGACTGCTGAGTACCGGATCATTCAGGGCGAAAAGCCAAAGGAGGACTAACACATGGCATATGGAAACGTGAATGTCGCCGTGCAGGGCGTGTCGAACGATGAATCCAGCTATCTGAAAACAGAACAGGCCGGTGCCCCCGGCGGCGTGGCAACGCTGGATGCGGATGGTAAGCTGTCTGAATCGCAGCGTCCGGCGGTGGACGCATACACCAAGGCTGAGACCGACCAGCGCATCAGCGCAGCCGTGGACGCTCACAACGGTGCGGAGAACGCCCACAGCGACATCCGTGCCAGTGCGGCAGCTATGAACGCCAGCATCAAGGCCATTGAGCTGAAGTTCGGCACGAACGTGACCAAGAACCCGTTCAGCGCCACATTCAGCAGCCTTGACGGCCTGACCGTTGCCGGCGTTTGGAACGCCGATCTGGCAAGGATTGAATTTTGAGTAAGGAGGTGAATTTTTATGGCAAACGTAAAATTGAGCACAAAGGCCGTTGGCAGCATCGTCAAGATCAAGGTCAACGGCACGGCCAAAGATTTCATCATCGTGCATCAGGGCTTGCCCAGCAGCGCCTATGATGCAAGCTGCAACGGCGTTTGGGTGGTAATGAAGGACATCTATACCACGATGAAGTGGGACGGTTCCAACAACGACTACCTGAACTCCGACATGACCGCGTACCTGAATGGTACGTTCATCAGCCTGATCGATGCCGATATTCGCAATGCCATCAAACAGGTCAAAATTCCGTACACCAATTACTCGAACAACAATGTGATGAGCGGTTCTAACGGACTGAGCTGCAAGGTGTTCCTGCTGTCTGGCACGGAAGTCGGTTTCAGCGGCGTAAGCTACATGAACACCGAGGGTGCAAAACTGTCTTACTTCGACAGCGCAAGCAAGCGCGTTGCCTACAACGGCAGCGGCGCTGCCGAATGGTGGCTGCGCTCTCCGTACACCAACGGCAGCGGCGACGTCTGGAGCGTCAAGGCTGGTGGTTCCTACGACTACTGGCACTACTACAACACCTGCGGTGTTCGCCCCGCTTTCGTACTTCCCTCTACACTCGTGGTCTCTGACGACGGCACGGTCAGCACGAACACTGCACCGGCCATCAACGCCAGTTCCACGAATCTGGGGAAGCAGAACGCGCCCTTCAACTTCGCGTATACCGTCACCGATGCAGACGGTGACACCCTGACCGTTACCGAAAAACTGGACGGCAAGACCACTGCCACCCGCACCGGCATTGCAAGCGGTACTGCGCTGACCTTTGGGCAGGGCAGTACCGCAGAAAATTTCCAGCGCATCCTGAATGGCTTCCATACCATTCAGATCACCGCGAACGATGGCAAGGAGAGCACCAGCCTGAACGCCACGTTCACCAAGAGCGTTACCAGCGCAAGTGTGACCCTGACCACCCCGCTGGCCGTGGATGGTGACATCACTGTTGCTGTCCTTCAGGTGACTGGCAGCATCCCGGACGATGCCGTGTTTAAGGCAGAAGTGACCAACAACGCCAACGACCCGTCCCCGGTCTGGCAGGATGCCACGGTCGAAGTCCAGAAGGGCGTGAACATTGTGTTCACCAACAGCGTGGCGACTAACGGCGCAGCGTTCAACTTCCGCGTTTCCGTCAGCCGCGGTGCATCCGGCACTGGCGGCTACATCGAAGCCGTCAGCGGTGCATTCCAGTAAGGAGGACGAAATCATGGTCGAATGGAAGAAGCATAATCTGCCCACCCGGCAGGAGAAGGAAGCCGCAGCCAAGAAGCAGAAGGAGCACGAACAGTTGCCCGACCGTGTGGCTGAAATGGAAGATGCCCTGTGTGAGCAGGACGCAGCCAACGACGAGCGCTTGAGCAACATCGAGCAGGCTCTTTGCGATTTGGACGAAGCCATCAACGCCAACAAGGAATAAGGAGGTAAAGGACTATGGATAAAATTTGGGCAAACCGTTTGATCGCTGGCACTAAGACTTGGGCCGAAATGCCCATCAGCCGCCGCGTTGCTGTCAAGAAGGTTCTGGCCGCGCGCGTGGAAAGCGGTGAAATTACCGCCGACGACTACAAGAACATCACGGGCGAAGACTATGCAGCATAAAAGCTGGCCCGATCTGTGCGAAAGCCTGCTGACCCGGCTGGAAACCAGTGGTGCGGACACGACCGCAGAGCGCGGCGAATTTGCCGTGCTGGTGGCTGAGTGCGGGTCGAGCGGCTGCAAAATGGCATTGAGCCAGAAAGGAGAAAACGACAATGGCGATTAAAGCCTATTCACTGGCAAAGGATGGTAACAAGAAACTGTCCGCAAATTTTGCCGTGAAAGAGTTTCGCTGCAAGGATGGGACTGACCCCATCTTTATTGATGATGTGTTGGTGAAACTGTTGCAGAACATCCGGAATCACTTTGGAAAGGCTGTTACGATCACCAGCGCATATCGCACTGCCGCCCATAACAAGGCGGTCAAGGGCGCAACGTACAGTCAGCATTGCTACGGTATGGCGGCAGATATTCGGATTCAGGGCGTGGACGTGGAAACGCTCGCGACCTACGCCGAAACGCTGCTGAAAAACACCGGCGGCATCGGACGTTACCCGGTAAAAACTGGTCGTCCTGCTGGCTGGGTACACATCGACACCCGTGCGGTAAAGAGCCGTTGGGTGGGTTAAGAGTAGGAGGAAAACAAAATGGAGAACATTCTGAAAGTTTTTTTGATGGCATTCCCTGAATGGCTGGCCTGCATCTTCATGGTGGTCGGCCTTGTGGTCACGGCGCTGGCGGCGGTACGTCTGGGTTACGGCCTTGTGGTCGCAAAGACTGTGTACAAGTGGATCGTCAACGCAGAGGAAAAGTTCGGTAGTGGCGCAGGCGCAGAAAAGAAAGCCCATGTCATTGCCGTACTGCGCGGGTACACCCCGGACTGGCTGGACTGGGCAATCAATGAGCGGACGCTGGACTGGATCGTGCAGATCGTGTTCAACTTCACCAAGAAGAAGCTCGAAGATTACATGGAAAAGAAATCCGCAGAAACCACTACTGTGGCCCACTTCGGTAACGTGGGGGAGGACAACAAGAATCGCAGGGAGTAAACGATGCTGGAATTTATCGTCAAATACTGGGCGCAATGGCTTTTCGGCATCGTGGCGGCAGGTCTGACCGCTGCATACCGTAATCTCTCCAAGAAGATCAAGGCACAGAAAGAGGGAAACAAGGCAATCAAAAACGGTCTGCTGGCAATTCTCCACGACCGGCTGTATCAGGCGTGTACCCATTACATCGAGAAAGGGTACATCGACCTGCCCGGTTTGAAGAACATTGAATACCTCTATAAGAGTTATCACGCTCTGGGAGGTAACGGAACCGGAACTGAATTGTATACGAGAGCAAAGGCACTCCCCATCCGGGACGACTGAGCTAAACTACATCCCCGCTGGTGATCCTACCCGGATCGCTGGCGGGGGATTTTTTGTTTGTCTGGAAGTTTTGCACAAAGGAAATGTGCAAAGTGCGGAAAAATTGCGAATTGACAACGGTATACCGTATAATTTACGCTTAAAACGAAAATAAACGCCATAGTCGAAAGGAGGAAAACGGCGTGCGAGTGTTCAAACAGCTTACGCTTACAGACCGAATCCGTATTGAAAAGTGGTTGAAAGATGGGCTGAGAGTAAAGGAAATCGCAGACAGGTTGCGGGTTGACCCGTCCACGGTGTACCGGGAACTGAAACGCGGCAGCTACGACAAGTTGGACGGTAAGACGTGGAAGCTGATTCCTACATATAGCCCGGATATTGCAGAACAAAGGTATCAGGCACATCTTCGGGAGAAGGGACCAAACCTTAAGATTGGCAAGGATCATGAGCTTGCAAGCTATATCGAGCAGACCATTATAGATAAGGATTGTTCACCGGCTGCTGTGTACGGTTATGCCCTGGAAGAAGGACGGACATTCAAAACGCATATATCGGTGCCTACCATATACAGCTACATCAAAAAGGGCGTGTTCCTGAACTTGACGCAAAAGGCTCTGCCCAGACATGGAGTGCATAAGGGCGACTATAAAAAGGTGAAAACAAAGGATCCTGCTCGTGCGCCTGCCGGTGAGAGCATCGAAAAACGCCCGGCGGAAGTAAAAGACCGTGAAGAATTTGGACACTGGGAAATGGACACGGTGTATTCTGGCAAGAAGAAAAGCACGGTTGCGCTGCTAGTGCTGACTGAGCGCAAGACCCGGAACGAAAATATTATAGTGGTGCCAGATCGCCGCGCAGAGACGACCGTGCGGGCAATCAATGCGCTGGAACGGAAGTTGGGCGCAGAGAAGTTTGGCATCATTTATAAGAGCATCACGGTGGACAACGGCAGTGAGTTTGCATTGGCCGATCAGCTGGAACAGTCCTGCATCACTGGGGATAAGCGAACGAAAGTATATTACTGCCACCCGTATTCTTCTTGGGAACGCGGGAGCAATGAGAATGTGAACGGCATGATTCGCCGCAGGCACCCGAAAGGCACAGACTTCTCAAAGGTCACGGCAGAGGAAATCGCGGCTACGGAGAACTGGATCAACAGCTATCCCAGAAAAATTTTCGGCTATAAGAGCGCCGGCACAATGTTCCGCGAATGCCTACGGGAGCTTGGTCTGACAGCATAAGCGACACAAAAGCAGAAAACCGTTGGTAAAATCGAACAATAGAGGGCGGCTGCAAGCGGAGAAAACTTGACGGCCTGTTTGCTTTACGCTAAAATCCACAAAAATAAGGCCGAAAATTTGTTGCATTTAATGCTTTACTTTTCA
>OBKV01000516.1_pt1 | contig 30927 bp, 7 predicted proteins | sample 1517301 | NCBI WGS metagenome assembly OBKV01 (sample SAMN04571685, study PRJEB22368) | human gut metagenome | biome: human gut; material: stool | host: Homo sapiens | place: Luxembourg | collected 2012-06-29 | reverse complement strand
GCTTGGAAGGCTGGAGTATTACCGATATACGATACCCGCATATTTCATTTTAGTTATTTCTGATGAACTAACCTCTTGAACAATTATCATTATATTCTATAATAATAACCTTGTCAACAATTTTTTAATTTTTTTATTTTTATATTATATTTTGTACGCAATTATAACTTGTTTTATTCAAATATCCATATCTAATTACACAAAGTAATCTTTTGTTAGCTTTAAATCAATTGATATAACTAGCTTTACAAATTCAAATTTTTATAATTTCACATACAAAAAAAGATGTGGCTGTCGCACTAAAACTTTTATATACAATATATTGTTTAATATTATTTAAAAAAATAAAAATCAACAACAATATATTGTAATATTTATTAATAATGCGACATCCCCACACTTTTAATGAATTATTCAAATTTAAATATTAATTCAAATTTTCCTGTAACACTTCCACCAATAAAATTTTTACCATGTTTGCTTGTAAAGCCTATACTAGCTTCTTTTGGTGTATCACTTCCAGTTTCTTTAGCTGGTAATACACCTAACTCTTTGTTTATCACATTAACATTAACATTATCTCCAATAAACTCTTCAATTGTTCCAGTTCTTAAACTTGGCTCTTCTGAGTCTTCTGGAAAATCTGGATTACCTGTATTACTATTTTGTTTGTTTGTTGATAACCATAAAGGATTGCTTGGTTCATTATAATTTGACTGAGTTAATGATTTATCCTTTATATAAATACCCAATGCCATTTTTGTCATAGAGTCTTGTTCATTCATGTTATCCCAATCATAAGAATTTGGTCCTACAATTTCAAGTTCACCAGAATTAACTTTTTTAGCAAATGATTCAACTTTAACTCTTACTGGACTAGTATTATTATTCTTTATTTTTAGTACTCCAGATACAAATCGATCATTTCCTTGACTTCCATCTTCATTTGGTATTAAGTTTGTTACTATTTGAAATGGAAGTTTAGTAGGTACAGTTACATTTATAGTTCTAACAACCTGTATATTTATTTCCTTTTCTGTTGAATTTCCATATAAATCAGTTGCCCTATACCTTGCTTTATAATTACCTTCAATGCTAGGATTAACATCATTGCTTAAAAGTTCTAATATAGTTTCTCTTTCATAAAGAGAATCATCTTCATCAGTTGCCCTTACAGCTTTCTTTAAATATTCATTAATAGCTTCTGATTTATTATCTATTGAATCTAATTCTATTATCGTCTTATTAGTTGATTCAATTTTGGGCATATCATATACAATTATTGTACTTGACTTTCTAGCAGTACGACTATTACTATTAGTAACTGTATATATAGCTTCATATAAACCAACAACATTAACATTTACATCCGAATAATCAAATTCTATTTGGTTAGTAAGTGGTCCATCAATACTATCATCTGCTGTTACACTTCTTTTTAGTTCTTCATAATTTATTTCTGTACCCTTTAATACTTTTTTATCCATTACTCCCATTATTCTAGGTGCTGATTTATAAATTGCTTCTAAGCCATTTGGTGTTAATTTAAAAACAGCTTCAAGTAAGTTCAAACTATTATCTACACCATCATAATAATTTTCTCTTGCTCCTTCTATATTACCCTTTATAAGCAATTTTTTAGGTGTTCTATGAGTCATAGTTAACGTGTCACCATATACATAATTAAAGTCATTAAATTGATTTAAAACACTAGCATCATTTCCATTTTGATTTCCATTTAAGGTAATTAATCGTTTCCTATTTCCTTGTTCACTTTTTAACTCCATTGTAAATACAGTAGTTGATACTGTACTATCAAGTAAAGTTGTATTTTTATCAACTACAGCAATACTACCGCCATTATTTCCATTTGGAGTAATTTTAATCTTAATAGGTATTTTTTCTGGTGCTACTAATTCTATTAAATTTTCATTTACATTTAATTTATCAACCTCTGGCTCCACATAAATTGCCCTTAATCCAGAATCAGTAATTTTAAACACAGTATTTACAATATTTTCTGGATTTTGAACAAAATCAGAGTAATCTTCAGCAGCATTTCTAACTGGTCCATTAATAGAAAAATATTGTGGATGTCCTGCGTAAATTTCAATTATTGTATTATACGGAATCTTCATATTTTGAAGTGCTCCTAAAACTTGAATACTTGGTCTAGCACTTCCCATTAACTCTAAGTTTTGAGTAAGAGTATAATAACTGGAACTACTTGCTGTTGTTCCCTCTCTAGGTTCATATACCTTTATTCCATAATATTTAAAATTAGAATTACTAGATGCAAAATATTCCAAACTATTGTTAACTGTAAAATTTAATTTAACACTATTTTCATCACTAGTATCTTTAATAAAACTTAAATTCAATCTATCATTTAATCCAAATTTAATTTTATCTTCAAAGATACCATTTTTCAAATTTACTATTCTTTCAGCAGTATTACTTCTTCCCCAAGAATCTGTTACTATATACTGTAAAACATTTCTTCCTACCCTTTGCTCACCTTCTACAATTACTTCATCTTTAACTTTTTCAATTTCATCTTCTTTACCTACAGATTTATTTAAATTAATTTCTTCACCATTATTAGATGGATTCCAAATAACTTTTACATTACTCTTAGTTAAAATATCATGGTCATCAAAAATCTTTACTCCCCTTAAATAATTAAAATCATCTCCTTTAATCCCATCAAATACTTCTTCATTTCTATTTTCAACAATAATACCATTTAATTTAACTTTTTCATCTATTTGTATTACTGGTGCATTATTATATACTGCTTCTAATCCTAAATCAGTAAACTTAAACCTAACATTTTTTATTTTATCAATATTAGTAACTCCATTAAAATAATCAATTTCTTTATTTACAACAGTTCCTAATATCTTTATACACATTTTATTTAATTCAGTTACATTTTCTATAGCAATATACTGCCCATCTTCATATATAAAATTTTGTATTCCACTTTCCTCATTATATAACTTTTCTTTTATAGTAGTTGCATTATCGTTACCCAAAATCTCTATAGATTTTAATTCATTACCATTAAAATCATAAATTTTTATAGTTGCAAAAATATCACTTAAGCTATTTGGATTAAAAGTAGTATTTAATTCTTCATTAGTATTAACCATAATTTTATTTTGATTATTTATATTATCTCTAGCAAAGCTTATAGAAACTCCTTCTATTCCATCAATAGAATAAATATTTATTATATTACTATCCATGGCAGATCTAATTTCAATACTTCCTGGCTTTGTAGCACTTCTACCCCAAGAATCTTCAGCAATATATGTTATATTTTGTATTCCTAATGTATCATAATCAACTTCATCATCATTTATAGTTACTTCATTTCTACTTATTTTATCATGATCATCAGTAACTTCTATATCACTTGGAACAAGTAATAAACTTCCCTTATAATATGGAATAGGATCATCTCCACCTATTATCTTAGGTGCTTCATTATAAACATACTTTAATCCATTAGATAAAATCTCAAATCTTCCATTTTCCATTTTATCCTTACTTGATAAACCCTCAAGTTTATTTTGCTCACTATTTATTATTTCACCTTGCAACTCTAAAGTTTCCCTTGGCTCCTTAGCCCATATACTCAAAGCATAACCTTCTTCATAAGAAAAATTATTAATTTTACTTATTATAGAATTATCAATCAGTTGATTTCCCCTTAATGCAATAGTTCCCAAGTTCTTTCCCACAGTATCATAAGCATTTATTTCAAACACTTGATTTTTATCAATAAAATTAATACTAGTATTAAGCTCATAATCTAATACTCTAAGTTTTTTTTGTATTGAATCAAAACTTATTATAAGTATATTATTTCTATTATCATCTCTTACATTAAGCTTTATATTTTCCAAATTATTTCTAGGTAAAACTGTTATTGTCCTATTAATAACTTCTTTAGTTCCCCAGCTATTTGAAATAATATATTTTACAATATAAACCCCTTCCCTTAACTTTTTAAATTGTGTCTTATCTTGATTTTCTGTTCCATTTTCAATTACTTCATCACTAAAATTCACATCACTAACTTCAGTTACTACTTCATCTATACTAATTGTATAATCCTCATTATTATCATCATTAACGTTTACAGTAATGCCACTTAAAAGATTTAAAGTATCCCCTCTTTTTATAGTTAAATTATCTACACCAGTTACACTTAAAGGTTTTGGTGTCATTTCCTTAAGACCATCATCTGTTATCTTAAATCTAACATTAGAATAATTTTGAATATCTCCAAATCCATTTAAATACTTTTCACTATATATATTATTTTCATCATTAGATTCAATTATAACACCACCTATAATTCTTACAGTTGTAGATGTTTCTCCTTTTAAACTTATAGTGTCATACTTGCTAAACGATACATTATTTAAACTTGCTAACTGTAATTCATCATGCTCATTATCACCATTTAAAATCACTTTAATTTTTTCATTTCCCCTTAAATCTCTTAAAACCATCTCAAAATAATTATTTTCACTTAACTTATAAACATTACTTGTTTCATTTTGTAATATATCACTTCCTCTTAATACAAACTTATTTTCATTAGTATCAAAAATAATTTTAAATGATAAGTTTCCATCTACCCCATAAACTTCTATTTCATTTTCTCTTACCTTTGATTCCACATTTATGCTAGCTTCTTTAAGAGTTGCCCTTCCCCAAGTATCATAAAGTTTATATTCCACTTTATAAGTTCCTAATTTGTTAAAATCATAATTACATATATTAGGATTTTCATTTAAATGTGTTACAAGATTATCATTTACATATACAAATACAAATTCTTTAGAAATATTTTCATCTATTTCATCACTTACATTTATATCTGCTAATAAATCTATAACACCTTTGCTAATAGTTCTGTTCTTTCTAACTCCTTCAATATTTGGCGCCTTATTATACTTAGCTATTAATCCATCATTACTTACTTTAAATCCAGTATTTTTCATATAATCTAACTTATTATCATCATCCATATTGTCATTTTCTCTTGGCTTATCACCAAATATAGTTCCAGTAATTTCAATGCAAGATAAATTACTTCTATATACTCTTATAATATCCCCATCAGCATATTGCAACTTATTAAGCTCTATTAATTTAGGAGAAGTACCTCTATCATTACCATTTAAAGTAATATTAGCTTTTTCATTTCCCTCTGAATCTTTAATTTCAATAGTAAATGCAACATCACTTAAATTATTTACAGACAACTTTTCATTACTTTGATTAAATACCTTATATGTATTTTTAACTGTATCAAATCCAATTTCAAAAGCTAATTTTCTATTAACATTTTCTAAATTAATTATATTTAAAGTATTATCACCTTCTAAATTAATACTTTCATTTTGACTTATAGATTCATTACCTTCTTGCATATTATTAACTTCTAAAAATATTTTAAATATATTTTTATATAAATTAGGTCTTACTGTAATTTTTCTATTTACTATTGTAGTTTTATCCCAACGGTCAGTTGCAGTATAAGTTACTGTATAAGGTCCCAATTGATTTGTATTAACAATATCACCTGAAATACTTGTTCTTAAATGACCATTATCAAAATCATCAGTATAAGTTACACCCTCACTACTAACAAATTCTTCACCTTGATAAACATCCTTATCTTCAGCTCCATGTATCTTAGGGCCTTCATTATATATAGATTCTAATCCATCAGGAGTTAATCTAAACACAACATTATTCATATTATCAATATCATTAACACCATCACTATAATCTTCCCTTGCATTTTTTATTTTACCTTTTATAATTGACCTAGCTGGTTCTATATGCCATAAATATAAACAGTCATTATACTCAAAAGGAACATTATTCCAATTCCTATCATTTTCTCCATTATTAGAATTAGTAGTGGACATATATGTTGAACCTTCCTCACGCCCATTAAACTCTGTTCTTTTTTTAATATGTCCATCACTTCCTATAAGAACCATTTTATAAACTACTTCATTTCTATCTGATAAAACCATTGTTTTTGTTGCATCAACTACTTTAAACATTTTTTGTTCAAAATCAATTTGAATTTTAAATGGAAACTTTTCTGGTGCAACTGGACCAAATACAACTTTATTATTTGTTATATTATTTTCATCTGGATTAGTATATATTGATTTTAATCCACTTTTTGTAATCTCAAATTTTACATTAAGTAAGTTTTCTGGATTTTGTACACCATCAGTATAATTTTCTCTTTCATCAGTTACATTACCTATTATAGAAAATCTATTTGGATGTCCATGATAAATTTCAAAATAATCTCCATATTTAAATGTATAATCCTTTAAAGTTTGTAAAGTACTATCTGTAACTCTTTGTGATACATCAATGCTTATTTGTGGAACAATAGCAGTTGCCCCAACACCATTTTCATTTGGTCTATATACTGCAATTTTTACATAACCACTAACTCCCCCATTACCAAAAGACTTATTATAAGTAATTACATTTAATTTATTATTTTCATGATTAAAACCAATTTTTATTATCTCTCCATTTTCACCATTAAATATAATAGTATTTTTATCAATACCATTTTTTATTATTAAACTTCTTTCAACGCTACTTTCTCTTCCCCAGCTATCTTGAACTGTTAATCTAACTGTGTTATTTCCTATCCTTAAATACTTCTTCTCCTCCTCTACAAACTTCTCTTCTTCTGTTTTTTCCTCAACATTACCGTTACTTAACCTTCCATTATCCTGTTCATTATTTTCAAGATTATCTCCCTGAACTGTGGAGCCATCATCCTCATTGCTATCTATAAAACTAACCTTTATTTTATTATTATCAATAATATGATTATTTTCTGGATTATCCCTATCATCAACAACTTGTATATTTTCTGTATAATTAATAGGATCACCTGCATATACAGTAAGAATATCATTACTTAAAAACCTTATTTTAGGTGGCTTATTATAAATAACATGTATTCCATCTTCTGTTAAATTAAATCTAACATTATCAATATAATCATTACTAGTTATAGTTTGAGAATAATCCTGCTCTCCATCTCCAGCTTCACCCAATTCATTATTTCCTGTCATATATCCATTTATTCTTAACCTAACTAAATTACTGCTCCATAAACTAAAATAATATCCATCATAAACAGTAATATCTTCTAACCTTTTTTCAATTTCTTCCACATCCCTTGATTCTGCTTCTGTTAATTGAATTTCACCAACCTTTTCTTCATCAACATTAAATACAGTTAACTTAAATACAATTTCATTTTGTTGTTCTTCAAAATTTTCTTCATTAACCATACTACCTTTTACATCAAATATATTTGATATTGGATTATAATTAATAGAAAACAACTTATTATTGCCGTCTGCACTATAAAATTCAATATCATTTGATGCAGATTTTGATATTACAGATACGTTCCTTTGATAAGTAGCACTTCTTCCCCATGCGTCAGTAACCTTATAATTTAAAATAAAATCCCTAATTTCATCAGTTTCTACATAACCATCACTACTTTTATTAAAAATTTTAAACTTAAATTTTTCTTTAGCTTTACTTTCATCTTCTCCTTTAAGTTTACGTCCATCTACATCAGTAATTTCTATACTGCTAAGACTTATTTCATTTGTATCATCTTTTACTTCAATCCCATTAGTTGCAACTTCTTGAGTTATATCATCATTTTTATATACATATAAAATTTTATTTAACCCTATAATTACAGGTGCTTCATTATATATAACTTGTAACCCTTCAGATTTAATTTCAAATCTTGTATTTTCCATCTTTTCTTCATTTTCAAATCCATTTAAAATAATATCTGATTTACCTGATATAAATATTCCATCTTTTGAATCATAACACCATAAAGAAATATATCTAAAGCCTTTATATGATAAATTATTAATCTTATTAACTACTTCATTATTTAATAAATCAGAATTAGTTAAACTTATAATAACTTCCTCTTCACTTTCACTATTATTTCCATTAATTTTAGAGCCTTCAGCTTTATTATCCTTAATAAGCTTAAACTCAAATATCTTATCATTTTCCTTTAACCTACTTGGAACCTTACTTTTATCAATTTTATCTACTACAAAACGTTTATTTTCATCATCAAATCTAATAGTTAATATAACTTCATCAGTTTCATCATTTTTAATTGTTATATAATTATATTCTAAAGGACTATATGGATAAACAGTTATCTTTCTTTTTATCATAGAACTTCTACCCCAGCTATCCACAACACTATATTCAATTTCCTTTTCTCCAATTGTATTAGTATCAAAATCGCCAATTACAACCTTTTCATTTAAAGTATTTCCATCATGGTCATCTTCCACTCTTAAACCTTCCATTAATTCCTCTCTACTTAAACTTCCATTTCTATTAACTTCTAAATTAATAGAAGAATTTATTATAAACCTTGGGGCTTCATTATAAATATAAGTTAATGTACTTTCCCCTATTTCAAACCTTACATTTTTCATAAAATCTGAATTATCAATTCCATCACTATAATCTTCACCATTTTCCCCCTCCTCTTCACTTGATGAATTTTTGTCCACACCACTGATAACTATATTTTTAGGATTATTTGACCATAACTCTATACAATCACCTATAGCATATTGATAACCATCAAACCTTTTTAACATAGACCTTAAATTATCAGTTCCCTTAATATTTAAAGTCTTTTGCAATACACCATCATTTGTATATATCCTTAATTTAAATATAGATGATGATACAGATAAATCTATAGCTTCATCTTTTACATTATCTAAATCAGCAACTAAAAATTGATTTTTTACAGAATCAAACTTTATTTTAAATAAACTTTCATCACCATTTTTAAATTCTATAAATTTTTCATCAAGAGGATTTGTTGATTTAACTATTAACCTCATTTCAGCAGTATTAGACTTTCCCCAACTATCAGTAACAGTATAAACTATAATTTGCTCTCCTACCTTAGAAGTATCAAAAGGGCTATAAGTTATTGAAACAACTTTTGAATCTAAATTATCCTCTGTAAATTCATCAAAATCATCAGTTATTTTTCCATTTTTTATATAATTTAATGGCTCAAAATCTGTGCTTCCTCTTATTATTTCAACAGGTGCTAAAGGTGCTATTTGTGGAGCTTCATTAATTACCTCCTCCAATCCACTATTTTTAACTCTAAATCTACGAGTTGAAATATCCTCTTGTGGTACCCCTTCATTATAATGCTTAACTTCATTAGTAATTACTAAATCACCAGATGAATTTTTACTTAAAACCCTTATGTCTCCATTTATTTTAAGCTTATCTTGAGATTCTGCATGCCATATTCCCACATAATCTCCCTCTTCAAAAAGATAATTTCTTATATCATTTAATTTATCAGTATCACTCTTATCAGTACCTAACAACGTAACTGATGATTTTATATTCATATCTTTATCATATAACACAAATTTAAAATACTCTCCATTTATAGAATTACTCATTTGTCTTCCATCTTCATCCATTATTTGAATTTGATTTGCTATAGTATCAAACCTTAACCTAAATCTTCTAACTTCAGTATCATAATAAGGAGTTCCTTCTACTATAATTTCATTTTGTGTTAATTGGTCAGAAGCATTTTCTATATTTACATTATTAGGGGTAGGTAATTCTTTATCATTAATAATTTGTTCTTCCTGATTTTCAGGTTCATCTATTAACTTTGAAATACTTTTAGGAAATATCCTTCTTGACCCAATAGTTTTTCTTCCCCAACTATCTATAGCAATATACCTAACTTCTAATATGCCATCTTGAAGCTGAATTACTTCAACTTCAAGCTTAGAATTATCAATAATTCCATCATGATCATCTTTTACTGATATTCCTGTAAATATATCATTATTAGGATTTTCAGAATCTATAATATCATTAAGACCACTTATAACTGGAGCTTCATTATATATTGAATTTAGATGGTCATCAGCTATTTCAAATCTTACATTTTCAATATAATCATAATTATCAATGCCATCTAAATAATCCTCTTTTTCTTTAGTTATATCACCTTGTATATTACCAGTAATCTTTAATACATCCCTTTTATTTACAGGTATTATTTGAACAAAATCACCAATTTCATAACTTAAATTTTTTAATGGTTCCAATTTTTTAGAATTTCCAGTATCACTACCATTAAGCTCAATTGCAAGCTTTTCCTTTCCCTCCTTATCATAAAGCCTTATTTTATACATTACTTCTTCTGGAGTTTCTTCTGATATATTTTTATCCAATTGATTTTCTACAGTAAATTTCTTTTCTAATATGTTAAATCCAATAGAAAATAATAAATCATTAGTTTTATTAATATATGCACTAAATTTAACTTTATCAAGCCCTAATTCTTCTTCATTATTTTGAATACTTATTTCTGGGCTTTCTCCTTTAATATTTTCATCATAATTATTTATTATTTTATTATTATAATTACTGCATATTTTTTCATTTTTACCAACAATGCTTTTTTCAATAGCTGATGTAATTATGCCTTCAGGTAAATTTTCTATAAACAATATAACTATACAAACAATAATAATTAATCTTTTTTTCATATATTAGATTCTTCTCCCTTCCATAATATATAAACTTATAATCTTATTATTTCCCTAAGTTACTAATTTTCTTCATTTTGTTTTAAAATTAGACAAAAAAAATGAAGTTGAATTAAATTGAATTTTTTAATTCAATTTAATTACAACTCCATAATTTTTAGTTAATTATTCAAATTTAAATATTAATTCAAATTTTCCTTTAACACTTCCACCAATAAAGTTTTTACCATGTTTGCTTGTAAAGCCTATACTAGCTTCTGCTGGAGTATCACTTCCAGTTTTTTTAGCTGGTAAAACTCCTATTTTAGTGTTTATTTCATTAACTTTATCTCCATTTGAATCTTCATTTGCTCCAATTCTTGAACTTGGTTCTTGTGATTCTCCTGAAGAATCTGGATTAGCTGTATCATCACCATTTTGTTTGTTTGTTGATAACCATAATGGATTATCTTTAGCTTTATAATTTGATTCTGTCAATGATTCATTTTTTACATAAAGTCCTAATGCCATCTTTTTCATAGATTCCTCTTCAGTCATTTTATCCCAATCACAAGAATCCGGTTCTACTATTTCAAGTTCTCCTGAATTAGCTTTCTTAGCAAATGATGCAACGCTAACTTTTACTGGACTTGTATTATTATTTTTTAATTTTAATACTCCAGATACAAAGCCATTAGTTGTTTCATCTACTGTTGAGTCTTTATCTTCACTTGGCATTAAGTTTGTTACAACTTGGAATGGAAGCTTAGTTGGTACTGTTACATTTATAGTTCTAACAACTTCTATATCAACTTTTTTCTCTGTTGTTTTTCCATATAAATCAGTAGCAACATATGTTGCATGATAAGTACCAGCTTTATTAGGATTAACATTATTATCCTTAACTTCTACTTTTGTTTCTTTACCATAAAGCTTATCATCATCATCACTTGCAACTACAGCTGTTTTTAAATACTTTTCAATAGATTCCTTATCATTTTCTACCGAATTAAGTTCTATTGTTGCATTTTCATTTGTTTCAATTGTAGGTAAATCATAAACAGTTATTGTACTTGATTTTTTAGTAGTACGTTGGTTACTATTAGTAACTGTATATGTAAATTCATACATACCAACTTTAGATGTATCTATATCTTCTCTACCGTACTGTATATCTTCAATTTTTCCATCAATATTATCTTTAGCTGATACACTATTCTTTAATGTTTGATAATCTACAGTTCCACCTTTTGGCACTTCCATATCAATTGTACCCATTATTTGAGGTGCTGATCTATATACTGCTTCTAATCCATTTGCTGTTAGATTAAATACAGCTTCTTCAAGATTTAAACTATTATCTACACCATCGGAATAATCTTCTCTAGCATTTATTACATTACCTTTTATAAGTACCTTTTTAGGTGTTCTATGCCAAATAGTTAATTTATCTCCATAAGAATAAACCCAACCACTATTCTTTAACTCACTAAACATATTATTATTTCCTTGAATATTTCCTTGAACTTCAATATGTTTTTTGATTTGTCCATCACTTCCTTTTAATTCAATAGAAAATGTTTTTTCTCTCAAATCATATTCAAATTGTGTTGCGGTTTGATCAATAGCTTTTATAATTCCGCCAGTATTATTTTCATTTGGAGTAATTTTAAATTTAATTGGCAACTTTTCAGGGGCTACTACTGATATTAAATTTTGATTTTCTTCTAACTTATCATTATCTGGCTCAATGTAAATTGCCTTTAATCCTGAATCTGTAATTTCAAATTTAGTATTTACAATATTTTCTGGATTTTGTACATAATCTGAATAGTCTTCTAACGAATCTCTAACAGGACCATTAATTGCAAAATTTTGTGGATGCCCAGCATAAATATCAAATTTTGTTCCATAATCATATTCTTTATTATTAATACACTCTAATTTTTGTTTTGCTTGTGCAACAGTATCTCCACCATTTATTGTAACAGTAGTTACTCTACCATTTGGTTCTGTTATCTTTATTTCATGGTACTTTCCTGGAGTAGCGTTTGTTATTATACCAGTTACACTTGTATTAACATTAAATATTAATTTTACTTTTGTTTTATCATCATTTTCCTTGAATTTTAATGTTATTAAATCTCTTTTATCAAATTTAATTTCATTTTCAAAGATACCATTTTTTAATGTTACTTTTCTTTTAGCTGTAGTACTTCTTCCCCAAGAATCTGTTACAGTATACAGCAATATATTTTCTCCTACCTTTTGCTCACCTTCTACAATTGTTTCATCTAATTTTGTTGAAGTATCTTCATTTGTATAACTTTTATTTTGCTGTTCTTCTTGATTTTCAACATCAGTAGGATTCCAAGTAACTTTTACATTACCTTTAGTTAAAGTATCATGGTCATCTGAAATTTTAACACCTCTTAAATAGTTAAAATCATCACCTTTAATCCCATCTATATTATCTTGATTATCTACCTTAGTATCACCATTCAACATAATATTTTCATCTATTTTTACTACTGGTGCATTATTATAAACTGCTTCTAACCCTAAATCAGTAAATTTAAATCTAACATGTTGAATTTTATCAATATCACTAACTCCATTATCATAACTTGCATTCTTATCTTTATTAACAACAGTTCCTTGAATCTTTACAGACCTCATTGTTGCTTCAGTTACACCTTCTATAGCAATATATTGTCCATTAAAGTATTCAAATTGTTGGTCGTTTTTATCTGATGAATTACTTCCACCTTGAGAATTTCCATTACTTGAATTTGTTGAATTTTCTGTACTATCTCCAATATCTGAAGTAGTTTTAGTTTGTGGTTGTTCTGTTGCTTCATTTTCTGCTTCATCTTTAGACGCTGAATCTGATTTAACTTTATTTAATTCACTTTCTATTTTTTCTTTTGCAGTAACTCCAGTATCACTTCCTAAAATATCTACAGATTTTAATACATTTCCATTAGCATCATAAATTTTTATTTTTACAAAAATTTCATCAAGTTTACTTGAATCAAATTGCTTACTATATTGCTCTCCAGTTTCAACTTTAATTCTATTTTTATTTCCTTCTCTAACAAACTTTATAGAAAATGAGCTCTTTTTAACAACTTCATTATCTTTATTATTTTCACTATCTGGAGTATTAGTATTTTCTCCTTCACTATTTCCTGGATTATTAGTGCTACCACTATCTCCTGGTACAGTTTCCACACTACCATCCGCACTTCCTGACGGGGTCTGAGTTCCCCCTGTTACCAAATCTCCAGTTTCTGGAGTAGGATTAGTGCCTCCACTAACATTTCCATTTTCAGTAGTTCTAGTTTGAGGTGATTCTTCTTGAGCATTCCCTTCTGGTGTAGGTGTATTTGGTTGTTGTGTACTTTCTGACTCACTTCCGCTAGTTGTTGAATTTTCTTTTGGATAAATATTTATACTGTTACTATCCATAGCAGATCTAATTTCAATTTTACCTGGCTTTGTAGCACGTCTTCCCCAACTATCTTCAACAACATAAGTTATTGATTGCTCTCCTAATTTATCATAATCAACATTATCATCATTTACAGTTACTTCAGTTGTACTTATTGTACCATCATGGTCATCATTTATTTTTAAGCTACTTGGAGCTTTTAATAAATTTCCTTTATAATATGGTATTGTTTCATCTCCACCAGTTATTACTGGTGCTTTATTATAGATATATTTTAATCCATCACTTAAAATTTTAAATCTACCATTTTCTAATTTATCTCTTTTCTCATCTGAAGTAAGTGCTCTCTTATATCTAGATTTTTTAGATTCTTCTTTAGAATTTTCTTTTTCAGTAGTAATACTTCCTGTTATATCTATTTTATTGTCTATTACTTTTGACCAAACACTTAATGAATAACCTTCTTCATACGGAAAAGCATTTATTCTATCTATTATAGTTTCATCAATTGTTTGACTTCCTCTTAAAGCAATAGTTCCTAAAGTTTTTCCTAATGAATCATAAGCATTTATTTCAAAAACTTGTGACTCATCTAAATAGTTAATACTACCATTTGTATGCTCTATTACTCTAAGTTTTCTTTCTATAGAATCAAATCCTATTACAAGAACATTATTATTATCCCTATCTTTTACAGTTAACTTTACTTTTTCTAAATCTGTTCTAGGTTCAACAGTTATTTCTCTATCAACTGTAGTAGTAGCACCCCAACTATTTGTTGCAGTATATCTTACTGTATAAGTTCCTTCTTTTAATTTAGTAAACTTATTTTTATCTTCAGCTGTTGCTCCATTTTGACTTAAATCGTCAGTATTATTTTCATCCTCTTCAATAGTTACTGTTTTAGTATTAGAGGTTATTTCTTTTACTGTTAATTCATAATCATCATTATTTTCATCATTAACATTTACTGATACACCTTCTAAAAGATCTAAGGTATCCCCTCTTTTTATAGTTATAGGATCTGCTCCTTTAATTGTTAAAGATTTCTTTGTCATTTCTTTAAGCCCATCATCAGTTATTTTAAATCTAACTTGCGAATACTTATCAGTTGTTCCAAAACCATTTTCATAAGAATTAGCAACTTTTGAATTTCCATTAGAATTTTCTGAAATAATATTTCCTGTAATTTTAACTGCCTTAGGATCTTTTGCCTTTAAACTTATAGTGTCATATTTATCAAATTGTAACTCATGAAGATTCTTTAATTGTTCTTTATCATGGTCAGTATTACCATTTAATGATATATTAGCTTTTTCTTCCCCTTTTGATCCTCTTACAACAATTTCAAAGTAATTTTCTGTACTTGTTCTAGTTAAACTTGAATCTTGGTTTTCACTATTTTCATTATTATTTTCTTGATTTTCAGATTCAGTAGCATCATCACTATTTTCTTTATCTACAATACTCTCTTCACTAGGTCCTTTTAATAAAATTTTATTATTTTTAGTATCAAAAACAATTCTAAATTCTGGATTATTTATTGAATCTAAATCATTAGGCCCATAAACTTTTATTTCATTCTCTCTTGTTTTAGACTCTACTTTTACAGTAGTTTCTATCATAGTTGTTCTTTCCCATTTATCATAAAGTAAATATTTTACTTTATAAGTACCAACTTTATTAAAGTCATAATTTCTATGATAAATTTCATTACTATTACGATTTTGATTTGTAGTTCCTATAAGTTCATCATTTACATATATATACATAGAATTTACAGATATATCTGTATCAATTTCATCCCTTACAGTTACTCCTTGTAATAAATCTACAGTCCCCTTACTAATAGTTCTAACTTTTTTAACTCCATTTATAACAGGTGCTTTATTATATTTAGCACTTAACCCATCATTACTAACTTTGAATCCAGTATTTTTCATATAATCAAATTTATTATTATCATCATTCATTTGATCATTAGTTGGAATATCTCCAGTTACAGTTCCTGTGATTTCAATTCCTTTTAAATCACTTCTATATACTCTTATAATATCATCATCAGCATATGGTACATCATTAAGTTCTGATAATTTAGGCGATGTACCTCTATCATTTCCAGTTAAAATAATCTTCTTTTTTTCAGTACCATCTACACTTTTAATTTGAATTGCAAATGCAGTTTCATCTAATTTATCCTTAGATAATTTTTCACTTATTTGATTATATACCTTATATTTTTTAGTAATAGTATCAAATCCTATTTCAAATGCAGGTGTTTTAGTTTTATTTTCTTCATATTGCCAAGGCTTATTTTGTGTTGAAGAATTACTTCCTGAGCTTGAACTACTTGAACCTGTGTTTCCAGAGCTTTCACTTCCTGAATTTAAAGTAGAATCACCTGTATTAACACTTTTTAAATTTGAATTTGGTGGAGTAGTTACTTCAGGATTAGTACTTCCAATTGAACTATTATTATCCCCATTTCCTCCAGGTTTAGTGCCTGCTTGTTCATTACTAATTTGAGGATATACTTTAAATACATTTTTATATAAATTAGGTCTTACTGTAACTTTTCTTTCTACTGTTGTAGTTTTTCCCCAACGATCTCTTGCTGTATAAACTAGTATTTTTTCACCTAATTCGCTTGTATCAAGTTTCCAATTTATATTATTATTGCTATTAGAATTAGTATTAGTTGTCACCGTAGTTGTGCCATTTTGCTTAAGAGCAACTGATTTTATTAAATTATTAGGATCATGATCATCTGTATATTCTACTCCATTATCAACATAAAATTCTTGATTCTGATATACATCTATATCTTCTACTCCTTTTATTTCAGGTGCCTTGTTATATATAGATTCTAATCCATCACGAGTTAACCTAAATACAACATTATTCATATTATCTGTATCATCAACACCATTACTATAATCTTCTCTTGCATCTTTTATATTCCCTTTTATAATGGATCTATTTGATTCATCATGCCATAAATATAAGCAATCATCATATTCAAATTCTTGTCCATTCCAATTTTTATTTTCATTACCAAAATTCGAATTTTCACTTTCAGTACTCATATGACTTTTACCAAAATCAGTACCTCGAAAATCAGTCTCTCTCACTATTCTAGTAGTCCCATCTCTCTCTTTTCGTATAAGAGCTATTTTATAAACAATATTCCTATTACCATACTTTAGAAAAGTTCCTGTTGCATCTATTACTTTAAACTTTTTACCTATAAAATCAATTTTAATTTTGAATGGAAATTTTTCTTGGGCAACTGGCCCAAATACAATTTTATTATCACTTATATTATTTTCATCTGGATTAGTATATATTGATTTTAATCCACTTTCAGTAATTTCGAATTTTACATTTAATAAATTTTCAGGATTTTGAACTCCATCAGTATAATCTTCTCTTTGATTATTTACTCCACCTGTTATAGAAAACAGCTGTGGATGTCCATGATAAATTTCAAAATAGTCTCCATATTCAAATTCATAATCCTTCAACCTTTGTAAAGTGTTATCTGTAACTATTTCTGATGCATTAATGATTATTTCTTGAACAATAGTAGTTACTCCACTATCATTTTTATTTGGTCTATATACTGCAATTTTTACATAACCAGGATTTGGTTCATTACTAAATTTTTCATCTTTAGTAGTAATATTTAATTTTTTAGTTTCATGATTAAATTTAATTCTTATTGGCTCTTGACCACTCCCAGCCTTAAATATAATTTCATTTTTATCAATACCATTTAATATTAATAAATTTCTTTCAATAGTTGTTGTTCTTCCCCAACTATCTGCAACTGTTAATTTAATTTTATTTTTACCTATTCTTAAATGCTTCTTTTGTTCTTCTAAAAACTTTTCCTCTTCTGTTTTATTTGAATTATCTTTATCACTTGAGGCATCATTTTTATCTTGATCATCACCTTCACTTGAATCAGTAGTTCCACTTGAAGATTTATCATTTATAAAAGCTTCTTCTTCATCTTCTGTAGTTTGCTCTGTATTTTCTGAACTAGAAGCACCTCCACTACCTAAATGACCTCCATTACTATCAGGTTGTGCTCCTCCACTATTAGTTTCTTTTGGAACAATAGTAACTTTTATCTTTGAATTATCAATAACATGATCGTTATCTTCATTATCTCTATCATCTACTACTTTTATATTTTTTGTATAATCAATAATATCACCAGCATATGAAGTTAGCATTTCTTTACTTGTTACTATTATTTCAGGCGCTTTATTATATATTGTATGTATTCCATCTTCAGTAAAATGAAATCTAACATTTTCAATAAAATCTTTATTACTTACACCACTTGAATAATCAATATTACTTGAACCTTCTATTTTATTTAATTCTTCATTATCTATCTGTCCTTTTATTTTTATTCTTTGTGGTGTATTACTCCATAGTGCAACATAATAATCATCATAAATTGTTATTTTTTCTAATTCTTTTTTTAGATTTTCTGTATTTTTTGCTTTTTCTTCTGTTAATTCAAGCTCTCCAACTTTTTCTTCTTTACCATTAAATACAGTTAATTTAAATACAATTTCATCTCTTGTTTGTTGATTATTACTTTCTCCTGCTCCCCCTGGTTGTTCTTCACCTTGTGCTCCATTATCTTCTGAAGGTGGAATTTGTTCTTGGTTATTTCCTCCTTCTTCTGGATGACTTTCCTCTGAAGAACCTTCTTGCTCATCACTATTTGAAGGTGGTGCTTGTTCTATATTACTATCTTGAGAACCACCACTTTTAGTTTGTAACTGCTCACCATTTGAGTTATCTGATCCTTGTGATGGTTGATTTGGAACACTAGGCTCTTGCCCTTGTGGTGGATGTTCAGCTGGGCCTTCTGATTCACCTGGTTGTTGTTCTTCTTGTGAAGGTTTATTATTTTCCTTTTTACTTACATCAAATGTACTTGTTATAGGATTATACTTAAGCGAAAATAAATTTTCATTTCCCGCCTTATTATAAAACTCAATATCATTTGATACAGACCTTGATATTACAGATACAGTTCTTTGATATGTAGCACTTCTTCCCCAAGCATCAGTAACTTTATAATTTAATTTAAACTCTCTAATTCCATCAGTTTTTATATATTTATCTTCATTACTGTCTTCAGATTTTAATTTTAATTTAAACTTACTTTTTGAGTTACTTTCACTCTTTTCAGGCTTAACTATTTTTCCATGAACATCAGTAACTTCTATACTATCAATACTAACTTTCCCACTATCATCTTCTATTTCAAGATCTCTTGTTGCAACAGCTTGAGTTATATCATCATTTTTATATACATATAACTTTTTATCTAGTCCATTTATTTTAGGAGCTTCATTATATATTGATTCTAAGCCAGTTTGTTTAATTTCAAATCTAGTATTCTTCATAGCTTCTTGACTTCCAGAAGCTTCAAAACCATTTAAGATTATATTTGATTTACCAGAAATAAATATACCATCTTCAGAATCATAAACCCATAAAGAAATATAATCAGAATATTTATATGATAGTTCATTAATTTTCTTAATTTTTTCATCATCCATTAAATCTGCCTTAGTTAAAGTTATAGTTTTAACTACTTCTTCATCTTTACCAACTGAATTTTCTTCACTTGTTTTAGTACTTGAATTTGTTTTCTTTTTTCTTATAAGTTTAAGCTCAAATACCTTATCTTCATTTTTTAAACTACTAGGTATTTTACTTCTGTCAATTTTATCAACTACAAATTTTTTAGTTTTATCATCTAACCTAATAGTTAAAATAGGATCAAATGTTTCATTATTTCTAAGAGTAATATAATTATATTCCAATGAATTTAAAGGATATACAGTTACTTTTCTTTTTACTAATGAACTTCTTCCCCAACTATCTACAACTCTATATTCAACTTCTTTTTCACCTATAGTGGTTAAATCAATATTTCCTACTATAACTTTTTTAAGTAATTTCTCACCATCATCATGGTCATCTGTAACAGTTATACCATTCATTAATTCTTCTTTTAATTTATCTTCAGTTAAATTTTGATTTCTATCAAATTCTAAATTAACTTTGTCATCTATTTTAATTTCAGGTGCACTATTATATACATAAACTAATCTAGTATCTTGCAATTCAAATCTTACATTTTTCATAAAATCTGAATTATCAATTCCATTTTCATAATTTTCATAATTATCAGAGTCATTTTCATTTGTGCTACTTGATTGACCTGAATTACTAATTTGAGTTAAATTAACTTCTCTAACATTTTGTTCAGAAGCTTCTTCTGCATTATTTCCTGAGCCCAAACTTCCATTTTGAGTGCCTCCTGAAGCTTGTTCTTGATTTCCTCCTGAACTCTCTCCTCCATTTGGTAGTTGTGGTAAATTTCCAGTTGAGCCTTGTTCTGGTGTACTAGGTGAAGGTGATTGTACTGTTCCATTTGTACTTCCATTTGATTCTGTAACTCTATCTACACCATGAATTACTATATTCTTAGGATTATTTGACCATAATTCTATACGGTCACCAACATTATATGTATAACCATCAAACTTTTTTAATACAGTTCTTAAATTATCAGTACCTTTAATATTTAATGTTTTTTGTAATACTCCACCTTTTGTATATACTTTTAACTTAAATATAGATGATGATACAGTTGAATCTATTTGCGTATCTTGTACATCCTCTAAATTATCCACTAAGAACTTCTTTTCTACTGAATCAAATTTTATTTTAAATAAACTATTATCTCCATTTTTAAATTCTATATACTTACTATCCATTGGATTTTCTGATGTAACTGTTAATTTTCTTGTTTTAGTACTTGATTTTCCCCATTTATCTGTAGCAGTATATGTTATAGTTTGATCTCCAACTTTTTTTACATCATAAGAGCTATAAGTTATAGAAACAGCTTTACTTTCTAAGTTATCATCATTAAATTCATTAAAATCATCCGTTATCTTATTTTTTACTTCTGCTAATGGATCAAATGTACTACCTCTTTGAATACTTACAGCTTCTAAATCTTTAAATACAGGAGCAGTATTAATTAATTCTTTTAATCCATCTGATGTAATTTTGAATCTTCTTTCAGAAATATCTTTTTTATCTATCCCTTGAGAGTAATTTTTAGCTTCTATTTCGTTGTTATCAACTAACTGTCCATTATTCCCCTTCTTTAAAACTCCTACTCTTCCACCTATTTTTAACTTAGGAACAAATGAAGGTGAAGTTTCCTTTTTTTCTTCTTCACTTGTTTCTGAGTCAGGCTTAGTTTCTGCATGCCATATCCCTATAAAGTCTCCTTCTTCGTAAAGTTGATTGGCAATTTTATCTAACTTATCAGAGTCACTTTTATCATTTCCTAATAAAGATACCGAAGCTTTTTCATTCATATCCTTATCATATAATACAAATCTAAAATACTCATTATTTCCAGTATTACTTAACTTTCTACCATCTTGGTCAACAATTTGAATTTGCTTTGCTGCAGTATCAAACCTTATTTTAAATCTTACATGTTGGCCATTAAAATATGGTGTACCTTCTACTATTATTTCATTGGCAGCTAATCCAGTAGCAGTTTGATTTGTACTTGAAGTTCCAGTACGTAAATTAATTTCTTCCCTAATAATTTTTGGCTCTTCTTGTTTTATTTCTTCTTGTTCCACTTTTTTAGGTGAAATCTTTCTCTTACCAGTTGCTTTTCTTCCCCAACTATCTTCAACAGTATAACTTACCTCTAAAACTCCACCTTCAAGTTCTGTTATTAAAGGCACAATTTTAGAATTATCAATATCTCCATCATGATCATCCTTTATAGATATTCCAGTAAGAATATCATTCATAGGATTTTCTGATTCTTCAATATCTGTAAGTCCATTTATAACTGGTGCTTCATTATATACAGTTTTAAGGTGATCTTCTTCAACTTGGAATCTTACATTTCCAATGTAATCATAATTATCAATTCCATCAGAATAATCTTCCTTTTGCTTGTCCACATCACCTTGAATATTACCAGTAATCTTTAATACATCCTTACTATCAGTAGGTGTTATTTGTATAAAATCTCCTACTTCATAGTTTAAGCTTTTTAATGGCTCTAATTTTTCAGAATTTCCAGTATCCTTACCTTTAAGTTCTACTGAAAACTTTTCTTTTTGCTCTTTATCAAATATTTTTATAGTATACATTGTTTCTTCTGGAGTTTCTTCTGATATATTTTTTTCAGATTGTTCACTAACAGTGAATTTCTTTTCTTTTTCATCAAATCCAATAGAAAACAATAATTGATCAGTTTTATCTATATATGCATTAAATTTAACTTTATCAAGTCCTAATTCTTCTTCCTTTAACTTGTTGTCTTGGCTTGTCTCATTTTCATCTTTAGAACTTGATTCTTCACTATTAGAATCACTTTTATCCTTATCAACTTCACTATTTAAACCTTTTTTAATAAATGCATCTTCAATTGTTGTTGCAATTGCATTTGTTGGCAAGGTTTGAGTAAATAATGCCGCTGCACAAATAATGGAAACTAACCTTTTATTCATTTGTTTTTTTCACTCCTTTCTATTTAATTAAATAAATATAAACTTTTTATATTTATAGATAATTAAAATATTAAATTCACCCTCCCTTCATAGATTGTGATATTAATATAAAGAGCATTTTTAATGCTAATCGTAAAGATAGCATTATACTTTTATTATTTTACACTAATATTTAAATTTTTGTAGCTTTTTGTCGTAATTTGTTTTATTTTATTCAACTTATGCTTTAAATAATTAATTCTTTAAAAAATTAATCATTACTAGTTTATTGACATAATTAATTTAGATATTTATAATTATTGTTAAATAAAACTTAAAAATGGAGTCATCAAATTAAAAATTATATAATATATTATTTTTGTAATTAAAAATTAACCTAATATATTATAGTATTTATTTTTAATGAAACAACCCCATAAATTAAATCTATGAAGAGACAAGTAAATTAAACCTTCATTTTCAGAGAGAAAATACAATAGCTGAAAGTATTTTTATATGAAATTAATTGAAAACTACCTCTGAGAGACTCTAATCCAGTCCGTTGCATCACGTTACGGTGTTTTCTTAAGAGGCCTTTATTTTATAGGCAATTAAGGGTGGAACCGCGGGAATTATAATGCTCTCGTCCCTTTTCTATACTATTTGTATAAGAAAAGCGACGACGGGCTTTTTTTATACATAAACTTATTAACAAAATTAATTAAGTTTAAATTTGCATTAAGGTTAACCTCAAAACGCTACACACATATTTAACCTTTTTACAACATTATTATTAACTAAAAACATAAAAATGAAGGGAGTTATTAAAAATGATTAAAATTACTTTAAAAGATGGATCTATTAAAGAAGTTGAAAATGGATCTTCAGTTTTAGATGTTGCTAAAGCAATTAGTGAAGGTTTAGCAAGAGTTGCACAATGTGGAATAGTAAATGGAAATGTTGTTGATTTAAGAACAACTTTAAATGAAGATTGTGAATTAGAAATTTGCACTTTTGATGCTCAAGAAGGAAAAGATACTGTAAGACATAGTATTTCTCATGTTCTTGCTGCTGCAGTAAAAAGATTATTCCCTGAAGCAAAAATTGCTATAGGTCCTGCAATTGCTAACGGCTTTTATTATGATTTTGATGTAGAAAAAGCTTTTACAGCAGATGATTTAGATAAAATAGAAGCTGAAATGAAAAAAATAATAAAAGAAAATCCTTCAATAGAAAGATTTGAACTTCCAAGAAATGAAGCTTTAGAACTTATGAAGGATGAACCTTATAAGGTTGAATTAATAAATGACCTTCCAGAAGATGAAATTATATCTTTCTACAAAATTGGTGATTTCACAGACCTTTGTGCTGGTCCTCACGTAATGTCATTAAAAAATATTAAAGCCATAAAGCTTTTAAGAACTGCCGGTGCTTACTGGAAAGGTGATGAAAAAAATAAAATGCTTTCTAGAATTTACGGAACAGCATTTTTAAAGAAAGCTGATTTAGATGCTCACTTAGAAGCTTTAGAAGAAGCTAAAAAGAGAGATCACAATAAATTAGGAAGAGAACTTGGAATCTTCACAACTGATGAGAAAGTTGGTCAAGGTCTTCCACTATTTATGCCAAAAGGAGCTAAATTATTCCAAACTCTTCAAAGATGGATTGAAGATGAAGAAGAAAGAAGAGGCTATGTATTAACTAAAACTCCATTTATGTCTAAGAATGATTTATTTGTTGCTTCTGGACACTGGAGCCACTATAAAGATGGAATGTTTGTATTAGGTGATGAAGAAAAAGATGCTGAAGTTATGGCATTAAGACCTATGACTTGCCCATTCCAATTTACAGTTTATAACGCAGAACAACATAGCTACAGAGATCTTCCTATAAGATATGCAGAAACTTCTACTTTATTTAGAAAAGAAGCTTCTGGTGAAATGCATGGATTAACTAGAGTTAGACAATTCACTTTATCTGAAGGTCATATAATTTGTACTCCAGAACAATTAGAAGATGAATTTAAAGAAGTTGTTGATTTAATAAATTATGTTATGGAAACTTTAGGTATATCTGAAGATATTTCTTATAGATTCTCTAAATGGGATCCAAAAGATACTGAAAAATATATAAACAACCCAGAGGCTTGGGAAGCTACACAAAATCAAATGAGAACTATATTAGATCACTTAGAAATTGATTATGTTGAAGCTGAAGGTGAAGCAGCATTCTATGGTCCAAAGTTAGATATTCAAGCTAAAAATGTTCATGGAAAAGAAGATACAATAATCACAGTTCAAATTGACTTTGCTTTAGGTGAAAGACTTGGTATGACTTACATTGATAAAGATGGAGAAAAGAAAATACCATTTGTTATTCACAGATCTTCAATTGGATGTTATGAAAGAACTATTGCAACTTTAATTGAAAAGTATGCTGGTGCTTTCCCAACTTGGATGTCTCCTGTTCAAGCTAAGGTTCTTCCACTATCTGATAAGTATGCTGAATATGCTGATGAAGTAGTTAAGACTTTAAGAAAAAATGGTGTTAGAGTTGAAGTTGACCACAGAGTTGAAAAGATTGGTTATAAGATTAGAGAAGCTAGACTTGAAAGAGTTCCTTATATCTTAGTTGTTGGTGAAAAGGAAGCTGCAAACAATGAAGTTTCTGTAAGAAGCAGAAAGAATGATGATGAAGGTGCAATGGCTTTAGATGCTTTTGTTTCTAGAATCACTACTGAAATAGCTAACAAAGAAAGATAGTTTTATAAAATAAATTAATTTAAATAAGAAAAAATCTAATGTAATCTGCACATTACATTAGATTTTTCTTTTCACACAACTTATTTAAAGTTATAAGTTTCAAGTTAATATAATTTTAGTTTTATTTGTTAGTTATAATAAAATCAACTTTAATATCGTGGATTTCTGATTTAATATTTTCTACTATTTGCAATTCATATGCTAGGGCTAATTTAACACATTTATCATTAATTTTTGAAATATATTTATCATAATACCCTCCACCATAACCAATCCTATTTCCATTCTTATCAAAAGCTACACCTGGCATTATTATTAAATCAAACTTATCTCCAACTTTACTTTTATCCACATGCTTTGGTTCAAGTATACCCAATTTATCCACATTCATGTTATTTAAACTGTTAATTTTTATTGCTAACATTTCTTTATTAACTTTATCTGTTTTAGGAACATAAATATCTTTATTATCACTTATAGCATAGTTTATAAATTTCTTAGTATCTACCTCTGAACCAAAGCTTATATAAGTAAATATTTTTTTTGATCTTTTATAAATATCACTATTTATTAATTTTTTAAATATTACCTTATCATATTTAATTTTGTTATCTAATTCTAGATAATTTCTTCTTTCTAATATTTCTTTTCTTAAAATATTTTTATCCATAATACCCAATTAATCCTTCTTGTCTTGAGATAAAATTGTTAATAATTGAATACAAGTTATTAATAATGAACTTTCCTTTTTGTATGCTATATATTTATCATCCCACTTACTTGCATACTTATCTTTAAACTTCTTTAACCCCTTAAATGAATAAATAAAGTTTCCATTATTAAATATTTGATATGCTATTTTTTCTCTTATAAATGAATAGTTACTTTCACCTACATCTGCTAGTGGAACTAATCCTAAATTAAAGAATTCATATCCATTTTCTTTACCATACTCAAATAAGTTTACAAATATAAAGTCCATTATTCCATTTAACTCTATATTCTTAAATCTCATAAGATCTATAGATAATGTCTTATTACCATCATACATAGGCATTATATTTGCAAAAGCTTTAATTTCACCTTCACCATTTCTAACTATTGCTATTTTTTCCATCTCCATATACTCTTTGTTAAAGTATCCTACAGCAAACCCCTTTTCCTTTTTTCCATTTAACCATTCATCAGATACTTCTTTTAATTCTTTAAATAATTCATCTGTAAATGGAGGTGTTTCTATAGAAAAAGTATATCCAGCTTTATCAATTCTAGATACAGCTTGTCGTTTACTTTTATTTTTATTTCCTGCTAATGAAAATTCATCTAATTTTACAAGTGCATCTTGACCAAGTTTAAGGAAATCATATCCCATGTCATGAAGTTCTGGAAATATATTCATATCTACACCACTAAATACTAGCGTATAACCATACAAATCTGCTAAATCATAAAACTCCTTAATTGCTTCATAAAATGCTTCTCTATTTCCTATAGGGCCGCCTAAAACTATTATTTTATCACTTATAATTTGATATTGGAAAAATACATCTTCTTTTTTACTTATATGAACATATTTGTCTCCAACAAAAACATAATGTGCTAAGCTTGAACCACCATATTTAGATATTAATTCAATAATTCTTTCCTTATTTAATTTTTGTGCAGGGAATTTATTAAATTTATTTATATTAAGTAAAATTATAATTAATGATATTGATATTATTACACCTAAAAATACAGTAATTAATACTTTATCTGCATATACATTTGGCATTACAAAATCAAATTCTTCTATTCCTTCAAACAATTTTACATCTGATGGTTTAATAAATACCATTTGTAAGTTTAATATAAGTAATACTAAAACTGATGCTATACCCTTTATTGCATTATTCCATGTAAATATAAAGCCTTTTTTATAAAATCTTTTTTTGCTTAAAATTATTAATACCCATGCAATTGCATTTATTATACATGCGTTAAAACTTTTAACAACAACTAGTGAATATATTGTTATTATAGAAAAAGATGCTATTAAAATATAATATACTTTTTTAGTTTTAGTACTTAAAATTGGTGCTAATGCTACTAATAAGAATCCTAAAATTATACTTAAAGATATGGCAAAATCAAATATATCCATATTAAATATTGTAGTTTTATGTATAAATGCTGGTATATCAATTGTTATCCAAAATATTAAACCTATTCCAGTAATATAAACCATTAATATTAAAAGTGTAGTTGATATTTTTGAATTAACTCTTGATATTAATTCTCTTGTTTCAACATTAGCCTTTTTATATACATCATCTATATATAATATTGCCCCTATAACTAAAGGAACTATATAGTAACTTATTCTATATAATAATAATAATAATAATATTTGCTCTGATTGAACATTAAAACTTTTTAATCCTGTAAGTAAAGTTAAATCAAATGTACCTACTCCACCTGGAATCATACTAATAATAGCTATTATTATTGCTTTAATATAAACAGGGAAAAATTGAATTAATGTTACCTTTATCCCTATGATAAGTATTAATCCATAAATTAATAAAATTGTTGTTGCCCATTCAAGAATTGAAATAAATGCTATTTTTATAGTAGCTAAATATGCATTTTTGTCTTTATCTTTAATAAACTTATAAGTACTGAAAATTAAAACACCTATAATATATAATCCCACTAATGTTGAACCATAAAAAACTATGTCAAACTTTTTAATGGTAAATGCACACCATATGCTATATATAAGACATATTAAAGAAAAACCACTTAAATTTAACCCTACAACCTTTAAATTTTCCTTTGTTAATTTTGATTGGTCATCTACATGATTTTTATAAAAATAATTTTTTATAAGAATGGCAGAACTACCACCAAATCCAACAATATTTGAAATAGAAGTAGCAATCCAAGAGTATTTATATACCTTCTTTGCTGGCAAATCTATTGGTATGCTCTTCCTTGTAATTAAATCATAAAATGACAATGGCATATAAGAAACTATTCCTAATAATGCAATTATTAACAAGTTAGGAACTGTTAACCTATCAGCATATTTCTTAAATAAATTTATATCTATATCTACAAATATTTTATATAATTCTTTAAAAGCTAGAAAAAATATTGTTACTATGATTATACTTTGTATTATCTTAAATAACTTTTTATTTATTTTCATTTTTTTACCCCTTTTTAACTATAATAATTATCAATTTACTACATCTTTTTGCCTTATATAATTACATATAAGTTCATAACATACTCCACATAAAGGAACCCCAACTATTACTCCTAAAATACCAAATAAACTTGAAAAAACAATAACTATTAAAACAATATATAATGAAGAAAGTCCTATTGAATTTCCCACAACTATTGGATAAATTATATTCCCTTCAATTTGCTGCATTAACACAACTATAAAAATAAATAGCAATATGTTTTTATACCCAGCTATAATCATAATAATAGTTGTTATTATAATACCTATAAATGGTCCTAAAATTGGTACTGCTGCACATAATCCAAGTATTAAACTTATAAATAAACCATATGGAATATTTAAAATTGCCATACTAACAAATATCATTATAGATAATATAAAAGAATCAATTGTTTGCCCAAAAATATATTTTTTAAATTTGCTATAAGTCAATTTTATTGTTTCTATAACATATCTTTTATGTTTATCTTTCATAAACTTACATATAATAGTTTTAATTTGAAATTTTAGACTTTCTTTTTCTAATAAAATATATATAGATATTACCAAACCTAAAATTAAATTAATTAAAACATTAGTTATTCCTAAAGTAATATTTAAAATTCCTGAAAATGAAGTTTTTAGTATATTATTTACTATACTCATAATATTATTATCTACTTTATTGAACTTAGAAAATATAGTTTCTAATATATAATTATTATTGTTATTTTGAGTTAAAAATTTTTCTATATTTTTAATTTGTTCAGGTGCCTTTTCTATAAAAGTATATAAGTTATGTAAAATTTCAGGTATTACTACATTAATAACTAATGTTCCTCCAATAATAAGTGTTAAAAAAACTATTACTAATGACATAGCTCGACTAATTGTAAATACTTTTTTTTCATTTAAATTAAATTTTTTCAGTAATATTCTAATTTTCTTTTCTAAAAAGCTCATTGGCATATTTAAGAAAAACGCTAAAACACATCCAAATATAACTGGTAAGATAATTTCTATTAAATTATCAATAACATGTGATACATACTTTAAATTACTTATTAAAAAAAACATTATTAGTCCATAAGTTACTATTAGTATATTTTCTTTAAAATATTTCTTATTCATTTCCCCTCCTTATAAATCAAAATTTTAGCTTTATATATTAAGTTAATAATAAAAATTATTCATTTTCTCTATATATTGCCTTACACATATTATAAAAACATGTTTCTTCTTCTATATTAGGCATATGTGCTGATGCCTTAAACTTGTATATTTGCTTTTTAGGTGCATTTATAAAATTATAATATTCTTCTACTATCTTACTAGGAGTATGGTAATCATTATCTCCACAACAAAAATATATTGGAATTTCAAATTTATTATTTGCATTAAATAAGTTTATACATGACATTTCTGAATACATATATCTATTTGAAATAATAATTCCACCTAAAAATTTAAACCAATCAAATAAGTTATAGTATTTAAAGGAAATACTTTTTAACATAAGGGATATCTTGCTAAATTTAAAAACATCACCTTTATACTTTTGTATTAATTTATTTAATTTATTAATACTATCTTGAGTTTTGTAAGGTGGTTTTCCTATATTTTTTAAAATTTTGATTCCCTTTTGATAATTTTCATTATTAACTTTTTTTAATAAAATTTTATAAATAAATTTATCTCCTTCATTTATATTAACAACTTGGCCTATAGATATATATGCCTTTATATATTGTGGTATCTTTTGTGATAAAATTATTCCTATCAAACTTCCAAAAGAATGCCCTACTAAATAAATACGATTTTTTTTAAATCTATCCCTTAATATTTCTATTAAGGAAATAGCATCATTAACAATATTATTTATTTTTAATTCATCTTTTGAAAATATCTTTGTATTTGATTTTCCAGCACCACGTTGATCCCAATTTACAACAAGAAAATCTTCTTCTAATTTGCTTTGATATTTTCTTATAAAACCACTTTGAGATACTCCTGGTCCTCCATGTAGAAATAACATTAAAGGTCCATTTTCATTACCTGTTGCAAGAATATATTGTTTAACTCCATTTAAATTTACATACTCGCTTATTTCTAACATGAAATCTACCTCCGTTTTCACTAATTAATATAATTTTTATATTAATTTATATAACATGTTGTATATAAAAAGGTTATCATTTATTATATAAAAAAAAGCAGAGGTTTTTTACCTCTGCTTTGGTGCGCCTTCAAGGACTTGAAC
>OBKV01000504.1_pt1 | contig 31323 bp, 27 predicted proteins | sample 1517301 | NCBI WGS metagenome assembly OBKV01 (sample SAMN04571685, study PRJEB22368) | human gut metagenome | biome: human gut; material: stool | host: Homo sapiens | place: Luxembourg | collected 2012-06-29 | reverse complement strand
ACGCCTGTACATGCGTTGGCAACACCGCTGTTTACAACTACAGCCTGTGCAAAGTCTTCATTATATACAATGTTTCTGTCCCATTTAACAGGAGCTGCAAATACTTTGTTAGTTGTAAATGTTCCTGCTGTAACACATGGCTTCTCACTGTATACAAGTGCCATATCTTTCTTTCCGTTCTTATATTTAATCTGTGCTTCACATCCGGCAGCCTTGAATCCTTTAGCTGCTGTAACACCGCCTTTAATTATATTCATAACATCCTCCTATTGTACATTTATTATGGAAACATTGGTGCAAGCTGTAATCCCTCATTCTCTGGAAGTCCGAAGAGAAGGTTCATATTCTGTACTGCCTGACCTGCTGCACCCTTAACAAGATTATCTAACGCACCCATCATTATAAGTCTGTTAGTTCTTGGCTCAATCTTAAATCCTATATCAACAAAGTTGCTTCCCTCAACCCAGCGTGTTTCAGGGCATACATCTTTAGGAAGTACTCTTACAAAATATTCCTTATCATAGTACTTGTCATATGCTGCCTTAACATCTTCATATGTAACATCTTTGGCAAGGTTGGCGTATGCTGTTACAAGAATTCCTCTGTTCATTGGAACCAAATGTGGTGTGAAGATAAGCTTTAAATTATCTCTTCCACATGCATAACCTAACTGTTCCTCAATCTCAGGTGTATGTCTGTGAGTTCCTACGCCATATGCCTTCATGCTTTCATTAACTTCGCAGAAAAGGTTGGCAACCTTAGCGCCACGTCCTGCACCTGAAGTTCCACTCTTAGCATCAATTATAATTGTATCCGGATTGATTATTCCTTCCTTAACCATTGGGTAAAGTGTAAGAATTGATGTTGTTGTATAACAGCCCGGGTTAGCAATGATTCTTGTATCTTTGCTCACCTTGTCTCTGTTAATCTCACATAAGCCATAAACAGCTTCATCAATATACTGTGGTGCTTTATGCTCAAGCTTATACCACTGTTCATATACATTAACATCCTTAAGTCTGAAATCAGCACTCAGATCAATAATCTTAGTCTTTGAAAGAATTTCGTCATTAACAAGTGATGCACATAAGCCCTGTGGTGTTGCTGTAAATATAACATCAACCTCATTAGCAAGCTGCTCCATATTGTCGTCCATACATTTTGCATCTACAAGCTTAAACATGTTTCTATATACATCTGAATAATTCTGATCTATGTAACTTCTCGAACCGAGCCATACAATCTCTGCATCCTTATGTCCTAATAATAATCTGACAAGCTCGTTACCTGCGTAACCTGTCGCACCGATAATGCCTACTTTAATCATAACTCCTCCTTGTTTTGCGAAGCAAAATGCATATATTCAACATTTATGCATAAAATAACGCAAAATGTAAATTGATAACCTACATTATAGCAACTTTTTTTCTTATGTAAAGGATATTTTAAAGAAAATTCATATTTATACATTTTTGTTGTATATTAATGTATAATATGCATAATTTGTTGTTGCATTTTTAAATAAAGTAGTTTATTATAATCTGCAGGTGCATAGCATATGTGTTTTACTATGTAAACTTAATAATATACGGAGGAATATATAATGAAAGAAAAAGTTATTCTTGCTTATTCTGGCGGACTTGACACAACTGCCATCATCCCTTGGTTAAAGGAAACATACAACTATGATGTTGTCTGCGTATGTGCAGACTGTGGTCAGGAAGAGGAGTTGGACGGACTTGAGCAGAGAGCTCTCTCATGTGGTGCTGCTAAGTTATATATAGAAGATATCACTGATGAGTTCTGCGACAACTACATCGTTCCATGTGTTCAGGCACACGCTGTTTATGAAAATAAATATTTACTTGGTACTTCAATGGCAAGACCTCTTATCGCTAAGAGACTTGTTGAGATTGCCCGTAAGGAAGGTGCTGTTGCCATCTGCCACGGTGCTACTGGTAAGGGTAATGACCAGATCAGATTCGAGCTTACAATCAAGGCTTTAGCTCCAGATATCAAGATTATCGCTCCTTGGAGAGATTCTAACTGGAAGCTTCAGTCTCGTGAAGATGAGATTGAATACTGCAGACAGCATGGTATTCATCTTCCATTCAGCACAGACTGCAGCTACAGCCGTGACCGTAACATCTGGCATATCAGCCATGAAGGTCTTGAACTTGAAGATCCAGCTAACGAGCCTAACTACAAGCATTTATTAGTTCTTGGATGCACTCCTGAGGAAGCTCCGGATGAACCAGAATATGTTACTATGACATTTGAAAAAGGTGTTCCAAAGTCAGTTAATGGCAAGGCTATGAAGGTTTCTGATATTATCAGAGAGCTTAACAGACTTGGTGCCAAGCATGGTATCGGTATCATTGATATCGTTGAGAACCGTGTTGTTGGTATGAAGTCTCGTGGTGTATATGAGACTCCTGGTGGAACAATTCTTTACGAAGCTCATCAGCAGCTTGAGGAATTAGTTCTCGACAGAGATACAACAACATTCAAGATGGATGTTGGAAACAAGTTTGCACAGGTTGTTTACGAAGGAAAGTGGGAGACACCTCTTCGTGAAGCACTTCAGGCATTCGTTGAGAAGACTCAGGAATATGTAACAGGTGAAGTTAAGTTCAGACTTTACAAGGGTAACATCATCAAGGCAGGAACAACATCTCCATATTCACTTTACAATGAGTCAATTGCATCATTCAAGACAGGTGATATGTATGATCATCATGATGCTGACGGATTCATCAACCTCTTCGGTCTTTCACTTAAGGTAAGAGCTATGAAGAAGCTTGAGAACGAGAAGAAGAACAATAAGTAATTAAAGAATATAAAAAACAGCATCCCCGGCATGGTTATTAATCATGCCGGGGATGTTGCTTTTATAATTCATTATGATTTCCTATCAATTCATAAAAAATCCACCACTTATATGTAAATTTCACAGTTTTTCTTATTCAATCTTATATAGAAAACTGTTTTTTATTGAATATTCCTATAACACTTCTGATTTTCTTGACTTTATAGGTTGATTTTCCAACTATCCTTATAGTCTCATGTGTTTTCGACCTATAAGACTTTCAAATATTCGACTACATATAGGTATCATGTTGTCCAGATTAATTATATATCATGATAATCTGGCTGATTGGACTTTTTCTCTACTTTCTCATATGCTAATGTCCAATAACTCATTGACTACAAGGAGGATTGGACACTACAAGCAGCTTATTCAGCAAAAAGTCCAATCTTTCCAGATTTCACAACAATTCTGGACCTTTTACCTCATTCTCTTGCTTGTAAGGTCCAATCCTCCACACTTTCTCACTCAATTTGGACTTCCACATGCCTCTTCACCACTCCAGCGTCCAATCCGCCACCACAGCTCCACCGCATATTACACTCCACCTGCCAATCCACCGCACAAAAGTCTTCCGTGAGAATGAAGTCAGGCGACTATACAACTCGTTTTCAAACCGTTGCGAAGACGCCGGCACTTAGTAAGCTGGGACAGTTGGCTTAACGCCAACGAATCCCAGCGAGCTTAGTACCGCTGCGTCGTAGAACGAGCGCAAGCGTGTTTGAAAATGATATATACAGCAGCCTGTCTCCCACATCCGCACAAAACCTACCCCTGAAACTTCTCTCTGTCAATCTCCTTCTCTTCCACTTTCCTGTTGACATATGTCCGAAGCAGCGCATAACACACTGAGCTGATTGGAATAAATGTAAGCATACCCATTATACCAAACAGATTGCCGCCAATTGTAACAGCAACAAGCACCCATATTCCCGGCAGTCCAACTGAACTTCCGACAACATGAGGATATATAAGATTTCCTTCAATCTGCTGTAATATAAGGAATACTCCCACAAATATAAGTGCCTTTAACGGACTTGTCATCATTATAAGAATCACACCGACTATACAGCCAATAAATGCACCGACAATCGGAATAAGTGCAGTAACCGCAATAATAATTCCTATAAGAAGTGCATAAGGCATTCTCAATATAGACAATGTAATAACAAACATCGTTCCAAGAATACATGCTTCAAGGCACTGTCCTGACAGGAAATTAGAGAATGTAGTGTTGGTAAGTCTTAACACTTCAATGATTTTATCTGCCCTGCTCTCAGGCAAGCACACATACATAAGCTTCTTACATTGCGCTGTAAGCCTCTCTTTCTGAAACAGCACATACACAGAAAAGACAAATCCAATAAAGAAATTAGTGACTCCTGAGAAAAATCCGCTTATTGCACCAATTCCGCCATTAATAATACCTTTAGTTCCTATTGAAAGGAAATTCATAACATTTGAAAGAACAGAATCCCAGTTGATTGATATGCTGCTTAACTTTTCCTCATACTCAGGATATGCAGACAGCTTGACCTGCAGCCAGTTGATAAGATTATTAACTGCTGTTGGCACCTGCCCTATAAGGTCAGCTATTGTGTTCACCAGTTCAGGCACAACCACAAAAAGTACACCTGCAATAATAGCCAGTATCAAAATCAGGGTAAGCATATAAGCAAGCACTCTTATAAATCTGGGATGCTTCTTCTTACAACGCTTGTCAAACAGCCTGTTAAGTCCTTTTTCAATTGCTTTCATAGGTACATTGAATACAAATGCGATGACTGCGCCAATTATAAATGGCATTACAAGTCCTGCAAGATATGATATAGAATCAAGAATTCCAGTCACATTGTTAAGGGCAAGATATATTACAATTAGCACTGCACCAATCGTAATTCCCTTAACAACCTGACTGTCTTTAAAATGTCCTTTGTTCATACAACCCCTCCACTCTTTAAAGTTACTTCTAATATACTATACAGGAGTCCGGGATTCAAACATATTATATAAATTTAAGAATTGTAAAATGTTAGTTATACTGTGCATCAACCATACTCATCATCATTCGCATATTGAATGCTCCCATGAATTTTACTGATGGAAGATATACAAAATGCTTCTTCTGGATTACACAGTCATCCTCATATTCATCATCATACACTTCAAGTCTCATAACTTCATTAACAAACTGTCCCTTACCCGGTTCAACATTGAATGCACCCTCAATAAATGGTGCATAACAGTCTCTGTCACCACTCTGGTCAGGATCATATGCAATAAATGTATGAATCATACTTTCATATTTAGTAATAAACAGTCCATTATCTGCACCGCTTTCCTTTAGTGCATTTCTGTAATTGTCTATCTCTTCTTCATATACTGCTGACTGTTTGTTAATAATCTCTTCTAACTCACCCGCAGTCATAGGAATATTTTCTGCAAAGAAAAATGCGAGTGGCTGGATGCTTCCATATAATAAAAAGCAGCTCATATCCGAATTAAGAGTCTGTGATACCTCAAGCTTATCAGTGTCACCCATATACATAAGAACTGCAAAATTGCCCTTCGCAGTAAACTCCTTAAGCATATTAATAGCTGCCTTTAATTCTGTTCTCGAAAAATGTCTCATAATATCTAATTCCTTTTCATTTAAACTATCGTTGATTATATCACCTATGACTGATATTTTCACTTCCAAATTTTACTTTTCAGAAATTTTTCTCTTTCTGTCAGCAATAATAACTATCACAGAAACAAGTGTTGCTGCAGCAATTATTGAAACATACATTACCGCTTTCCTGCTATCTCCTGTTCTTACAACTTCTTCATCAGCAGCAACCTCTGCAACGCGTTCTGTAACACTGCTTTCCGCATCACTACTCTGTGCTATGCTTGATGTAGAACTCATAGTTGTCGGTTGCTCTGTCGATGGCTGTGTTGGTTTTTGTGTTGTTGGTTCCTTCGTTGTCGGCTCCTGTGTCGTCGGCTCTTCTGTCTGTGGCTCCTGAGGTGTCGGCTCTTCTGTCGGTGGCTGGACTTTATCAAGTGTGAATGTGAATTCCATCCCCCATGATGTTGCCTGATATGGATTCGTTGTATACGGTCCACTTATATGAAGATGTGCATTAAGAATATTTCTTGCTTCCTTCATTCCAACTGCAAGCGTACCAGTCTTTTTATTCATATATGAATCAACGCTATTTTCATCTCGCATCCAGCTTCCCAAAGAGAATTTTCCAGCTACACAGTCATCATTGCTAACTGTTGCATCATCAAGCGTGAACATCAGAAGATTATTATAAAACATATTGTATCCAAGGGCTGCAACATTTTTATTTGCTTCCTTGACATTAACTGTATAACCATTAAATATTGCATTGCAAATCTCTATAACGCTGAAATCTTCTAATTTTGCACATGTTTTGTCGTATTTTTTATTCATATAATCAACATAATACTCGTCAAGGTCGTCAAGTCCGTTCTCATAGCCTGCATTAATCAATGCACTTGTAACTGATTCATTAGAATAATATTTAGCAGCATTACTTGTTGTGTCAAGCAATTCCTTTAACGCAGAGTTGCTTGTCCTCCACACTGTACTCTTTACCGCAATCGGACGATTGCTTAATGATGTGTACGCACCCTTAATATATTCTGCTTCTGTATTATCATATGTGTATGCCATATCAGCATCCTTCTCATCAACATAGTTGCCATCCGTAATTTTCATGGAACCATTGCTGTACACATACTCATTTTTAGACAGATTAATTATATTAACATAGAAATTTTCTCCATCCCCAGGCACATAAGTTTCAGACTCGTAATACTTCATAAGGTCACCTATAAGGTCAATTTTAATGGTATCTTCGTCATAATCATCAGGTATTGTATAGTCAAAATAATAATGGTACTGCCAGCTTTTTTTGTCGTACTCTTCCCGGATAACCACAGTAACGCCCTCTGAACTGCCATTTTCCTCTGCAAATGTGTTCTCCATTCTAAGGCTGGCTATAACCCCTGCAAGCAAAGCCATAGTCATCATTAGTACAATCGTCACTTTAAACCGCTTCTTCATTATCTGTCATGTCCTCCCTTTATGATATAGACATGTATATTCTATTCATATTTTGTGGGGTTCATACATCTTTTTGGACCATTTCATGTCATTTCTCTGCCTTAACGTCCAACTCTCCATTCCTCGACTTCCTTTTTGGACTTCTTCTTGCCTTCACTCCGCTCTAGCGTCCAATCTGACACGCTACGACTTTCACTTTGGACTTTCTCATGTGTCCTCTCCGCTCTAACGTCCAATCCGACACTCTCCAACTCCCATTTTAGACTTCAACATACCTTCTCTCCGCTTTAACGTCCCCGACACCATGAAAAACATAACATCCGGCACACAAGAAAACAGCAACCGCCCTGTTGATCAAACAGGACGGCTGCCTCTACAAAAAGATTAGGGAAGTAAGAAAGCTTTATCACAGAGCGTCGTTACCGGTTTCACCGGTTCTTATCTTGACTGCTCCCTCAATATCCTTGATGAATATCTTACCATCACCAAAACTGTTAGTATTAAGTTCTTCCAATACCTTATTAATTATACCCTCGACTATCTCGTCTTTTACGACAGTTCTTACACTTAATTTAGGTAAAAGATTGATACCCGGTGTTTCATCTCTTGTATATACCTGACCTGCACCCTTCTGGTGACCGTAACCAAATATTGTTGTAATCATTACACCTCTTGCGCCTTCACTGTCAAGAATCCTTTTAAGATTCTCAAGCTTCTCAGGCTTTATAACTATCTCTAATTCTTTCATAATCCATAACCTCTTTTCTTCACATTTTAATATTCCTTATCACCATCAGGTGTCTTCATCCATACCTTTTCATGCTTCCACTTAATAAGAATCATATACAGCCATAGGATAAGACCTACACCCATATATCCTGCAAATCCTAACCATGTTGCCTTTCCGATACCGATAGTACAGAAGAATGCGATAATTGCCATAATTATAAGAGAGGCTATCTTAAGTCCTGTTGCACATTTGTATGGTCTCTCCCATTCAGGATGCTTCTTTAAAAGCACCAGTGAAGATATTGAAGTAATCACATAACACAATGCACACGCGAATGCCATAAGGTCAAAGAATGCTGTAATACTCTGCATTGCAATGAATCCGATACTTACAACAAGAATAAGTATGTTAGGAAGTGTTGGCTGGTTGTACTTATTAGTGTATGAGAACTGCTTTGGAAGGAAATTCTGACGACCCATAGCGTATATCATACGGACGCCTGAATACCAGAAACCAAGTACTGATGTACCAATTGGGAATACAACTCCGACAATACCCATTATAAGGACAAACCATGCAATCTTATCACCGAAGCAGTACTGTAATGCTTCAAATGTGATGAATGGGTGGCAGTCACCGCCATTAGTAAGCTCTGCCCAAGGCATTGCACCTGCAAGACAGAAGTAGAAAATTGTATATATAGCACCACATGTTATAACTGAACCAAGAATAGCTTTCTTCTGGTCCTTAATTGGGAAGTCGCCCTCCTCAACCATTGCCGGTACTGTCTCGAATCCGAAATATGGTGTTATCATAAATGAACAACCGACAACCCATGCAATACCGGTTGCAAAGTTACCACCCCACTGCTTTTCATTGCTGCTTGTAAAGAAATCTGCGAAATTAGCAATGCTCCAGTGTCCACTGAACAGGAAAAGTAATGAACATATAAGAATACCTGCGATACCAGCCATAAGCATGAATGACTGAACCTTGCCTGCTACAACATTTTTATAAAGACTGAGTACACACCAGAAGCACAGTACTAATGAACCGACAATAACTGCCTTGCCACCTGTAAGTCCCAGACCAAACTGATGATTTAACCATTCAATAATTCCAAGTACACCTGCTGCAGGAACGGCTATCCATGCACACATGATAAGCCACGCTGACCAGAAACCTGCATGCTTGTTAATACCTACCGTATTGAATACCAGACACGAACCTGTACTTGGTAACATTGTCGAGAATTCAGCATACACAAATGCTGTTGGCAGTACTGCCAGTGTCATAAGTGCAAATGCCAAGAACGTTCCGGGACCTGTATATGACATGAATATACCATCCCAGTAACACATAAATGTAAATATTGCTCCCGTTGCCATCGCATATACATAAATCAGCTTCATTGATTTAGATAATGCATTTGTTTTCTTTTCGCCCATAATAGCTTCCTCCCTTATTGTTGTTCATGATTTGTTGTCACGAAGATTTCTTATGTGCCTAGCCGAATAATCTAAGATACCTTTCGGCTAATTCCATGGTTCCGTCCATCCAACCAACACTTAATTCTGCTACCGGACCTGATTCCTGATGAGATGCAAGCCATGCTGTAAGCTGTAATCTTCTCATCATTATAAATGTGTCTATTTCTTCAAAATCCGTATCAGTGAACGGAAGAACCTTCTTATATCCTGCAAGCCATGCATTTACAAGCTTTGGAACAATTGGCTTGTCCTCAATAAAACTAAGTGCTGACGCAAGGTCATGTAAGTGCCATCCAAAACCGCAGTCATCAAAATCAATAACCTTAATCTGGTCGCCCTCAATAAGCAGATTAGCTAATCTTAAATCTGCATGTATGAGTCCAAAATTATTCTCATTAGTTCCATATCTTTCAAGTCTTCTCTTAATAATTCTTGAAACCTCTGACAATATATTTTCTGCCTCTGGGGTCATCTCTGGAAATGCTCTCCAGTCACCCCATGCAGCATGTTCACCTATTATCGTGTCGTAAGTCCATACCATACGGTCAAGCTTATCTGTTCCGTTCCATATCTCTGTCTGACGGTGAAGATAAGCTGTTGTCTCGCCGAGATATCTGAACTGCTTTACCATCTGCTCCTCGTTATTCTCATCGGGTGCTTCTCCCGGAAGAAAATCACATATAACACAGAAATATACATTTCCATCCGGTCCAGTAATCTCCTGTATATTCTTACCATCAAGCCCTTTTATAGGATTAGCTACAAGAAGCGGTGTGTAGTCATTAATCTGTCTTAACCACTTCATCTCTGAATTAAGCTCATCCAATGTGTGATAACCCGGTCTGCTTATTCTAAGCACTCCCTCTTTTTCACCTGTTTCTTTGTTCTTGACCATATAGGTTGCATTCTCCGACAGCACTATGAGTTTCGCCTCACATCTGTCCTGCCATCCGTATTTTTCAAGCGAAGCATTTGCAACCGCATCAAATAAATCAACATTTTCAAATGCCATGTCATTATCCTCCAATCAGAAAAGGCGTACACAAATCTATCCGATTCATGTACGCCTTTGTACTTTTCTTATATTTAATTACTGTCCCATAGATGTTGTTTCCGGCAATGTGCTTCCGCCATCAATAACTATCTGTGTTCCGGTTATGTAGCTTGATTCATAACATCCAAGGAATGCTGCAAGTTCTCCAACCTCCTCAGGGTCAGCCAGCCTCTTCAAAGGAACTGCATCTGCAATTGCCTGTATTGCTCTCTCCGGATTCTCCGGGTCTGACTGCTTTGCCATTCCTTCAACAAGCGGTGTCCTTACATATCCCGGACATATTGCATTAACTCTTATATTCTTGTCTGCAAATTCTCTTGCAAGCGCCTTTGTAAATCCTACCAGTGCCGCCTTAGATGTTGCATATGCAACCTCCCCCGGATCAGCTACCATATCTCCTGTTACAGAGCTTGTAACTACGATTGCACCACCGCCATTTGCTATCATGCTTGGAATAACTGCTTTTGCCACATTCCATGCACCTTTGACATTAATATCAAGATGTAAGTCTCTATTTTCAAATGTGTCATCTTCAAGAAAGTCTTCAAGAACACATACACCTGCGTTACATACAAGCACATCAATCTTTCCATATGTTTTCTCGGCAGTCTCAACAATTTTTTCAACACTCTTGTAATCAGATACATCAACCTGAACACCTGTTGCCTCATACCCTTCGCTTTTTAACTGCTCTGCAAGTTCAAGCACCTTAGGGCCTCTTGCTGCAAGCACACATTTTGCACCATACTTTGCATACACTTTGGCGATTCCTTCACCGATGCCTTTAGATGCTCCGGTAATTACCGCAACTTTTCCTTCTAACTTTCCCATAACGCCACGCACCTTTCTTAGTTTCCTGAATGCAAAAAAAGACACGAAAGCTTTCACCTTCGTGCCCCTTTGCACTTCGCCATTAACTATAGTACCAAGTGCCTGAAATTGCAATAACAAAAATATGCATTTTTTCTTTAATTCTTAAGGTAATTATAAGAAAAAATCTTTATTCATAAAGTGGGTACTTATCTGTAAGTCCCTTAACAAGCTCCATTGCCTTAGCCTGGTTAGCATCTACATCATCAACAAGCATAGCAATTGCTTCTGCAACAACATCCATATCAGCCTCATTGAAGCCTCTTGTTGTAACGGCTGCTGTACCAAGTCTGATACCGCTTGTTACGAATGGAGAAGCCGGGTCATTAGGAATTGTATTCTTGTTACATGTAATATTAGCTGCATCAAGAAGCTTTTCAACTTCCTTACCAGTCTTGCCCTTGCTTAAGAGGTTAACAAGCATAAGATGATTATCTGTACCACCAGATACGATATCAAAGCCTCTGTTCATAAGTCCGTTAGCAAGTGCTGATGCGTTCTTAACAACATTTTCAGCATATACCTTAAAGCTTGGGTCAAGTGCTTCCTTTAAGCACACTGCCTTACCAGCAATAACATGCATAAGAGGTCCGCCCTGAATTCCAGGGAATACAGACTTGTTAAGCTTGAACTTCTCTGCTGCCTCTGCTGAAGCAAGAATCATACCACCTCTTGGTCCACGGAGTGTCTTATGTGTTGTTGTTGTTGTCACATCTGCATAAGGAATTGGGCTTGGGTGTGCACCACCGGCTACAAGACCTGCAATATGTGCCATATCTACCATAAGTAATGCGCCAACTTCATCACAGATTTCTCTGAACTTCTTGAAGTCGATTGTTCTTGCATAAGCAGAAGCTCCTGCAATAATCATCTTAGGCTTGCATTCCTTGGCAATTCTTAATACTTCATCATAATCAATAAATCCGTCTGCTGTAACACCATAAGGAACGATGTTAAAGTATTTTCCAGAAATATTAACTGGTGAACCGTGTGATAAATGTCCACCACAGTCAAGGCTCATACCCATAACTGTATCTCCAGGATTAACAAGTGCGAAGAATACAGCTAAGTTAGCCTGTGCTCCTGAATGTGGCTGTACATTTGCATATTCACAGCCAAAAAGCTTCTTGGCTCTTTCAATTGCAAGTGTCTCAACAACATCTACATACTCACAACCGCCGTAATATCTCTTTCCAGGATATCCTTCTGCATACTTATTAGTAAGAGGGCTTCCCATAGCAGCCATAACTGCCTTACTTACAAGGTTCTCAGAAGCGATAAGCTCGATGTGGCTTCTCTGTCTTCCAAGTTCATCATCCATAGCCTTAGCAAGGTCTGGATCATAGTTTAATACTTCATCAAATGAATACATATAACTTCCTCCCATTATACTTTAGTGAAACAAAGTGTCCCTAATTACTTATGATATAATTAAATTACGAATTAGTCAATTTAAAGTTGTGAATTCCTGCTTTTTTTAATATTTGTTTCTGTATATCGACTGCAACTCCATATCCCTGCTCCTCAAGTTCATATGTTGATTGTTCAAGTGCCATCTCAAATTTTTCAACCATACTTAAAAAATGCTGCATTGCTATTCCTTTTCCAAGACCAAGTTTCTTTGCCTCATTCTCAAACGACTTCTGATTTATATTCCTTATATCATATTCGCCATCTATGTTAAGCGACATTTTCTCTGTGCTGCTGTCATATATAACAGTACTTAATAAATCATATGCCGGAGCTAATCTTATTCCTTTTAAATCCTCACTATATAAAAGAGCAATATTTTTAATATCCTGCAATTATTAATTTGGGTTGTACCTTATGGGTATAGTATATATTTATCCAATCAGAACTTTTTGCCTTCAAATAAAAAACGAACCCACCCGAAGATGAGTCCGTTTCATAGTCTTAAACCGGCAGATTCTTCATACTCTCAAGACTTATAACAAGTGTTGATGTATTATGAAGAAGTGCTGAAGTTGTAGGCTGTATGACGCCAGTTACACCAAGTGCAATAAGTGCGGAATTGAATCCGACAATCACACGGTAATTTCTGTTAATCTTCTTAATCAGACTGTCACTTAATTTCTTAAGCATAAGTATCTGATTAAGGTCATCTGCGCCGACAGTGATATCTGCAATCTCTCTTGCAATCTCAGCACCATCACTTATGGCAATACCTACATCTGCTGCTGAAAGCGCTGGTGAGTCATTAATTCCATCACCAATCATAATTACCTTTCGTCCGGCTGCCCGCTCTTTCTCTACGAACTTAGCCTTGTCTTCTGGAAGAACTTCTGAATAATATTCAGTAACTCCAACCTTTCTGGCAATAGAGGCGGCTGTTCTTTCACTGTCTCCGGTCATCATGACAACCTTTGATATTCCAGCCTTCTTAAGCCCTTCAATAACCTCCGGTGCTTCTTCTCTTAATGGATCAATTATGCATATAACTGCTGCAAGCTGACCGTTAATTGCCATATAAAGATGTGAGCAGTCATCTGGAAGGCTGTCAAATAACTCCTGCTTTCCTACTGGAATTACACATGCCTCATCCTCGAATACAAAGTGATGGCTTCCTATGATAACCTTGCTTGTATTGATAAATGTTGATATTCCATGTGCAACAATATATTCAACCTTAGAATGCATCTCTTCGTGCATAAGGTTTCTTCTGCCAGCTTCATTAACAACAGCCTTAGCCATTGAATGTGGAAAATGCTCCTCAAGACACGCAGCTATTCTTAACAGCTCATCTTCCGGCATCCCGTTAAATGAATATACCCTGCTTACTGTTGGCTTAGCCTTTGTAAGTGTACCTGTCTTATCAAATACGATAGTATCCGCTTCAGCAATTGCCTCTAAGAACTTACCGCCCTTGACTGTTGCACTCGCCTGACTTGCCTGTCTTATTGCTGCAAGTACCGTAATAGGCATAGCAAGCTTCAATGCACATGAGAAATCAACCATAAGTATTGACAATGCCTTAGTAGTATTGCGTGTTAACAGATATGTAAGTGCAGTTCCACCAAGTGAATAAGGTACAAGCTTATCTGCAAGATGCTCTGCTTTTGACTCAAGACCTGATTTTAACTTCTCAGATTCTTCAATCATCCTGACAATCTTGTCATATTTGCTTGAGCCTCCGGCACGCTTAACCCTGAATACTATCTCGCCCTCTTCTACTACAGTTCCTGCAAATACAGAAGTTCCCTCACCTCTTCTTACTGGCTCAGATTCTCCTGTAAGTGAAGCCTGATTAACCATAGCCTCACCACTGATAACAGTTCCATCAAATGGGATTACATTACCCATCCGGATTATTACATTATCTCCGTCCTTAACATCTTTCACAGATACCTGTACTTCTGCATCATCTGTCTTTAACCAGACCTTATTAACGTTAAGTGACATCGTTCTTGCCAGGTCGTCAACCGACTTCTTGTGTGTCCAGTCCTCTATTATCTCACCTATACCAAGAAGAAACATTACTGAACCAGCTGTATTAAAGTCTCTTCTTAAGATAGAAACTCCTATTGCAGTTGCATCAAGAACTGGCACTTCAAGCTTTCTGTCAAGCAGTGTCCTGATTCCTTTATAAATGTACTTCATTGAAGATACCGTTGTTAATACCGCACATACCGGTGCCGGAATAAACAATTTCTTAGTTATTCTCCACAACACCTGATCTGCCAGCTTTTCAGTATAATGAGAATTGATTGCCCTTCCTGATGTTGCAAGAACATCTTCAGGAACCTCTACATTGCTGTATCTAAACTTAGCAATAGCTTCAATCACGGTTTTTCTTGAACATCTGTACTCAACGACTGCATCAGCAGTTCTCTCATACACTTTGGCATTCGTGACGCCCTGCAGATTCTTAAGATAATACTGCAAAGTATCTGCCTGTGTAAAAGTCATGCCAGAAGCATCCATGTGAACGCGGATTCTTCCGGGCACATCATGCTTTATTATGAATTTCATACTCTGTTACGCTTCCTCATCTTCATCTACTGAATCAAGTACAACTTCTTCTGTGTTATACTTTGTCTCATTGATTGTCTTAGCATCAGCATATATATCCTCGCAGTTTTCCTGAACAGTTGTAGCTGTCTTCATTATGCATGATTTAGCTCTTAAAACTGCTGCTGTACAGTTAGTGTAAAGCTTCTTTGCGTCCTTGCTTGTAAGAATCTTAATTCCAGCTGTTCCAAATAATACACCTGCTGCAAAAAGTCCTGGTTTCTTTAAGTTATTAATTTTCATACTGTGCTCCTCTCTGTCCATATTGGACAATAAATGTTTCTTAAGTTTGACGGTTATTATATTACACATTATGTAACATTTCTACATAAATCCACTTATTGAGAAATCTTCTCAATATAGCAAAAGGAGAGATGAAACAGTTTCATCTCTCCCTTATTAGTAAATATTATTTATTAACTGAAACTGCCTTTTTCCTGTCAACTACACTTGTTATCTTCTGATTCTTAATGTATCCGCAGGCTTCTAGCCCTGACTCAATAATTTTACTCCATTTGCTTTCTGATAAATTAATTGACGAATCATCGTTTAATCTTACAGTATAACCGCCATTATCATTCTCATCACAAGTTATTCTGTACATATTCTTACGGTTAATTGCACCTATTTCTTCCAGTGTATTAACCATTCTATATACAGTTGCAGCCCCAATCTTAGGATCCTTTTTTACTGCCTTGTAATAAATCTCTTTACAGCTTGAGCAGTCCTCTTCAAGAATTACATCAAGAAGCATAAGCCTCTGTTTAGTTATCCTGCAACCCTGCTGCTTGAGACGAGAAATAATAATGTCTTTGTCTTTATCAGGATTTCTGACCACCCGTTACCTCCTTTTAATGGCAGTGGCCTTTGCATTTACCGCAGTCGCCACCACATGTGAACGATTTACCGTTTTTCTTGTCGTGTACCATACTGCGTACAATAAGCGCAACTATAATCACCAATATAACTCCTACTATAATTGTTCCCAGCATAATTACACCTCCGATAATATATCATTTAATTACTTTGTTGCATTTAAAAGTTTCTTAGAATCAACCTTTAATGTCTTACTTTCCTTATATGGTCTGAATAACAGATAAATGAAGCCAACAATTATAAGAATTGCGATTACTGTGAATACATTAAATGCTGTGTCGCCAGTAATAAGACCAGCAATCTGGTTAATTACAAGACCTACAAGGTAAGCATATCCACACTGGTATCCGATTGCAATCCAGAACCACTTAGTGTTGTTCATCTCTCTCTTAATAGCACCCATTGCTGCGAAGCATGGAGCACAGAGAAGATTAAATGCAAGGAATGCATATCCGCTTACTACTGTAAATGTAGCTGCCATGTTAGCATATACTGTTCCCTCACCTGCTGAGTAAAGGATACCCATTGTACCAACGATATTCTCCTTAGCAACAAGACCAGTAATAGAAGCAACAGTTGCCTGCCAGTTACCAAATCCTAAAGGAGCAAATATCCATGCGATTGCCTTACCAATTCTGCCAAGAATAGAGAAGTCAATCTGATCATCTGCAAGCATTGTAAATGTTCCATCAACAAATCCGAAGTATGTTGTGAACCAGATAATGATTGTTGAAAGTGTGATGATTGTTCCGGCCTTCTTGATGAATGACCATCCACGCTCCCACATGCTTCTTAATACTGTACCAACTGTTGGAAGATGGTATGCTGGAAGCTCCATAACGAATGGTGCCGGATCTCCAACGAATAACTTTGTCTTCTTTAAGATGATACCTGAGCAGATAATTGAGAATATTCCAAGAAAGTATGCTGATGGAGCAACCCATGGAGCACCATCAAAGATAGCTCCGGCAACCATTGCTATGAATGGAAGCTTAGCTCCACAAGGAATAAATGTTGTTGTCATAATTGTCATCTTACGGTCTCTGTCGTTCTCAATTGTACGTGAAGCCATGATACCAGGAACACCACAACCTGAACCGATAAGCATTGGAATGAATGACTTACCTGAAAGACCGAACTTACGGAAAATTCTATCCATAATGAATGCTATACGTGCCATATAACCGCAAGACTCAAGGAATGCAAGGAATATGAATAATACAAGCATCTGTGGAACGAAGCCAAGTACTGCACCAACACCGGCTACAATACCATCAAGGATAAGACCCTTTAACCAGTCTACACAACCAATTGCATCAAGTCCTGACTCAAGAAGCACTGGGATACCAGGAACCCATACACCATAATTAGCAGGATCTGGAGCTGCACCATCATTGTCTATACATTGTTCAATAGCTTCCTTAACACCAGCTGCATCTGTTGTCTCTGTTGTTACACTAAGATTTTCCTCATCTTCTACATCATAATCTAATGTAAGATTAGCTGGAACTGTGTTTTCAAGTTTCTTTAATGCTGCTACTGCTGCATCTGAATCATAATCATCAGCTTCTGTATCAATAGCATCTGCATACTCTTCACCTTTATCACCAAGGCTGTCGATATATGCCCCGATGATTGCATCTGAATCACCATACTCATCAGCTACTTCTTCGTAAGCTGAAGTGCCAATTCCGAAGAGATGCCAGCCATCACCGAACACACCATCGTTAGCCCAGTCTGTTGCCCATGTACCAACTGTTGTAACTGATACATAGTATACGATGAACATTACAACTGCAAATATTGGAAGTGCTAAGAATCTGTTAGTAACTATTCTATCAATCTTATCTGATGTAGAAAGCTTCTTCTCAGACTTCTTTGCAAAACATCCACTGATAATTGAAGATATATATGTATATCTTTCATTAGTGATAATACTTTCTGTATCATCATCAAATTCTTTCTCAAGAGTCTCAATCTCAGTTGAAACATCTGGAACATTCTTCATAAGAACTTTAATCTTATCATCCTTCTCAAGAAGCTTGATAGCAAAGAATCTCTTCTGTTCTTCAACAATATCAAGACCAAGCTTATCTTCTACTGCAGATATAGCTGCCTCAACCTTATCATCAAACTTGTGAGCAATTGTATTGAGCTTCTTGCTCTCTGCAAGCTTAACAGCCTTCTCTGCTGCTTCCTTGATGCCAGTTCCCTTAAGAGCTGATATCTCAACAGCTTCACATCCAAGGTTCTTTCCTAACTTGGCAAGGTCAACCTTATCTCCGTTCTTTTCCATGATATCGACCATGTTAACAGCCATAATAACTGGAATCCCCAGTTCCATAATCTGTGTTGAAAGATAAAGGTTTCTTTCAATGTTAGTACCATCAACGATATTGATGATTGCATCAGGTCTTTCGTTAATAAGATAATTTCTTGCTACTACCTCCTCAAGAGTATAAGGAGAAAGTGAATAAATACCTGGTAAATCCATGATAGTTACATCTTTATGTCCCTTTAATTTACCTTCCTTTTTCTCAACTGTAACACCTGGCCAGTTACCAACGAACTGATTAGAACCGGTCAAAGCATTAAACAATGTTGTTTTACCGCAGTTTGGATTACCTGCTAATGCAATTTTAATTGACATTTGACTACCTCATTTCTTTTATATAAATGCTAATGCATTTGCTAACAAACATTTGACAATTCTTACATTAATTAGATTATGCTAACCTGCATGTAAAAAAAATCAGCCTACCTCTATCATCTCGGCATCGGCTTTACGAAGCGATAATTCATAGCCTCTTACTGTAACCTCTACAGGATCTCCCAAAGGTGCTACCTTTCTTACATAGACTTCAACTCCCTTAGTAATTCCCATATCCATAATTCTTCTCTTAACCGGACCATCACCATTTAACCTGGTAACTTTAACAGTCTGGCCTACAGATACATCTCTTAAAGTCATAGTTTATCTCCTTCTTATTTTAGTTTTATATAAGAACTGGCATATTCAGTCCTTTATACCATAATTTTATTAGCCATATCTTTTCCTATGGCCACTCTTGATTCCTTAATGTTAACAATGACATTACCGCCAGCTTTAGAAACAACTGTTACTACTGCTCCCGGAACGAATCCAAGATTCTCAAGAAAACGTCTTATTTCTTCCTTTCCACCAATCCGCTGGATTGTGTATGGAGTTCCTTCATCAATCATAGTTAATGGCATAAGCTCATCTCCTCTTTTTAGCATATTGATAATGTTTTTCATTACCACCTTGGTTAGTATATTCTAATGGTCATTAGATGTCAACAACTTTTGTTATATTTTTATAATATTTTTTAGAACAATTTAACCCCTGATTGATATAACCAACCAGGGGCAAAATGTGCAATCTTTTCAATATATTACAGGCAATAAATAATTATACTAACGCTGCCCCAAGTTTTTTGCAGTTTTCAACAGCATCATCATCTGGTGCTTCCTGACAGATTACGCTGTCTGTTGCAAGAACAGCACCTGCAGCCTTGCTTCTTTCTTCCCAGTCAGCCATCCATTCGCCGCTTCCCCATCCATATGAACCGAAAAGTGCAATTTTCTTACCGCTAAGGCTTCCTTCTACCTCTGTGAACATTGGCTCAAACTCTGATTCTTCGAGATTCTCTGCTCCCATTGCCGGGCATCCGAATGCGATTACATCATATTCAGCAACCTTTCCTGAATTAAAATCATTTGCCACAAGTACATCAACCTCTGCTCCGGCTCCTTTAGCACCTTCTGCAACTGCGTTAGCCATTGTCTCTGTATTACCTGTTCCACTCCAATAAACTACTGCTACTTTACTCATTATCCAATCTCTCCTTTTTACTTTTTATATGCTTAAACCGTTAATGCAGATATGCTTCTGCCTCGGTCAAAGACTCTTAAATATACTTCTGTGCATTTTCTGTAACGTGCAAACATCTTCTGGCTAAATGCCTCATCACAATACACCTTCCATACCCCACAACATTTGTAATTACAGCCCTTTTGTCTTATAAACTGGATTACATCTTCCACCGGGTAACTTAAGAACAGTCCTATTTCATGTGGAAAGCATGTGTTCTCCCCCACTCTCTGTTTAAGATGCTTGATGCTTGCTCCAACTTTATAATCTGTATATCCAAATGTTTTCAGTACATTTTGTACTGCTGGCTGTGACAAATCCTTCTCTAATCTGTCAGGTCTGAACACATATAAAAGTGCACTCTTTTCATTTCGCTTTAAAAATGTAACATACACGCCTTTGGCGTTAAGTTTTCTGTTTACACTTGCAAGCTCTTTCCTAAAATCAGATATATTATCATATCTGTAATTAAAAAGGTTGCCCGTCTTTAATCCGGCAAGCGTCGGAGAACACTCTTTTATAACTTCCCGCTCAATTCTTCCCAATACATCTGTACAGACCATTTTTCTTTTCCTTCCATATTGCACTTTATTCTCTTCTTTATCAGCATGCCCTGCTTTCGCTTAAATATGTTTCTAAAACACTTGTAAGCGATGCCGCACTGCTTGAATGTGTTCTTACTATATTTACATCATTCTTCTTAGCCTCTGTAACAGCTGATAAAACCATCTTATGAGAAACCGTATTAGTAAACAGTATCATAAGATCCGGTGTTCCAATCTGCTTGGAAAATCCGCTTTTTTCCTTAACAAATACCTTCGCCTTGCAGCCGTGTTTCTTACATATCTGCTGATACTGGCGTTCCATACATTCATTTCCACCAATAATAACTACGCTCATATTCTCGTCCTTTCATTTGTCTTACTCTTGTTAGCTTTGTCTAACTCGCATTTATAAAATAACGGATATCCTAACTGGATACCCGTTACATCAGTTAGCTTTAACTAACTATTAAAATATCATCTTTGAATGTTTATGTCAATACATTTTTACAAATTATCTATCAAATGGTGCATCGTCATCATTATTGTCAAAGTCATCAATATCCGTATGACCATCTGAATGGTCATGACCGTCAATCATATTCTCTCTGTTGACAACTCTCTTGGCATCTCTCTGCTTCTCCACAAGCTCTGATAACAGTTCTTTAGTAGCCTTAGGTCTCTTGATATTCTTAATCTCAAAGTCACCCATTGTCTTGTCTCCAGAACATACTTTAATAGTTCCTACTCCGACAAGTCTCTGCATGAATGAGCGTTCCAATGAAATATCCATAATACGATACAGTCTTACCTCATCATCTTTAACGCTGAAAAAACCTCTACTTATAAAGAATCTGTCCTTAGATACACTGTATCTTGTAAATGACCACGGAAGTCCGAGGAAGAGAATTCTCTTCCTGTCCTTCCATAATATATCTGTGCTGACTTTATCTCTTGCCATAATATCCCCTCCAATTCTAATGGCACACTGCTGACATATTCTATGTATTACTTGAAGTACTTAACACCAGATTCGAATATCTTAATATCCTGCTCACCATATATATTAATAGCAACACTGTCACCGCGTCTCTCAGAATGTGCCATCTTACCGAAGCATCTTCCGTCTGGGCTTGTGATACCTTCAATAGCCATGTATGAACCATTGATATTCCACTCTTCATCCATAGATACATTACCGTCAAGGTCACAGTACTGTGTAGCAACCTGTCCGTTAGCAAAGAGCTTATCAAGCCATTCCTTAGGAGCAACAAATCTTCCTTCACCATGTGAAGCTGGGTTGCAGTATACTCCGCCAAGTTCAGCATTAGCAAGCCATGGGCTTAAATTGCTGACAACCTTAGTATATACCATCTTAGATATATGACGGTTAATTGTATTAAATGTAAGTGTAGGTGACTGTGCATCCTGTCCTGTAATCTTACCATTAGGTACAAGACCAAGCTTGATAAGTGCCTGGAATCCATTACAGATACCAAGTGCAAGACCATCTCTCTCATTAAGTAGCTTCTCAACTGCTTCCTTCATCTTGGCATTACGGAATGCTGTCGCAAAGAACTTGGCAGAACCATCTGGTTCATCACCTGCTGAGAATCCACCAGGGAACATAATAATCTGTGCCTGGTTAATAGCCTTCTCAAATTCATCTACAGACTCTCTGATACTCTCAGCATCAAGGTTCTTGAATACCTTAACGATTGTATCAGCACCGGCTCTTTCAAATGCCTTGGCACTATCGTACTCACAGTTAGTTCCTGGGAATACCGGGATAAATACTGTTGGCTTGGCAACCTTATTCTTGCATACATGTACGCTTGGTGCTTCATATAACTTGCTTTCAACCGGTGTAGTTTCCTTAGAAGCCTTAGTTGGGAATACACCCTCAAGGGTATCAGCCCATACGCTTAATGCTTCTTCTACATTAATTGAAACTTCCTTGTATGTGAACTTACCATTATCCTTAACAGTACCAACCTTAGTATAAGCTGTAGTAATCTCACTAAGCTTGTCCGATGGAACTTCTGCAACGATACAGCCATAAGCTGGTGCAAAGAGGTCATCTTCCTTAACGTCTGCGCTGATCTCAAAACCTAACTTATTACCAAATGCCATCTTGCTGAGTGCTGGCACAAGTCCGTTAGCATCAAGAACATATGCAGATACGATTGCCTTCTTCTGGATAAGCTCATGTATTGCACTGTAGAGTGCCTTAACCTGTTCGAAATCTGGAAGATCATACTGATTCTTCTTAATATCAAATCTGACTAATACATCACCATCATTCTTAAGTTCAGGAGTAATAATATCTCCTTCCTTAGCTACATCAATAGCAAATGAGCAGAGTGTTGGTGGAACATCGATATGTTCAAATGTTCCTGACATACTGTCCTTACCACCGATTGATGGAAGTCCGAATCCCATCTGTGCTTCATATGCACCAAGAAGTGCAGCAAATGGCTGGCTCCATCTTTCTGGATCTTCTGTCATTCTTCTGAAGTATTCCTGATATGTGAATCTGATCTTACTGAAATCACCACCGGCAGCAACAATCTTAGCTACAGAATCTGTAACAGCATATATTGCTCCATGATATGGGCTCCATGATGAAAGATATGGATCAAATCCATAAGACATCATAGTTACTGTATCGCATGAACCCTTAAGCACTGGAAGCTTTGCAACCATGCTCTGTGTCTCTGTAAGCTGATACTTACCACCATATGGCATATATACTGAACCGGCTCCGATAGAACCATCAAATCTCTCAACAAGTCCCTTCTGTGAGCATTCGTTAAGGTCTGCTAAAGTCTTTAACCACTTACCGCGTACATCTGTAACCTTAACCGGCTTAAGGTAATCGTCTTCCTGTGAAGGAATATCAACTACAACCTTAGTCTCCTGATGAGCACCATTAGTATCAAGGAATGCTCTTGAAATATTAACGATATCCTTGCCTCTCCAGTTAAGAACAAGTCTTGGTTCTTCTGTTACAACAGCTACCTCAACTGCCTCTAAGTTCTCCTCAGCAGCATACTGAAGGAATTCCTTGACATCCTTAGGATCAACAACAACAGCCATTCTCTCCTGAGATTCTGATATAGCCAGCTCTGTTCCGTCAAGTCCTTCATACTTCTTAGGTACTTTATCAAGATCTACCTTAAGACCTGCTGCAAGCTCACCAATTGCAACGGATACACCACCTGCACCAAAGTCATTACATTTCTTAATAAGCTTAGTAACCTCTGGTCTTCTAAAGAGTCTCTGCATCTTACGCTCTGTAGGCGCATTACCCTTCTGAACCTCAGCACCACAATCCTCAATAGACTTCTCTGTATGAACCTTAGATGAACCTGTAGCTCCGCCACATCCATCTCGTCCTGTTCTTCCACCAAGAAGAATAATGATATCTCCCGGGTCAGAATTCTCTCTCTTAACTGCACTTCTTGGAGCAGCAGCTATAACTGCACCAATCTCCATTCTCTTGGCAACATAATCAGGATGATATATTTCCTTAACATATCCTGTAGCAAGTCCGATCTGGTTACCATAAGAGCTGTATCCGTGAGCAGCACCTGTGACAAGCTTTCTCTGTGGGAGCTTTCCATGAATTGTCTCTGATACCGGAACAGTAGGATCTGCTGCACCTGTAATTCTCATTGCCTGATATACATATGTACGTCCTGACAATGGATCTCTTATAGCACCACCAAGACAAGTTGCTGCGCCACCAAATGGCTCAATCTCTGTTGGATGGTTATGTGTCTCGTTCTTAAAGCTTACCAGCCACTCTTCTTCGACTCCATCAATCTCAACTGGAACAACAATTGAGCAGGCATTAATCTCATCAGATTCTTCCTGATCAGCTAACTTGCCCTCAGCCTTTAACTTCTTAGCACCCATAAGTGCGAGATCCATAAGGCATACGAACTTGTCCTTACGGTCCTTATATATTTCTGCTCTGTCTGAAAGATACTTGTTATATGTAGCTTCCATAGGGGCTTTATAGAATCCGTCCTTAAACTTAACATCTGTAAGCTCTGTTGCAAATGTTGTGTGACGGCAATGATCTGACCAGTATGTATCAAGTACTCTGATTTCAGTCATAGAAGGATCACGCTTCTCAACACTAGCAAAATGCTCCTGAATGAACTTAAAATCCTTAAATGTCATGGCAAGTCCTAAAGAATCATATAATTCCTTTAACTTATCCTCTGGCATATCCTTGAATCCGTCAAAATAAATAACATCAGCAGGAGTCTTGAACTCAGTAACTAAAGTTTCTGGAATATCCTCTGCTGCCTGTCTTGAATCAACAGGGTTAATGCAGTGTTCCTTAATCCTGTTCTTCTCCTCATCAGTAACAGTTCCTGTCAGTACATAAGTTACAGCCGTCTTGATAACCGGTGTCTCATTCTCGTTAAAGAACTTAACACACTGTTCTGCAGAATCAGCTCTCTGGTCGAACTGTCCTGGAAGATACTCTACAGAGAACACGAAATCGTCCTTTCCCGCTGGAAATGTTCCCTCATAAACATCATCTACCGGTGGCTCAGAAAAAACAGTAGTAAGTGCTTTCTTATATGTTTCTTCTGAAAGATTCTCAATATCATAACGGATAAGAACTCTTACATCTGTAATAGTCTTTATTCCAAGATATCCTCCTATCTCCTCAAGTAATTCTTTCGCATTAACTGCAAATGGTTTCTTTTTCTCGACAAAAACTCTCTTTACGCCGCTCATATCTTCCTCCTGAGATTAGTTATATTAATTATTAATATTTAACCATTGTATCACAATAAAACATATTTTCAAACAACTATTCATGCATTCTTCTTATTATCTTGTAAACAACCTGATTACCCATTACGGTAGGACCTGTATGTGCGAAGAAAACAATACCGTCTGTCTGTGATATTATCTCACTCTTAACAGTACCCTCGCATGGGTCAAGAATCTGTGCTATAAGCTCACCATGATATACAGGATCACCCGGCTCTTTAAGTCTCTTGTAAAATCCTGCATCATAAGTCTTGACTGCCATAAGGTCAAATTCGTTGATAACACTTGCAATATATCCACTGTGATTGTTGTACTTAAGAATACCCATTCTGGTTAAAAACCTGAGAACAGATGACACAGCCTGTCTTGCAGATTTCTCATCAATCATATCTGTGCTGTTAGTATATATTGAAAACGCATTAGTACCATTCATCTGCCAGTTATAATTTAGTGTCACTGTATCCATTGGCTTCGGCTTTCTAATAACAACGTACTGAAGTCCAAACAGATTGGCAAGACTTGCACTCTGAAATCCTGTATCCATCATCTTTACATGAGGAATAAAATCACCCGGCATATAAAAGCTCGCAAAATGTATGCCATAACTGTAACCCTTAATTCTGTCAAAAAGTGTTCCTGCTATCTGCTTGGTTGTATCTCCATTAACATCCCCAGGAAAAGCTCTGTTTATATCAGAATTATCTGTAGGCCAGAATCTCTTTCCAACATTCATGGAAAATCTGTTAACAGATGGGATAACAAGAATCTCATGATTGTGCGATATTGCACCATGAGCCTCAAGCTCTTTAAGTGCCTTAACAAGCTGCGAACATATATACAGCTGCTGTATCTCATTACCTCTTAATGCACCAACAATACATGCCGACTTCTCACCACCGCCGAATCTGTAGCCTTCTATCTGATAATCTTCTCTATATATACCCTTTAACGAATAAATAATCTCTTTCTTCATTATCTGCCACCATAAACTCTTGCTATAAGAGCCCCCTTATGTACTACCGGATTCTCTCTTAATGTAAATATAATTCCATCTGTAGGCGATTCAATTCTCTGGATTATTCTTCCCTCAATAGGTTCGATAATATCTCCTATATGCGTTCCAATTCCAATCCTTCCCATAGAATCAACTGCTGATACGAATATTCCGCTTTCCTTAGCAGTAAGAAATGTAACCTCACCCTCTGTAGAGATAATAGGTTCATTCACTTCTTTCGGCTCATCATCCCATATCCCCATATGAGACATAAGGTTAAATATACCATCAACAATATCCCTGCAATACTTTGGCGTAATTCTGTTTCCAACACCCATCTCCGTAACAAGAGTAGGCACACCAAGATGATTAAGACTATAGGCAAGAGTTGCATCAAGCACAGTAATAGACGAATATATCCACACAAATTGTGCATTCATCATCTTCGCATAAGGAAGAAGCTTTTCCTGCGTATCATCATTAATTCTTACCTGTGGCATCTCATTTACAAATATATTGCTTGAATGGATATCAATACACAGATCGCTTCCAATAATATCTTCAATAATACCTGCTGCCACATATTCAGCCATAGCACCATTGTTATCGCCAGGGAAAACCCTGTTCATATCAAGGTCAAACATAGGAATTCCTCTTGAACCTGTATCAAGTCCAAGAGGATTAATATCTGGATAAATATCTACAATTCCTTTAAGCTTATTCTTCTCTCTTTCAATCCTTCTGATAACCTCATAGCAGATATACTGTCCGTCAAGTTCATCCCCATGAGTGCCTGTAACTATAGAAATCCTTGGCATATCAATGCCGTTTTCTTCATTCATAAGTCTGTTCTTTCTTACTACCAGCCTTTCATGCACCGGCAATTCCACCGAAACAACTTCTTCTATCATAATACTCTCCCTGTAATATACTTATTCATCATAATCCCTAAGAATAATCGTGCTTGGCGTCTTCTTAACAATAATATGTGAAAATACAGAACTTGGCATGTAAGTCTTATCATCCATATATATCCTGCTTCCCGGATATATATGATTCTTTACTTTAACAACTGCTCTCTCTGAATCTCTTATAAGATTGTATAATGCCTTGCTCTTTTCTTCAAGCTTGGCTTTCTGAGCCATCTTTACAATCTTTGACTGGGTAACTCTCAATGCCATTTTACTATCATACTTTTCAGGCATGTTCTGTTTAATCATCTCAAACTTCTTATTAGCCATTTCAAAAGTTTCAATCTGTCCGTCTACTTCCTTAAGTTCCATAATAAGTTCTGCATATTCTTTTCTGATTTCTTTGGTCGAACCAACCCTCAACAAAGTCTTTACATTGCTTTCATGTCCACATGATGTAGTACTGATTCCCATAACACCAGTTACATCACCACCTATAATAGAACCTATGGGTCCCTCAACAAATATCCTGCCATATGTAAGCACCCTGCAGTTAAGAATATAATTACACTGTAAGTCTCCTTTGGCAATAACCTCTGTATTCTCAAAAAATCTGCCTGATATATTTCCCCCTGCCTCGATTTTTCCTGAATTCTTAGTATTAACACCATCCTTTAATACAATATCTTTCCCAGCAATAAGTGTTGCTCCCTCAACGAAGCCTCCAACATATATACTTCCCATGGCATGAACTGTTACACCACTTCTCACACTGCCTGTAATATTAACATCCCCGTTAAAGTCAATATTCCCCATGCTCATATCTAGATTACCATTAACCTCATATACATTAACAACACTTAAATCATAGTTACAGTATTCAATCTTTCCAGATATTGCAGCATAAGTTTCTTTACCATCATCAGATGTCTTAAAGCCCTTACCATGCAGTCTTGGCTTTGGTTTACCCTGCTTAGGAACAAGCAGCTTTCCACATACATCAAAGCCAAACTCCCCTTTAGTCGGCTCATGATATCTTGCCAGCAAATCACCCTCATTAACCTTTTCAAATCTCTTCTGGTTAAAGTAATCAATAGAACCATCTTCTCTTACTGTAGGTCTGTTATTATTAATTGCATCTGTATCAAAGAAAAACTCATAATATCCATCTTTTCCTGCCTCTACCGGTTTACCAAAAGCAACTTCAACAGGCTGGTCATATATTTTTTGTAAAATCATCCATCGAATTTTTTCTTCATCTATTCCCGTCTTAATTCCATTAAGCGATAGCTTATTCATGACTTCATCATATGTATATCCTTCATCACATTTGCCAAGCCTGACTGATGCGCTCATATTATCATCTGCAATATATACATAAACCTCATGTAACTCGATATCATCTATATCAGCTGTTTCATTAACTATTTCTGTATTGCTCATGCTGTTCCCCCTTTCCGAAGGTCTTATCCATTCATTATAAAAACACTGTACTGTAATAGCTGCATCTTAACATCCATACTTAAGCAGCCCATCCAGATTACTTCCCCTCTCAAGTGCAAGTCTTATCTTCTCCATCTCTTTAAATGTATATCTTGGATCAGCATATAAAGAAACATCTACACCGCTTGTAAGTCCCATAAGAATTTCCTGTGACTGCAATTCATTAAGTGCAGGCTTCTCGTCATTCCATTTATCAGAAATTCTGTGTCTTGCCTCTTTCATGCTTACCGCATCAATAAACGGATCTGCATATTCAGAAACATCTATTCCTTCTTCAAGTCCAAGTCTTATCTGCTTCATCTGTCCTGATGAAAATCCAACCATGTTATATGGAGTAACATCAATCCCTTCCTCAAGTCCAAGTCTAATCTGTTCCATCTGTTTCCCATTGTATTCATGAAGCAGATACTTAGTTATATCGACACAACTGTGTATTCCCAGCCTTATCTCATTGAGCTGATATTCATCATAATTATCCTCAACAAAAAATGTAAGGTCAATCTCTTCTTTTTTTGCAAGTCTTATCTGTCTTAATACCTCTCCTGAATAACCAAGCTTTGCATACCTGGTCAGATCATAATTAAGCTCTGATGCAAGCCTTATCTCTCTCATAACAGAATGACTGAACTTAGGATTACATATATCATCCATATTCATTCCGCTACGCACAGCCTGCTTCAGTTCTTCCATCTGCATATAATCATACTGTGCATCTGCAAATCTGCTTACATCAAGTTTTTCTTCCAGACCAAGTCTTAATGCTTTCATCTGGGCAGCGTTAAATTCCTCTTTGCAATACACACTCACATCAACGCCATTCTCAATTCCTCTGATAATCTCAATAGTCTGTAATTCATCAAATCCCAGAGACTGCCAGACCTGCTTGTCTACAGTTTTGTTTTCTATATTCTTATTAATCTCTTCCACGTTCTGCATAAGCCCATCTCCCATAATCAAAACAAATCATCATATATCCGGACCTTAATAATATCTGTCTAAATTCTATCACACATACAGTCCGACTACAAGTTCTAACATTGTACATTTTTTATCAATGCCCTATATATCCTGTTCCGTCCAGAAATCCTTAATACATTTATAAGCATTACCCAGACTGACTGGAAATATCCTGTTCCACTCCCTAGGATACATACGCTCATATTCACCAGTCATAAATCTGTCATCCAGAAGTGCAATAACTCCCTTATCCGTATCCGTCCTTATAACCCTTCCTGCTGCCTGAAGCACCTTATTCATTCCCGGAATAACATAAGCATAAGAATATCCATTTTTACCAAACTCATCAAAATAATCCCTTAAAATGTTACGCTCCCTGCACACCATCGGAATCCCTGTTCCGACAATGACAGCTCCGATAAGGCTCTCATCCTTTAAGTCAATGCCTTCGGAAAATATTCCTCCAAGCACACAGAATCCTGCAAGCGAAGCCCCTTCTGGAAGTTCCTCATAAAATGCTGATAAGAAATTTTCCTTGTCAGCCTCCTTCATAAACCTTCCCTGCACAAGCACATTTACACAGCTTTCTGGTAAAAATGTATATTCTCCACCACATTCGACCACATTAACACCATTTTCCCATCTGAAGCACTCAAGAACACTCTCCATGTAAGAATATGACGGAAAGAACACCATATATCTGCCGCTTCTGCCAGAAATCATATGCATAATATAATCATGTACCTTGGCATATTCCCTTGCGTTTCTTCTTGTATAACGGCTTGTCACATCAGTAGCCACGACAATTCTCTTATTATCAGGTTCAAAAGAAGAGTGTGCATACACCGCTCTTTCTGATACATCACCTGAAAGCATTTCCTTAAAATAATTGACCGGAAGCAGCGTTGCTGAGAAGAATACCGTGCTTCTGCCCTGTGAAAGTCTCTCACTTATGTTGCCAGACGGGTCAACACAGTACAGATGTACAAGAAAGTTTCCATCATTATCATGCTCATTATAATAGACATATTTTTCATCAGCACAGTCATACATATTAAGAAAATGTCTCACTGCAAAGAAAAACTCGAGCAGCTCGTTAGTCACAGGCTCACCCTTATGCCTTTCCATAAACTTCTGCATAAGTCCCATTACACGCTCAAGGCTGGCTGGAAATGTTCCAAGACCACTCACAACCATGAATGTATCGCACTGTCTTTTATATTCGAGCAACTGCTTGTTACATCTGTCAAGTGCGCCTGCAAGCCGTTTATCCATCTCTTTGACAAGCTTCTTAGCCGCAAGAAAATCTTCTTTTTTCAACACTGCACTGTACATTTCTCTTGCTCTGTCCACAAGGTTATGTGCTTCATCCACAAGAAACACATAATCACCCTTCGCACCATTGCCAAAATACCGCTTAAGCGACGCATCCGGGTCAAATACATAATTATAATCACATATAATTCCATCACACCAGTACGAAACATCAAGCGACATCTCAAACGGGCAGACATTATGTCTGTTGGCATATTCCATGACATTATCTCTTCCGATAACCATCTGGCTCGTTATTATGTCGTACACAGCATCATTAATCCTGTCAAAATGCCCCTTGGCATAAGGACATGCCACGGGGTTGCAGTTGCGCTCATCAAGTGGACATATTTTGTCCTTCGCTGTAAGAGTAACAGTTCTCATATGAAGCCCGTTATCTCTTAATATAGC
>OBKV01000501.1_pt1 | contig 31431 bp, 13 predicted proteins | sample 1517301 | NCBI WGS metagenome assembly OBKV01 (sample SAMN04571685, study PRJEB22368) | human gut metagenome | biome: human gut; material: stool | host: Homo sapiens | place: Luxembourg | collected 2012-06-29 | reverse complement strand
ACAAGTCTGATCACAATATCTTTCACAAGTCTGTTGATAAATATCTTTCACAGTCTGAGGAATAAATATCTTTCGCATGTCTGGTCACAATATCTTTCACAACTCTGGTCACAATATCTTTCGCATGTCTAGCGTTGAATGGATGTGAGATGACCCTGTTATTTTTTGTAATGAAATGAATAATTCAACAATCGTGATGGATTACGAAAGAGGAAATATTCAGAATAAAAACAATTTGAAATTCACTGACTCAAAACTATTGTATGATATGATGATAAAAGACTCGAGACTTCTAGAATATAATGATGATTTGCTCGATAGAGTTTCAAAAGAGTATAAAAACGATATCATAACAAATATTCGAAATTTACGTGAAAACTCTCCAGCATACATAAGAAGAAATTTCTATGATCAAATCGGTAGACCTGATAACATTACATTTCAACGATATGAACTCTATATATTTACACTTACGTTCATTAATTATGTAGATGAACATAGAGAAGAAATTAAGAATATTCAAGGTATCACTACAGTGTTTGATTGGTGTGATAAAAGAAGAGTATACAATGTTAAATATCTAATTAATGGTCCAATAAGTAATACAGATTATAATATCGATTTTGATAAACATTATGCAGAAATCATTGGACAGATATCTACTGAGAAATATACAGAATTATCTAGTTTAAAGAGTACAGAGAATTCATTGTTGAAATTATTAGAGTTCATGATGTCGAATCCAAATGTGTATAATAAAGTTGAGAATAAGATCAATAAGTTTATACTGAATATGTCTACAAATGAAAACTTTATAATCGATTCTTCATATAAATTCATCTCGACAAACTCTGAACTTGGAAACGTTCTTGACAATGAATCTAGTCATGTTAATTACAACACAGTTGAAGTTAAATATGGTGAACAAGAATCATTATCAAGAATATATATCGCAAAACTTAATCGACTCTTCAATATGTATAACGTTGTGAGATTATCTAATTTTACATGTGCAAATAGTATTTTTATTAATGACGTAAGTTTATTATCTACAGTTTATATCATATTTCCAAAACTATTGATTAATGGTCGAAATATAACTAACTCGTCAGACTCTACATATTATAATTCATTGATGTTTAAAGGTAGATTTACAAAAGAAGATAACAACACTTATAAATTTGAATCTTACAATGATTCTGTAACATATAATCCAACGAATATAAGAGTAGAAGAATTTTCATTTATAATTTCTACTGACATTAATCTATCGCACAACAACATATTATTCTCTCCAATTACAACAAGTGTAAAAACTGATGATATATTCAATGTACTAATAAATAAGAATATACCTTTTGATATTAGAACTGAGTATAATTTCACAGAGTCAAAAACAGTTTATAAACTTGATAAAGAAATCGAGAGATATAAATATGAAACTCCCTCTAGATCTGACTATGATAAACTCATTAATCAATTCAAAATGATAGAACTAATTACACCATCTGAAGAAGTTATCGATACATATAAAAATTATTTGAAAAATTGGATTAATAAACTAAGAATTGAAAACAAGTTACGTCTCAATGTTTATGATCCATTTATAAGATCTATTGATAAAATGAATCGTCAAGAAATTTTGAATAATCTATATGAACTCATTGCGATTGATAACGATATTTATCACAGGGTTTTAACTACACGTACTGACTTGACTCCAAAAATAATTAAAGAACTCATGAAATATAATGAAAATATTTATGGGTTGTCTTATAATGTTAAATATGATAATTCACTGTTGCTTAAAATCATGAACACATGTAACTTTAAATCTGTAGAAGACTTCAAAAATATTTATGGTGAGATGAGCAAACTATTTAAAGAAGTTGAATTATCATCATATACATCATCCATCGAAAATATTAAAAAGACTTATACTATAGATTTAAATACAGGTAAAATTGATGGAAAATACTTTAGAATTAACGATGGTGCTATAACATTTATTGATCCACATACAAATGAACAATATTCTACTCCTGATTCAAACTATATATTTTACAATGATGCTGACTTGATTTTAATAACAGTGATGAACAATTATTTCTTCTTCAGTAATCATCTAAGTACTTTTCAATATTTAGGAAACGGTCGACCGACAGATAAATTTAAATTCGATAATATCTATAATGTGTTCATAGATGGAGACATTAAACAAATCAGTAGTAATTCATCTCAAGCATTCAACTGGAATAATCTAAATAAAATGAAATATAGATATTACATTGATTATACTAAAAACATTTCAACAGAATATATAACTAGTGAAGCGACTGGTGAGATATTTATCAAGAACAATCAAAACAAATTTGTCAATAGATATGGTATTGAATTTGAACATGATATAAGTAACATGAAATTAACTGCAGATTATGTATTAGGTGATAAACGATTATTCTACTGTGATATGTCTGGTGATTATTATTCATTTGACATGTATGAATATTATTACGATGAATTATACTATATTTACAAACAATTTACAAACTTTGATTTAAAAATCTATGTCAGAAACAAAATTGATAACATAGATTCAATGATTATAGAAATGAATATGGTTTCATTCAAAGTGAAAGATTCAAATATCACATCATTCAAATATCCATTGAATTTATTCTTTGGCAATCTACAGATTAATTTAAATATGATTGAAAAGTCTTATCTACAAATTTATGATGAAATGATTTCTATTATCATTCTAACATTTAGTGGACAGAAGTATTACTCGATTTCAATTACAGGGAATAGTCTAGTGATTGACAATGATGATTATGTATTGTCGAATCCAAAAATTGAATTACAGGAGATGACGAAGAATGAAACGAAGTGTGATATCAAGAGTGGTACGACGAGATATGATTCTGAGAGTAGTACAACAGGTTATAATCTCAAGAATGGTACGACGAGATATGATTCTGAGAGTAGTACAACAGGTTATAATCTCAAGAATGGTACGACGAGATATGACAATGAAATTATCTTTAGAAATGATACTGAAATTATCTATCATGATTTACATAATTTGAAATCTTATGTACTCGTTTCAAGTGTCAATGATTATACTCAATATGTTCTTCCAAGTATTGGTGTCGATTATATTTTGAATGATGACAAGAGTAATTACAAGAAAGCATTCCATATTGATAACATGATTGTTAACAGAAGTTTTGACTATGATAATTATCGCGATTCATTAACATTCACTTTCAACAACAATATGAACATTGTTAAAATATCTCAAGATTTATGCTTTGATGATTTCACATTTTATAAGACAGATGAAGAAACAAGAACTGGTAAAGTGTATGTGAAAAATGGAAAAGCATATGATGAGAATATGAATGAAATAAAATCTAAAGAAATTAATCTGTACAAATACGAGACCATAAACACTGATGTAAGAATTGAAGAAGAGTTTGATATAGTTGATGATTATTTAGAGATTGAATACAAAGATTTTAAATTCATTATCGAGAATAAAGATATAGTTGTTTATGAAAAAATGAATGATACATATATTAAAATCTATAATAATTCAATGATGTTATCTCTACACGAATATATCTTTGAATATTTAAACTCTACATATAAACTAATTATTAACTACAATGGAAACTACTTAAATAATATCTTCATTGTAAAACGAGTGAATGAACGAGTTAGATTATTTTCAGGTTATATACAAGTATTCAAAACAATGAAATTAGACAATATATGTACTCCAAATTCAAACATTAGAAGTAACTTAATTGATTATAATGAGAAATATCTAGAGTTTGACAAAGATTATAAAACAGATTTCAAACAATATAAATCAATTACAGGTGTTTATAAGTCGAGTGGTAAAGATATTTCACCACATAATACTAATCCGGAGAAAATACTATATAACACATCAAATAATTTCAACAATGTTAATCAAAATCAGTACACATCATATGAAGAGAATGGTGAAACATATTTAAGTTCAATCAAAAATAATGGAGTCGTTAGTTATAATTCATCAGAAACAATCAATCTCGTCAACACTGATAGAGAAATCAATTTGACACTTGAATTTGTTTAAATGTTTTGTATATCTAGACTCTTCATCACTTTACTTTTCTCTAGACACTTCATCGTCATTTCTTTCTCTATATATTTTCTCTAGACACTTCACTCTGTTGTTATCTCTAGACTCTTTATTGTTTGTTATCTCTAAACATTTCACTCTGTTGTTATCTCTAGACTCTTTATTGTTTGTTATCTCTAAACATTTCACTCTGTTGTTATCTCTAGACTCTTCATCATTTCATTTCTCACCTTCATTTCTCACCATTCTTTTTCACCATTCTTTCTCATCATTTCATTTCTCTAAGCATTGCTCTCGTACTCATACGATTTAACATCTATAGTCGAATCAACAAATGAATAATTACTTGATTTACTTATCAGTGAAATATAAACAGATTGATTAGTACCAAGATTTATACCTAGTGGAACTTCAACGTTACCATCTAAATTAGTCGAACTTATTTTTATCATGTTTTCATATTTTTGATCATCATTGATTATTCCTGCTGATAAAACAATGTTGCAATCTTCAGAATCATCTTTATCTTTCATTAAGTATCTAAATAATGTATCAAATTTGTTTGAATCAATGTGCGAAGTTAATAGTAATTTCTCAGAATATAATCTAGATTTAATCAATGACGTTTTAACTAGTTTATAATCTGTCACATCATCTAGAGTGCTCAATATTTTTGAAAACATATTATCATCAAGAGGTATCTTTTCATAATCATTTGGAATTTGATCTATATATTCACTATTAATGATTTTAACATTGTTTAATGTATAATAGTTATTAACAAATGATAAATCTTTGTTCTTTAAATCATCGTTGAATACTGTATAATACTTTGAAGTTCTATCAAGTTTATAAAGACATGGATAAATTTCATATGGAAATGTAATTGTTGTATCATCATGTTTAATGAAATCTGAATTTAACAATGCATTAAAATATGGATCTTCACTCAAGCTTTTATTCTTAGTTATATTAATCTTGTTTGTTTCTATACGTGTTGCTTCTGATAAATCGAATGTTGCGTTTGCTGTTCCATATTCAAAAGTACCTGCACAACTGTTTAAATTCTCTTTGACTGAAAACTTGAATGAATCTATATATTTATCACCGTAGAGAATCATTTGATCATTAACAGGTGTGAATATAAAGAGATTATCTTTTGCTTTAATATAATAGTTTGACACAATAGTTTCATTCAAAGTTATTTTCTCAGCACAAGGAACTAGTTGTGTATCATGATTCATACCTAGTGAAAGATTAAGATAACTATTAATTGTTTCATTTCTATACATTCTTATAACGTTATTATCCATGAATTTTGGTAAGTTTAGAATGATAAGTTTATTGTCACCGATTAAATAATCATTGTTTAATTGATCTTTACTATATACATGATTTAACATCAGGTAATCACAAATTGCGAAACCACTTAATTTAATTCTATCGATGATTGAATTCATGTATGTTTCAGAGATGAGACTATTTGTTTTAATATATCCAGTTTTAATCTCTTGTATCATCTTGAATTTAAATTTATCGTTCATGTTAATTATGAATCCACATGGTGAATTATCTTTGTAGCAGTAAACTATAGATTTTATTTTTAGTTCTTTGTCCGAAGATATTTCAACATGATCATCATCAATGTAATAATCACCATCTATTTCATTGTTAGAATCACAGAATATATTAACAGGTATCTCATTGTTGAAAATTACATTATCTCCAATCTTATGAATCATTATATAGTTTTCATCTTGGAATTCATATCGACAATAATTTGTATTTACATTTATGATTGCATCTATGTAGTAATTATCTTGCATATAATTAAATGGAATGAATTCAATGTGAAGATCGTTGATATATATCTTTTTCATATCTTCGATTTTAACAGAACATGACATAACATCATTCGCAAGATAAGTATATTGTGATAAATTCCATACACCTTCATAATATTGATCAATAGTTGTTGAAATATTGTTGAGATTCAAATTTAATTTAGTATCGAATTTGAAGCTCCAATTTACGACTGACTCATGAATGTTTGCATCGACAATTATATCTATGAAATGATCTTTAGAAGTATATAATGAGTAAATTTTCTGGAGATGTAAACTCTTTATTTCATCATCTTTCATTTCACCACCTTTCATTTCATTATCATTCATCTCTTCACCACCATTCATCTCCATCATCATTTCATTCATATACGGTAACGATGGATAATAATACAATAATTTATCTTCAGCATCACTATCATAAGTTTCAATATCTTCTGCAACTTCATCGTTTTTATACTCACCAGATATCTTCTTAGTATTTTCATTGTATTTGCACAAACCATTTGGTGTCATGAATAAAGTATAGTTATCAAATTTGATTATATCTGTTGTATTATCCGGACTCACTTCTATATTATTTTCGACAATGGTTACACATTTATTATCATCAGTTAATGCAACTATATTCTTTCCATTATAGTTTAACTTTGTGAACGTATAATTAGTTTGAAAATATGACGCATTACTATAGTTGAATTGTTGAATATAAAAACTATTGTTCACATTGTAGATAACATCATTGATTATTTTAACAGAATCATAATCAAGAGAATTATCTAATGAAACACTATTGATCATCTCAAATTTATCATTGAATCTTACACAATTCATTTGATCGTCTATCACCACATATTCTGTATTTTTAATTTCTCTAGTATCACAAATCAGAATATTCGTCGATGAATTAAATATGTTCTCCTTTATTAATTTGACTGAAGATGTTAAATGTGATTCATATATGTTGTTGTTAGTGTAGAAATAGAAAGTTGATGATCGAGGTTTTCTAAATAGTTTGATGTCTGTTGTATTCGTCAGTAGTAGTGTAATGTTCATAGTCACATAATTATACGTGTAGAGATAAAATATATTACCCGTTTTATACACCACAATCAAGTAATCATTATATAGGGTGAAATCATGTACGACACAATTCTTCACTTTATTTCTCACTAGGTAATCACTATAACATTTTCCATCTTTAGTCATTATAAAGATGTAATCACTAGTTTTATACACCATTGCATAACCCATATTGATAAAATCTGTCATCTGAGAACTATCACTTAACTTTAGATGACTGATGTTTCTATTGTCGAATTTTTCTGTTGTTGGATTAAATGCATACAAAATATCTTTCGTCAAGACATACACCATAGAATTGTAGTAGAACATATGTTGATTGATGTTTGATTCATTGATTAAATATTTATAATCACTCTTGTATATATTTTCATTGAGATATATATATGATGAATCTGTTGCAAAGAAATTGTGATCACCAACGAAAACATTATTGATTTTATCTTTAGTTTCAATCGTTGTATTGATCACTTTACCATTCAACATGTAAATTGACAGATTATCATTTTCAATTACTGTAACTGAATCTGTATTAATTATGATGTCACCATCTGATGAGCATATTTTAGTTAATCTCTCGTAATTCATAAGGTAGACATCATTGTTAATATCTTTGACTATTTTATTGTTGATATCTTGTATTAATAAATTCTTGTCAAACTTGCCGACTATTTCATCCTGTCTAATTATGTCGACATGTTTGTAGAGAAGATAATTAGAGTTCTCTTCATAATAAACAATGAATAATGTGTTGATATTCTTTAGATCAGAGTATAGTGCATTACTACATTTTATATCACAGATCTCTTCATAATTATTTTTATCAACGATTAATATATGGTCAGAATATGTTATGATTATTCTATCGTAATTAATTGAGAGATAACTAATTGTATCCCCAGTACTCAACTCACTTGTATTCCCCGTACTCAACTCAATTACTTCATCATCGATTAATATTCTATGTTCATCAATGTTTAATATCTTGTGAGTATCTCTATTCTCATTTAAGGTGAACATCAAACCATTCACTATACATTTTACACCTGTTATAGAAATCAATATCAAACCATTAGAAGTGTTCAAATGATAATTATAATAGTTATTATCAAGAGTTGTCCATTCTTTCAAATCTTCAGAATAAATTGTACCGTATTTCTTGCAAGTATGATACCAAATATTTTTCAATGAATCATATATAAATTCACCATCTATAGTTGGAAATCGTTTCAAATAATATGTATAATTATCTATTTTCATGCTTTGAGATGTCATAAGATCATCTTTGATATAATATTTAGATTTATCATCTTGTTTCATTCTAAATTCATACTGATCGTAAATTCTATAGTGATCATCATTTTCATCAATACCAATATAATCAAAAATCTCATCACATAATTTTGCTCTATAAACCTTCAACAATTTATTTTCGATGCATTTATCAAAGATGTATTCATAGTTTAAACCTGTATTTATTTTCAATGGTTCAATCTTTGATAAAGGTATTTTGAAATCATTGTAGTATAATTCTTGTGATAAATCTTTGAATTTCATCTTGGTTTCTGATAATTGATTGACAATATAATAATCATTCGGATCATCAATGGTCTCTCCCTTATATTCATCAAATGCGATGATACTATCGTTTTTCTCATACATATATTTTACATTAAGTTTATAACTATTGTCAAACGAATCTTTCATCATATAGTTGTGATCATGAACATATACATAACCATTTCTCAATTCATTTTTACCTAGATCATAATCAGAGTAATTAAATTGTGTTTGATATGTATATTCTCCATCTAACATTTCATCAGATTTCTCATATGTTCCATCTATATATTCATTAATCAAGTGATAAGTTCCATATAATTCTTTGTCAGATCTTGTGAAAGTATAATCATAGTTTATTTCAATGGTATCATCGTTGGACTCATTGTATAGAATTGAATTCTTCCATAATGATCCAACGTATTTTAATCCATTTTTGTAAACATAGTATAATTTGTTGTTATATATTTGAACACCATCATATTTAAATCCAAGATATTGTTGATTGTTAGTCTTAGAGATTTCTTGAGGTTCTCTCTTTATAATTTCATCAGTGAATTGCAAGAGATTAATCTTATCACCATAATCATTGTGTAATTCAAAGATTCTATCACCATTTTTATACATGTTATCACCACATTTAATGAGATAATAGATTCCTTCATCGATTAATGACTTAAGTTCTTCAACCATGTTATTAGTTTTGAAATAGATTGTCGAATAATATTTGGTGTTATTATTCTCTTTATTCAATTCATAGTTAAATAACACCTTTTCATATGACGATAATGAACCAATATCATTCTCTGAGTCATTAATTCTAAAGTCAATTTTAATAGTACTCATATCAGTGTAAACAATCTTCGGATCTCTATCAACACTTATTTCATAGTTTGCACACAATGGTTTTGTATCAATATGTATTGGATTATAAGATTTTATATCGATATCTAAATCATCGGTTTGAATCTTATGTGGGAATCTATTGATACTGAACATGAATCTACCTCTATATGAAATGCCTTGAAGTGGTAACATGTTGTGAACTTCATACCATTTATCATAGATGCCTTTAGAGAATTTATCTATAGTTATTGATACAGTGATAATATATTGTTCTAATTTAGTGTTATAACCGATTATATCCATAGAGTTTTCATTGACCTTTATAAAGTGAATGTTAATGATATCTCCAAACAAATATATCAATTCATTATTGTTAAGTGAAATCGGTTTGATTGTTCTATTGTTTATCATTAGTGCATTCTTGAGATTATACGATAGATTATCACCTTTCATTTTAACACTCTGGATAGTATCAATTTGCTTAAATATAGTATTGAATGAAGGATTATTTGTTGTGTTATTTGAAAGGTTGTTTGAAGTGTTGTGTAAAGAATTATAGCTTGAAATATATGTTAGACCGTTTTTGCGACTGTTTGTTATGTTGTTTGTTGAAATGTTTGTTGAAATGTTTGTCGAAATGTTTGTTGCGTTATTTGTTTTGTTGAATATTCTATCGTAGTAATCATAAGCTGTACCAATGATATAATTATCGTTATAGCTATAGTTATAATCAATGATATATATATAATTTTGTGTCTGACCATCTAACCATGGTGCACTAAGATAATATTTATTCTTGATTCTAAATGCTGATTTTCTGAACTTGCGTAATGGAATTGGTGAGAAATCTGTATCCAAAAACACTGAATAACCATTATCAATTATGCGATAAGAATTCAATGAATCAATAATTATATCTTCACCAGATGTACTTTCAAAGACACCATCTACATATGTTAAAATTATTGTCTCATTATCATTTTTGAAAACAAATGTTGGATATTTATGAATAGTTACATATAATAATTTACCAGAGAATTCACATTGATCAATTATCTCATCGTTAAAATCTTTGATAATAATTTCATTCTCATCATAATAGAATATATAATTTGAATAAATAACAAATGAACCATTCAATGAAAGATTATATGTGATTGAATTCTCGAGATCATATAAGGTGTTGTCAAAGTATATGTAATGTGAATAATACGAATACTTTTCACTTGTAATCTTCAAAACTTCTTCACCATTTAAATTTATAATGTTGTAATCATTTGTGATTATATAGTTATTGAAACTGTCCCTAATATCATCAAAAATATTCATAGGAGAACATGTGTTGAAATTATAAACGTAATTATCAAAGACTGCAATATTGTTGTATACATTTAGCAATTTCTCTGATGAAATTGGATCATGATATATTTTCACATTATTATTTTCTAAGATTCCAATTCCACAATTTTTAAACAATATGTAAACTTTGTCGAAATAATATACGTCGATTATGATGTGTTCTTCATCATATAATAAATCAGTGACTTCATTATCGTGAACATAAAATAGTTTAGAATCTTTGAACAACAAATATTGATTATCACCTATTGTTTTAATCTTCCAATCACTATCGAAATAATCTGGTGAGTTATAATCATAGTCTTCACAATAGATTGGTTTTCCAAATATTGAATCATTAATATCTAATTCAATAAAGCTTTGACCAAATTTAACTGGTGGAAAGTGTTTATATGGATTTGAAACTTCTGGTGTATTATATGTGAATGATTCTCCATATTCGTTTTCAAATCTACCTTCTATCATCATATATGTTGTGATTGAATCGAATTCTTTCATTGCATAAATCGGTACTTGCAACACTTTTGAATTGGCTGTGTGCTCTTCATTCACTTCTTCATTTGTCGTTGCCTCGCCTCTTGCCTCGCCTGTTGTTGTCACTTCGCTTCTTTCTAACCCCTTTTTATTTATGTTCATGAACAATGTTAAATCTTTTGAAAACACTCCATTATAATTCTGAACATTTCTATAAACTTTGAACTCTTCATCTTGACTATGTTCTTCACCTGGTGCAATATAAAATGGTAATCCAAATATTTCATCATTGAGTTTGTAGAAGTAAAACAATGATTTCTCTAAGAATATTGCTTTAGAATCAACTTTGAATGATGTTACAGTTTCTTCATCATATTTTAAATCTATAGCTCTATCGCTGATTATCATGTTTATGTTGTTTGACAGACTAAATTCATTTTCTTTAGGTGTTTTCGTTGAGATATATGTATTGTTTGTCACTTGTTTAAAATTTGAAGGATATTTATCGATAACATTAGTTCCATATATCTGATCATAATTAATCTTTCCAATTATCCATATTGATTTGTTGTCAGTGATCTTAACATTATCATCAGAGAATTCAATGTTTAGTGAATAAGGGTCTTTCGACAGTTTGTCGTATAGATATGTGTATGGAGACTTTAGATCATTAACTTTCAATACATAACTTGGATTATTAGACAGTTCGAAATTATATATATCATTGTTGTGGAGAGAGAACTTTCCATTAATATATGGTTCAAGAATATTTAACTTAGCATTTTGTACACTAATTTTATCACCATACTTATATTCAATAACTTTATCACCATCATAGTAATAACAGTTGTTTGTAAATATTGTGCAATCATTCGTCCATGCATCATTCAAACTTACACCATTCTTCATTTTTACATTAGTATATTGAAAAGCATCATCACCAAATATGTTGAGCAAGGCCTTTCGCATTGTCTTGTTAATTATCTCGAATAATTCATCAGTGTTTGAAAATGAATGTGTGTCAAAATATAATGTACATAAACGATACTCGTCCGCCTTATCACTTTTCCTTATCCATTGAATACAATTCTTTCCAAGTGGTATATTGTTACGTTTAATGTTACAAATCAATTTTTCAACATATGTCTTGTTTTGAGTGTCTACAATACATGTTGGAATAATGTATTTGTTCATTTTATACAAAAAATATATTTGGTCTGGAGGGGCTCTATAACACAAAAGACTTTCGTAAGACCGTTGTGTTGTTTAGTGAATGAATGTTTCGTAAGACCTTCGTAGACTGTTGTGTTGTCTGTCGTATTGTTTGGTGAATAAATGTTTCGAAGACCTTCGTAAGATTTTCGTAGACTGTTGTAATGTTTAATGAATAAATGTTTCGAAGACCTTCGTAAGATTTTCGTAGACTGTTGTAATGTTTAATGAATGAATGTTTCGAAGACTTATCACAAAACTGTTGTTATTATTTGACGCATTGTACTGTTGTTAACTTTTTTAAATGAAATGGATCCAAGAACCATAAAAATGTTTGGAAAATTAAACATAGACATTCATGCGTGTAGAGATAGTATTGATTCTCTCGCGAGCAACTGTCAAACAAACTTTCAAAAATTAGGTGCTACAACAAATGGAATCATATCTAATGTATCAGACAATATCGAAAGACGTGTTGAAGCATTAGAGCATATTACTTCTACTATGGTTTTAAAACCTGTTGAAGAGGTTAAAGAAGAGGAAGAAGATAACCCAGAACCACCATTAAATAATAATGCTAATTTAAAACTTGAGAAAACTAATATTGTCATGGATGAGAAATCTGAATTAAGACTTGGTAAAGCAAAACTGTTTGCAATTGAAGAGGAGGAAGTGACAGAGAATGAAGAGGAAGCGATAAATGAAGAGGAAGCGACAAATGAAGAAGAGGATCTTATTTCATTATTTAGTATGCCTGTTTTTGATGACTGGTCAGTTAACTGGTTTAATGAACCTGTAAAGTCTCGAGGGATAACGATCTTTCAGAAAAATAATCTTGTGAAAGTCGATAATGCTGAATTCTGTATCAGTAAAGGTAGATTAAAAATTGGAAATGCCACATGTTATTCAAGAGCAAGTTCTTTATCATCAAATGTTAAAGTTGATACAGATGTTGTGTTTGAGAAATCGAATCTTATCATTGCAGGTTTGAAAAAGGGTTCTACATTCAATGTTGCATCTACAATTGGTAAACTAGATATTCTCAAAACTATGGCCAAAGACAATAGTATTACTGGTTCTATAGAGTGGTTGAAAAATAAAATCGATAATGTTGATGCTGGATCTTCATCTAATGTTAATAAACTTGATGAAACTATTGGGAAGGACAATATTGATAACATTGGTGATAGTGTGACGAAAGCTATAGTAAATCTCGATAGCAAAATCAAGAGTGATAAACAAGAAATTAATAAAAAGATTAATACTCTAGAATCAAAATTTAATAAAGATGTATCAGGGTTAAGTAACGATGTCTCAAAATTAAATAACGATGTATCAAGTATAAAGAATGATGTCTCAAGCTTAAATAAAGATGTCTCAAAACTAAATAACGATGTCTCAAAATTAGGTAAAGATTTCTCGAGTTTAAATAATAGTGTTGGTACTGATGATATTTCTTCTATTGGTAATTCAGTGACTAATGCTATTGTTAATCTCGATAAAAGCATTAAGACATTTGACACAGGTGGTAAAATTGTTAAAGTCTATATATCAGAATATGATGATGGCACAGTTCCTGAACAACCTATTGAAATTCTTGAAATCGAGAGTTTTCTACATAACATAATCTCTATTTCTGAAATTGGAGATTCACTCGATGAGAATATTAAAGTTGAAATACCTGATCAAACAACTTATATTGTCACTAGAAAATTACTTGAGAATGGAATTAAGCTTAAAGGTGCAGGAGAATCAAGTATTTATGAGTACACTATAAATGATAGTGGAAGTGTGCTATTAAGTTTAAGAGATAAAAACGGAACAATATACAGACCTCTTTCAAACGTGAATGGTAAATATATAAAATCTATGAATGGATTGTTTAGAAATTGCACCAAAAGTACATTAGATTTATCTGATTGGAATGTTTCCAAAGTAGAAGATTTAAGATCTTGTTTTGATCGTTGTACTTCATTAACATCTCTTAATATTTCTAATTGGGATCTTTCCAACGTCACTAATTTAAGTAATTGTTTCAGTGGTTGTGAAAAATTGAATTCTTTAGATCTTAATCAATGGAATATATCTAAGGTTACAAGTTTAGAAGATTGTTTTGCATATTGTAATGAATTAAAATCTCTTGATATTTCAAATTGGAATGTCTCTAATGTCACGAGTTTAAACAGTTGCTTTTATGGTTGTAATCTATTGGAATCGTTAGATATTTCAAACTGGGATGTTTCAAAAGTTACAAACTTAAGTAATTGTTTTAGTGGTTGTTATGTATTGAATGAACTAGATCTTTCAAACTGGAATGTTTCCAATTTGACGAATCTAACTAAATGCTTTTATGAATGTATTAGATTAAGATCCTTAGATTTATCAAAATGGAATACTTCTAAAGTTAATGAAATGACAAGTTGTTTCACTGGATGTAAAACAATGACATCTCTTAATATTTCTAATTGGGATGTTTCCAACGTCACTGATTTAAGTAATTGTTTCAGTGGTTGTTATTCATTAACTTCATTAGATGTTGTAATGTGGAATGTTTCAAAGGTTACTAATTTAAGTAATTGTTTTAGTGGTTGTTCAGGATTAACTTCATTAAAGATTAATGCATGGGATATTTCTAATGTTACAAACTTGAGTAGTTGCTTTAGTGGTTGCAGTGGGTTGACAATGCTTCTATTGCCAGACATATCTTCTAGCGTTACTGACTTGAGTGATTGCTTTAATGGATGTAGTTCATTAACTTCTTTAGGTGTTGAGAATTGGAATGTTTCTAATGTCACAAATTTAAGTAATTGCTTTAATAGTTGTAGTTCATTAACATCATTTAGTTTATCCAATTGGAATACATCTAAAGTTACTAATTTAAGTGGTTGCTTTAGTGGTTGCAGTAAGTTAATGACATTAATTGCAAGTAATTGGAATACTTCTAGTCTTACTGACTTAAGTAATTGTTTCGCCAAGTGTGCATCATTGACAACTATATCTGGTATTGAAACTTGGGATGTTTCAAAAGTCGCTAATTTAAGTGGTTGCTTTAGTGGCTGTAGTAACTTATCATCACCAGATTTTAGTAAATGGAATATATCATCCAATCTAACAAACTTAAATAGTTGCTTTAAAGATTGTACTGAATTTAAAACATTTAATGGTAAGAATTGGGATGTATCTAATGTTACTGACTTAGGTTATTGTTTTAAAAATTGTTATCAATTAACTTCCATAGTTATTGATACTTGGGATGTTTCCAATGTTACTAATTTAAGTGTTTGCTTTGCTGGTTGTACTTCATTAAAATCTCTTGATATCTCTAATTGGGATGTTTCCAATGTCACCAATTTATATAGTTGCTTTAGTGCTTGTAGTTCATTAACATCTCTTAATATTTCTAATTGGAATGTTTCCAATGTTACTAATTTAAGTGTTTGCTTTGTCGACTGTAGTTCATTAACATCTCTTAATATCTCTAATTGGAATGTTTCCAATGTTACTAATTTAAGTGATTGCTTTTGTAATTGTAGTTCATTGACCACTATCAAATGTACTGAAACAACGTTTAATAAATTCAAATCCAATAATGTTCTTCCAAACAATGATAAATGGTCATGGAATAATGGTGTGGCGACAAAATCAGGATAAAACAAAGTCAACATAAAACAAAGTCAACATAAAACAAAGTCAACATAAAACAAAGTCAGGATAAAACAGAGTCAGGATAAAACAAAGCCAATATAAAACAAGGCATAAAAACAAAACAAGGCAAAGAATAATTCAATGCTCCACTACTTTATTTTTCATAATAAATGAACATCTCAACAGAAAAATATATCAGAAAGCTCAATGATGATATTTTAAAATTAAAAGCGACGATTGATACTTTGTCCACAAGTTCAGATATCAAAATTAATAATACACTGAATGGATTTACAGATGAAGTTAATCAGATTCTTAACACCTTTAGTAACGACATTGATGATCTGAAGACTAAAGTAGAGAAATTAATTATAGATGTATCAATACTTCAAAACAAGAGTACACAAGCTGAAATAATCAAAATACATTTAACAGAGTCAGATAACAATACAAAACTTGAGAATCCAATCGAGATATATGAAATCAAGACATTAAAAAATAATATCATATCTGTAGAAAATATACTTGATTATTTACCTGAGTCAATTAAATATGTTGAATTACCTAGTGAAACAAAATATGTAGTATCAAACAAGTTAATTGATGAAGGAATATGCTTAAGAGGTTTGCCAATAGATATTGAATCACCATATAATTACAAGATTGTTAACGATAAAGTTAAATTAAGTATTAAAAACAATGTAACTACTATTGAAAACCCATTATCAAATATCAATGGAATCTATATCAATGAATTCACAGATGTTTATAAAAATAGTAAATTAAAGAGTATTAATCTAAGTAAATTCGATGCATCAAGACTCACGAATTTGAGTCATTGTTTTGAAGGTAGTGAATCTTTAGAATCACTTACACTTACATCTTGGAATACATCTAATGTTGAATATTTAACGAATTGTTTCAGTGGTTGCAAATTGTTGAAATCACTTGGACTTACATTTTGGAATACATCTAAAGTTAAAAACATGAGTCATTGTTTCGATGGATGTATATCTTTAGAATCATTAAGTGTGAGTGACTGGAATGTTTCTGAAGTAACTGATTTGTCATATTGTTTCAGTGATTGCTCTTCATTACAATATCTAGATGTTTCATCATGGAAGACATATAAAGTATTTGATCTATCTGGATGTTTTAATGGTTGTTCATCATTGATTTATTTGAATGTTTGTAACTGGAAAACACATAGAGTGACAAATCTATCGTCATGCTTCTTAGGTTGTAAATCATTGCATTCACTACATTTATCAGAATGGAATACTTCATTCGCATCAAACTTTAGAAGTTGTTTTCGTAATTGTTCATCGTTAGAATTATTAGATATATCAAAATGGAGAATCGATAGAGATGATGCAGATTTTACACAGATATTTGAAGGATGTGATAAGTTAAAATACATAATTTGTACCGAAGATACATTCAATAAATTTAAAGATAAAGAAGTTCTACCAAACAATAATGAATGGACTTGGAGTGATAATAAGGCGACACGAGATATTTGATTCCTTTTTATTTTTAAATGACAAACACATATGATATAATAGGGAATTTAATAAGGGAGACACCAAATATTTTAACAGGCACTTCAACAGGAGAGACGAAAGGCGAGACGAAAGGCGAGACACCAAATGAGACACCAGATATTTTAACAGGCACTTCAACAGGCGAGACACCAGATATTTTAACAGGCACTTCAACAGGAGAGACAAAAGGAGAGACACCAGATATTTTAACAGGCACTTCAACAGGAGAGACAAAAGGAGAGACACCAGATATTTTAACAGGTACTTCAACAGGAGAGACACCAAATGAGACGCCAAATGAAACACCAAATGAAATGATAGGCGAAACAACAGACAATGCGTCGGACGATTCATCAAGTTTTACATCAAGTTTTACATCAGGTTACTCGACAGATGATGATGATGATGAAGAATTGTTTAAAATAACTTGTCCAAACTTTATCGTATATCCAGTGCCACTCAAGAGATCAATAAATGTGATCGAAGAACTTCCAAAAACAAGTGATGATATTGCACATATAGTCTTGTCAAAAAATAATGTTAAAAATCATGTAGCAATTGATTTGAGAGATTTTAGTCCGACAAACATTAAAAGTATTCGACATACACTTAATGACAAACTTCTATGTGCACCAAACTTTAGATTATTTTGGATTGCAAGTCTATATGATCCTAACAATAAAAATGATAAAGAGATTTACAGTAGAACTTTAAAAATATATTGTGGACTTGGTGAGGATTCCGTTAATTCTCCACAGTCTATGTTGTCAGATGACGGTAAGTTGAGAGAAACATATATCAACACATATTGTCAAATTATCGAAAAGAGATTTGAAGATAGATTAAAGATATTAAGATATTTGGTCAAGAGATATGATAAATTAGTTTTCATAAGCAATAGATTTAAACTCATAGAATTTATCAATAGAGATTCATTCAAGAACTTCATCGACAATAAAATCAATACCATTAAAACAATTAAAGAACCCGTTTATTATGAGTATTTAATCATCAAATTAATCATGGGCAAATAATGATCAGACTTTCGTAAGACCTTCTAAGACAAATGAATAGATAATAAGCAAGACAATGGACAGATAATGAGTAAGACTTCACGCAAGATAATGGACAGATAATGAGTAAGACTTCACACAAGGCCTTACGCAAAATTATTTTTAAAGAAAATGGATGAATCATTAAAAGATACTTATCTATGTATTGAATCTAAAAATAAATTGGCGAGAGATATCAATGTGTTTTTAAATCATTTTAATAGAGTACTTGGTGCACAAACAAATTTGAACTACAATTTCTTACCAGTTGAAAATAATGTGTTGAGAATACCTGTGCATAGATATACGAATGAAGATGCTGCAATGAAACCACAAGACCTCATTGATGCAAAATTAAACAATCTCATTAAGTTTTGTGAAAATTTGAACATCAAGAAATTATCTAAAGAAATGTTATATTTGTTCAGATGCATAATGAATAAATACAATATTAATACATTGTTTACTGTACGTGTGATCACTACTTTAGAATATGAAAACAAGAACATTACACTTAATTTTGGAAATCTAAAGAGAATTCCCACATATAGTGTTAAGAAAGTTAAATTCGAAGATGGAAGTAGCATTTTGTTTTATGTTGATGAATTACTTAATGATAATGGAATGTTTTTAAATCTTTCGATACCATTCTGTGAAATGGGTTACGCATATAATGCTCTACACTTATATGAACACTTAATGACAAAAGGATGGGACGATGTAGAATTTAAACAGATTTCAAGTTATAATGGTGCTACATATCCAAACGGTCTGTCGTTCATCTATACAATTTTCAACAAAGTAGATGATTTGAAGACCACTACAAATAAAACTCTAGATTTTGTTATCAGGTCACGTAAAAAAGGTTTTTGGAAATCAGAGAAGATGAAAGAGAATATTCAATTTGAAACAGTTAGAACAATTTCAGAAGCAATTAACGATAGAACATTATCTAGTTTTGGAAGATCTGACCCATCAGCCTATAGTGGTGATCTAGATAAAATCATCAATATATTTCGATATTGGTCAAACAAACCGTTTAATATGTTGATTTCTACTAATGATACAAATTTCTTAGATGATTACAGTAAAATGAAATCTATAGTTGATAGTTTTTCAAAACGATTTCCATTAGAAGAAGTGATTGAGCCTGAAGAGGTTAAAATAGATTTCTTACCATTAGATGTTCTAAAAATAAAGAATCAGTTGAAATCTAGAGTTGATAAAGCTAATCCAAGAGACATATATAAAATCATTATGGGAAAGTCAAATGAAGATGAAAAAGGATTAATAGGTATTGATAATCTCTATATATCTGATGAAGAAGATCTAAGTGTTTATAACTCAATATTACATCCAATGTTATTCTTAAATTATAACGAAGAAGATATTATGAAATTATTAAAAATGAATCCATTCCCTATGAATTGTAATGATGTACTTTAAATTTCATCCTGGTCCTCAACAACGCATCTTATTTTTGAACCCTTTTTAATTTATCTGTGTCATCATAAAGTGTTGATTCCATGTTTTGAAAGACTTCTAGTTTTCTCTTATTAGTAATTATCCAGACTATATCATTGTTGTTATAATCTGATGTAAACAATGTGATTTGAATATTTTTCAAACCATCTGGAATCACATAACTTAAATTTTCAACAGATATTTGACCTTTGAAATCATACAATGGTAATGATGTAGGCATTCCTCCAACAGTATTTAACTCTGATGAAGCACTCTTATTTTTACCAAGTTTATTTTTCAAAGTTATTTTATTACGTTCTTCTTTAAAGTATTTGAACTCGTTATTATCTATGTAGAATGGTTTTGAGTAAAATGATCTATGAATAATTTTATCAGGAATCGATCTATTGAATGAATACTTTAAGAATAATTCTATGACAGTTATCGTTTGATTTTTAAATATCGTTGCAATATCTAAGAAATATGGATAACGTGCTGTAAACGTTATTGAACCATCTTGTTTAAATTTATAGTTTGACAATGTATTAGGCTTTCGATTAAACACGTTTTTAACTAATGGATCATTCTGGTTATAAAGATTTGTGATTATATTTGTTATTGTAACTATATCACTCTTCGATGATTCAATAACAGATAAATCATTAATGAGTTCACAATATCGTTTAACTGTTTCGAATTTATCACTAGTACCATAACAATGAGAAATGAATCCGAATCCTCTTAAGAATGGATTTGAGTGTTTAGCATAGTTATAACATTCGACTCCACCTATTGAAAATTTCTCTGCATCATCATTCAGACCTTTAATATATGGTTTAATAAATGATGTTTGAGGATCATTGATAATTTCCACAAAGTATGAATATGTTTTATTTACGAATGATTGATAATATTTGTTGTTGATATATGTGAAAGCTATTAAGATGTTATAGAACTTCTCCAATCTTAATTTATCATCGTGAAACATCTCTAGATTATTCGCGATTAATTTCGGGAAACTAAAATAAGATAAATTATCAGTATTATTACAATATGTTAACAACAATTTAGGTAGAAATGATAAAATATATGGTGAAAGAATAGCTGATGAAGTTATATTATAATTTTTAAACAATGATGATAACTTAGATATATTATCAATGTCTCTCGTGAAAGATAAAGGGAGATTATATATTGTTTCAGTAAATAGCTTTAAACTTGTATTGTTCTCTGCATAGATTCCTTTCAACATAAATTCATTGAATGCTCCAGAGATAACATCATAATAATTTTTAATGTCGGTTTCATGTATATAGATTGGTGAATCGTTTAATGGATCAGATTGTTTATGGATAAATTCATCACGTAAATATCCAATGAAAATTCTTAACATTTGATTATTGTCAATGAACGGTTTTCCATCAATACGAATTAAATTTGATTTAATATTTAATGGACCAATCTTTTGTGAACCTAGAACAATATCTTCAAGGTTTTCAAATGATCCTTTATATGTGAAGTAATCATTGTCGATAATATATTGTCGATCTTTACTGATTAATACTTCAGTCGTTAACAACAGTTCATTAATACTAAAGTCTTTCTTATATTTTGGTAACTTAGTGAAAATACAATTCCATAAACCATGTTGAAAGAATGATTTAGTAACTTCATTGACAACTTCTAAGAAATATGCTTGAATATATTTATCACGAATACCATTTTGTGTAACTATAGATTGATTCAATAGACCAGGTTCTTTATTCATTTCACTATTTCTTATCTCAATTATTTTATTTGGATCAAGCATATGGTCAAATAAATTTTGAATAGTCTCTTTAGGTAATTTATCAAAAGATTCAACACTATCGAGAGTTATATCATGTTCAATTTCTATGGCTTTTAAATTGTTTTTGAACCATATATTAATCGATGATAGAAAACCAAATAATGATGCTTCAGTTTGACCTTCATCGAATGTAAATGGAGAACCATGTACAAGATAAGTTAATAAATAAATTAAATATGGAATTATATCATAAACGAATTCTCCAGAGCATGTGTAGAATATTGGTCTTAATTTTTCAAACTCAAGATCATGCCATGCTAAAAATGTATCACGAATTCTAATCATGATTGGCTCAAAGATTGTAATTCTGTTTGTTGACTTAATAGCTTTCGCCCATTCAATGATATAGTTATCTTGATTATTTTTCAATGAAGATATCCATCCATCAACCATTGAAAAATATGCTTCAGAATTATAACCGATTCCTGCGTTGAGAATATAATACAGGCTTTCAATATTCTTTCCCAAATATTCAGGATGTCTCTTACTTAAGTCATATATTAAATTAACTATCTCGTGTTTTGAACCAAGAATTGAAGTGATTGGAGAAATCGTCGAACTATCAAAATAGTTATTATTGTTTAAATTTATATCATTAACTGCAAGTTCATCTGATAACATTTTATAAAAATAAATTACGTAGAGCAATGTCCCAAGAATTGATCAAGTTGTCATACCTTTAGACTTGTCATACCTTTAGACTTGTCATATCTTTAGACTTGTCATATCTTTAGACTTGTCATATCTTTAGACTTGTCATACCTTTAGACTTGTCATATCTTTAGACTTGTCATATCTTTAGACTTGTCATATCTTTAGACTTGTCATACCTTTAGACTTGTCATATCTTTAGACTTGTCATATCTTTAGACTTGTCATATCTTTAGACTTGTCATAGATTATATATCGACACTTATCTTTAGACTTATCTTGACCATGCTCTCTAATTATATCCCTAGATTGCATTATCATGTTCATCATGTACTAAACTACCCTTTCTAAAATGTTGAACATAGCCAAATGCATTAATTATAAATGGCTTATATGTTGATAAGAATTCTCTAGTCAAATCCCAATCTTCACCCACTCGAATATTTACATTGAATAGATATCCTCGAGTTTTAATGATTTTATCTAATGCATCTTTCTTTGCAAACATCAACCAAACAACTGATTGATATTTACTAAAGTCCATGATGTAGTAATAAATATCGTCGGACACTTTATTGATGTTTTTATAGATTGAATATGCTAAGTGACCATTGTTGAGTAATCTAGCGAGTTTGATAAAATCAGTTTTTATCTCATTTTTATATTCAGTGATTTCAACTTGTCGACAACAATTCATGATTACGTTCTTGTTATAAAGCATTGCATTAAAAATATATGTTGACAATGTGTACTTCCCTAAATAATCATCTGGGTCTACAAAAGTTATATAATCACCTTTAGCTTCATTGTAAGCATTATTACGTGCTCCAGACGGTCCAGAGTTTTTTGTATTATTGATGACACGTATTCTTTTATCATAAGTTGAATATACATCCAATATTTCTTTAGTCGAATCACTTGAACAATCATTGCAACATATTATTTCGAAATTATCATAAGTTTGTTCTAAGATTGAATCAAGACATTTGCTTATATAATTTTCAATGTTGTAACATGGAATAATTATAGAGATTAACGGATAGTTTAATTCATGAAATTTAACTCTTTGTTTTTGATATAGTTTGTTAGTGAAGATAATATTCAGATATGGAAACCCTATGCATACTTCTTTTTCAATCATCGTCGGATTATAAATCTTGATACATTTCTTTGTATTTTTGATACTTAATAAATACATATATAACTCTATGAAATTATGTTTAGTATCCATTTTTCAAAAATAAATTAAGAGTAAGATGTTGAATTGTTGTTGTGAAAGATGTTGCGAAAGATTATCACTAGACTGTTGAATTGTTGTTGCGAAAGTTGTTGCGAAAGATGTTGCGAAAGTTGTTGCGAAAGATTATCACTAGACTGTTGAATTGTTGTTGTGAAAGATGCTACGAAGATGTTGCGAAAGTTGTTGCGAAAGATTATCACTAGACTGTTGAATTGTTGTTGTGAAAGATGTTGTGAAAGATGTGTGAAAAATAATGAAGATTAAATTATGTCACAAGATTTCTTGTTAAACATTTCATCATAATACTTCACATATTCTTTCAATTCATCTTTCGAATATAATTTGTCGACATCATATCTATGTTGTAATCTATTGTAAGATTCTTCACCAGATATTTTGATATAGATCATTCTGTTATTAATTGATTTCTTCTGATCATCAATAACAATTTTTAATATCTCATGAATAATCTCGTCAATTGACTTATGATCATTATCAATTATTGTTAACGGAGATTTCTCGATAGATATAAAATCATATTCATTATTAATATTATGACGCTTACTGGATAATAAATCAAATTCTTCACTAGTCATTATTTTTCTAAGATCTCTATCTAATCGACAAAATATATCGACACTATCATCGATACATCTTTCGAACAGATTGAAATTAGATGAATTATAGTAATTTTTAATGAAATATCTCCATACATCTAATATATAGCTTTGATGAGTTATTGAATCTATTTGTTTATTTAATTTCATCTCCAATAAATCTATAGAAGTCATTTTGTGAAACTCAATGAATTCTGGAAACGATACTATATTCTTGATGTTATCTTTCAAGATTTTAATTATAGTACTCTTTCCAGCACCAATCGTGCCTGATATACATAGGTTATAACTCTTAATATTCATTGCATTGATGATATTAAACAGTTCATTATTCATTTTCTTTCAAAAAATAATCATTTATAATTCACACCATTTATTCTTCACCATTTTTCACCTTCCCCATTTTCACCTTCATCATTTTTCATTCACACCATTTATTCTTTATCATTTTTCATTCCCAATATCATTTTAACAACATCATTCTTCCCCTGATAATAAACGTTTCCATTACTATCTGTCAACAATCTTCCACCACCATGTTGTTTGCAATCATCATGATCATCTAGCTTATGACACTTTGGATGCATATACGTCCATCCATTAACATTGTTTGTAACTAAAGCATTATGAATTTTGTCAAACACAATAGAATATTTCAAGACTTCATCATCGGTGAATGAATCTTTGTTAAATGGAATTTTGTAATAAGCATTTAAATAATCATTGATCAAATCGAAAGTATAATCTCCGTGATCACAGTCTAATCTTTCGTTTGCATTAAATGGTTGTTTACAAATTGGACATACAAAATTATCTCTCACATTTATTTTTCGCCAATCTTTGCATTGTCTATTCGCAATTCTTCTAAGCAAATTTGTGATAAGTTTATTTGAAGTGAATCTATTTTCTTTACACTCTCTCAATTTATTTATAGTTTCAATATGCTTGTCAAGATCTATGACAAATCTATTTTCATTCATCTTCATTTGTTTCTTAGTTGGAAGCTTAAGATTCATTTCAGGATAAAAATAAAATGAGATCACTTTCACGTTTATTCATTCACGTTTCACCTTCATTTATTCATTCATTTCATTCATTTCATTCATTCATTTCCTTTTCCATAAATTTTAACAACGCTTGTAAATCTTCTAACCATATATCTTTTGGTTTGAGGTCTAGTAATCTTTCTAATTCATTCTCAAGCGTATTTCTCTTATCACACAACTTAAGATATTCTTCTTTAGATAATTTAACCATTTTCATGCTTAAGAGATAATCATAAGTGTTATCAATTTTATCATACTCTCGAGCATTCAACATAGTATTGATCTCGTTTAATGTCTTGTTACGAATATTGATAATTTCTTCAATGTTCTCTTTTATGAATCTCGTCTTGTTTTTGATCATAGTTAATTCATTGTTACATTCATCGACCATATAATCTATTCTCATTCCATAGAATTTTAATCTCATGTTAAACCATTCACCAATTATTTCGTTAACATCTTTATATCGCTTGATGATATTATCTTTGTCAAATGCAACGAGATTATCTACAGAAATTGATGAGTTTAAATTCAATGTTTTAATGACGAATGCTTCATCATAATCATTCGTAAATTTAATTTCATAATCAACTTCATTGACATCTTTAGAGTAATTGTTATATGATTCAATTATCTTTTTATCTACATTTGCATTCAACAGTTCTGTAAACTTCATTATGGACATTGTTATTGGTATCTCAGTAACTACATATATTTTGTTCGATATCTTTTTCAAAATACCTGACATCTTATATCTTTTCAAGTTCTTTTCAATTGTACCTTTGAAACCTCTATAGAAAGGTTTACCTGTGAAAATAGATGATTGTCCTTTCACTCTTTCTATCACATGTCTAGTGAGTTCAATAGGGTTATACATTGGAATGTCTGTCGACCAACCAGTCCCAATACCTTTTGCACCATTTAATAACACGACAGGTATGATTGGTATGTAGTATTCTGGTTCAACTCTCTCGTTATCTTCTACACGATAATTCAACAGTTTATTATCTATTGCAGGAAATAAATAAGGAATATATGGTGATAATAAGCAACCAATATATCTAGGTGCACCTGCATCGTTACCATTCTCTAGACGTGTACCAAATTGTCCAACACCATGTAGTAATGGAATGTTGTTTGAACCTGGAAATGATTGTGCCATTGTAATTATAGTCCCATTCATAGATTGATCACCATGATGATAATTCGCAAAACTTGCAACATCACCTCCAATTTGAAATACTTTAACAGCATCTTTCTTTGGAGCATATTCATATTTCTTCTTATTCATCATCGTGTATAGAATCTTTCGTTGAGTGGGTTTCAATCCGTCAATAACACTTGGAATACTTCTTGTACATGCATCTTTAGAAAATTGTGCTAAGTCAACTTTTATAAAGTCTGTGACATTGATCGGTTCACCAGATATGCGTGGAAGATATTCATTCATGTCTGTAGTTCCAATCAATTTTTTACGCATGTTTTCATGACCTTTATCGAACATCAGTTTCATTAACTCTTCATATTTATCTGGAAATGCTACAGTTATTCGATTATGTTTATAATCTTTGAAATATCTAATTGAATCTTCTTTGTTATTTGTGGCGAGACCTTTAATGAATACTACTTTGAATCTTGATCCTTGTTTTTCATTCATGAATTCTTCATATTGAGGATAGTTGTAAAATTCTTTGATCAAGTCACCACTATTATACACCTTTATCATCGGCGTAATAAACTCTGAAAAGAATCCATCGATTTTTAACAATGATGGAAATCTAGTGTGAAAGAAATTGATTACTAATCCCATGATTGCAGCACCATCACTATCAGCATCTTTAACACAAACTACTTTACCATATGATAATGTATGAATGTTTGACTCATCGTATTCTACTCCATCAACAATGTTTAGAATTTTCTTTATGTCATTCAATTCAGCATTCTTTTCATATTTTGCGTCACTTGCTTTCATCGTATTAAGTACTTTACCTCTAAGTGCATAACAACCATAATAATCATGCCCAACAACCGAGATACCAGTTTCAACCATAGCTTTAGCACTTAATCCTTCGCAAATAAATAGTGTACAACTGAGTGATTCTCTAGTACCTGCTTTATTGGCTTGACTATACTTCTTCACATTAGTTATTCTCTTAGTATTTCTCTTAACCTTTTTACTTGAGATTAATGTTAATATATTTGAATCATTGACAAAGTTGCTTAGAAATTCATCAGGCAATTTACACAGATCTTTAAAATAGTCTGGCTTCAACACTAATTTATCCTTTTGTTGACTATCGAATTCAGGATTCTCTAATACACATTTAATGATCATGAACAAATTGCTGTTGATTTTCTTCTTATATTCTGACTCATTACTTTTCACTTTTAATCTCTTCAGAATATAATCATAGACTTGATGCTTGATATATTTCACATGATTTCCATTCTCATAAGTACAAACACAATTTACAAATGATATACACTTGTTCTTCTCTTTTGAAACACCTAATGCAATATTCCAATTATTTGTTTCATAGAAGTACAATTGTGCTTTCGTGAATTTACGTGAGAAATCTTCGAACGATAATCTATCTAATTTTGTTCCATTGATGAATATATCTATGGGTAAATATGATAGATAAAAGGTTCGAGTAATCATTGCATTCATATTGTTTTCATCAATTTCGTTTACACCATATTTGTTAAGTATATTGAAATTCGGATAGCAAATAACCTTAGTATAATCTTGTTTGTTTTCAGCATTAGTTATTTTCGGTGGTTCAATGTTCTTAATATTATCTTCAAAGAATTGTTCATAGTGTTTTCCTTTGTTGATAATATCTATACCAAACAATGATGACATCGCTACAGTTATTTTTGAACCAACTCCATTCATTCCTGCAGTGATTCTCTTCGTATCTTTGTAGTTTGATGATGTACGCTGTTTTGTAAATATCAGTTCTGGAATATAGATATCCTTATCTGATTCTTTATCTCTTTGTTTCTTTATTGGAATTGACTTACCATTATTTTTGATGCTAAACATCTCATCACTAATTTCAATCTCAATTTTTGTGATTCCACTTTTACGAGGAATATTATCGACAGCATTCATTAATAATTCATCATACATTTTCAACAGTGCTGCATTATAGGCTAATGGTCCCGTTTCTAAATCATTGGTTTTAATATTATAGATGAATGTGGATTGTTTTTCTTTATTGTTCATTTCACCAAAATATAATCCTGGACACTTTATTATATGTTCGATATCGCTTAATTGTTGATATTCGTTAGATTTTGATAACATTTTAGTGCTCTAATAAAAATAAATTTTTAAATGAAAATTATGGGAAAAAGTGAAGTGAAAAAAGATAACATGAAGCACAACGCAAAAGATAACGCAAGAGATAACACGAAACACAACGCAAGAGATAACACGAAACACAACGCAAAAGATAACACGAAACACAACGCAAAAGATAACGCGAAGCACACGAAACACAACACGAAACACAACGCAAGAGATAACACGAAACACAACGCAAGAGATAACACAAAACACAACGCAAGAGATAACACAAGAGATAACACAAAACACAACGCAAGAGATAACACAAAAGATAATGCTATCGAAAATGTGCAAAAAGAGTTAATACGTAAACAATTGAACGAGCTAATAAGTAAAGATTTGGATCAAGAGTATAAGAGGCTTATAGTGGAACCAAAAACAAGCAACGTAACAGGAGATTCATCAGGCAACACAACAGGCGTAAAAACAAGGGAAACAACAAATAACACAACAGGAGATTCATCAGGCAACGCAATAGGAGATTCATCAGGCAACACAACAGGAGATTCATCAGGCAACACAACAGGAGATTCATCAGGCAACATGTCAGGCCTAAGTACTGATGAATATTTTATGTCGAATACTACTTTGTTTGGTAACTTAGGTGATGATTGTATAGAAATTCATAAAGGTGCTTATAACTTTGTTGGTGAAAAATGTAATTGTGATATATATGAAGACTATGATGAACATCTAGGTGATAGAAATTATAAAGTATCTAGTGTTGAATTATATAGAGATACATTAAGAAGTAACTATAATGATATGGATGATATTATTTCTAGAGTATCATATCATTATTATTCACCAAAGTTAAACGATGATAAAGTCAAAACATTGAAAGATCTGTTGCAAGGCCTAGTGACATTCTATGAAAATGCAGAATTTAAATCTTATGATAATGTTTCACGAATTAAATATTCATCGGACTTGAAATTAATTAATGAAATCACTATACCAATTGTTAAGATGAGTAGACGAGATTTTATTAAGTTTCGTAGAGTTAGAGAAAACTTTAGTGAAATCAAAGATAAACTAGTGCTCGATAAAAGTGGTATGTATGGTATCAAGATCTTGAATAGTAAAAATGAAGAAGTTATTTATCCGATCTTATGCACACACGAATACATGATTCTTAATGGTGAGTCTTATGCTGAAATGTCTGGTGCATGCTATGATAAGGGTCGATGTAAATTTTGTGGATGTGAACTATATGCTTATCATGATAGTGCAAACATTATTATTGATTCAAAGTTATATTCACATTTGACAATCTTTGTTGAAGGACTTAAGGGAAGTTACAATGAAACAAATTTAGTGTATAATTTAATGAATGAATTTACGAGATGGTTTAAGATGAATAAATATGATGAAAACGATATGTCAAAAATGTTTTATATCTATATGTATTATCTAGTTGTCACTCTATTGAAAGATTATAAGAAATATCTCAAAAGAACTATGAGTAGTTTTATCTTGAAACTTCGCAAGAGTTTAGCACTATGGAGACTTACTGACAGAAATATTCCACATGTAGATATTCGAGTTAGAAATATATTGTCCATCATTGATCATAATAATCTTAATGCAGAAAACATGTTATCAGCAACCTATCCATTTAATGTGATGTTAGGTACTGATTATAAATATGTGATTGGAATTAAAGATTATAAACCTAAAGATAATTTCGAAAAGATGTTCATCGATTATTATTTCCATTTATCAGATGACTTTGGTGAATTCTTAAATGAATATTGGGAAGAGATATTACGCAAGTACATATATCCAAAGACCGAAGAATATATAAGGAGAATTAAAAAGGTGAAAGCAGATGATCAATTTGAAAAGATGTATCAGATCAATAAGAAAGAAATTTCGAATAACAGGATTAAGTTTTTCGAAGAGATGGCTTCAAATTATTGTCCAAAGAAATTGTTCCATGAATTTAAAAACAACGTATGTCAATATTGTGGATTGAAAAAAGATTTATCAAACTTGTATGAAGTCTATGAAATATTTCATGGTGTAATTGAAGACCATATTATCCATTTAGTTGACATAGATGAAGATGATCTTGATAAATACGACATTAAAAATAAATATAAACTTGATGATCTTGATAAAATCGATGGTAAACTAGAGAATATGATCAATGATAATTTCTTCAAACAATCATATAGTGAAATTATCAAGCATCCTGAAATTGTTGATAAAATTATATATCCATATTTGAGAATTCATACTAATGATCCTAAAGCACTAGTTTACATCGTCAAAAATGATATAGCACCAATAGCAGAAATTAAACAACAAGTCATCTACTATTATATTATGATGAATAAGGATAAGGAATGAAAAAATGAAGATGAACAGAGACATGAAACAGGAGAATGAACGGAGACATGAAACAGGAGAATGAACGGAGACATGAAACAGGAGAATGAACGGAGAC
>OBKV01000488.1_pt1 | contig 31926 bp, 26 predicted proteins | sample 1517301 | NCBI WGS metagenome assembly OBKV01 (sample SAMN04571685, study PRJEB22368) | human gut metagenome | biome: human gut; material: stool | host: Homo sapiens | place: Luxembourg | collected 2012-06-29 | reverse complement strand
CGTGATGCTGTTGGCGTGACCATCTACATCCACCGAACCATCGCTGTCGATGATGACGTTCTTAATCCAGAAGCCGAGAACTGCTGTTCCGGTTTCTTCGGTTTTGTCATCGATGTATTCGACTTCGTAGGGGATGAACAAGTCGTTGTATTCGCTAGAGAAGTTGCGTTCACCGTCTCCGCCTCTCCAGGAAATCATGTATCCGACATCTGCCCAACGCGGCTCACCAACATTTTCTCTCGAAAAGCCAATTTCGTTGTGGTCTGCATCAAACACCGATTCTTTGTGAACGTTGTAGTCAGAACCGGCACTGTCTTCCAATCTGGCAACGGCAATCGGCTTGACGGCATCCAGAACGTCCTGAGTCACTTCGTCCACAGAGCGGATATATTTGGGCGCTCCCTTGACGGGAATCTCAATCGTATCACGGGTAAGTGCATATTTCTTGGCAAAATCTTGTGGAGCTGATGGTTTAACATGCAGAGCAATGGTATCGTCTTCGCTGTATTCCTTGTGCGTGCCGAAATCATCCACATAATATTGTAGATTTTTAAGCGGACTATCTTCGGGGGCATCATTTATAAGGTTGAGTCTCAATTCAGGGATTGTCCCGATGATTTCAAACGAAACTTTGCCTTCTTCAGGATTTTCGCTAAAAATTGTTGTGAATATCGAATCATCAAACGGGTCAACCATCTCGGGCTCTTTCAAACCCGATACTGTGATTTCCTTGCTTGCTGCTTTGGCGGTTACTTTGTTCTCTTTTTGGAAGTAATCGGAAACCTCAACACTCAGGGTAACGGTATCGCCGTTTGACAGGTTCTCGGATGGCGTGACCTCGTAGTTCACTTCGCCCATCATGGCCGTTTCCGTGCGAGCTTCATCCATGTCAGTTTGACTCTTGCCTTTGCCGAAAACATCCGTTCCGATTTTATTGTAATCGACATTGACGGTTGCAGTTGCCTGACCATTCAACCCATCGAATGTGACATCCGCATATTGCAGGAAATCAACAGTCTTGGAACAGCCTGTGAGCGACAGCGCGAGCCCTGCGGTTGCTGCTGCAACCAAAAGTAAACGCCTTAGCCCTTTCATTTCAAACACTCCTTTTTGTTGGATTTCTGTTGGCGTTGTATTGCCTTTATTATAACATGACACATATTTGCGGTCAACATATCTGCGACAGGTACAATGAATATGAGAAATATTAGGAATTTAGAAGATTTATTGCAGTTTAGAATTTGTATGAGTTTCAACTGTCAGTTGCTGGAATGTGCGAATCTCATACAATAAAAATAGACAATATCGTAATTTGCGCCGTTGTGGGGTGTACAAATGCATACAGATAACAAAACAAAACTGACCTGGTTCGGGATTCTTCGATTGATAGTAGGCGGAATCTTTCGGCTTATCAGCATCGTTGCACTTCTGGCTGTGCTTGGAATCAGCTATCTTCTGTTTCAAAATGTAAAGCAGACAAAGGAAACGCAGGACCTCAATGTTCAGCTGGTTGAGATGCGTCAGGAAGCAGAAACCGAAGAAGACAATACGGACTGGTCTAAGGGTATGTTGGACGTGAACCCGGATTATAAAGGCTGGCTCACGATTTACGGAACACAAATCTCCGAACCAGTCGTGCAGGGGGAAACAAACGAAACTTATCTGCGCACCAACATCAATGGCGAACACGCTGAAGCGGGGACACTGTTCCTCGATGAAACCACTGATTTGACTCAGGATGGCAACCTTATCATCTATGGTCACAAGATGAATGACGGGACCATGTTCGGGACTCTGGACAAATTCGAGGATGAAGAGTTCTTTGATAATAACGGAACGGTTTGCTGGGAAAGCGAGAAGGGCAAAGAGTACTATCAGATTTTTGCACTCTTGGTTTTACCCGGATACAGTACGGACCCCAACTTTATCGACCTTCAAGCCTGGAACAACGTTCTGGACGAAGAGCAAACTGCCGACATGCTCAACACGATTGCAGACCGAGCTTCTATCTTTAGAGGGGAATCCTTTAATCTTGAAAAGGACAAGTACATCTTCCTGGTGACTTGTGATTACAGCATCAACAACGGCCGCCTTGTTCTAGTGGGCAGGCGGCTCAGCAAGAAGAGCGAGACGGAAGACACCACAGAGGAAAGTACAATTGATACAGAAGAAGCTGTATCGGAAGAGGAGAGTAATGAAAATGCTGAATCTGCTGCGCAATAAGTCTCAGCTGTACCTGTTTGCACCTGAACCTTTATCCGTAACGGTCCTTTCGAGACAGGATGCGGAAGAACAGGCTCCGACATTTGGTTCCAATGATTTTGTTGTGAGCATCGGAAATCCCGAACAGACCGAGCTTCATTTCCCGTGCCCGTCTCTTCATCTACATTTCTTCGATAAAGAAGATGACAGGTGCATCACAGAAGAACAGGCAGATGCTCTCGCAGCGTTTGTCCGAAAAGAAATCGGACTCGGCCGCCATCATTTTATTGTCCATTGCAACCAGGGAATATCTCGAAGTGCGGGCGCTGCTGCTGCGTTTCTGCGTGCATTTGGATTCGATGAAGGAATTATTCTGGATGATGGCCGATATTGTATCAATGGCTGGTGCTATCTCCACGTGTGCCGCGCATTTGGCTTGAAGGTCTCCGAGGAAGAGGCGACTGCTGCAAGGCTCCGGAGCAGACGGGCATATCTGCTGACCTGGTCTGTTGTTGGAGATGACGAGGAAACGGATAATTCTGAAAGTGCAATGGTAGATGTGGATTTGATTTGAAAGGCGAGAAGAAAAAATGCGACTCGAAAAGATGCTACTGGAATACGATTGCTTTCCGATTCTGGCTATATATGTCGAAAATGGCAAGCGCTATTTTTGCAATGGTACTGAATTCCGGACATATGAGCGCATTGTTGCGTACCCGGCTACGGCGTCTCAGTTAATTCGGGTTCTCACCAATGAAGCTACACTTGCCGGAGTATTCGGAAACGCGGAGACTGTGTGGGTAGCAACTCAGGAACCTGGTTCCGATGACTTCAAAATCGAAAAGAAATCTGCAGCAGACTTGGACAAATACGACAAGCTGCCAGAAGGGGTGTATGCGTCGTCTCACCCTGAACGATTAGCGAAATATGTAGAGTTCTTAACGAGCGTTGATGCAGAAAAATAAAGAACGGCACGAAAGTTAAAACCGAAACTGCTGTACCTGAAAAAGCAGCGGGGCAATAGCTAACGTGCCGTTTCTTTGTGTGATGATTGTTAGACGTGCATTTTTTCTTGAGCGCTTCCTGGAGAACTTGTGATATGTCGATGTCTTCTTTTTCAGCAAGCTCATTAAGCCAGCGGGGGATAGCAATGCTTTTTTGTATCGTACGCTGCCGTTCTTCAGGGGATATTCTAATGAGTGTGACGATTCGTCCGGGCTTTGCGACGATTCCGTTGGCCGAAAATGGTTTTGGAATGGACTTTCCTGCATTTTCTTCAGAGAGAGCCCACAAATAGACAGCTTTTTTCGCGGCATCGATGGCGTTGGATTGCTTTTCTCCTTTTGCAGTGAGGTTGAAGTCCGGAATATATGCGGTGTATCCTTCTTTTGTGGAAGTTAAAACAATAGGGTAGGATGTTTCCATATTCAACCTCCGAGTTGAACAACAAGACGTTCTGAAACTGAAATTTAGCGGATGATATAGTCTTTGATGTGGCGGATAGTATCTGGATGCTTTTCCAGATGGTCGCACTGCTGTGCAAGCAGGCAAGCAAAAACGAAACGCGGGTCCGAATGAGGACAAACAATGTTGCCTTCTTCGTCGGAAAAATGAAAATCTATGGTGCTGTATAGAGGGGACGTTGCGGGCAGCGGAACAATCGAACCGTTGAAATCGATTTCAAAAATAGAATTTGTTGCCTGTGCAGCAGCAACATGATGGCGATGGTTAGTCACTACCACTAAGTTGAGCTCCGGGTAATATTTGCCCTTGGGAATCTCCTCGGCCAAATTAAAGCCTTCTTGCTCGATATCTTTCATTGCATCAATCAATTTGCGTGTGGTGTCAGGGAATACTATGATATGGTTTTTGCTTGCTGAAAAGCGCCCATCCGTTGAATTCATTTCAAATGCAGGAGGAAGTCTTATCAGCTCCTGAAGCTCAGTAAGATATTGAGAATTCGTACGGTATGCGTAAAAACCCGCCATTTCATGAAGTAGGCTGTCAATGTAGAAGCGGCCGTACAAAATTCTTTCGTCCACGGGGATTGTATCATTGTCCATCATTGCAATTGTTGCTGCAGCATCACCGAGCCAAGAATTGTTACGCAAAGCCTTTTCAATGTCAACAACAGGGTCGTGATAGTTTGGAAGATATTTGAAAATCTCAGTGTTATTCAATGTTAAGGACCTCCAATTCTTGATTTAACGTGTCCAAAATAATGGGGACGCAGTATGCGTTTAGTGCTCTCTCACTACCAAAACTGATGTAGTTCAGTGCTGAGATGAGCTTGCCACATCCTCCACGATAGTCTCGCTTCTTCATCTTTTGCTTGAATGCATAAAGGGATTCGATGTACTTCATGTTTGTGGCGACGCGATAAGTGGTCAATTCAGGGGTGGACTCATTCATGCGCTTGCGGCATTCGATGAGTGCTGCCAGGAAGTCGTTGGTTCTGTAGGCAGCGTCCAGAGGCTCCATGATATAGGCGTGAATAGGGTCGCTGATGCCTTTTACAATATTGTAGTTGTCCATGGCAAATATCTCCTTTGTATTGAATCTACGTACAATTCTACGCAAATCGCAATAAAAGGGAACACGCTATGACATAAACTACCATAAATATACCATATATTTTACTTTTATAAAAGCCTGATTTCCTGTATCTTGTTTACAAATTGACAGTTTCATCGTATAATGTAAACAAGAAGGGGAGGACTGTCATGAAAATAGGCAAGAGCATCCGATACTTTCGTTCCCAGAAAGGCGTGTCTCAGCAATGGCTGGCTGATGCCATCGGCATAAGCAAAATGAGCATCTCATATTTCGAGAACGATAAACGCTGCCCAGATATTGCGACTGTTAAACGCATCTGCTCTGTGCTGGATGTGCCTTTGGGAAAGTTCATGGCATTCAGTGACGGAGTCACCCTCTCTGACGGCTTTTTTCAGAAATCTGATGAATTGTCAGCGGTTCAGAAAAACGCCATCTCTGCACAAATTCGCTATTCGGCGCAGCGATACTATGATGCGTGCGCTTGCGCAGAAGTGGATTGCAGTGAGAGTGCGCTGCCAATAGATAAAGTCCCCATGCCTGACAGCTTGGTGGACGCGGCCGCTTATATGCGCAAGGCATTGGATTTTCCTATAAGTGGTCCTGTCGGAAATCTCACGCAGATTCTCGAAAATAAAGGCGTCTATGTTGTCGCAGTAAAGCAAGAGGATTCCAAAGTATCTACCAAAGACTTTTCCGGGTATCACACTGTGTCGAATAAGGAATTTCCTGTTATCGCTTTCAATGAGAAGCTAACCTATGGCTGCCTGCGCTTGACCATTGCGAGAGAATTAGCGTGCTTACTCTTCTCTAACGTGAGTGAGCGGCAAATCAGTAACGCGGCGAGACTTTTTCTGCTTCCGGGTCCTGACCTCATACGAGAAATTGGAGAGAAGCGGCCAAATATCAGCCCAAAAGAAATAGAGCTCGTGGGGGACAAATACGGCGTGCCCGGGCAGTGTGTGGTGCTGCGTACAAAGGAAGAAGGCATCATCACCCGCGAGACCTACAGCCATATCCAGAGCGGGAAGCTATATCCGCCAGACGTATATAAGAAGGATGAAATGCCTGTGAGAATACTGCAACTGGTGTGCAGGGCATATACCGACAATCTCATTGGTATCTCTAAAGCTGCTGAGCTGCTTAACACTGATGTGAGTCATGCGCTAGAATTGTGTGAAGGAAAAGAGAATAGGTAAGGCGTAAACAAAGAAAAAGGGGGCACGACTCCCTTTTTTATTTTAGCGAAATCCTTCTGACATGGGTGTGCTGCATTTGCTCAAATTTCCGAATATCACATCAAGGATTCAGTCAAAAGCATTAAATTGATAGCATAAAAGCAAAAACATTGATAAATTCGATTGAATTTCTTTAATTCGCAGGGTATACTATTAGAAGGAAGGGAGTGGTATTGTGCTGATTGAGTTTACTGTGAAAAATTATCGGTCTTTTCGAGACGAAGCGACTCTTTCGATGGAAGCTACGGGAGTAAGTACGTTGAAAAGTGTGCTTATCCCATATGGCGGGATGCGAATTCTGCCGGGTGCTGCCATATACGGAAAGAACGGTGGCGGTAAGAGCAATGTTATCCGAGCTTTTTGGCTTGCGGTTCAATTCATCAGAAACGCACAAAAGACACAGCATGAGAAAGCAGCTATCCCCGTTGTTCCGTTTGCATTGAATGACTACTCGGCATCTGAGCCGACAGAGTTTTCGTTTGTATATACCTTGGATGGAATCAAGTATTGGTATGCCTTTTCTGCCACAAAAGAAAAGGTATATGCTGAGTCGTTGTATCATGCACCGAAAGGGCAGAAGGCACTGGTTTTTGCTAGAGAAGGACAGGAATTCACCTTTACCGAAGAGAAGGCTCGTAGAAATCTGATTAGTCAGGTTGTTGCCGAAAATCAACTGTTCTTTTCTGTAGCATGTACCATGAACGACGTTGCCTGCTCCAAAGCTATGACTTGGTTCCGGGAGAAAATCTATTTTTCAAGAGACTATTCGGATATTCCCCGGCAGCTGCTTGAATATTCGAACGACTCTAATATGCTGAAAGCAATTTCCGATTATGCGAAGGCTGCAGATGTTGGTATCGAAGATATGAAATTCGAAATCAATAGTAAAGAAATTAACGAAGAAGCTGATTTGCCTGCAAACATTCCCGAAGAGGTTAAAGCTGCACTTGTACAGTTCATGCACGTGCTTTCTGAAACCTCTAATAATTCGGAAACACACCTCAAGATGGGGCAGGTTAACGCAACTTCTATGCATCAAGGCCAAAACAAAGACGGAACAAGCCATATGTTTTCGATGGAACTGGCAGATGAGTCTGATGGCACAAGAAAGCTGATGGCTATTGCTCCCGCGATTGAGTCTGTATTGTTAAAGGGTGGCCTTTTGCTGGTAGATGAAATCGAAAAAGAACTGCATCCTGCTCTGGTAGAGTTTATTGTTGCCAAATTCCAGAGCAAAAAGACAAACCCTAATGGGGCACAAATTGTCTTTACGACACACAACACCGACCTGTTGAGTATGGAGCTGCTTCGTAAGGACCAGTTGTATTTTGTGGACAAGGGCAAAGAAAATGGTGCTTCAGAACTCTACAGCATCAGCGATTTTTCCACTCGCACGACCGAAAATGTTCGCAAGGGTTATCTCCTCGGAAAATATGGCGCGACTCCCAATGTCGAAATTGAGGAGGTTGAATAATGGCTCGCAAGCTAAAGAAGTCCAAAGTCAGCATCTGCGTTTTCTGCGAAGGAGAAAGTGAACAGGCATACACTGATTTTCTTAAAAGCAAATTTCAGGATGTAGCTGTATTCAAGCGTCCATCATCTACCGGCTTGTTTGAGGAAGCAGATAATCGTTTTAAGAAAGACCCTAAATACCGGGATTATTCAGATGTGTTTGATGAGATTTGGTTTTTCTTTGATGTAGAAGAAAAAGATGTAGATAACTTGAGCAAACGACTGGAAATCATCAAGCGTTTGCGACGTCTTCGGAAAAAGCCACAGATTAGAGTTCGTCTGCTAATGACAACTGGATGCATCGAGTATTGGTTGATGCTTCATTACAGGTTGTTTGCCCCTCCGGTATTGACCGTTCCAGAAAAAGAACAAATGCTGCGACAAGTCATAAAAGAAGAACCTACTTACAAGAAGGGGAACTATATCGCTACGGCACGCATTGCCCAACATTATCCCACGGCAGTGAAGAATGCAGGAATCGTATTGCAGAATCTCTTAAAAGAAGGAATGCCCGGTCTGGAGGATACAGACGAGCGCAATCTCTGGCTGTGTAAGAATTGCAGAACGTTTTCTACTGTACAAGAAGCAATTTCTTTCCTTGAAAGTTTGAAATGCGAGTGATGCACCCTGTTCGTAAGGCAGGACGGAAATAATCTAATACAATTACATTTCTATCATTATAACAGCGTATAGGCTATACCGGTCTGTACGCTTTCTTTTTTGCATGAAGAACCGTCCCTCTATGAACTATACCAGCCTGTGTGCTTTCTTTTTGCCATATTTCGTCATAATCAATAAAAGCATTTATTGCTTTTTGTTAATCATGTAATTGACTTTGCAAAACAGTGTCGGTAAAATAAAGGTATTCGATAGACCGCATTAACAATCTGTGAACTTTTCGGGGTTCGTATTGTGTGATTACCACATAGATGGTATTATGCAATTGTACAGAAGGATAGGCGGCAAAAGAGTCCACAGCCTCGTCGATGACGAAATACAAAGCTGCGTAGGGCTGACGTCGAACCTATTAGTTTATGTGGCCCCGGCACTAGACGCCGGGATGTAAAGGAGAAATGAATATGAAACGTAAGACTATCATTTTAGCAGTGGTAGCAGCCGCTGCGATGGCGCTCAGCCTGGTAGGGTGCGGCGTGAAAATCACGAACATCGCGGTTCCTGACGCAATTACTGTCGAGAAAGGCGAGGCGGTGGTTTTGCCGGTCGCTTTCGGCACCGACGATGCTCCGGCCGTAACTCCTGAGACTGCTGCAACCGGTGAAAGTGCTGCAACGGATGAGAAGGTAGCCAAGGCTGCCGAGAAGCTCACTATTGAGTGGACCTCCTCCGATGAGAGCGTTGCGACGGTCGATGCCACTGGCATGGTGGTTGCTGTCTCTGCAGGTGAAGCTGACATCACTGCAAGCGTCACGGATTCTGAGATGAGTGCTGTCTGCAAGGTTACGGTTAAAGTGGCCGCGAAAGACATCACCGTTCCCGATAACCTTGACGTCAAGCTCAACGATGGAAACGAAACCACTGTCGAGGCAACTGTAAGCCCGGCTGATGCCACCGATGTGAAGGTGAGTTATGCTTCTACTGATGAGGCGGTGGCCACCGTCGATAAGGATGGCAAGGTTCAGATTCTGCAGCCTGGTGAATGCGACATCACCACGACCCTCATGCAGGATGGCGAAAAGGTCACCGAGAAGACGACTCATGTGAAAGCATTCTATGAGGTTGAAAGCATCACGCTCGATTCCAACGAAGGCAAGTTGACGGTTGGTAACTCTCACACCATTAAGGCGACGGTTGCTCCCGAAGAGGTTGCCGCCGAAACTACCATCGAGTGGTCGTCCAGCAACGAGAAGGTCGCTACCGTCGATTCCAATGGGAAGGTAACTGCCGTTTCCTCCGGGAATGCAACCATTACTGCAACTGCCGGTGAGGAGAGTGCCAACTACGAAGTGACGGTTGAACAGCCGAAGAAGGTCACGACCAGCAACAAGACTTATAAAAGCAGCAGTTCCAGCAACAGTTCTGCTGCTGTGACGCCTTCCAACCCGGCACCTGTTGCCCCGGCTCCCGCACAGCCTGACCCGGCACCGGCACAGCCTGACCCGGCACCGGCACAGCCTGACCCTCAGCCGGAACAGCCCGCGCAAGACTCTCAACCCAGCGGGGGCACTGATAACTCTGGCGGTAATAGTGAGGATGACTGGTGGCATGGTCCTGTTCTTTCTGCGCCGACTGATAATGCATGTCCTCCTGAAGGCGATTGCCTCTAACTCTTCGTTGCTGTAAAATCTACTAATACAAATAGCGGTAGGACAACCTACCGCTATTTTTTTGGAGTGTAAGATATGAAACGTAAGACTATCATTTTAGCAGTGGTAGCAGCCGCTGCGATGGCGATTGCCCTGGTAGGGTGCGGCGTGAAAATCACGAACATCGCGGTTCCTGACGCAGTTACTGTCGAGAAAGGCGAGGCGGTGGTTTTGCCGGTCACTTTCGGCACCGACGATGCTCCGGCCGTGACCCCCGAGACTGCTGCAACCGGTGAAAGCGCTGAAACTGACGAAAAGCTCGCTAAAGCAGCAAGTAAACTGACGGTCGAATGGACTTCTTCCGATGAGAGTGTCGCGACTGGCCCTGTAATTTCCACTCCCACCGACAATGGTTGCCCTCCGGAAGAACACGCAGTTGGTTGGTGCTAATAGTACCAAAATTCTGTAATTGGTAATATAGAAACTCGTAGTATAGAAGCAACAAGTCTTCTTGCTACGAGTTTTCTTTTTTAAAGAATAACATCTGTGTATTATAACACCTTTGCCAAAATGTGCGATACCACTACAATAAAAGATAAAGAAGGTGAGCTAATGAAACCTATAAAACTTAAAGAACTCATTGCAACGGCTAAAGACCCTGCTACTCAGAAGATTGTCATTGCTGAGGGATATGGGTTTGATATTCCACTGTTTGATGGTGTTGTCAAAGATGTGGATGTAACGCTTGGAGAACTCACCTTGGCGGATTGGTATGTGGAAACAGATGGAACGCGTTTTGTTGCGTTAGTAGCTCAGTCTTCTAAGACCTGCAAGTAAGTGGACTTTCTAAGGTAGCACGTATGAGGAAGCTTCATCCCTTGAATTTGCAACGCCGAAGGCCCACCGAGGAACGCAATGTGAATAGGTTGCTGGGTCGATTGCAGTAATGCTTGCACTCCGGTCGTAAGATGTCCCCATACAGCCAAGGATATTGTCAGCCCCATGATAATTTTCTTTGTCGCAGCATCTTTTATTACTAATACTTTGATGTCGGTCTTGTTGTAGGAGCTCTTCGCGTCAATAATCTCGCAAAGCACTTTGCCATAATAAATGCTAATTTCTTGGGGTCTATCATTTGTTGCTAACCGCACAGGCAAGTCTTCAATACGGCACTGAGGGAGACGCCTGCGGGCCTCTTGCTGCTGATGCACAACAGGAGCATTGCTTCTGTTTGCATTGCGGTTTGCAGCCCTTGCATTGGCAGCTTGCTGATTGCCATTAAATGTGGCACGTAAGAGCGAGTCAAGCTGAGAAAGAGCTTGCTCCTCACTATCGCCGTTAATTTCAGTAACGCTCTTCACAACTCTCTCATCCAATGCGTACCAACAGCCATCGGCGTGTTCCTCATGTGGGTGCCCACGATAATAGAGTTGCCCGTTCGTATGAACTACTGTTAGTGGGACAGCCTGGCAGCCAGGGCAGAACAAGTGCCCCCTGTAGACCTTTTCATAAATGGCGGGGTCGTGATTGTACTCACTACGCATCTGCATGATAGAAATCATGCTGCCTGTGGTGACGCAGAACGCCTCAGTGTACTTTGCCATAGATTAACAACTCCTTTGTAATTCAAGGTGATTATTATGATAACTTTGCACGATTTGCTGGATAATTTCTGCTGTACGGACCCGTACACCGACTATGCCATTGTCAACATTAAAACAGGTGAAGTGCTTGTTGACCGCGTCCACGATAGAACATACGCGATTGATGATGTTGATGACTACAATAAATTCCTGCCTTACGCGCGAAAGCAAGTTCAAGCGTGGGAAGCAAAAGACGGGAAAATGATATTCTACATTTTGCCTCCTCGAAAAAAAGCAAATGCCAAAACTGATATCTGAGGCTTCTAAACAATAATATACCATATATTTGATTGTTAATTTTTACAAGCTTTTCTACCCGCGTTGTCGTAATTGCACAAAAGCTAATATGTGATAAAGAAGCCGTTCCATAATGGTTCGGCTTCTTTTTTGTTATTTGTGTCGTTGAAAAGTTACTTTTCACTTTCCGCGAAATTTGTTTTTCTGGCTTATTGCCAAGGCTTGCGAATCGCATATGATAGAAAATGTACGGAAGCAAAAAGCAATGCGTGCAGGGACGTTGAAGCGTGGCGCTCAGCCAAAGTGCCTGCAAAAACGCCGCTGTACAGAAAGGAAATCGCATTATGCAGAAAATTATGCAAAAAGTGACCTCCGTAGCATTGGCCGCCAGCATGCTGTTTTCGATGATGTCTACGACCGCACTTGCGTTCGCAGACGAAACCGGAGACAGCACCTCTGTTTCGACCGATGTTACGGATGCCCCGGCTGCGGAAGAGGCAGATGCGGTGGATTCCGGTAGTTCAAATGATGCCGACTCCTCTGATGCCACTTCCGCGCCGACTATCACGGATGTTGTGGACCTGACGCATGAATCGTATGAGGATGCCAACTCTAACGATGAAACTACTCAGGATGCAACGTCTGATGTGGTGGATGGGGAAGAGACTTCTGAATCGGATGCCAGCGACACAGAAGTCTCTACTCCTGAAACTGCAGAACCCGCTTTCGTCGGTTTGCAGACAGTAACGCCGGAATACGGCGATAAACTGACTGCGGATGTTGGCGATTCTATCACTCTGGATGCTCTGCTGAATCGTGACGATGTATCCGTCACCTATCAGTGGCAGCGCAAGCAGAACTTTGCTGCTGATACAGCGTTGGCTCTCTACAACTACGAAGAGGACGAGCCTACCTGGTACAACTTCGTTATCGAAGATACCACAGAGCACACCGTCCTCGAAGAGCGTCCCAACTATGTCTGGCAGGGCTGCGAGATGTACTACGCTGTAGTCGATGCACTCGATGAAATCGGTGCTGATTCCAGCGATGTCCAGATTGCATACCACACTCCCAACTTCGTTCTGGATGGCTACACCATCACCGCTGCCAATACCAAAGACGGCACCGTTGAAGTCTATGCTTCTAACGGAGAGAGCACTTACACCGCACATCTCAACGATGACGGCAAGTGGGAATTTTCCGATGAAAGCACTGCAAATCTGAAAAATGATTGGCAGGATATCGAAGGTGCAACGGAATCCACCTACACTTTTGAAGTGACGGAAGATGACCTGTTCGCTACCTATCGCTGCCGCATCACGGTAACGGATGAAGCATACCGCGAAGAAAACTTCAAGGCTCTCGAAGATTTGGGCAATGAACTGACTGAAGAAGATAAGACTGGAGATATTATTCTCCAGACAGTTCAGTTCAGCATCAGCCTGCCTGAAGACGAAAACAGCAGCGATATCGCTGTTCGGCGTATGCCTGCAACAGTGGCTATGCTGGCGGATACTTTCTCTGCTCGTGCTACTGGCGACGTTGCCATTTCCTCTGACAACCAGTGGATTACCGGCCTGGATAGCAACTACGAGTACATCACGAAGAACATGTACGACCAGGTTACTGAATGGTTCAATGCCGGTAAAATCGACAAAGCCACTGCTGACCGTTATTGGACACAGATTGGCGGTGCATGGAGTACCGCTAATGTCTATACTGCAAACGTTCTGGACGACAATAAATTTCCGACTGGTGCCACGCGTGAGTATTACGGCTTTCCCCTGACAGATGGCGACAAGCTGGAAGTCAACTCTGAATGGTATGGTCAGACCGTTTATTTCCGTCCACACAACGACAGTAACGATTGGAATCTGACTGGTACTGCAGTTAGTGTTCCTGCGTACACAGCTGTACTCCGTAATAATGGTAGCTATGGCACTGGTGCATCTGGCACAAAGTACAAAGATGCGGTCGTATTTCTTAATCCTTGGGTTTCTGATGCAGGCCGTATGTACGCTAACTTTATCAACTATGTAACTGATAACGGTTGGCTGCTTAACACAAGTGGAAGTGGCCATTTGAGTCAGCATATTACTGTGCTTTCAGTAAATGTAGAGACCTTCAATAAAAACCCCGACAAGTTCATGATGGACGCCGAGGGTAATTATCGAATTGACTCTATCGGCTGGGGTGTCTGCGTCAATCAAGAGCCGGACCTTTCTGGTAAAGCCTATTACGCAATCAAAGCGTTTCTGAGTCAGGGCTATGGCATGTGCATCGGCCATGACACGATGTATGCCTATGCCGGTTCCTGGTACGACGCTCATGAAGCTGGCTATACTGACCCCGGTTCTCGTGATTACTATGAGGGTGGTCGATACGGTCCCGATAAGAACGATACCTCTACCCGTTATTATGTTCTGAACAGTGTCCCCAACATTGATAACGGCCACTGGAACATGAATGCTCTGATGGGTGCTAACGGCGGCAACATCGATTCTGGTACAGTCCTTCCGACCGATGCTATTTCGATGATTCTGTCCACTGGTGGTTCTCACAGCTCCTACGGTAAGGCTGGTATTATGTACGGTTCTGACCAGCTGAGTGTGAAACTGAAGCCTTACTCCAATTCTCAGGCTCAGAGCACTGTCAAGTATCGTAATCCTACCAACTTCCCATATGATGTGCCGACTGGAACCACACTCGAAGCTTCCAAGACTCACTCCAACTCGCAGGTTGCTTTCGGCCCTATCTGGGTTGAATACGCTGGCGGTAACGTGACTGGTGCTGAGTTCGGTTACAATCCGGACCCGACAACCAAAACAATTACCGATGAAGAGACTGGTCAGTCCTGGTTCGGCACAAGCAACTTTTACTTGTCTGGTACTGGCAACTTCCTGATGAACCAGATTGGTCACTTGCCGGACAACAAAGCGACCAAGGCCGAAGCTTCTCTGTTCGCCAACACTGTCATGTACATCTCTCAGCGTAAACAGTGCGAGATTTGTGCAGCACAGCAGAATGGCCAGGAAGATGTCCATTTCGTGATTCGTGTTTCCTCTGTCAACGCGCAGCAGGTTCTGTCCGCTTTGCAGAATGGCGGTACTTTCTGGTATCCGCTGAATGGCTGCTATCAGCTGACGGATGACCTGACTCTGCCGGAAGGCTGGAAGCCCATCAAGAACTTCTCCGGCCACTGGAACGCAGATGTCTATAAGGTGAAGCTCGCAAGCAACAATCAGCCTGTGTTCGATAACACAAGCGTGACTGCAAACGGTATGTATACCAGCGGCAAGAACAACGGCTGGAACCTTGGTTCTGATATGACCAAAGGTACGCTGCCGATTCTGAAGCTGGACAATCAGCCGGATGTTCGCATCACTGGTGTTGCCCGTGTTGTTGGTGACCTGAATGCTTTGTTCCCGACCTCTTACGGCGTGACCGATTATACCGGTTACAAGGTTGTTGTTCATGGCTCCGATGGCGTTGACTATAACTGTGTTGTAAACAGCGATAGCAAGTACGTTATCTCGAACCTGCCGACCACCGGCATGATGCGTGCCGATGTCATTGACAAGAGCGGCAACAAGGTCACTCAGTTTGGCATGATTACAGTTGACGTACCGAACCATTTCTGGAACGACACTGAGACCCATCCTCTGCAGCTGATGACCCCAACCGCTGACCCGATTGATGACTATAAGGACTGGGAAGGTCCGGTCAACAAGACGGTTGACAGTAAGCTGTATTACAATGAACAGCTGAAAGCCTCCGATGTTACCTGGTATTACCGCATTATCTCCGTTGACAACCAGGTTGGCGATTGGGTGAAAATCGGTAATCCTGGCACTTCCTTCGATACCTCTGACGGCACTGTGAGCGGCAAGATTAACAGCCTGACGTTCACTGCAGCAACGGACAGCGACTTGCCTTATACGACAAGCTCTGTAAGTTACTCCAAGTTGGATTACACCACGAACCGTATTCAGTTCAAGTGCGAATACAACGTGAGTGGTACTGTATATTCCAGCATGGACAAGGCTGAAGATGGCCGTAACGGTTATGTTGACGTTGAAATCCGCCCGATGTATATCGAGCAGGCTTTTGACCGCCGCATCTCCGTTGGTGGCAGCACTTCCTTCTCCTTCGATGCGTTCTACTGGAAGGGTGTTGAGGATGGCCTGACCTACGAGGTCCAGTACCGTGATGCAAGCGGTAACTGGGTTGCCGTTGGCAGTGATTCTACTCTGTTCCCGTCCTCTAAGTACAAAATCAGTTACGTAACGAAAACTGATGACAACGATGCTTTGGGCGGCGGTGTCTGGTATCCGTCCGATTTCTGGGTTCCTGATTCCTTCACTGGCAGTGATGCGAAGATGAATGCAGGTAAATCTACATTCAATAAGCACACCACCGTCACGCTGGAACTCTCGAATGCAGCGATGGATTGGGATGGCACGGATTTTCGCTGTGTCTTCACCTATAAGTCTACCGGGCATACCATGAGCACCGATACTACCACGGCAAACGATATTGCACAGGCTCGTACCGGTCACCTTATCATCTATGCACCGCCCATTGAGATGACGCCATTGAAGGCTCAGTCTCTGCTGCTGAATAACTACGATTCCAGCAACGGCAACCTTGCATGGACAACCCCGGCCTCCAACCCGAATAATGGCCGTAGCCCGAAGGAAATTCCTTTGGATGCTATCAATCCTGATAAACTGGGCCAGGGTGGTAAAGCCTATGGCGCAGCAGGTGATAACAAGGCCATTTATACCACAAAGATTACCTATTACGGTAATAAAGACAGTGCTCCCACCATTAAGTGGTTGTACAGTGATGTGGCAGGCGGCGGCAGCCTCTCTCAGTTCAAGGATGTCGGTGATGCCGTCACATTGAAGTACAGCGATGTTGGCAAGAAGATTGGCAACATCAGCAAGCTGAACAGCCGAGTGGCTGAACTTGAAAAGAGTTTTATGTCCAGCGGCAAAGCGTTCAATAAGTTCAGCGGCTACATTAAGCTGGAAGCAATGTACCCGACTGAATCCAAGGACCTGAACAACAGTTCTTATGCGGAATGGAACGCTATCGTGTCTTTGTACATTGATAACGCTACCAACCCGATGGATTACGGTAACACGCACTTCTATTTCCGTTGCCAGGCTGAAGCTCAGTACATGCAGAACTGGGATAGCGCCGATATGAAGCCCTATACCACTGCTGCAACTGATGCCTACAACTTTAATCGTGACGTGAACTCCAGCAATCCGGAAGACCATCTGTATAAGGATATCAGCCAGTCCTCTTACGGCGCTGAACTGGTTCTGGATTACAACATTTCCATTAAAGCCAATGTTCCGAACAAAGCTACGAAGAAGCGTAATACTATTACGACTGCAAATGGCAGCGCAAAGGACATTTCGACCCTGCGGAATGAAATTTCCGAAATCAACACAGCTCTGAATAACGGCGGTGCGGTTTACAACTACAAAGACCTGGCGATTATCGCTCCGAATGGTCTGCGTTACATGGAAACCTACTTCATCGCGGGGAATGGCGTAAATAACCGTTCCGGCATCGATTCCCGCGACACTGTGGTTATCGATAACAAGATTCGCAACTCTGACGGTAAGTGCTTTACGGACCTCTTCGAAAAGGTTACGGATGATGAATTCGTCAACAAGCGTCAAGGCTTCGCTTACCGTTCTAAGAGCGGCAACACGATTCCGAAGGAAACTTGGGAATGGTTCTGGCGTAATGCTATCTACTACATCTGCTATGATGCTCCGACCACAAAGGCCAACATGGACCAGGTGTATTTCTACATTGATGAACAGAACAGCGGTGCATCCTCTTCTCAGGTCTACTCCGAACCCAACAGCACTTCGAAACCCTATTCTATGTACACTGCTCCGTATACCGGTGAGTATATCATCACTCTGAACGGTGCAGGCGGCGGCGTCGATAACCAGTTTGGTCTGTCTCCCGAACGCACTTCGCTTGGCGGCAAGACCACGATTCGCGTCAAGGCGGAAAAGGGCGCGACGCTCTATTTCGTCAACGGCGGTGCTGGTTCTCATGACCCGACACACTACGTCAACGGCGCATCGAGCCCCGATGCCAACGCTAAAGTCGTCGTTCAGGGCGGCTATAACGGCGGCGGTAACGGCGGTATCATGATGAAGGAGCGCTACACTCACTGGAGCTTGAAGGGTGCTTCTGGCGGCGGTGCTACTACCGTGGCTGTCGGCATCATCGGCACAGGTCGTTTGGCTGAGTACGGCGATGAAAACACGGCTAAGAAGTATGTTCTGGCTGTTGCAGGCGGTGGCGGTGCAAACCAGCACGGTGCTTGTGATGCTACAGGTGGCTCCGACAATAACGGCGTCCTGCATGTCTGGGGCGGCCAGCTTGGCGGCGGTGGTCCGTTTGGCCAAGGTATGTCTGGCGGCGACTTCTCTATGTTCCTCGGTGGTATTACCGATGGTTCTTCTGAGGTTGGTGTTGAAGGCCCTGGCGGTGGCGGCGGCGGCTGGTACGGCGGCTACGCTAACGAGTCCTCTAAGCTCGCCAATGCAGATGGCTGGGGCAGCTGTAAGCGCGACGGCAATGGCGGTTTGAGCTGGGCTGCAGGCGTTGGTACTACTCTAACTGATGCAGGTGGACACAAGGTTCAGGTCTTGGAAGTCAACATCAGCAATGATGGCGGCGGTTCCGGTTCTGAACAGGCTGGTAATTCCAGCATTGAGCTGGTCAAATCCTCTGTTTCTCGTTTCTCTCGTAACGGCAAGAATGCTTTCGATACCGCATACGAAGATACCGACCCCGATTCCGGTATTGAGGAACAGCATGTAACCATTACTATCACTGCAGCCAATAAGCTGTATGATGGCAACCCCGATGAAGCTTCCATCAGCGTTTCCGGCAACCTGTCTTCTACCGATATGGACAATATCGTGAAGAACACCACTATCGTCTATGCTAACCGTAAAGGTACATTGACGAAGGCTCCAAGCGATGCGTCTACTGACAAGAACCAGTATCCGCGCTCCGATTGCGGTTCCTATACCGCAACAGCAAAATGTACGGTGTCGGGTTACATCATCACATATCGCTACGAGAACACGAACCCCGGTCATACTTATGACGGCAGCAGTCCGAGCGGTATTGGTGATACCGTCAAGTTCGATATCTATCCTCGCGGATTGACGATTATCGGTACTGGCGATAAACCCTACGACCGCACCAGCAAGGCAACTCTGGAAAATGTTCATATTGCTTCTGGCGGCTTGATTGCGAAGGACGAGAACACTGTGAAGCTGAGCACCACTACGGTGACTGGTAACTACACGGTTGATGGCAAGAATGTCAGCGATGCTGGCGGTCCCTATGTCGTCATCCGAACCAGTGAACTCTCTCTCGTTGGCAACAGCGCAGGCAACTACTACATTGAGAAGGAAGACTTGTCTGGCTCTATCACTCCGCTGGATTTGTACGTTCACAGTATTTACCTGGAAGACCCGACCTATCCTCGCAACGTCAAACACTATGACGGCACGACCAAAGCCACCATTAAGGATATCCTGATTGATGGCGTGCTTGAAGGTGATGACGTTAAGATTAAGGAAGAAACCCTTCCCGGCAACTATAAGACCAAGGATGCTGGCCAGAAGCTGAATGCAGATGGCACGGTAAGCTCCAACTGGCCTTATGAGTTGGACGAGAATCCGATTACGGCAGATGCTCATCCGACACTGACTGGTAAGGATGCCAAGAACTACCGTATCACAAAGGAGAAGTATTCCGGCGCTATCGCACGCGCCAACCTGACCGCACAGGTTGCAAGCTGGCGTGGGTTGTATGGCGATGGCGTAGGGGAAAAGCCCTGGCACGATAAGAAGGCTTATGGTTACGGCACTGCGGCTTCTGCAGGCTGCTGGCTGGAAATCGATGGTCTGGTGCAGGGTGACACCTTGACTTTGGACCAGAGCTACAAGAAGTCTTATTTCAAGACTCTGGTAAGTGGTCATGAAAACCTTGTTCCTGACGAATCGACTCCTGTTGGCACTTATCCGTTAACTTATGTTGGCTTGACTGAAGCCAATTATCCCGTTCTGAAAAACTACATTGTTATGGTCCTGAATGGCCGCTTTGTGGTTGACCCGCGTCCGCTGCATGTGACGGTTCTTGACAGCGACAAGATTATCTACAACGAGAACCCGAACTTCCATGTGAACATTCAGATGGAAGATGATGATGCAAATCTGATTGATGTCGTGAGCGACGTTGACGCCACTCCGATTCTGGATGCAAAGCTCAAGGCGAAAGATACAGTCAGCAGCGTCTTGTACGTTGCGGGCGGTAATCCCTCCAACCTGACTCAAGAATTTGTGGATGCCTACGATTATCGTAAGCAGGAAAATGTCAAGGAAAGCAAGACCAATATCCCGTTTGTGACCGATTGCACCATCAGCTCCCTGCCTCTGTACGCAGATGGTACGAGCACCGATGATGATTTTGAGTGGAACTACGAGGATAAGACCTGCGATTTCTGCCATTATAACCACAAGCTTCTGGCTCCGTATCTGGTAACTATCAACACCGACACCAAGAGTGGTCCTGCATTGGATGTTCATACGGTCGTTAACCCGAATGGTGAAACGGTTCGCAACTACGAGCTGATTATCCATGATGGCGGCCTGTATGTGCATCCGGCTCTGCTGAAGGCTACGGTTCCTCTGTACGTCTGTATGTATGGCAACACCACAAGTGGTGAGGTCAAAGAGCCTACCAACTATCGCATCACGAACTACTCTACTGTGGCTATCCAAATCAAGAATATCAAGGCCAATGGTCCTTGGCTGATGCGTGATATGCCTGGCATGGAGTACTACCCTGACGGCGAGTATGGCAACTCGGTATACGACATGACAAAGAACCGTCTGCGCCGTGGCGAGCTGTACATGCGTCTGCGCGATACCGTCCTGACTCAGGGTGATAACGCAATTGACCATAGCGATACGGCTTGGGTCATTCCGAAAGCTACCGGCGATTTCATCAACAACAACATCACTGGCCGCGCAATGCAGGTGCCTATGGCAGTCTACATTGCAACCGGTAATGTGAATGAATCCGGTGTCTGCACTCCGGTCACGAAAGTGACCTACACGATTGCTCCGTACGGTGGCGTGATGCCGAACGATGCGGACTTCGAGAAAGTGCAGTCTCAGCCGTGGCTCAAAGACGCAAAATGACCTTCCCAGTGTGACCTGATGGTCGCTTCTGTACAACAATTGAGGGCAGTCGAGAAATCGGCTGCCCTCTCTTTTTGTTTGTGCTAAATAAAAAAGAAAAGGACAGTGTGAAAATCACTGCCCTTTTTTGTTAAATATATGTTATGGTATTGGAAGTGCTCCGTATTCCTTTGGCATATCAACTGTTTCCCAGACAACTTTTTTGGCTGAATATACTATTTCAGTATATTGACTTTCTTCGCGGTACTTTCTATATGTAACAAGTATTCTACTTGTGCTACCTTTTATCATCTTTCTTATGTCGCCTTCCAACACGGTATTGGGGACATAGCGTCCTTGCCCACCGTTTCGAACAAAACCGACGCAAGCACTAATTGACCCGGCGAGTTTGTCAGTATATAATTTGGGATGGGTCATGTCATAGTCTCCAACCATCTTTGCCGAGAGATGTTTTTGAACTAAATCTGGTAAAACACGTAATTTCATTTCTGTTGTACCGTCTGCCGCAAATTCAAAATCCGTTTCAGACAAACGCTTGTCACAACACATACTGAGAAAATTGTTTGCTCCGATTTCTTTATTGCTTAATTTGAATCCAGTCATATGCAGAAAGTTGCTGCTATCGAATGTTACCTCTAAACCGCGTACAACTTTATGCTTGTCTGCCGTAACAAATAAGAGACTTCTTCCGGCCAAGTTCTCTTTGTAAGAGATTGCACAAGAGAAAACAATGTTTAGTGCATCTTTTTTTGTCATTATGAGTTTCCTGCAACTTTCTGCGTTTTACCAAAAATAAAAGGACACCTACAACACCGTAGTGCTGTCCGATGTCCTTTTGTGACTGGTTTTATCGTTGTCCGCCAACCGACAGGCCCTTACGTCCTGCATCTCTTTCGAGTTTTATCGTTGCTCGCCAACCGACAGGTCCTTACGCCCTGCATCAGAACGGATTTAAGGTGCCAGTCCACCAGCAGAATGTCGTCTGCTTTCCTACTAATAGTATACACAACCCAGGCTAAAAATGCAATATTTATTTACAAATAATGTTTAATCAATTTGCAATTTAGCCGTAAGCCAAGACTTGGATGATACTACGCGATTTCACAAACGTCGTCGTTTTATGGTCCATAACGGTGAATGAAACCAGCTTCGACTCTAACTAACTGAATGGCAGCTGCTCCAATTCTGGAGTGGCTGATTTTTTTGCGCATAACTTCTGAAAGAATCTCCGGTGAACTACTCGGCAATTGAATTGCCGAGCATCAAACGGAGAGGTTTGACGCTCGATTCTCCAAGAGCCTAGTCCTTTGGGAATAAAGCCGCAACACGTCCAAGGCGTGCAGCAGAAATATCTCCTCCGGCTATCCGCATATAGTCAAGCTATAATACAGAATCGCAGTTCATATGTTCCCAGGGTTCAGGTTGCCGAAGCGGCCTGTTCCTCGGAATTCTGCTTTTTAACAAATTTTTCGGGATGCTGTTGCTTATAAAGTTCGTTTTTACGAGAATAATACCCACTCAGCTTAGACTGCAAGACTTTATGATTGTACTTGTTGTCTTCACAAATCTTAGAGAGGTTTTTATCCAGATAACGAGCCTTAATGTTAATGCCAGCAGTATGGTCAGCATCGCCTTTGTAACCACAGCAAGTGCAAAGGAAGCTCTTCCCATTTCGATTTGCCTTATCGAGATTACTGCACTCTGGACAAACCTGACTGGTGTAATCAGGCACGACTTCAACGAAGTCGAAGCCTTTCCAGTTAAGGGTTTGCATCAACTTCTGCTGTGCTTTACCTCTCGCAAAACAGGAGAACATACCATTAACCCGTCTACTTTTGTTGAACTCACGAATGTCGAGCAACTCCAAGACGGTAATGGTTTCCTTGTCCAGCGATGAGACGTAAGAAAGAACAGCATCCTTGATTTCTTTGTCCAGCATTTGGTAGTAGTGGCGTTTCTTGCGATAAGGGGCATTTGCCTTTTGAATCATGCGATTTAGTTTATCCATCTTTTTGATGAGAGAACGTCTCACATCATCAGGTAGATTTTTATGCTTCCGCAGGAAATGGCGAATTTTGCGCTTCTTGTTTCGTAAGGAAGAGAACTCTCCAAAAGATTTTTCCACTTCCTTGTGATAGAAGTCGAGAACCTCGCGCATAGAACCAAAGTGTTTGCCATCAGACAGGTAAAACAAATCAGCAATGCCAGTGTCTACACCATTTACTTTTGAAGTCGCAGGTTTAGCAACAGTTTTTGTGTAAGACCAACCAATACGCAAAACACCTTTGTCAATAGAGCAAGTCACGGCCCTTGCCATTTTACAGCTTTTGGCTTTATGCAAAGAGTGCTTGCTTGTGTCCAAGGGCACAGTAATCCGTTTACCCTTTTCCGTTGGATTTGTGACTTCGATTACATAAGGAGCTTTAATGTCGTTGGATTCTTCGAGCTTCATCAAGCGACTATCCAACGGAATTCGAGCCTTTGAGATAACGGGAACCTTATATTCCAACGAAAGCATGGCAAAAGAATCGTTGATTTCTTCCATGCGGAAGGCAAACTCTTCGTCAGGCATCTCACTCAGCGTTTTGGCACACTTTTCGTAAAAATCTTCTTTGTCCTCAGGTTCAGGTTTGCCTTCCTTGGCAGCCTTCGCCTTGCGCTTTGTTTTGGCTTCCAAAGAGATTTTTAGCATGGCATCAATCATTTCAGCCTTTGTTGCGTGGCCAAGAGCCATACCGAACAAAACCTTAGACGACGTAAAAACGTCATCGTGTTCACGGTACATGTCGTCCTTGATTGTATTCAAACGATTCGAAAGATGCGTAAACGCTGTATCAAAAGCAGCTTGGCAAAAGGCAGAGTTCACCCCTTTGGGACGAATAGACTTTTCGTAAGCACGAACCTGAGGGTCTTTCTTATCATTTTTGATAAGTTGAACATGCATCCACTCACAATTGTTAATACCTTGTATATTATTGTTTACAAGTCGAGTAAATAATTTTTGGATTGATGCAATGATAGAAGCCTTTTCTTTGTTAGGATGTCCATAAAGAAAAACAGACTTTGTTTGACTGGCTTCGAACCCTGTATCTTTGCGCTTTTTTGCTTTTGGCATAAGGATGATTTACCTCCTTTCTTTGCTAGTATTGTTTGTTTTGTTTTTGGATGTACTTTCGAATGTTTTCTTCCGAAACAGAGCCAACTGTTTCTACATAATATGAGTGATTCCAAAGTTGTCCTTTCCACAACTTTTGTCTTATTTCTGGAAAACGCTCGTAAAGTTTCCGCCCGGAAATACCTTTTAGATATTTTACTATCTGAGTAATGGATAATTTCGGCGGGGCGGAAACAAAACAGTGAACGTGGTCCATTTGACCGCACTCGAACTCATGTACAGTAAACCCTTTTTCGGCAGCAGTTTCATACACGACTTGGCGCATATAATCTTCAATCTCTTTGGTCAAAACCTTTCGTCTGTATTTGACTGACCATACCACATGGTAGTTGATATTGCATACGCAAGTCCTGTAATGTATGAGGTTTTCCTTCATACATATAGTATAGCATAAATCTCATCATAAATCAAGTTTTTCCTAATTGGCGCTTTCATCTCGGCAATTGAATTGCCGAGGATTCCCGCGTCGTTATCCTAAAATCAACCGTTGCGAATTCGTGCGATTCGCGGACAATAAAGCTTGTAAGCATGAATGTACCAATTTGAATAGTATTTACACCTAATAGAAAGGATTGTATGACTGTGAAACGATTGAAACAAATTGTCACAATCGGCTGCGTTGCGGTGGTCGCTGCGCTGCTGATGGCTGGATGCGGTGAGCATCGGCTGGTATCGATTTCAATGCCGGAAACGATAGATTTGAAGCTCGGTGAAAGCACCGTGATTGAGTTGACCGGAACTCTTAAAAATGGCACTGAGGTGACGGGAGACCAGCTCACGCAGCTTCTCGAACATCGAGGAATGACATTTGAGAGCTTTGCGCCGAGCGTTGCATCTTTGGATGACACGCTGCGCTTGACGGCCAACTCGTCCGGCAGAACGGAAATCAATATCTATAGCCGGGATAACAAGCTGAACTGCAGCGCGGAAGTGACTGTCGTATCTCCGCTTGAAGGCTTTGAGATGGATGATATTATCACTACTACTGATAACAATTTAGTGAATCCCGAATACACCACAATTCCCGAAACGGCTGATGTGGGTGAAGTTACGGTAAGTGTGGGGGATGAATCGATTGCCCGAGTGGAGAACAATAAGATTGTTCCTCTGAAAGCCGGAACCACCACGGTCACTATCACGGCAGATAATGGTGTGTCCAAGACTGTGAAACTCAAGGTCAAGCAGGCTCCGAAAGAGCTCTATGCCGACAACCTGGAAGTCGAAATCGGAGAGACTAAGACGATTCATGTCTATACTGATGTTCCTGACCCTGATACGGATAACGATAACAGCCTGTATGAGTTTGAGAACGCCGATAATTCGGTTTGCGCCGTCAACGTTAAGGGTGAAGTGACGGGCATTTTGGTTGGCACAAGCAAAGTTAAGGTCACAAATAGCAGTGGCCTTGAGACAACAATGACGGTAAATGTTGTACCGAAAACCGCACACATGACGCTGACTTTTGGCGCATCTGAGGATACCGAAAGCACCAACGAAAACACTGAAAATCAGCCCGCAGAAGCCACTGACAACGCCGATTCCAGCCAGGATAGCGTGGGAGGTAATGAATGATGAGACATATCAAGAAGTTCGCAGCACTGCTCCTTGCAGCTATCTGCACCATGATGGTTCTGACTGGATGTGTGGATAAGGCTTCTCTGTATGATGATACGCAGCAGATTGCGGCCGGAAGGACGGCATACTCTGCGACCGGGTATCAAGGTGGCTATGTGATGGGCGACGGGTCTTTTGATTTCACGGCAAGCGCTGATAAGCTTGTAGGAGCCGTTGAGGCGTTTGATATTGATGTCAAGAATGAGTCCACCCTCGTTGATTGCTATACGACCGTTGATACCACAAATGGCGAATTCAAAATTCTGTTCGTCCACACTGACAACAAACAGATTGTTGCTGAGTATATTGATGACACTTACAGCGATTTGGTTCTGCCTGTTGGCAACTACAAGGTCTATCTTGTAGGCAAGGACGATGCGGCGTTTAATGCTGGTATCAGCCTTTACTGCTTTGGCGAAAATGTAAGCTGGTACGAACCTTCAAAAAAATAAAACATAGTTTCTTTCAGTGCCCTGGGACGAAAAATCCTGGGGCAATTTTTAATTTTTCAAAAATATTGTTGCAGAAATGTGCGAATCAAAGATAATGAAAACATAGGGCAAAAAAGCACGTTAATCGCTGAAAAAAGTGACTGCCTTTTCTTTTTTTGTCTTGTTTTTGAAAAGCAAATGTGTCTTTTCGAGAGCATCCAAAAAAACGGTGTCACAAGAACAAATTACAATGTACCTTTTCAAAAATAACAAGGAGGTTTTTGTCAATAACCCACGACTAAAGTCGCGGGCTTGCTCCGGCAAGTCCGCACTTTAGAAGTGTCCGCAAGGATATGTTGACTACCCTTTGCGCATTAAGTTGCGCCCCGTTATAAGCGAATAGACAGTTACCGTACGGTGTAAATCCTAGCCGTGCGCTCTAAGGCAACACATCACGTAAAGCTGAGGCAAAGCCGACAGGTGTGGCTGCATCAAGCCGTTTATAACCTTGGGGAAGGATTTTAACCCTCTTCGGAGGAGCGAGCAGCTTCTTTTTAGCTGCTATTTTATCGAAAGGAGCATGGCATCATGCAATATGTGTATGTACTTAACAAGCACGGCGAGCCCTTGATGCCGTGCTCACCCGGAAAGGCTCGTCTGCTATTAAAGCAGCAAAAAGCATGTGTTGTAAGGCGCACACCGTTTACCATCAAGCTCCTGTACGGAAGTGCGGGATACAAACAACCTATCACTTTGGGCGTTGATGCTGGCAGCAAGCATGTCGGTTTATCTGCATCTACGGAAAAGCGAGAACTTTACAGCGAGGAGTTTACTCCTCGCAGCGATGTGGTGAAATTGCTTTCTACGCGCAAGCAGAACCGCCGCTCAAGACGCTACCGCAAGACCCGTTACCGCGCACCAAGATTTGATAACCGTGTACATAGCAAACATAAAGGCTGGCTGGCACCTTCAGTAGAAGTAAAAATTCAAGAGCACATCACCGTCATTAAGCGTATCTGTAAAATTTTGCCTATCTCTCTTGTAAGAGTAGAAACAGCAGAGTTTGATACACAGCGCTTGAAGGCAATGCTCGCCGGAAAGCCTCTACCGGTAGGAACCGACTATCAGCTTGGTGAGATGTATGACGAATACAATGTTCGTCAGTATGTCTTGAAGCGTGACCATTACACTTGTCAATGCTGTGGTGCTCATAATACTGCCAAAAAAGTAGTCAAGCTGCATGTACATCATCTCGAAAGCCGTAAGACTGGCGGCAACGCTCCAAGCAACCTTGTTACTTTGTGTACCACATGCCACAAGAACCTTCACAAAGGAAAAGTGACCCTTGACGGCAAGGAACGCGGCAAGCCTCTTCGTGATGCTGCTTTCATGGGCATCATGCGCAAAACCTTAATGGCACGTTTGAAAGAAGAGCTGCCTATCCCTGTTCAGGGAACTTATGGCTATATCACTAAAATGCGCCGTGAGCAAAATGACATCAAGAAGAGCCATACAAACGATGCTCGCTGTATTAGTAAGCATCCGTTAGCTGAGCCTTGCAGCGTTTGCTACCGTACAAAGGCTATCAGACACCATAATCGGCAAACTCATAAAGCAAATTTCTCTAAAAAGGGTATCCGTAAACGGAGCCAAATGCCTTATCTCGTTGAAGGGTTCCGTCTTTGGGATAAGGTTCTCTACAAAGGGCAAGAATGCTTCGTTTCCGGACGTCGCTCTTCGGGGAGCTTTGCGCTTAAAAAGCTGGATGGTACGAGCATCTCTAAAGGCGTGACATTCAAAAAGCTGCGGCTTTTAGAGCCCGCAACAAATTATTTAATTGAAAGGATGTGAACGGGCAATTTCTCCCACGACTGAAGTCGCGGGTCTCCTTGCCCTAATTTATGAAATCCACCAAAAGCGTCAACAGCAGCGTGAGCAGTGCCATTGCGGGTGAATGGGAAACCCCGGATGAACTGTTCCAGGAACTTGACCGCGTTTATCATTTCACTTTGGATGCCTGTGCCCGCCCCGAAAATGCCAAGTGCCAGAAGTTCTTTACCAAGAAGGAAGATGGTCTTGCACAGGATTGGCGCGGCAATGTCGTGTATTGCTGCCCTCCGAGCGGGACACGAAATCTGCGCCTGTGGGTTGCGAAGGGTGCTGCTGAGGGCAAGAAGAAGAACACGACCGTTGTCATGCTGCTGCCGGTATCGACTGATGCTGCCTGGTTTCAGGAACACATCTATCTCCAGCCTGGCGTTCGGGTGCATTTCCTGCCGGAACGAGTTAAGTTCACCAACCGCCTGCTGCCGTCCTATGCAAAGTATGGTCAGAACGGAACAAAGGACCCTGCTGGTGGTATGCGGCCCTCAATGGTTGTTGTGTTCACCGGCTCGAAGCGCAAGTTCTGCTGTGAATGAATAGGGAAAGGAGATAGAAAACCATGAAAAAGAAAATCACGATTGTGGATAAGGACCTGAACCAGCTTGTGGTTGTTGCAGATTGCAGTAGTGCTCTGTATCAGGACCGGGGCACGAAACTCGGTGAACAGAATCTTCTTTCCGATACTGCCGTCACCTTTAAGGTCTATGATGGAACGGCTCAAGTTGCTGTAATGATGGCAGACATCCTTCAGGTTCCGACCAAGCAGGGAACGATGGCGGATATCTGGCCCACTTCCACTTCTCCGCTTCCTGACAAGCAGCTTGCCATCAACTATCTCTGTGCCCGAAATGCTGAACGCCAGATGTTGTGCGACAAAGACCCGAAAGACAGCGTTGCGATGGTCCTGCCTATTACGACACATCTTTATATCGACTCTATCAAAGTCGAGAACGCCTATAAACGGCGCGGGATTGCTACCGGTATGCTGGACTTTGCTGTGAGCCTTGCTTTGCCCGAAACCATCGGCTTGTTCTGCGCCAATGAGGACGCAGAGATGAAAGCAATGCTGAAAGCCCTCAAATTCGCTCAGTCCCCACTCAAGGCACAGAACATGCCCTGGAAAGAAAAGTTTTATTACTACAAGCGCCTCAAGCGCCTGGCACGATAAAATATCAGGAGGCTTTATTTTGATGGAATCTAATAAACCGCTTCGTACACATCCCAAGATGACGAAAGTTTTGCTCGGCCAGATTGATTCACTGGATAAGGCAGGCCGCTCGGTTGAAGACATTGCCGCTGCACTGAATACTACTCCGGAAGCTGTACAGCGTGGCATCGATAAGTTGATTGACCGGCGACGCTCTGAGATTCGTGCAACGCCTGGTGGTGCATTTACGGTGGCTGCTCAAAAGAAAACGGTCCGCGCTGTATGTGCCGAACAGAGCTGCCCGTGGCGCTGTGACGCAAAGGACTACTGTGTTTGGCCGACTTGCCTGAAACGGACGGTCAATCTTGATAAAACTGTTCCGGCGTACCCGGTATCTGCCAGCACCGTGGGCAGTGATTCAATGCCCGACAATGCAATGCCTGGGACTGAGCCCAAAGTTGGGCCCAGTGCTGAAGCTAAAACTCAAGCCCCGAATGTTTGAGAAGGAGGATTATGAATTATGTCTGAAAACCGCAGTTTGAACAGCTTGTTTGCTCGGCTGGATGAATCGAAAGCAAACCGCGCAAATGAAGCAAACCGTGAACATGAAAAAGCCGCAGAGGAAGCTGAAAAGGAACGCCAGAAAAAGAAGGTAGAGGAATCCGCTGTTGAGAAGTACCGCGTGTACGATGACGATTACGAGCCGGAAGTTATGATTCCGAAAGGAAACCCCGGCGCTATGCAGCAGCCTGCCAAGCCGAAGAAGGAAAAGAAGGAAACTAAGGAACAGGAGATGGATGAGATTACGGACGGGAATCCGTTTATCAATACTTTGTTCCGCCGCAGCAATAAAACCCAGAGCCCGACAGCTGCCGCCAAGCCCTCTGCGCAACCTGCTGCACCTGCACAGCCTGCATCGGCACCGCAGCCTACGCCTGCCGACGTTCCTTCCCTGGACAATGAGCAGGAAGATGACACCCTCGTATTCCAGCACATTCTGGACGGTGCAAAGAGCCCTGACGCAAATGCCGCTCAGAGCGTTTCTCAGCCCGAGAACGATGGGATTGAAATTGACCTGAGCGATATCGAAAGCGACGCTGCAGAGCCTGTCAAGGGGGATGATGAGCCGATTGAAACCTCTTTGAGCTTCTCTCAGAACGAGCCTGAAGCCCCTGCTGTTTCGGATTCTTTCTCTTCAGAGATTCCGAACGAACAGTTTGTTATGCCGGATACCATGTCGGATAATGACGGGGCGCAGAAAGAATCGGTTCAAGAAGATGAAGCGGACGAGTGGCCGAGTGGCATGAGCGCTCCTCATTTCGGTGAGGAAGAAAACTCTTCCAGTGACATCAAGCCTGTGGGCGATGAGGAAGCCAATGCTTTCCTCTATGCACGGTTCGACAAGAACAATCAGTATGGCGCGTTTGGTCTGTGCATTGATACCGGCAAAAATCTGATTCAGAGCTCTTATAGCGGCGATGCAGGCGATGAAGTGGAATATGCACTGCGCGGCGCTATCGAGATGTTCCGGATTCTGGAAGAGCATGATATCCATGCTGTGACCGTCTATACGGAGCCGGAACTTTCCAAGGCGATGAAAGAGAACGCTCGCCGTCTTATTAACGGCAAGTCCGAGATTTGCCGCAAATACATCGAGATGTCCTGGAAGGCTATGACCAATATCGGCATTGAGTTTGATACAAACCGGGATATTCACAGCGAGTATGCACAGCTTGCACTTGCAACGGCTCGTTACCTGGCATATCGTGATGTTGTGTGATAAGGAGGAAAAGGAATTATGAATCCGTTGGTCATTGCCGTTGATACCGGTAACAAGAACATCAAGACGCCGCATACTGAGCCTTTCAATTCAGGTCTTATCTGCCATGGTGCAATTCCTCCGGCAGTAAAGTCCGATACGCTTCTCTTTGACGGCAACTATTATACCCTTACTCAGTCTCGTATCCCTTATATGTACAATAAAACGACGGACTGGTCCTATTACGTCCTGACTCTCATTGCGATTGCCAAAGAGATGATGGCGATGGGGTATGTACGCCCTGGCCAGAAGCAGGTCAAGCAGGATGTGTGTCTTGCGATGGGCCTTCCTCCGACTCACATCCATGACCTTGCCTCTGAGTACGATAAGTACTTTGGCCGTGATGGCCGCCGTGTGGTGTTTACCTACAACAATGTGGATTTTGAGGTTCGCATCGTTCGTGTCATGGTCTTCCCGCAGGGCGTTGCCGCGATTGCACCTTACATGTCCAAAATCATGGCTCGCCCGGAAGCCTATACCTATATCATTGATATTGGCGGTTATACCACCGACGTTGTGAAGTTCAGCCGTGGTGGTCAGGTTGATATGGCTTTCTGTGAGAGCTTCAACAACGGCGTTATCAAGATGTACGATGAGGTTCAACGTGCGGTTCGTAATCGCTTTCAGCTGGATGTGGACGACTATACCATCGACAACATTCTGCGCTGCGGTTACAATCCCGGCAAAGAACTCAATGATGTGGTTCACACGACCGCTCAGAACTATGCCCACACTCTGATTCGGTCCCTGAAAGAGAAAGGCGTTGACTTGACGCTATCTTATCCCGTGTTCATCGGCGGCGGCTCTATCTTGATGCGTCCCGTCATTGAGAGCGAACTCGGTCGTGATGATTATCTCTTCATCGACGACCCTCGCGCCAATGCAGTTGGCTACAAAATGATGGCAGAAAGCAGGTTGGCTGCCGAAAGTCGTTGATTGCGGGG
>OBKV01000487.1_pt1 | contig 32053 bp, 20 predicted proteins | sample 1517301 | NCBI WGS metagenome assembly OBKV01 (sample SAMN04571685, study PRJEB22368) | human gut metagenome | biome: human gut; material: stool | host: Homo sapiens | place: Luxembourg | collected 2012-06-29 | reverse complement strand
CTTATATGATAACGATGGAGATTATCGTCCTTTACATACCGATTCTTGCGCAGGACTATCAGCGATGCACAATTGTCTAAATATCAGCATAATTTTATTTTACGATGGAGATTAGTTCCTTTACATACCGATTCTTGCGCAGGACTATCAGCGATGCACAATTGTTTAAATATCAGCATAATAAGAGAAATATTGGCCAACTCCTATATAGTACCCTTTGTTTTTTCATCGACAGGAGCAATATCATCAGTTTGTGCTCCTATGGCAGAAATGAATTGTCTTGAATTGGGTCGAGCACAAAGCATCAAACAAGACAATGCCGGTGGCGACCATTTTTCAGGGAGCCACCGGCATTTTGTCTTGTTGATGCTTCCAAGCGATATTCATTCATTTATGAATATCATATAAGCGATTAAAGGTTGAAGGCTTTCTTGATGGCATCGACAGCGTCGAGCTTTTCCCATCCGAAGAACTGGACGAGTTTGTCGGTCTGGTGCCCTGGCTTACCGACCTTCACGGTCTTGGTGTACGGCTTGCGGCCGAAGTGACCGTAGGCGGCGGTCGGTTCGTAGATAGGGTTCTTGAGCTCGAACTTGCGGATGATCGCGGCAGGGCGGAGGTCGAAGAGATCCTCGATCTTGCGGGCGATCTCGGCGTCAGGCACTATGCCGGTTCCGTAGGTGTCCACGAATATGCTTACCGGCCTTGCCACACCGATAGCGTAGGCGACCTGGACAAGCATTTCGTCAGCGACACCGGCGGCGACCATATTCTTTGCTATGTGCCTTGCCGCGTATGCCGCGGAGCGGTCCACCTTGCTCGGATCCTTGCCGGAGAACGCTCCGCCGCCGTGCGCGCCCTTTCCACCGTAGGTGTCCACGATGATCTTCCTGCCGGTGAGGCCGGTGTCTCCCGCAGGGCCACCGATCACGAACTTGCCGGTCGGATTGACGTGCAGGATGAAATCGTCCTTGAACAGGGCTGCTGTCTGAGGGTTGAGTACGGTCTTCAACTTAGGCAGGAGGATATTCCTGACATCAGCCTCAATCTTGTCGTGCATCGCCTGGTCAACCTTGTCCTGGCCGAACTGGCGGACCGCCTCTGAATATGTGATATTCCCGAGTCCTTCGGCCACGAAGTCGTCGTGCTGGGTGGAGATGACGATCGTGTGGACCCTTACAGGGTGGTGGGATTCGTCATATTCAATGGTGAACTGGGACTTTGAGTCAGGCCTCAGGTAAGGCATCAGCTCCGGAGTGTTGTGACGGATGTCCGCCAGCACCTGAAGTGCGATCTGGGAGAGGTAGAGCGGGAGCGGCATATAGTCCTCCGTGTCCTTGCAGGCGTAGCCGAACATCATTCCCTGGTCGCCGGCTCCCTGGTCTTCAGGGTTCTCGCGCACCACGCCGCGGTTGATGTCCTGGCTCTGCTCGTGGATTTCGGAAAGGACTCCGCACGAGTTGCCATCGAACATATATTCGGCCTTGTTGTAGCCGATGCGGTTGATCACGCCGCGCACAACCTTCTGGACGTCAACGTACGCCTCGTCCGAGCGCACCTCGCCGCCGATTACCACCAAACCCGTCGAGCAGAATGTCTCGCAGGCCACTTTTGACTCCGGATCCTGGCTGAGGAACTCGTCCAGAATCGCGTCCGAGATCTGATCCGCGACCTTGTCAGGATGTCCCTCGGAAACTGATTCGCTTGTAAATAAGTAATTCATAATGTGTTATATTTATAATTTCAATCATTTCGCCATAATGGGCCAAATTCTTCGGCCATTATTTCAGACGTCGCATTTCAGCGCGGCAGGCGAAAACAAAAAAACTCCAACGTATGCGGAATACGTGGAGCGACACCAAAAACACAATATGAAATATTTTAGCATTTTTTAGTGTGGTTGCAAGCAGGCAAATCTCTCCACATTCCGTGTGCAAAGGTACTACTTTTTCGGGAATATCCAAAAGCTTCTCAAAGTTTGGGCAAAGGGCAGAGGCAAGGTTTGAACAATGCCGGTCTGCATCGGTCGGCCAGTAATATTACTAAATCAGCATTTTTTGATTAAATCATAACAATTATCAACTGTAATTGATTTGTAACTGAATTAAATTTTCTGAACCGAAGAAAAAGTGTTAATTTCGCAAGTTGAATGGTTTGGACTGAAAAAGATTAATTCAATACTTTATTTATTAACAAATCTATGGTTCAATTACTCAAAAAAGGATTTGCCGCATTGGTTGCAGTCCTTGTCGGAATCACGGCATTCGCGCAGGTGACCACGTCCTCTTTGAACGGTAAGGTGACTGACGCCAATGGAGCCGCTGTTCCTGGAGCCGCCGTGGTCGCGGTTCACATCCCATCGGGTACACAGTATTATGCTGTTGTCAACGCCGAAGGTCGTTATGCGATCAACGGTATGCGTTCAGGTGGCCCTTACAAGGTTGAGGTAAGCTGCCTTGGCTATCAGGCCGTGACCTTCACGGATGTCACCCTCCAGCTCGCCGAGGCCTACAACCTCAACGCCAAGCTGAACGATGACACCCAGATGCTTTCAGAGGCTGTTGTTGTCTCCACCGCCAACTCCAAGTTCGCCGTAGAGAAGACTGGCGCCGCCACCAACATCAACAACGCCCAGATCACCGCTCTGCCTACTGTCAGCAGAAGCATCACTGACGTGACCAGACTTTCCCCTTACGGCGGAAACGGAATGAGTTTCGCCGGAACGGATGGCCGTACCGCCAACTTCACCGTGGACGGTGCCAACTTCAACAACAACTTCGGCCTTTCCGAGAAACTTCCTGGAGGAGGTTCTCCAATCTCCATCGACGCGATCGAGGAACTTCAGGTTGTGATCTCTCCTTACGATGTCCGTCAGACCGATTTCATCGGAGGTGGCGTGAACGCCATCACCAAGTCTGGTACCAACACCTTCAAGGGATCCGCCTATGTTTATCACCGCAACGAGAACATGCGTGGCAACACTGTTGACGGAACCGAGATCGCCGGCGCCCGCGACAAGGACCGCAACACCACTTACGGCTTCACTTTCGGTGGCCCGATCATCAAGAACAAGCTCTTCTTCTTCGTCAATGCTGAATATTCACAGACACCATCTGTCGCTGTCCGTTGGAGGGCTTCCGAAAATGGTGTGGGAGAGGCTACCAAGTACCTTTCCTATGCGTCAGTTGCCGACATGGAGAAAGTTTCCTCCCATGTGAAGGACAAGTACGGCTACGACACCGGCTCTTTCACTGATTTCCCTTCTGACGAGAGCAACGCCAAGATTCTTGCCCGTCTCGACTGGAACATCAATGACGCGAACCACCTCGCTGTCCGCTACAACTACACCAACAATACATCATGGATGGCTCCTAACGCATCTTCAATGGACGGTGGCACACGTTCGGCCTTCGGACGTACATCGCTCTATTCCATGTCGTTCGCCAACTCGATGTACTCAATGAACAACCTTGTTCATTCTGTGTCTGTCGACCTTAACAGCCGTCTTGGCGACAATCTCTCCAACCAGTTCCTCGCCACATTCTCGAAACTTGATGACGTGCGTGGATCCAATTCAAGCGAGTTCCCGTTCATCGACATCCAGGACGGTACCGGTAACAACACCCAGTACATGTCCCTTGGCTATGAGCTCTTTACTTGGAACAACGCTGTTCACAACACGATCGCCAACATCAAGGATGACATCACTTATTATGTAGGCAGCCACAAGGTCACCGCTGGTCTCAGCTATGAATATCAGATGGCGGACAACGCCTACATGAGAAACGGTACGGGTTACTATCGTTATTCAAGCGTTGATGATTTCGTCAATGGAGCCGCTCCTGAGGTTGTCTGCCTCACTTACGGTTATGACGGTGAGAAGAATCCTGCCGCCCGCGTTCAGTTCAGCAAGCTGGGTCTTTACGCTCAGGATGACTGGAATCCTACCGAGAACTTCAAATTGACCTACGGTGTTCGTTTCGACGGTCTGTTCTTCAACAACAGCGACCTGATGACCAACAAAGCCATCCTTGATCTCGACTACTATGACAGCAACAACGATGTTCGTCACATCGACACAGGTAAGTGGCCTTCTGCCGGAATCTCGGTTTCCCCGCGTGTCGGCTTCAAGTGGGACGTTCTCAATGACAAGAGCCTCACCCTCCGCGGAGGTACCGGTCTCTTCGTAGGCCGTCTCCCTCTCGTGTTCTTCACGAACATGCCTACCAACTCCGGTATGGTTCAGTACCAGGCTCAGATCAACGCCAAGAACGCCGAGAAGAAGGGCTTCACGATGGATGAGTTCAAGGGCGGACTTGTAACTGACGCCAACGGCAAGGCCACCACACAGGCTCTGCTCGACAAACTCTACACCCTTGGCTATCCTAAGACAATCACTCCTGAGGATGGTACCGTTCCTTCCTCAATCTCTGCGGTTGACTCCAAGTTCAAGATGCCTCAGGTTTGGAAGACATCACTCGCTGTTGACTACCAGCTTCCTGTCTCATTCCCGTTCACCGTCACTGTTGAAGGAATATTCAACAAGACCATCAATGGCGTGATGATGTCAGACTGGAGCATGCTTCCTGCCGAAGGCTTCGCAAGATGGAATGGCGCGGACAACCGTCCTGTTTTCCCTTCCAACTTCAGAAACGCCACCAAGGCTTTCGTGCTTGAGAACACCAGCAAGGGCTATGGCTATTCGGCCAACGTGACTGTGAATATGCGTCCTGTCGAGGGTCTCAGCTTCATGGCGGCCTACACCCGCGTGGGTTCCAAGGAAATCACCGGTATGCCGGGTTCAAACGCCGAGTCCGCGTTCACCTACGTTCCGACGATCGCAGGTCCAAACAACATCCAGCTCCACAACTCCCAGTACGTCACTCCGGATCGTTTCGTGGCATCCGCTACGCATCACGACAAGAGCGGCAACCACTTCAGCTTGATCTACGAGACTTGGAGGGGAGGTTACAACTACTCTTACATGCTCGCCAATGACATGAACGGCGACGGCTACAGCTACGATGCCCTTTATATTCCTACAGACAAGCAGGTGGCTGACAAGCAGTTCCGCTTCACTTCCGATAGCGACCGCGACCGCTTCATGGACTATGTTCACGGTGACAAGTACCTGAGCAAGCATCAGGGTGAGTATGCCGAGGCCTACAGCGTCTACTCTCCTTGGGTCCACAGGGTTGACTTCAGCTACAAGCACGATTTCAAGATCAATGTCGGCAAGAGCGTCAACACTCTTCAGCTCAGCCTTGATGTGAAGAACATCCTTAACCTCTTCAACTCCAGCTGGGGTGTCAGCAAGTATATGAATCCAGACCTCAATTCTGGCCGTATCCTCAAGTACGATGCGACTGACTCAGAGGGTTATCCGGTGTTCTCGACTCCGAAGACCGTTACTTCGGATGTGAAGACATTCGTTCCTAACACGGCGATTGGCCAGTGCTGGTACGCTTCGGTGGGAATAAAGTACATGTTTAACTAATATTATTTATTGAGATAATTATGAAACTCAAATATTTATTCTCAGCCATTTTCGCTTCCGTCCTCTTTGTTGGCTGCAACGATGAGGAGCTTGGAAGGCTGGACAACATCAGCCTGGCGGATTCCTACCTTTCGATCCCGAACGCCGGTGGTACAGCGGTGTTGACCATTGATGCCACAGACACCTGGGAATTCGTCACGGATGACAACTGGCCTGATGTCATCAAGAGGAATAAGGACAACACTATCAAATCTCAGACTCCGTCCTGGCTTTCCGCCGACAAGATGTCCGGCGCCGCTGGCGAGTCTAAGGTCACCTTCTCAGCCGCAGCCTTTCAGGGCGGTCGTGAGCTTGAGCTTAAGATAAAGGTCGGCAATAACTCTCAGTTCGTCAGAGTCCGTCAGGGTTCCATGACTGCCGTGACTGTTTCCTGCAAGGAAGCCAACGAGAGTCCTGAAGGAAAGAACGTAAGGGTGAGCGGTGTCTGCACAGCCATCGAGAACACACTCTACGGCAACTGGTATCTCACCGACAAGACTGGTTCGGTCTACATCTACGGTACTCTTGACAAGAAGGGTGCTGAGAAGAACTTCGCAAGCCTCGGTATCGAGCTTGGTGACGTTGTCACCGTCGAGGGACCAGTCGGCTCCTACAAGGGCAGCCCTCAGCTTGTGAAAGTGACTGTGATCAGCATCAAGAAGTCCCTTATCAAGATTGTCAACCCTTCCGCTACCGTTTCCAAGGATGGAGGAGAGGTGTCTGTCAAGGTGGCCTACAAGGGCAACGGTGTCTTCCCTTCTGTTCCTGAGGATTGCGATTGGGTGAAGTATGTCGGCATGAGCTACGTGAAGGGCGTTCCTACTAAGATAGAGCCTTCTCCTGCGGACACGGCTGTTGTTAAGTTCACTGTCGCTCCTAACAGCGATGACGCCCGCAAGTGCGAGGTCAAACTCGCTTCCTACAAGGGTAAGGATTCTTCTGACGGTACGTTTACCATCAATCAGGATTCCGGACTTCTTCTCTTCACCTTGCCTTTTGAGGAGTCTTTCAAGAATGGTAAGGGTTCATTCACGATCGAGAATGTTCTTCTGCCGACAGGAAGTACCTATGTTTGGTCAGAAGACACCAAGTACGGTTGCATGAAGGCGTCGTCTTTCGTGAACAAGACCAATCTCGAGTCCGAGTCTTGGTTGGTTTCTCCGATAATCGATCTGGCAGGAAAGAGCGCAAAACTGTCCTTCAAGCATGCCCTTAATTTTGTGAACAAGGACAAGCCAGAAGACCATATCTCCGTTTGGGCCAAGTCTTATGGCAGTGAGTGGAAAGAATTGACCGGTTACACTTATCCGAAAGGCAAAGATTGGAATTTTGTGGAGTCCGGTGACATAGATCTTAAGGATTATCTTGGAACAAAGTTCCAGTTAGCCTTTAAGTATGTCGGCTCAAAGACAGCTGCTCCTACCTGGGAGGTCAAGGAAGTAGTGATCAAGTAATCTACTTGAATATATCCGCGAGGGCGGGTGGCTAAAAGGTGACTTTTAGCCACCCGCCTTTTGCTAGTCGGGGCATAGTAATGTAAGCATTCGAGGAAGTACGTGCGTCGATAAAGTTTGGCTGCAACTTGCATCAGTGTGATGCCGGTTGCAGTCTTTTTATGGGAGTGTGATATTGGCTCGAGTTACTTTGCGGACAAGGCGCGCCAGTTTGCGGGAAGAAGGTCTGCGTAGTCTTTCCCTGCCTGTTCGTATTCCGGGATCCGGCGCAGGACATCCTCAAGCCACGCCCGTTCATTAACGCCGTGTGCCTTGCAGGTGGCAAGCAGGGAGTAGACCACGGCTGCCCTCTGTGCGGCGTCGTCGTCACCGCAGAACAGATAGTTCTTGCGCCCGATGGCCAGAGGCCTGATGCTGTTCTCCACCATATTGTTGTCTATCTTGTAACGGCCGTCGGTGACGTAGAGCGACAGTTTTTTAAGGATCTTATAGGTGTAGGAGATGGCCTCCTCCATCAGAGACTTCGGAGGGCACTTGAGGATGCTTGCCTCCATCCACGTCTCGAACTTCTTGATTTCCGGATAAGCCTTTTCCTGCCGCAGGGCCTTCCTGCGCTCATGGTCGGGTTTGTTGTCTGCCGCGTCAAGAGCATCCGCTTCCGCTTCCACATCATAGAGCCGCCGGATGTAGGACAGGGCTTCAAGCGCCAGCTTCTCATTCTCCACCTTGGCCTCGAAGAACCTGCGCCTTGCGTGGGCCCAGCAGCCCAGGAGCTTCTTCCCTTCCATCCCCTCGAAGTGTTCGTACACGATGTAACCGTCGCTCTGGATGGCTCCGGTGAAGTCCTTCAGCAGACCCATGGCCACGCGGGCGCTCCTGGAGCCATGTTCATAGAAGAAGAACCTGTCTCCCGTCATCACGTTCACCACACTCCATACGTATCCCTTCACCGCGCGGCGCTTTTCTTTGTCTAAAAAGGCCGGAAAATGATCTCTAATCAAAGACCCTCTTATACCCCAATGACAACGAAAGAAGACCTTAGACTTAATTCGTTACTGTTTGATTTTCCTTCCGCTCCAGTTCTCCGAAAAACGCATCGAGGCACATATCTGTATCTGCTTTGTCGCCTATAAGGTGCACAAAGAGCTTGAAAGGGTCATCAAGAAAGCCGGTCTCGACCTCAGCGTGGATAAGGTGCTGGATATAGCCACGACGCTTATCACCTTGAGGTGAAGATACCATGGACTGACCATGTTCGGACCAGGACTCTGTTCCTAACCCCGGAGCATCGGTAGCTACTGCCGCTTTTTGGCAATATATCGAAACTCAAATTGGGTGAATCTTCGCCAAAGTCAGGAAGAAAAACGGAGCAAACCTTTGCGGTAGACTTTTCTAAAGATGAATAAGCCAGAACTTCTCACACGTACTTCAATAAAGATGATCATTTGATGTAATAGCCACCGGTCCCTTGTTGGTTGCCAATCTGACAAGGTGCCCATCTCCGTTCTGGTGACGACCGCCGGAAATGGTGCGCGTTTTTGTGCGACTTCGACGCCCAAAATTGGCCCAAGAAAATGCTTTATATTGACTCTCAGATGATTAAGCGTAGTACATGGGGAAATAAGAAACGAAAAGCCCTGAAAAGAAATGAAAACAAAATTCGCTTGTAACTACCTTTAAATCAATATGATTTCAGAGCGACAAACCCAAGATTTGCCCACTATCGCGATATCGACGACGATATGATCAAGGAGATGATCACCCTGCTAGACTAAAACAGCCACTTCAGACACATCCATTTCGGTTGCAACCATAAATTTTTCAAAATTCTTATGGTTTGAAATATGAAATCGCTATCTTTGCCCAGTAAACAAAACGGTTATTGTCATGGAACAAGCAGAACTTCAGCCACTATACGACAGCTATCACCGCAAAATCGCAAAGGTTGACCTGCGCTTCAAGCGTTATCTATACAGCCAGATCAATTGGAAAGCGCGTATCATCAGCATCAAGGGCGCCAGGGGCGTTGGAAAGACCACCATGCTCCTTCAGCATATCCTGGAGAACTATGAGGACATCGACCAGACTCTCTATGCCTCGCTGGACAATCTGTGGTTTGCCACACACAGTCTGATGGATCTCGTCGACTGGGCGGACCGGCACGGCATTTCCCGGCTCTATCTGGACGAAGTTCATCGTTACGAAGGGTGGTCCCAGGCACTGAAAAACATCTACGATGACTACCCCGATATGAGCATCGTCTATACCAGCAGTTCCCTGCTGGTCCTCGACAATGCAACCGTGGATATGTCCCGTCGTCAGACTCCATACACCTTGTACGGTCTCTCATTCCGCGAATATCTTGATTTGGAAGGCATCTTCAAGACCGACGCGATTCCGCTGGATGATGTCTTGACGCACCACGTAAAAAAAGCGATGGAAATCGTCGGAAGCATCAAAGTGGCTCCGCTCTTCGAAGCGTACCTTGCCCACGGCTACTACCCCTTCTACCGTGAATCCCTGGAGGATTTTCCTTCCCGGCTGCGTGAGACCGTCACTGTCGTCATTGATTCCGACCTTCCCGCCGTGGAGAATGTAACCTATGAGACGCTGCAGAAGGTGAAGAAACTCCTGATGATCATCAGCGAGCACGTCCCCTTCGAGCCCAACATGTCGGAACTCTGGCGGCAACTCTCCACGGACAACGAATCCGGGCTCAAGATGCTCTACGCTCTCGACAAAGCCCAGGTCCTCGCTCTGCTCACAGCCAAGACCAAGAATTACAAGTCCCTTACCAAGCCTGACAAGATATTCCTCGGCAATCCCAACCTGATGCACGTCCTGTGTCCGAAAGTGGACAAGGGAAACGAGAGGGAGACATTCTTCATCAGCCAGCTGCGCGTCCTGCACGACGTCCGTTACCCCAAGCAGGGAGACTTCCTCATCGACGACAAGCACCTCTTTGAGGTGGGCGGCAAGGGAAAGACCTTCGAACAGATTGCGGATGTCCCGGACAGCTACCTTGCAGTTGACGATACCGAGGTCGGCTCCGGTTGCCGGATTCCGCTTTGGCTGTTCGGTTTCCTGTATTAGACGATGATGCATCCGTTACTGACATCCTTGAAAGAACTCTCCGAAGCGGCAGGACAGGCACTGCCGCTTCTGGAGGAGTATGCAGATTGCTCAATAAAAAACTCTCCCAGATTGGTTGCCGGGAGAGTCAATGTCGTTTTACACAGATAAGTCCGAGTTTAGTGGCTAATCAAAGTCAGCCACAGTTTTCTCCTTGTCCCAAACAATCTCTTGACCTATAGACTCGCTGCTGGTCTTCAGGTATTCTTTGATGGGAGATAATCCCACGGTGCTTCTCAGGCTGTCAAGAGCAGCGGGATTTTCCACCGGCCAGAGACATAACTGCATGGCAATATCATCATCTACAATCGTTGCTGCCATCTTAATCTGGGTGCCATAAATCTGTGGCTTGCCCTCTTCCATACGAACTCTGTCATTCAGAATGGCATAGTCCGTTTTATCCAAAACGCCCTCTTCGGCTTTTTCCTTCACAAGACCAAGATACTTGCTCCGATAGGCAAGGTCGGAATGGTCAATAACGATCCAGATGGCCCTATTGGCCTTTTCGGATAGATGGTAGGGCCAACCCTCCTTGTCCAGAATGCCGAATACAGTCGCTTGATTCAATGAATCCACCCGTTCCATCTCTGTTGTATACTCCACAATCTCGTCAGCTGATAGTGAAGACATCCCTTTTGTCCACTCACGTGCAGCCTGGTCATTATCGTACACATCTTCTAAGATGCGATTATACTGATTGCAGCTGGATAAAGCGGCTATGATGAGAAAAAGAAGAACTCTACTATATCTAAGCATTGTAACGTTAAATCTCGATTTGTCGACACAAAGATACGCCCCTGCGGGGAATTCCACAAGGGCGTGTCTTTTCATTATGCTTTTTCTACAGGCGCCTGGATGATGGTGAGCCACTTGTCGGCATCCTCTTGATTCCAGATACCGTCGATGTAAACGGCGCGGGGAGCAGCAACAATCTTGTAGCCCTCTTTCTCCAGATAGGCGAAAAGTTCGACATAGTTGTCGTACAGTTTGTCATACGGGCCGAAGACTTTCAGGCAAGCCGCCAGCGGCACGACCGGGATGTCCTTGAACTTGATAAGAGCGGAGTCGGTACCCTTTTTCGTGACCTTCTCGCAATACTCGATGTCGATGTCCTGCGGCTTGTATCCGCCGTGTTCGATGGTGTAGCAATAGCCGGGTCCCGGGCACTCACAGCCCAGACGGGCCATTTCGGGGCCGATTACCTCGCAGCAGAGGCGGCCGAGGTCCTCGAAAGAAGGGATGATGGTACGATGGCTGGCCACGGTGATGGCCGGAAGTGATTCAAAGTGAACTTTTTCCATTTTGTGCAACTTCTTTTGGGAAGCCACCACCGCCTTGAGCATCCGTTTCCGCTCCTTGAGCACCGCCAGCTCATCCTCACACTTGCGGATCTTTTCCTCCAGCGATTCCACCGTAGGGAAATGCTGGTCATCATCCCACAGGTCCCGGATTTCCTCCAGCGAATAACCCATATTTTTGAGCTGGGTGATGCTGAAGATTTTCTGCAACTGACCTACGGAATAATAGCGATACCCGGTATCCCGGTCCACAATCTCAGGAGTAAGCAGGTCAATCTCCTCGTAATGCCTCAGAGCCCTCACGGTCACTCTGCCCAGGCGGGAAAACTCCCCGATTTTCAACTTGTTTTTACCCATAACAATTCGTGCACTTTTGTTATTCGCCGGCAAAGATAATATATGCCGTAGGGTACGAGTCAAGAGAAAAATGAAAAAAGTTTAATAGAATGTTCGCATCCGGCAAATGCTTCACGCTTATTAACCCGAACTTACTTGTATATCCGATTAATCTCCTCCTGTGGATTGGCCAGGAATCTTCCGGCGTGAGCACCGTCCACTTGAACATAGTCGCAGGCGACGATGCAGCCGGCGTCTTGGATCATCGATTATTCCCTGAATGGTGTCCACAGGCCGCCACCAGCTATGGGCAGGAACCCATCCGGAACCTCTGCCCTGGCGTACTTCCGCTTCCACCAGAAGTACTGGTGCTCTGGAATGCCTTTCTCTTTCAACAGGGCCTTGATTGCTGTCCCTTTCTCCCGGGCCTCGCCCTGGATCTCTTCGATTTGTTCGCGTGTAAGCATGTCAGTTTATATTAGTGGCGCAAAGTTATATACCACTTAATCAAACTGACAGTCGTACTTTATCGAATGCTTACGCACGGTAGGCGGACACCACAACCAGTGTTGATGGCAAAAAGAAAAGGGAATGACCAGTTGGCCATCCCCCTTGTGAATATCAGCGTGTTCGGATTATTTGCCGAAGACAGCGTTGATTACATGTACACCCTCTGTGTAGTTTGTGGTTCCATGTACAAAATTAGCGAAGTTGCCGGCGTCAATCTTGGTCCCTTCAACAGATCCGGATACTTTGATCGGGCTGGTCTCTCCAAGAGTGATGTTCTTCGTCTTACCGTTGAATTTACCAATCACAAGACCTCTTGTGGCCTCGGCTCCGCCGGAAATCACGCAATCCACGACACAACCGTTTCCTGTGTTGTGAGCGGCGTTTCCGATGTTTCCGATAAGGCCTCCGATGCCATCAACAGTTGCCATGGCGGTCACTTTTCCGAAAGCCTTGCAGGTCTCTATGGTGTTGCCTTGAGAGTGGAAACCGCAGAGGCTGCCGATAACGCTGGCCTTGTCGCCGGATTCGAAGATGATCTCACCTTCGTTTGTACAGTTGTCCATGTTGCCGGTACCTCCCTGAACTCCACCTGCGCGAACCTTAACAGTTCCGCTAATGGTAATGTCACCCTTGTTGACACAGTCTTTCGTGCATGTGCTTTGCTTAGCCTCTTTTCCTGGCCAGCCCACGATTCCGCCTACTGCTGAATTGGACTTTGACGCATCAGAGAACACGTTGATCGGACCTTCGTTGGTACAGCCTGTGATGTTCGACTTGATCTGTCCCACGGCGAAGTAATCTCCTCCTGTGATGCCACCTGCTAGAACAATCGCCTCATTTCCGGACATGGCAGAACCATTGCTGGAAGCAAGTTTCGCGTAAACCTCGCCGTAGTTGTGACAATTAGTGATGTCACCGTTGGACGCTCCGGCAATACCTCCGACATCCTGTCTCTTCACGTTTTCCGTTACTGAGTCAATAGATGTGTTCACAAGAGATACCTTGCCTTTGTTCACGCAATTCGTCACAGCGAACTGTCCGTTTTCATCATTGCCGCCGTAAGCGACAAGACCGCCTACTGAAGGTGCGCAGTTCTTCACATCGACAATAGTCGAAGCGCCGTTGACAAAGGCGCATGAGGCACTTATCGTCCCTTCGTTTGAGCAGTCTTTCATTGTCGCCTTGAGATATCCGGCGATGCCGGCGACGGCCGCACCCTTCATTGATGTCTGAGCTGTCACTGTGATGTTGCCGGTGTTGTGGCAATCGGTGATGTCGGCCAGACCTTCAGCGACAAGGGCTCCACAGATGACGGCGTCGTCAAAGGCGTCGGCGCTCATTGTGATGTTCGCCTTGTTTGTCACGTTGGTGAGCTCACCCTTGTTCCTTATGGCAATGATTCCGAATTCGGAAGCCGTCGGAACGAACGAGCATGACGCGTCAATGACAAGATCCTTGACGGTGCCGACTTCAGTGAACAAAGGAGCGGTTCCCTTCCAGTTCTTGATGCTGTGGTTGTTACCGTTGAAGATTCCAGGGAATGTCGCGCAAGTCGGGATTGTCTTCCCAGTAAGGTCGATGTCTGCGGTCAGGTTGACAACACTCGTGGCATCAGCTGTGGTTAGTTCCTTTCCGTTAAAGAGTTTGACGAACTCATCGGCTGTCGCTATGTCCTTAGGGAATGCAGCCTTTTCAAGTGTGGTGATGTCAAGAGTCTCGGAATATTCGGATTCCTTGCCGTCCTTATTGAGAGACTTGGCTCTCACGTTATACTTTGTCTTGTCTGTAAGGTCTGAAATCTTAAGCGCTGTCTCCTCTGTCTCTATTGTTGTCCAGTCAGAAGCGGAAGCGAGTTTGTATTCCACGACATATTTGACAGCGTTCACGCAAGGATCCCATTTCAAAGTAATGGCGTCAGCAAGCGGAGTCGCCGCAAGATTAGGAATGCCGACAAAATCAGGCTTTACGAACCCGTAGCCGAGAACAAGTTGGACAGGCTCGTTGTCTTGAGCGATATATACCCAGTCAGAGAATACGGATCTTGGATAGTTGGCTCTGATTCTGATGTAATACTGGCTGAACTTTTTCAGGCCTGTGAAAGTCGTGGCGTTTTTGACCTTTACCTTTTCGTCGCTGTAAACGATGGTGTGGGTGACGCTGTTGTTGTAATTGTCGCCGTTGTTGAGTTCTGTGGTAAGCTGGACGGTCGCGCTGGTCGCTCCAGCCTCAATCATGCTGGCGTCGTCCCAGTAGACTGAAATGGATGTTTCCGATGAATTGTCTTCATCATAAGTGAATTCCTTCGGTGCCGGTTTAGATGAGTCTATGCCAAAGTGCTCTTCTTCTTCACATCCTATAAAAAGAGAAGATGCCAAGGCTACGGCCGCGAGGGCTTTAATGGATTTCATATTTTCTTTAGTGATTGTTAGTTGGAAACTGTAAATACTAAAATTAAGGCTATGCTTCTTAAGCACCCTTAACAACCATCAGAAAGATGTAAGATGTCACTCGAAAGTGAACTTTATTTCAGTTTGCCTGAGACAAAGATATTCAAGTTAAATGAAAAATGCAAGGCGGAGACAGATTTTTTTTGTACTTTTGTGAATCCTTTCAATCGTTTTTAGTCGTAAGTCTGAAATTCGCTGTGGAAGGTTACCCGGTAGGGTATCATGGTATATGCGAACTTATTTATGTCAAGTTATGAGGAAGGTATTAAGGTTTTTATTTGTTATTGTGCTGTCTGTGTGGGCGGTGGACTTGTCCGCACAGTCTCAGACCGTACAGTTTTTCGCTCATCGCGCCAGCCGTTTCGAGTATGATGAGAACACGCTCCCGGCATTCAAGGCTTGCTATGAACAAGGAATAAGGGGCTTTGAGACCGACATCAGAATGAGCAAGGACGGACAGCTTGTTGTGAACCACGATGAGACGTTCGCCAGATTGACTCCGTGCACCGGTGCGGTCGAGTCGATGACATCTGATGAGATCCGCAAGTTGACAACATTCCAGGGCAACAAGATTCTTTTCCTTGATGAGCTTGTGGGCTTCCTTTCGGACAAGGATGGCCTCTACGTTGAGTTTGAAATGAAGGTCAGTCCGACATCAAGTTATCCGGAGGATCGCCTTCGCGAGTATTGCGACAAACTCTACAAGGCGGTCATGTCCAAGAAGCCGGAGCATTCCACTTATCTGTTCACGTCCAGCAGCAGAGATGCCTTGAATATGATGAGAAAACTTCATCCGGACGCTGACATGCTCATGATTTTCAGCAAGCCGGTTTGTGATGAGACCATCCAGATGGCGGAGGCTATGGGAATCAAGCGGATCGGGTGCAACATGAATGGTACTACGCGCTCCATGGTGAAAAAGGCAAAGGAAGCCGGTCTGGCCGTTTCCCTTTGGCCTTCAAGGACTCCTGAGGACATCATGCTGGGCGTGTATCTCGGTGCGGAGTATCTGTGCTGCGACAGGGCCATCGAGGTGAAGAAATTTTTGGACGAAAAGGCCACGTTTGTGAAATACAAATAGTTTTTTTGCTAAAGGGGCGCTTTAACAAAATCATTGAAGTTTAATAGTACTAAATATTCATTATTTAAAAACATTGATGCGAGGATAAAGAACCATAATAACCTTGTAAACCATTAGAAATAATAACCAAGGATTTCAGTTTGCCGCAGAATCTTGAACCTTGCTATAGGTTCTGGTAATTATTTTTATTGAAAATTTATTACGATTGAAATGAATCACATAATAACCAGTTCTTCTCCCGAAAAGGGGAAGAGTAGACAATTGTTATTGCTTACGAAAGGTTTGATGACGACCGTTATGGCGATTCTTTTGTTTCTGGTGCCATCTGAAGTGTTTGCTCAGAAACTCACTGTATCAGGTTTTGTCAAAGAGGCCGCTACCAATGAGCCTGTTCCGGGGGCGGTTGTAATGGTTAAGGGCACATCTGTGGGTACATCGACTGATGCGAACGGAGCGTACACCCTCAAGGCTGACGCCAACGCTGTCCTTGTATGCCAGCTTTTCGGTTATAAGACTGTAGAGGTTAATGTCAGCAAGAGAACAAAATTGGACATCCTTCTTCAGGAAGACACCCAGATGCTTGACGCGACTGTTGTGGTCGGTTATGGTACTCTCAAGAAGACTCAGTTGGTGGGAGCCGTCGAGAACCTGTCGGGTGAGGAACTTGAAGGCAGGACCAACTCCAATGTGACAAGGTCTCTTCAGGGACAGATCCCGGGGTTGAACATCGTTCAGGCTGACGGTAAGCCTACCCATCAAGGGTCTATCACCATCCGTGGCAATGGCACTTCATATCAGTCCAGAAAAAAGGTCGGTGGTGGCGCAGGCAACCAGAAGCACTCGATCGGCCAGGGCAGCAGCGCCCTTGTCCTCATCGACGGAGTCGAGGGAGACCTCACTACAGTGAATCCAGAGGACATCGAAACTGTCGCTGTCCTTAAGGATGCTGCCTCCGCTGCCGTATACGGTGCCAGAGGTGCTTTCGGTGTCATCCTCGTGACAACCAAGGCTCCGAAGACCGACAAGATTTCCGTGAACTACAACGGCTCTGTCTCATTGAACAGAAGAAACATCATGTGGGAGGACGAGCTTGTCACAGATGGCCTTCAGTGGCTTGATACCTTTGTTGAGTTCTTCAGGAACGACAAACGCACTCCGACTTCCTCCGGTTCTTTGCCTGGTAATGTCAATAACAGGTCCAATACCTATTCTGAGGCTTATCATGAGGAGTTCCGTCGTCGTAAAACTGATCCTACCTATGAGAATTACGGTAAGATTTATGGTGACGGAAAGGATGTCGGTTTCGGCGGCAACTATGCTTACTATGGAAGCACCAACTGGCTTGACATGTTCTACAAGGACATGAACATGACACAGAACCATAACCTCAGCATCAATGGCGCGTCAGAGAAGGTTAGCTATGCCATCAGTGGGCGTTATTATGGACAGGACGGTATCTATAAGCTTGGCAATGAGGACTTCAACCAGTTCAATCTTCGCGCCAAGGGTTCCATAAAGATTACTGATTGGTTGAAATTGACCAATAACACCTCGGTGTTCAAGCGTAAATATCACCAGCCGATGGTGTCAGGTGGTTCACAGCCGCTTCTCCGCCAGTTCGAGCATAGAGGACAGCCAATCTATCCGGCATTTAATGAAGACGGTACGCTTACGTTCTATGGCGCTTCTTGTATGTACGGTGCGTTTGAAGACGGTAATACTTATCAGGAAAATAACAAACTGGATATTATAACATCCACCACTCTTGATTTCGAGCCGATCAAGAACGTCCTGAAATTCACAGGCGACTTTACTTACAAAGCCATCCGTTCCACTCAGGCAAGAGTCTCTTGCATCCAGAGTGGTTATAGTGCCCCAGGTGCTTTGGAGACTTACAATAGCTCCTCTTATAAGTCAGACTGGCGTTTCAACACTGATTACATCTCCTCAAACATCGTCGGGACATACACTCCGAAACTTGGTGACAACCATGATTTGAATATCGTGGCTGGATGGAATCTTGAGAAGACGAACTATCGCCGTTTTTATCTTACCAGAAAAGACCTTCTGTATCCTTCCATCCCTTCATTTGAACTTATGGCGTCTGACGAGTATGGTGTGGAGGATCGTGGTCACGACAAGAGCATGGTCGGTTTCTTCGGGCGTGTGAACTACACTCTTCTCAACAGGTATATTGTCGAGGTGGCCGCACGTTACGATGGTTCCTCATTGTTCCCTTCATATTCACAATGGGGTTTCTTCCCTTCAGCGTCCGTAGGTTGGAGACTGTCCGAGGAGCCTTGGATGAAATGGGCCAAGTCTTGGATGAACAACTTTAAACTCCGCGCCAATGTGGGTTCCCTCGGTAACGCGACCATCGACCCTTACTCATTCCTGGAGCTTATGGGTGTGTCAAAATCCACAAAACTCATCAACGGGGAAAAAGTTCCTTACACAACGGCCGCCGCGATCATTCCTGACAACCTTACCTGGGAGACTGTCACCACTTATGACGTGGGACTTGACGCTGATTTCCTGAAGAGCCGTCTCTCGATCTCGGCTGACTACTATGTGCGTGATGTCAAGGATATGTTCATTCAGGGTCCGGATCTTCCTGAGGTGCTTGGTGATTCCACCCCTAAGGGTAACTACGGCGCTATCCAGACAAAGGGTTGGGAAGCCACGATCGGCTGGAGAGACTCGTTCAAACTCGCCGGTAAGGATTTCAATTATAACATCAAGGCCAGTGTCTGGGATTCACGCACTTGGGTGAAGACGTACTATAACATCAACGGTGACATCCTCAACTACTATGAGGGTAAGGAACTTGGTGAGATCTGGGGATTCAGGACCGACGGGTACTTCCTCAGCAATGAGGAGGCCAACAACTGGGCGACCGATAAATTCCACAAGAACGGATCCAACTTCAGGGCGTATGCCGGAGACCTTAAATTCATAGACATCAACGGTGACGGAAAGATTGACTACGGCAAAGGTACTCTTGATGACCATGGCGACCTTGAGCGCATCGGCAACCAGAGCCCACGCTATTATTTTGGTATCAACCTTGGCGCCAACTGGAACGGAATCGGCGTCAGTGTCTTCCTGCAAGGCGTAGGCAAGCGTGACTGGTATCCAAGCTGCGAGTCCGGATTCTTCTGGGGAATGTACAACCGTCCTTATGGCTATCTGCCGAAGATTCATACTCAGGACGCTGTGGAAGTTGATTACTCTACTTCCAACTGGGTGGTCACCAACGCCGCAAGCAAGCCTTACTTCACACGTCAGGTGGCATACGCCGCGAACAGAAATGACGGCCCTCTTACGTTCGAGAATGACTACTACATGCAGAATGCCGCTTATGTAAGACTTAAGAACCTCACTGTGGACTATACTTTCCCAAGCAAGCTTACCAAGAAGATCCGCGTCGAGAAGCTTAAGGTTTACTTCTCCGGTGAGAATCTGCTGACTTTCTCTCCGATTTACAAGCATACCAAGATGTTTGACCCTGAGACCCTTGGTTTCGGTGATTCTGACTTCGGTGACAATGTTGGAGGTCTTAGCGGTGTGGGACAGGGATATACCTATCCTATGCTCAAGACATACACCTTCGGTCTGAACATTACTTTCTAATTTGAAGGAAGATAAACTCTAATGAATTTTAATATGAAATCAAGTATAGCAGTTAAATTACTTTTGGGAGCCGCGTCTGTTCTCGCGTTGTCTTCATGTCAGGATTTTCTCACAGCTGATCCGGTCAATAAAATATCAGCCGAGAATTTCTTCAGGACAGAAAGTGATTTGGAGATATATTCCAACGGACTGATTGAGGAATATCGCCCAAGCGGAGAGACTGTCGGCAAGGGTGATAATTATACGGATCTCATCTGCACCCAGACCTCGACGGATTTTTATCGTCCCGGCATTTGGAACTCTGTAAAGCAGACCGGTTGGGCTGTAGGGGACTGGAAAGGCATCCGCAGGGTCAACAAGATGATCGAAGGCATTGAAAAGAACAGAAGTCTCTTTAAGGATGAGGTCGCCAATCATTATCTTGGTGTCGCCCGGTTCTGGAGAGCCTATTTCTACTTCTCGAAAGTGAAGACTTTCAGCAATGTTCCGTGGATTGATCATGTCGTGAATGTTGATGATCCTATCCTTACCGCCGGCAGGGATGACCGTGAGCTTGTAATGCACAATGTTCTGGAGGATTTGAAATTCGCAAGCGAGAACATGTCCGCCGATCTGAAGACTTACAGTGGCGTGATCAACAAATATGTCGCATTGGCATTCATGTCAAGAGTCTGCCTGTATGAGGGCTCTTTCCGTAAGTACCATACGGTGAACCCGGCTACAAACAACGCATGGTCAGGACAGTATGAGTCTTCTGATGATTTCTTCAACGCCGCCGCCACAGCCGCCAAGTCTGTGATTGATTCCAAGGAGTTCTCTCTTGTTACCGGATCACCTGTCTCGGTTGCCGATGGTAAGGAGGTCGCTTCCTTGTATGACAACATTTGGAGGAGCACTGATTTCGGCAAGTCCCAAGAGGCCATCTGGACCGCGGAATATGAAGGTGGTGACCTTAACGTGTATAACGAGCTTACTTGGGTTGTGAACTCAAGTACGTACGATCAGAAGGCCGCCCCTACCAAGAACCTTGTGCGTATGTTCCTTAACCTTGACGGAACACCGGCAAAGCCGGATGTGTCTGTGACGAAGGAGTTTGACAATAAGGATTGGCGTCTTTTCAACACTGTTCACGGCCCGGGACACTTGTACACGACGTTAGCAGGGGAATCCGTCCCAAAGAAACTGAACTTTACATATACATTCAGCGGGTATCAGTTCAGGAAATGGAGTCAGGAAAAGGAGGAGAATTATTCTAAAGGAAGGAATGATAATGATATTCCTATCCTGCGTTACGCGGAGGTTCTTTTGAACTACGCCGAGGCCAAGGCTGAGCTCGGTCAGATTGATGAGACCATCTGGAATGAGACCGTCGGAGAGCTTCGCAAGCGCGCAGGTGTCAAGAATATTTATCCTGCATCCGCCGGTTATGTCGAGGATGCCTGGCTGAAGTCATACTATGGTGATCCAGCTCTCTCAAACACCATGCTGGAGATAAGAAGAGAGAGGGTTACAGAGTTGATCTGTGAGAACCTCCGCGCTTCGGATCTCAGCCGTTGGGCTTGCCAGAATCTGATTGTGGATCGTGGTACAGACAATAGTGGTTGGATGGGTATCTACGTGACCGCCGATGAGTATAAGAACGGCATCCAGTTCAATGGTGGAACGTATAAGTTCAATGCATCTAAAGTTTCTCAGTTTGCTTATAAAACAGGTACCTCAACCGCAGACCAGAACTTGACTCTCTCTGAGGGCGATCATGGATATCTTATTTACAATTACAAGCTTGAGTGGAATGACAGGGATTATGTCCGTCCTATTCCATCGACAGCCTTGACAAAGAATCCTAATCTTGGCCAGAATTATGGTTGGGAGGATTAAAATCTTAAACTATTAAACATGAATAAATTACGATTTAAAAAGAGTTTATTCGGTCTAATGTCTGCAACAGCCCTCATGCTGGGGGTTGTTGCTTGCGGTAAGAATGGGGCCGATGATCCGACTCCGGACAAACCGGATCCGAAGCCGACTCCCGGAACGGAGACGGTGATCAATGGCACCTCGATTGAGTCCACAAACACTCTTGTCGGACTGATCACAGATTCCAAGACCGGAAAGGGCATCGCTGGTGTACCAGTCACGGACGGGTATTCCTTTACCACGACAGATGCCAATGGCGTTTACCAATTCAAGGCGAACCGGTATTGCCGCAATGTGTACTATACATTGCCGTCAGAGTATAAGGTGGCGTTGGACAAAGAGACCAAACTGCCTTTGTTTTACTCCACATCGACTATTTCCTACAACCGTCAGAACCGGAACGACTTTGTTTTGGAACCGCTTGATTCTCCTGAGAAGAATTTCACTTATCTGGCCATTGGGGATCCACAGTGTAAAACTGATTCCGACAGAGAGAGATTCCGTACGGAGACATTGCCGGACATGAGGAATTTCATTTCGACCTCACAGGCGAATGGTAAGTATAAGAATGTGTACATCATGTCAATGGGTGACATCACATTTGACAACACCGTTCAGTGGAAGCCAATGCGTAATGTCATGTCAAAGTTCTCGGCCAACGGCACTGATTACATTCCGTTCTATAATATGGTCGGCAATCATGACCATGACGCATCGACAAACACGCGGTATGAGTCAACGCAAAACTATGTCGATCTTTTCGGCCCGGTGGATTATTCTTTTAACAGAGGCGATGTTCATATTGTTGTGATGGACAATGTCCTTGTCACTACTACAAGCGGCAAGACCTGGGATTATGATGCTGGAGTCACGAGTTCTCAGCTGAAATGGCTGAAGGCGGATTTGGATCTGGTGAAAGACAAACAGAACAAGATGATCCTGTTCTGCGCCCATATTCCTTTCAGAGGAGGCGCAAACAGTGGCGGCGCCTCTGTGAACAAGGATAAGAATTATGCAGAGATCCTTAAACTTCTTACGGAATTCCACGAGGCTCATATCATGGTCGGTCACACCCATTATCCTCAGAACTGGATTCACTCCTCTTATGTAACCAAGGGTGGCACACCCGTTTACGAGCATGTCCATGGTGCCGCTTGCGGTGCATGGTGGTCATGCAATATGAATGTGAATGGCGCGCCTAATTGCTATAGCCTTTATGAGATCGAAGGGAACAGCATCAAGAACTGGGTTACCAAAGGCACGAAGAATGAAGTCGGGTATCAAATGCGGGTTTATAACGGCAGCCAGATTTATGGTGGTACGGATGGCACACCTTCAGGAAAATATCGGTACACATGGTACGATGGTGGTAAAGGAGGAACCGCCAATATTACCGCCAAGGGTAATTCAAATCTGAAAGGATCTTTTGTCGCCGCTATATGGAATGACGATGACAAGAACTGGAAAGTGGAATTTTTCCAGAACGGTCAGAAAGTCGGTGACATGAAGAGAGTTCCGTCCAAGGTTCCTGATATATGTGTTGTCTCATATTATTTCAACAATTTGGGTAAGAACACGACGACATGGACCACAACGACTGCTCAGCATTATTGGTACATTGAGGCTCCTGGCGGTGATCCGACCAAGGTGAAGAATTGGGAAGTGCGCGCCACGCAGACAATCCCGACCAGCGGAGAAGTCAATGTCTATTCCTGCACGGATTTGCAGACGGACTATAGCGGATTTTAGAATCCATACATAGGTGTTTTGGAACGGGGAGATTTCCCCGTTCTTTTTTGAGTACTATTTGCTTCGAGAATACAGATGATGAGAATATACAGAAATATTGCATTCTTGATTGTAGCGATGACGTTCATGTCTGCGTATGTGGCCGATGCTATGAAACTGAACGGCACTCGCATAGACAAGAAAAACAATCTCTTTGGTTTGGTCAAGGACTCCCGGACAGGGAAGGGCATCGCGGGGGTGCCGGTGACGGACGGGTACACTTTCACGGTGACGGACAGGAACGGGGTTTACCAGTTTGTGGCGGACGAGAAGTGCAGGAATGTGTACTACACGCTTCCGGCGGAGTACAAGACGGCGCTGGATCCAGTCACGAAACTTCCTCTGTTCTATTCCACGACCCCGATTGACAGGAGCCGGCAGAACAGGAACGATTTCGTGCTGGAGCCGCTTGACGCTCCCGAGAAGGATTTCACTCTGGTGATGATCGGGGATCCTCAGTGCAAGACGGACTCTGATGTCCACAGGTTCGAGACTGAGACGCTTCCGGATCTCAATAGATTCATGTCCGAGTCACAGGCCAAGGGAAAGTACTTGAATGCCTACGCTGTCACCCTCGGCGACCTGACGTTTGACAACACGGTGCAGTGGGGGCCGATGCACAAGGCCCTCTCGGGGTTCGCGCTGGAGTCTGGGGATTATCTCCCGATCTACAACTGTGTCGGCAACCACGACCATGACGCGGCCTGCGTTGATGACTACACGGCCACACAGACCTACGTCGACCTCTTCGGCCCCACGGACTACTCGTTCAACAGAGGAGACGTTCACTTTGTGGTTATGGACGACGTGGCTGTTACGACGACCAACGGCAAGACCTGGAAATATGCCGACAACATTTCCGACCGGCAGCTGGAATGGCTCAAGTCAGACCTTGCCCTTGTGAAGGACAAGGAGGAAAAGATGATTGTCTTCTGCGCCCACATCCAGTTCCGTCACAACGCCGACAAGGACAACCCGGACAAGATCAAGAACATGGCCGCAGCAATGGACTGCCTTACGGACTTCCACGAGGCGCACGTGATGATCGGTCACACGCATTACGCGCAGAATTTCATCCATCATGACTATATCACGAAGGGAGGCACTCCCGTTTACGAGCATATTCATGGAGCGGCCTGCGGCGCCTGGTGGAGCTGCAACCTCAACCTTGCCGGCTCTCCGAACGGCTACAGCGTTTACGAAGTCTCCGGGAAGACGATGAAAAACTGGCTGGCGAAAGGTACAGGCGAGTCGCCTGATCTCCAGATGCGTGTCTATGACGGCAACCAGATCTACGGCGGAGCGGAAGGTCATCCTTCCGGTGAGTATGAATATTCATGGACGGAAGGCGGCATCGGCCCGAAAGGCGCCCAGGCGCCGGGTTTCTCCGGACTCAAGGGCTGCTTCGTGGCATCCATCTGGAACAGCGACGAGGACAACTGGAAAGTCGAACTCTTCCAGGACGGGAAAAAGGTCGGAGACTTCAAACAGGTTCCTTACGAAATCGGGGATGTCTGCGCCATCTCGTTCTTCTACAATGACTTGGGACGCAAGACGGCGACATGGTCACGCAGCACGCCGCAGTACTATTGGTACATAGAGGCTCCGGGTGGCGATCCGACCAAGGTTCAGAACTGGGAGGTGCGCGCCACGCAGACCATCCCGGGCGGCGGAGTGGTCAATGAATATAAATGCTCCACGCTTCAGACGGACTATTCCGGATTCCGAAACGTGGAGTAAGGTCAGCGAATATCCCTCTTCTAGAAATCTATGGCAGCCCGCATTTCAGGGATGGTCTCGGAAAGAGCCATCCCTTTTCTATAGATTCCCGCGGTGCCGCCTACGAATATGTCGGCTCCCATTCCGGCCATGAGATTGGCCCTTTCATTGCTGACGCTTCCGTCAACGCTGATGAGGATGTCCTCGCGGCCGTTGGTGTCGAGGAATCTGCGCATTCCGGCGACTTTGTCCATGATCCCGTCCACCATCTTAGCACCTGCGGCTCCTGGGTGCACAAGCATCAGGGTGACCGTGTCAAGCACGTCAAGATACTCCTTGATGGCTTCCACATCGGTCTCCGGGTTGACCGCAAGGCCGAAAAGCCCTCCTGCCTCATGAACCTTGGCTGCCAGCGCGCGGTAATCTTTCTTGACCTCGATGTGTGGGGACACTATGTCGCCTTTGCGGACCGGGAACTTGCTCATTATGAGCTCCGGATCATCGACCATAAGGTGAACGTCCACCGGCATTGTCGTGACTGCCTGCATAGCCTTTATGAAGTCCGGCCCGAATGTGAGATTAGGAACAAAATGAGCGTCCATCACATCGATGTGCAGCATGTCCGCGCCGTTCTCTTCCAACGTCTTGATATCCTGCCCCAGGTTCATAAGGTTGGAGCACATCACCGAGACGGAAATATACCTATGTTTCATATTGTCTGTTTTTATTGAATACTCCACTCGGCTCCGTCCTTGGTGTCCTTTACGGTGATGCCGAGGGCCTTGAGGTGGTCACGGATGGCATCGCTGGCCGCCCAGTCCTTCGCCGCCTTGGCCTTGGCGCGTTCCTCAAGCACCATGTCCATCAGTCCGGAGACAATCTCCTGACCCTTGCCGGATTCGGCGGCGGACTCGTCCTTCAGGCCGAGGACACCGAACACGATGTCATCAAAAAGCTGTGTCAGAGTCTCCAAATCACCCTTGCTCAGTTTTAGTTCTCCAGCCTTGGCGGAGTTGACAAGGCGTACCGCGTCGAAGATGTGCGACAGTGCGATCGGCGTGTTAAGGTCATCGCAAAGCGCCTCATAGACAGCATTGAATATTCCCTTGACCTCCTCGGAAGTCGCCGGGCAGGTGTCAGGAGCAATGGCTGTGATGAACTCGCCGTACTGCATCGCGTCCACAGGATCGCCTTCCGTGCCCTTGGCCGTGTCAGTGATTCCGGCCGCCGAAGCCAGCGTCCGGAGATCCTTCGCGGCCTGCATAACCCTCTTCAGGCCTTTCTCGGCGGCCTGCAGTGCCTCGTTGCTGAAGTCCAGCGTGCTGCGGTAGTGCGCCTGGAGGATGAAGAAGCGGACGGTCATCGGGGAATATGCCTGCGCGAGTTTCTCGTGCTGTCCGCTGAACAGCTGCGGCAGGGTGATGAAATTGCCCAGGGATTTGCCCATCTTCTGGCCGTTGATCGTGATCATGTTGTTGTGGACCCAGTAGTGGACACCCTGTGTGTGGCGGCTGGCCACATTCTGGGCGATCTCGCACTCGTGGTGAGGGAACATCAGATCCATTCCGCCGCCGTGGATGTCGAACTCGTTGCCGAGGTATTTCTCGCCCATCACGGAGCATTCCAGATGCCATCCCGGGAATCCCTCGCTCCAAGGACTCGGCCAGTGCATGATGTGTTCCGGCTCGGCCTTCTTCCAAAGGGCGAAATCGTACGGAGCCTTCTTGTCGCTCTGTCCGTCAAGTGTGCGTGTTCCTTCACGGGTGTCGTCCAGAGTGCGCCCGGAAAGGATTCCGTAGTGGTGATCCTTGTTGTATTTCTCCACGTCAAAGTACACGGATCCGTTGGAGATGTAGGCGTAGCCTGCGTCCAGAATCTTCTTGACGGTCTCGATCTGCTCGATGATGTGTCCCGAGGCTCTCGGCTCGATGGATGGCGGCGCCACGTTCAGCAGGCGCATCGCCTCGTGGTAGCGGAACGTGTAGGTCTGCACAACCTCCATAGGCTCAAGCTGTTCCAGCCTTGCCTTCTTGGAGATCTTGTCCTCTCCCTCGTCGGCGTCGTGCTCAAGGTGTCCCACGTCGGTGATGTTCCGCACGTAGCGGACCTTGTAGCCAAGATGCCTGAGCAGTTTGAAAAGCACATCGTAGGTCACTCCCGGACGCGCGTGTCCGAGGTGAGCCTCTCCGTAGACCGTCGGCCCGCAGACGTACATTCCCACGTGTCCCGGCTGTATCGGCTTGAAAAGCTCTTTCGTTCGAGTAAGAGTATTTGTCAGAAATAAAGGTCTCATATTCAATGAATATTATGTTGCCAGTCTATTCGCAAGTCTATCATGGCATCATGGTGATGGTGCTTGTAGCAACCTCAAATGTACTAAATTTCAGGAGATTCCCGAAATTTCAGTGATGATTTTAGCAGAATATCTTGAATTCCCGCTCAACCATTTTTGCCGGTCAGACGCTCGTAGACCGTCCTGTAGGCTTCGCCGACGTGGCCGTTGTCCTTGCGGAAGCGGTCCTTGTCGAGGCGGTCTCCCGTGGCGATGTCCCAGAAGCGGGCGCTGTCCGGAGTGATGTCGTCGCTCATCACGAGACTGCCGTCACAGAGGTGGCCGAACTCTATCTTGAAGTCCACCAGCGTGATGCCGATCTCCTTGAAGACCGGGGTCAGGATGCTGTTGACCTGCTTTGTCAATGAATATATCCGCTCAAGTTCTTCCTTGCTCACGAGGCCGAGGGCGACGGCGTGGTAGTCGTTGATGATCGGGTCACAGAGGATGTCCGACTTGTAGCAGAGGTCGTAGACCGGCTCCTTAGGCACGATACCTTCCTCCAGCCCAAGCCTCTGGGCCATCGAGCCGGCGATCACATTCCTGACGATCACCTCCATCGGGATCACCTGTGATTTCCAGCAAAGCTGCTCAGTGTCAGAGATCTGCTCGATGAAATGCGTAGGCACTCCACCTTTCTGCAACAGTCTGGAGATCTCGCATGAAATCCCGTTGCAGTAGATCCCCTTGTCCTTGATCACCGCCTTCTTGATCTTGTTGAACGCCGTGATCTCATCCGTGAAATGTATGATCACCTTCTGCGGGTCATCCGTCTCGAAAATCTTGATGGACACCCCATCGTGAATTATATTCCTCTTCATTTATTATTAATATATTCTTTTGCCGCAGTTGCCATATGTCGCTTCGGCGACCGACGCTCCGCGCCCTGTACGGGTAAAGGGTCGCCGAAGCGACATATGGCAACCGCTCTCCGCGCCTTCTACTATGCAGCCTCAGCAAAGTAACTACCCGATAAAATACCTGACGGCGTTCTCGAACAGCGGCTGCTCGAGGTCGGCCTCGATGTTCTTCAGCAGGTTCCTCTCGTACCTCTCGCTGTGACCCATCTTTCCGAGTATCTGCCCGTTGCGGCTGATGATGCCCTCGATGGCATAGTAAGATCCGTTCGGATTGTAAGGCGACTCCATCGTAGGCTCGTCCGTCAGCGGATCAACGTACTGGAACGCCACCTGCCCGTTGGCGAACAACTCACGCGCGAGTTCCTCGCTGACCACAAACTTGCCCTCGCCGTGGCTTACAGGGATAGTATATTCATCACCGATTGCCATCCCCTTGAGCCAAGGAGAGTTTGTGGAAGCCACACGGGTCGTCACCATCTGCGAGATGTGCCTGTTGATGTCATTGCGGAACAGAGTAGGGGAGTCTTTGGTCACCTTCCCGAGCTCACCGTAAGGCAGCAGACCCGACTTCACAAGTGCCTGGAAACCATTGCATATTCCTAAAATCAGACCACCACGGGACAGCAGTCCCTCGATCGCCTCCGCGATGTCCTTGTTGTTCAGCACGTTCGCTATGAATTTGCCGCTTCCGTCCGGCTCGTCACCGGCGGAGAAGCCACCGCTGAGCATCAGGATCTGACAATCCTCGATGTTCTTCTTCATCTGGGCGATTGACTCGAACACATCCTTGTCCGAAAGGTTGCGGAACACGGACGTGCGGATCTCGGCTCCCGCCTTGCGGAAAGCTTTCGCCGAATCGTAGTCGCAGTTTGTGCCCGGGAACACAGGAAGGTAGGCGATAACCTTATCGACCTTCGGTCCCTTATATTCAAGATCCGCCTTCTTTGCCTTGAACGGCTTCACACCCTCCATGCCCTTAGGCAGCAGCCTCTTGAAGTCTGGCTTGCTGACTGCGGGGTAAACCTTCTCGAAGAGCGACGCGTTGAAATCCATCATCTCGAAGATGGAAAGTTTGGTCCCGTTCACACGGACGTTGCCGTCCTCACCGGAAGTTACGGTGCCGATCTCGACCGCGTTCTCGAAATCAAGCGCGCTGCCGTCGGTCTCCACCACGATGGAACCATAGCTTAGATTGAACAGCTCGTCCTCCGAAAGGTTGACGTCGAACCCGAACGCGTTGCCGAAGCTCATCTTGCAAAGCGCCTCTGCCACTCCACCGAATCCTACCGCCCAACCGGCCACGATCGTGCCGTCCTCTATCTTTTCCTGAATATGATTCCAGTTCCTCTTGAGCTGCTCCGTGTCAGGCATCCTGTCAGCGAGCGGAGTATGCTTCACGAGGTAGAGGCGGTCTCCCTCCCATTTGAGTTCCGGAGAGATCACCTTGTCAGCCTTTACCGGAGTGATACCGAACGCGATAAGGGTCGGCGGTACGTGGATTGTCCCGTCCTCGGTCTCGAAGGATCCACTCATCGAATCCTTGCCTCCAATGGAAGCCAGCCCAAGCTCCTTCTGCATCTTCAGAGCGCCGAGCAGAGCCGCCGTCGGCTTGCCCCATACCTTCGGATCAGCTGTCATCCTTTCAAAATATTCCTGGCAAGAGAATCTCATTGTCTCCCAATGGCCTCCCGCCGCCACGACCTTGCTGCAAGCCTCGATGAATGAATATGCCGCACCGTGGTAAGGGCTCCAGTCGCAGATGTCAGGGTTAAAGCCGAACGCCATCATGCTGGCTGTGTCGGTATAACCCTTGACCGGAAGTTTCTGCACTGAGACCTGGGTCTCGGTGGTCTGTAGCTCGCCTCCGAACGGCATCAGCACGGTGGAACGGCCGATGGTGGAGTCGAACATCTCTATAAGGCCTTTCTGGCAGGTCACGTTCGGATCCTGCAGGTTGGCGAACATTCTCTCTTTCAGGTTCTTGCCCGGAACGTCGCGGAAGAACGGATCCCTGTTCTCGACCGCTCCGATAGTGGCCTTTGAATAATGCTTCGCACCGGCGCTGTCGATGAACGCTCTGGTGAGATCCACAACGACCTTGTCGCCGTAGAACATCCTCATTCTGGCGGTGTCGGTGACCTCGGCCACGTGCGTCACCTCGATATTCTCTGAATGGCAAAGCGCCTTGAATTCCTCCTCGTCCTTGGCTTCCACTACGACGGCCATACGCTCCTGGGACTCGCTGATGGCCAGTTCCGTGGAGTTCATTCCGCTGTATTTCACCGGAACACGGTCAAGGTAGATGTCCAGCCCGTCGGCAAGCTCACCGATGGCGACACTCACTCCGCCGGCTCCGAAGTCATTCGATTTCTTTATCAGTCTCGTGACCTCAGGCCTTCTGAAAAGCCTTTCCAACTTTCTCTCCTCCGGAGCGTTACCCTTCTGGACCTCACTTCCGCAAGTCTCAAGGGACTCCTCTGTGTGTTCCTTTGAGGAACCTGTCGCACCGCCGATTCCGTCGCGTCCGGTGCGTCCGCCGATCATCAGCACGACATCTCCGGCCTTAGGGCTTTCCCTTCTCACGTCCCCGGCCTTCACCGCTCCGACAACCGCTCCGACCTCCATTCTCTTGGCCGTGTAGCCCTCGTGGTAGATCTCGCGGACGTGGGTTGTCGCAAGACCGATCTGATTGCCGTAGGAGGAATATCCCTGGGCGGCCTTCCTGGTGATGACCTTCTGCGGGAGCTTGCCCGGAAGTGTCTCGCTGACAGGTTTGTAGATGTCGCCGGCACCGGTGACACGCATTGCCTGGTAGACGTAGGAGCGTCCTGAGAGCGGATCCCTGATGGCTCCGCCCAGGCAGGTGGCGGCCCCGCCGAACGGCTCGATTTCCGTAGGGTGGTTGTGGGTCTCGTTCTTGAACATCAGCAGCCATCTCTCGGTCTGCCCGTCCACATCCACATCTATGAATATGCTGCACGCATTGTTCTCCTCGCTGACCTCCAAGTCATCCAGCAAACCGTTCTTCCTGAGGTATTTCGCCCCGATTGTGGCCATATCCATCAGGTTCAGTCCCTTCTTCTCGCGGCCTGTCTCCGAGCGCATCCTCAGGTACAGGGCCATCGTCCCGTCGATGTCCTCCTTGATGAAGGAATCCTCCACGTCGATGCTTTCCAATTCCGTTGTGAATGTCGTGTGGCGGCAGTGGTCGCTCCAGTAGGTGTCCAGAATCCTGAGTTCGGTCTCGTTCGGATCCCTGCCTTCCTCGGTGAAATATTTCACAACCTCGGCGAGGTCGTCGGCGTTCATCGCAAGGCCCATCTTTTTGCAATATGCTTTCAGATCGTCCCCGCTCATATTCCTGAATCCCTCCAGCACGGGAACCGGCTTGACCGCCGCGTGTTCCGTGTCGGCCAGTTTGCTCAGGTCTTTCGCACGGGATTCCACCGGATTGATGTAGTAGTGGCGGATCTTCTCAAGCGTCTCCTCGGAGGCGTCGGAGTCCACGATCAGAAGTTTGGAACTCTTTATGCTGATCCGCGCCGTGGGGTCGATCAGGTGCACGCAGTCCACAGCCGAGGCCGCCCTCTGGTCGAACTGGCCCGGCAGGTACTCGACAGCGATGTACTTCGCTCCGTCCAGATCGATCGAATCTGTGACAGAGTCGGTCACAATCTCTCCGAAGACGCTGTAGCGGCTCTTCTCCAGAAGATCGGGCGTGAATCCGAACAAGTCGTAAACATTAAGCAGCCGAAGCGTTTTCAGCTCCAGCTGCAGGTTCTCGTTGAGTTCCCCCAGGAGGCTCTTTGCCTCCACCTGGAACTCCGGGTGTTTCTCCACGAAAATGCGGTAATTGGACATCTTTGCAAGTTCTTTTTAAGACTATCACAAAGTTAGCCTTTTTGCCCCACATTCACAAAATTTTGGGTATAATTGTCAACTGATTGTAAATGAATTATTGCTGTCCGCTAAAAGTTAGCGAGCAACGAGATATCCATCCGCAGTGCTGT
>OBKV01000481.1_pt1 | contig 32526 bp, 17 predicted proteins | sample 1517301 | NCBI WGS metagenome assembly OBKV01 (sample SAMN04571685, study PRJEB22368) | human gut metagenome | biome: human gut; material: stool | host: Homo sapiens | place: Luxembourg | collected 2012-06-29 | reverse complement strand
GATTAATTTTTGCGATTCCTCCAAATTCAGCTTTGCACGGCCTGTTGGAGGAATTCTTTTTCTCCATATCAAAGATACAAAATATTCAACACATTAGCAATCAATTTGTTAGGAAAAGATTAACATTTCCCGACAGTCCCTACTTACGGAAACCATTCCCGTGGTGTAGTGGCTTTCGATTTTTTATAACAATTCTCTTATAAAACTTTTGATTTTATCTAAAAACATGTAACTTTGCTTTCGAAACGAATGTGCGGGTTTTGATATAAAACATTTAAATATCCAATTACCTATAGATATAATGAGAAATTATAAATTCATTTGGGTTTTAGTCCTCTCTATTCTAATGTTGGGGGGAGTGAATTCTTGTTCATCTGAAAATTCTAAGCCGGAGGTCGACACGTTTGATGTCGATTTCGTTCTCCCTGCAGGCATTGATACTCAGAAAGGCGGCATTGTATCATTTGTGGTTAGAGATGGCAAAGCTCCTGAGACTACAGACTTGATGTATTTCACGACAGATGACGGAATCTCCAGATCTTGTACGATAACTGAGACTTCTTCCGCTTCCTTCTCTGTCAAGCTTTCGAATGGTATTGTTGAGGGGGATTACTCTGTGTCGCTGAAGAGAGGTTCCAGAAGAAAGGAATTCGGAAAAACACATATAACTTTCGTTAAGCAGGTGGAATTTACTCCCGACGAGGGTACTACTGTCTGGGGAGTCGTTTCTTGTGGGGACAAAGGGGTCGCCAATGTAGTAGTTTCAGATGGTTATCTTACCACAACTACAAATACCGATGGTATATATCAGCTCAAATCCGAAAAGACTTGGGGATATGTATTTATCTCTATCCCAAGTGGATATGAGGTTTCTTCCAAAGGCGTCCTGCCTCAGTTCTACACGACATTGAAAAGCGATGCAAAGACTTTGGAACGTGCTGATTTTACACTCGCCAAGGTGGAGGGACAGGATAACTTCAGGATGTATATCTTCGGTGATATGCACCTTGCGAATAGAACAAATGACAAAGCCCAGTTCAAAGTTTTTACAAACGACCTGAACAAGTATCTTGACAGTCACAAGTCCGGAAAATCCTATGGCCTTACCTTGGGTGATATGACTTGGGACTTGTATTGGTATTCAAGAGGGTATGAATTCCCGCAATATCTTGATGAAATTAATTCGCAAGTGTCTGGTCTCCAGATATTCCATACCATGGGTAACCATGACAATGACTTTAAGGCTAAAAACGACTTCGATGCCGCATTCCAATACGTTCGCGATATAGCACCTACATATTATTCATATAATATCGGCAAGATTCATTTTATCGTGCTGGATGACATTGACTGTTCTGATTATGATGGTACAGAGTCCAGGAATTATGAGAAGAACTTTACCTCTGACCAGTTGGATTGGCTTTTGCAGGACCTTTCCTATGTGGACAAATCTACTCCTCTGGTAATTACGACTCATGCCCAGATCTTCTATCCGAAAGGCAACAACTCTTTTGCCCTCGATGGACAAGTCATTCAACGTTGGCCCAATACTAAGAAACTACTCAATATCCTCAAAGGATATACTGTACATTTCGTTACAGGTCATACCCATACCATTTTCAATGCTCTCCCTTCAGAGACCGCTCCTCTTGGAGCTGAGAATGTTTTCGAGCACAATGCCGGCTCAATCTGTGCGTCATGGTGGTGGTCCGGATATCTCACACCTGGCGTGTACGTGAGCTTGGATGGTGCTCCTGCCGGATATAGTATTTGGGAGTTTGCCGGTAAAGACATAAAGTGGAAATATAAGGCTGTCGGTATGGATGAGAACTATCAGTTCCGTGCTTATGACCTTAACAACGTGTCGTTCTCATATAGCGATGTCCCTAATATATCTACGTCTACTAAAGTTCAGAATGCTTTCGACTATTACGTGAAAGCATACCCTAAAAACTCTAATAATGAGGTGCTTATCAATATCTGGAACTGGAACTCGAATTGGAAACTTTCTGTTACGGATGAGACGGGAAAGGAACTTAAGTGGACACAGACAGTTGCTTACGATCCTCTTCATATCGCGGCTCTTACCGTGAAGAGATTCGATAATGCCACTTTGACAAGTGCACCGAGCTTCATTACAGAGAATAAGATGCATCATTTCTTTAAGGTGAAGGCTGACAATGCTGATGTGGATTTGACCATCAAGGTTACCGATGAATTCGGCAATGTCTATATTGAGAACATGAAGAGACCTAAAGCCTTTGTTGTCGATGATTATAAAGCTAAGTAATTAGTTTATATACCATATAATACATACAAACCAAACTATCTATCTTATGAGAGTCTTTAAAACAATTGCTGTGACTCTGTTTTTGATGTTGGGATGCAGTCTAAGCATCTTTGCTCAGAACAGAGAGGTGAGCGGAAAAGTTTTCGACGCCAATCAGCAACCTCTTGTCGGAGCTGCAGTCATGTTGCCTGGTACTACCAACGGCGCAGTGACCATCGACGACGGAAGTTTTTCACTGACTATCCCGGCTGGAGATGTTACCGTAGAGGTGTCTTCTTTGGGATATCTTACCAGGAAAGTGACTATTCCGGCAGCTAAGTCTTCTATTACTATCTTCCTCGAGGAAGACAACCTGACCTTGAACGAGACCGTCGTTGTGGGTTATGGTACACAGAAGAAAGTGAACCTTACCGGAGCGATCACTACAGTGGACAGCAAGTCATTGGAAAACAGAGTTTCACACTCATTGACCAATATGCTTCAGGGATCCGTTCCTGGATTGAACATCAGCACTTCTTCAGGTAACCCTGGATCATCAGGATCACTGAACATTCGTGGTACTACCTCTATCAATGCTTCCAGCCCGCTCGTGATTGTGGATGGTGCAGAGGGTGATATGAGCCGAGTTAACGCTAACGATGTGGCTTCTATCTCAGTCATCAAGGATGCTGCTGCGGCTGCCGTTTATGGTGCGCGTGCTGCTTATGGTGTCATCTTGATTACCACCAAGTCAGGTGCTGCAAAAGAAGGCAAGGCTACAGTCCGCTATAACGGACGTTTCGGTTGGGAGAGCCCTACCACTTCTACTGATTATGAGACAACTGGTTACTGGTCAGTATATACCGTAAACCTTTTCTGGAAGGCAGATACAGGTGGGACTCCATACTGTAACTATACTGACAACGATATGATGCAGCTTCTTGCCCGTGTCAATGACAAGACTGAGAATCCTGATCGTCCATGGGTCATAGAAGAGGTGCGTAACGGTAGAAACCAGTGGGTTTACTACTGCAACACCGACTGGTATCATGAATTGTACCGTGACAACCATCCTGTACAGCAGCACAATATTTCTGTAACAGGTGGTTCTAAGGGTGTCAAGTATTATCTCTCAGGCGCTTATGACCGCCAGACAGGTATGCTCAAGCAGGATCCTGACGTTTTCGGAAAATATAACCTCAGAGCTAAATTCGATTTCGACATCAACAAATACATGAAGATGTCCAACAACACATCTTTCTACAGCTCAACTTACAGCTATAAGGGTGTGGATAACGTACAGAATGCTCTTGCATACAGTGCACGTCATGCATTGGCTTGCTTCCCTCTCAAGAACCCTGATGGAACTTGGCTGTATTCTACTCCGTATCTTGGATATAAAGTTGCCAACGGACGTCATGCCATTTTCGGTAATGACTATAATGTCAACAAGGACAGAAAGAGTGACTTTACCAATACTACCGAACTTCGCATCACTCCTGTGAAGACATTCACACTTACTGCGAACTATACTTACAGATTGCGTCAGAATAGGAATACCAACAGAAGAACATCATTCGACTATAGAGAGTATCCTGACGGACCTATGCAGTCTTATACTACCGGTGCTGGTCAGGACAGACTTTATGAGTCTGTTGGCACATGGAATTACTATGCTACCAACGTTTTCGGAACATATCATGAGTCTTTCAATAACGCTCATAATGTAACCGTTATGGCCGGTTTTAACTACGAGGCTCAGAATTACAAGGCTGTTTCTGCAGAGGGTCTTAACCTCATGTCCAAAGAGTTGAACGACCTTGACCTTGTAGGACCTAATGAAGCAGGAGATGTCCTGACATCAGTAGGCGGTGGACAGTCACAGTATGCACTTGCCGGATTCTTCGGCCGTATAAACTATGACTACAAAGGCCGTTATCTTTTCGAAGTATCAGGCCGTTACGATGGTTCTTCACGTTTTGCAAAAGGCAGCCGTTGGGGCTTCTTCCCATCAGCATCTGCAGGATGGCGTATTTCAGAGGAACCATTCTTCTCCAGTGCGAAGAATGTAGTCAACAACTTGAAACTCAGAGCTTCTTTCGGTTCGCTCGGTAACCAGAACGTAGCAAACTATGCTTACTTGAGAACCATCAGTATCTCTGACTTTAAGGGCTACTCTTTCGGAGAAGGCACTACTATGTCTAAGTATGCAAGTATCTCAGCGCCAAATGCTTCTGACCTTACTTGGGAAACTTCTCAGCAGTACAACGTAGGTCTTGATGCCGGACTTTTCAATGATCGTCTCTCATTTACAGCTGAGGCATATATCCGTGATACCAAGAACATGCTTACAGCAGGAAAGGCTCTTCCAAGTATCTATGGAGCAAGTTCTCCTAAGATGAACGCTGCAGACCTCCGTACTTCAGGTTATGAACTTTCCCTCAGCTGGAGAGATATGTTCAAGCTTGCAGGCAAACCATTCGGATATGGTGTAACTGCCACATTGAGTGACTATCGCAGTGTCATCACTAAGTACGATAACCCTGAGAAGTCCTTCGCAGACTCATACTACGAAGGCAAGAGAATCGGAGAAATCTGGGGATTCGTAGTAGATGGTCTCTTCGATTCTACAGAAGAAGCTCAGGCATATGCTAAAGAGGTGGATCTCGGTTACTTCAGCAAACGTCTTACCGGCGGTTGGCAGGGTGGAGACCTCAAGTACGTCGACCTCGACGGTGACGGAAAGATTGGTCTCGGACAGAACACCGTAAATAATCCTGGAGACAGGAAGATTATCGGTAACTCACTCGCAAGCCTCCAGTATGGTTTCAACTTCAGCTTCGACTGGCTCGGTTTCGACTTCAATATCTTCTTGCAGGGAACAGGTAACCACTATTGGTATCCAACTGCAGAGAATATGCAGTTCTGGGGACCATACTCTACTCCTTATACCTCATTCTTGCCTAAGAACTTCTTGGACAACTGCTGGGATGAGGACAACAAGGACGCTTATTTCCCACGTCCACGTGCATATGCAGCGAACTCTACAGTTTCACCTCTCGGTGCTACAAATACAAGATATCTCCAGAACCTCAGATACTTGAGACTCAAGAGTTTGACTATAGGTTATACTATTCCTGAGAAACTTACTTCCAAGATTAAACTCGAGCAGGTAAGATTCTACTTCTCAGGTGAGAACCTTGCATACTGGTCACCTATAAAGAAGTACTCTAAATTTGTTGATCCTGAAGCTGCATTTAACAGAGACTCAGCATACAACAACTTCTTCTACCCATGGCCAAAGACCATCATGTTCGGTATCGACCTTACTTTCTAATGTAATTTAACAGACGATGAAAATGAAAAGATATATCATATTTGCGGCATTGGCTACATTGGGATTGTCTTCTTGTGATTCTGTTCTTGAAAGAACTCCGCAGTCACAGTTGGCACCTGAAAACTATTTCCGCACTGAAACGGATCTTCAACTCTTTTCTAATACATTCTACAACAACCTGCTTGACAAGGAAATGTTCGAGCATCAGAGTGATGAAATCACTCAGTTGGTAATGTCGAATGAGATGCGTGGCGGTACCACCAGAACTGTTCCTAAGAGCGGTGGAGGCTGGAGTTGGGGAGACCTCAGAAAACTCAACACCATGCTTCAGTATATCAACAACTGCTCTGATGAGGCCGCTGTTAAAGAATATACCGGAGTTTGCCAGTTCTTCCGTGCCTACATCTACTTCGACAAAGTGAGGAGATTCGGAGACGTTCCATGGGTGGATGTCCAGCTCGGCTCATCTGACGCAGCTCTCTATAATCCGCGTGATTCCAGAGAGTTCATCATGACCAAGATGATTGAAGATATCGATGGCGCCATCGAGAATCTGCCTACAGCAGTAAGTGTATACCGTGTGAACAAATGGACAGCACTTGCACTCAAGTCATCTTTCTGCCTTTTCGAAGGAACTTATAGAAAATACCATAATCTTACCCTCGAAGGCCATGACTATCAGTACTATCTGAACCTTGCTGCAGAAGCCGCAAAGCAGATCATTGACAGCGGCAAGTACAAACTTTATAATACTGGTAAGCCAGCGCAGGATTACCAGACTCTCTTTACGCAGGAAAATGCCGACAAGGGAGAGTACATGCTTGCAATCAATTTCGATTTCGGCCTGGAAATCTTCAATAACTCGACAGCATACTCAATCCTTCAGACACAGGGCCGTCCAGGTATGACCAAGAAGATCGTCGACAGCTACCTTATGGCAGACGGAACACGTTTCACCGATCAGGCCGGCTGGCAGACAAAGCAGTTCGTAGAAGAGGTGACCGGAAGGGATCCTCGTCTCGCGCAGACCATCAGAACTACCGGATACCACAGAATAGGTCAGACAAAAGTTCTTGCGCCGGATTTTGCTGCGTCTATCACTGGTTTCCAGCCTGTTAAATTCGTTATGGATCCTACCGCAGGTAACAACGGCGTCGACAGACCTGGCCGTTCTATCAATGACCTTCCTGTCATCAGATACGCAGAAGTTCTCCTGAACTATGCAGAGGCCAAGGCTGAGCTAGGAACCCTTACCCAGGAAGACCTTAATGTCTCTATCAACAAGATCCGCAAACGCGCAGGAATGCCTGACCTCAATATGGATGCTGCCAATGCCAACCCGGACTGGTACCTCGAGTCCAAAGAGTACGGTTATGCCAATGTCGACAAGGGCGCCAACAAAGGCGTTATCCTCGAGATTCGTCGTGAACGTACCATCGAGCTCGCTCAGGAAGGCTATATCCGTTGGTATGACCTCATGAGATGGAAGGAAGGCAATTGTGTAGACCAGGATATTCATGGAATGTATTTCCCTGGCCCTGGCTCATACGACCTTACAGGTGACGGTAAACCGGACGTTGTTCTTTATACCGACGCTAAACCTGAAGGTTCTGTAACTGCATACAAGATTGGAACTGATATTTACCTCAGTGATGGTGAAAGCGGTTATGTAAATCCTCATAGAGATACACAGAGAACTAAATTCAATGAGGAGAGAGACTATCTCTATCCGATTCCTATCAATGACCGTTCTCTCAACAACAATCTCGCTCAGAACCCAGGATGGGATGATGGTCTTGATTTTTAATGAACCAACTAATTCGAAACTAATATGAATTTTATAAGAAAATCATATCTGGCGGCTTTCTCACTTCTCGCAATGGCAGGTGTTTTCACCGGTTGCGAGGAAACGGAGAATGTGGCAAAAGCAGTGATGGCAAGTGCCAACTCACTCTCTTTCCCTGGTGAAGAAGCTACAGAACAGATTATTACTGTTTATTCTGATGCAGAATGGACAGCAGATGTTCCGGAGTGGGTTTCCATCGAACCTACCACAGGTTCCGGAACTACTGATGTTACAGTTTCCGTAGGTGCCAATATGCGTGATGGTGCTCTCGACAATCCGAGAACAGCAGAACTCGTGTTCCACGGAAAAACTCTCAAGAGCCGCGCTACTGTGCTTGTAAAGCAGGCCGGTGACAAGTTCCGTGATGTGAATGAAATGACGGTTTCTGATGCTGTTTCTTCAGAGGATGGCACTGTCGTCATTATTAAAGATGCGCAGGTTTCAGCTCTTACATCCAAAGGATTTGTTGTTGCCAATGAATCTTCAGCATTGTACGTTCTTTCATCTGAGGCAGTCGCTGTCGGAGACCATCTGGAACTCTACGGAAGCAAAGGAAGTGAGAGCAAGCTTCCTGCATTGACTGTTGTCGATAAAGTGGTTGTAAAATCTAACACTGCATTTACTTATCCTGAAGCTAAGGATATTACTTCCGGTATCGATAAATACGATGCTACTTCAAGAGAATTTGTGAAGGTAGAAGGATTCCTTAAAGGTTCTACTCTCACAGTAGAAGGCGCAGAGGTGAACAAAATCAATGTTATCGATCCTCACTCAAGTTTGAAGCTCGCATCTGTAAATAGCCATAATGTAGTTCTTTATGGTTACTTTGCAGGCCTTGCATCTCCTTATGTAAACCTGATTGTTTGCAAATATGATGACAAAGGTGCTGCTGCCGGTACAGGTTCATTGCCAGTAGAGTGGTACATCGGTGCTAAAGGAGATAATAACATTAATTTTGCAGAGACCTTCCCTAAATCAGGAACTATCGCTGCTACCAAGAATGAGGGCGAGATCAAATATGTTTACGATTTGACAGACAATAATGCCAACAACAAGTTTAAACTTGACGTAGAGTCTGGTAACCCTCGTTGTACTGGTCCATGGCCTGGTGATTACTGGGATTTCGCCACTAACGCATCTGCAAAGGCAGGCGAGACTGTTGAGATTTCTTTTGAGACCAGAACATCTGCTACCGGTCATAAGTACTGGAGACTTGAATATCTCGATGGTACTGAGTGGAAAGTGGCAGGAACTGCACTCAAGACTTCTGAGCCTGGTTCCGAGATTGTCTACACCCATATTATGAATGCGGATGGTAAGACCAATGTCTTTGTCGATACGAAGGTTACATACGAGAACGCTACATCGATGATTGAATTCCGTTTCGTATGTGCTGCCAACTGGCAGGCTAAGGGTGGTGCTCTTGGTGCAAGAAACGGAGGTTCAGCTCGTCTTACCGTAACTGATCCTGCTGATCCTTCTAGGCAGCCTACTATCAAGAAGGTATCAGGAGGCGATAGTGGAAGCGGAAGCACCGTCATATTTGAGGATGATTTCAGTTGGGTAGATCCTATCGTGTCTGCTTACAATACTGCCGTTCCTGACAAGCCTATCGGAGATACAGTTGGAGATAAAAACAAAGATGCACAGTCACCTAACGTGTATGGAGATGCACTGAAAGATGCTTTCTTTAAACTTTTCGATGAGAAAGGTTATGAAGATATGTGTCCAAGCGAGAAGGTGATCTATCTTCAGCCTGGTTATCTGAAATTCGGTAGAACCAAGGGACACAATACCTCGATCCGTCTTCCTAAACTGAATCTCGATGCGGCATCAGACATAAATGTTGAGTTTGATTTTGCTGCTATGATTCAGGGAGATGGAACAGTGGATGATGTGAAACTTGTCGTTGTCGTAGAAGGCGATGGTGAGTTTGCCAACGGAACTAAATACAGTGATTTGATTACTCAGGCGCAGGGTTCCGGAGATATCTTCTGGACTCATGCCAAGACTACAGTCAAGGGTGCGACAGCCAATACCAGACTCGTAATCGTCATGTATCGTGTGCTCGAAGGATATGAAACCGCAGCCTATACCGGCAACTATAAATACAATGTATCCGGTGCAGGACGTTTCTTCCTCGACAACATCAAGATTTCCAAGTAAATCTTAACTTACACACATAACTTTTTGGGGCGCAGACTGACGAGGTCTGCGCCCTTCTTTAATTTCTGCTGCACGAGCATGTTATAAGTAAGTCTCCGCAAGTTTTATCTCTCACTCTGAAATCTTTTCATGATATTATGCGTATATTTGTGTATAATGGACTGCTCGCAATACATGTAGACCGCAAAATTCAGTAGATTATGATATACCCGATAGGAATACAAAACTTTGAGAAAATCAGAACGGAGGGTTTTCTTTATGTGGACAAGACAGCGGAAATATATAAATTGGCCAAAGAGGGCCGTTATTATTTCCTGAGTCGCCCTCGAAGATTCGGCAAGAGTCTTCTTGTCTCCACGATGGAAGCATATTTCTCCGGTAGAAAAGAGCTCTTCTCGGGTCTTGCCATTGAGAAACTGGAGACCGAGTGGAAACAACACCCGGTACTGCATTTGGACCTTAGCGGTGTGTCATATACTGATGAGTCTGTTCTGGAAAGAGTCCTTTCTGATAAACTTGCCAAGTGGGAGGCATTATATGGAGCAGTAAATACAAGTGATATTTTAGGGCTCCGTTTTAAAGAAGTGATCGAGGCTGCGTATAATAAGACCGGTAACCAGGTAGCTATTCTCATTGACGAATACGATAAACCCATTATTGACAATCTCGGAAATGAACCGACGCTGTCACGTCTCAGATCTACACTCCAAGGTTTTTATAGCGTTATGAAATCGATGGATGCAAGAATTCGTTTCGGTTTCCTGACAGGTGTAACCAAGATTGGGAAAATGAGCGTATTCAGTGGACTTAACAATCTGAATGACATTTCGATGATTCCGGACTATGTGGATATCTGCGGTATTTCAGAAACTGAACTTCATGAATATTTCGATGAAAGCATATCGGAGTTGTCATCTGCAAATGAAATGAGCAAGGAGGAGTGTTATGTAAAACTCAAGTCCATGTATGACGGCTACCACTTCTGTGAAGATTCTATCGGTATCTATAACCCGTTCAGTTTGCTGAATACATTCCAGAATAAAAAATTCCGTGAATATTGGTTCGAAACCGGAACTCCAGGATTTCTTGTAGAAGTAATGCGTAAGACAAGTTTTGATGTGACTACGCTTGAAAATCAGACTGTTGACTCGACCCTTATGTCGAACGCAGATGCCATTTTTGAGAATCCTGTCCCGTACCTTTTCCAGAGCGGTTATCTGACCATAACCGGCTACAACGATATGTTCCGCCTTTATCAGTTAGGATTTCCAAATCAAGAGGTGAAGAATGGTTTCCTTAACTGCTTGCTGAAGTATTACGTTCCGATGTCTCCAGATATGTCAGGCACTACATTGATTTATCAGCTATGGCATAGCATAACCGAAGGTAACCCGGAATCATTCATGCAAATACTCTCGTCGTTGTTTGCCAATACCAGTTACCAGATCCAAGGCGAGACTGAGAAGGACTTCCAGTATGCCATGTACATAATCTCAGCCCTTCTTGGCGAATATGTCCAGGTCGAACGTGCTACCAGCAATGGCTGTATCGATCTGATAATCCAGACTAAAGAGTTTGTTTATCTCTTTGAGTTGAAGGTCAATGCTGATGCTGACGTTGCGCTGAGACAGATAGATGAAAAGGGCTATGCCCGACCATTTGAAGGCGATTCGAGGAAACTTTTCAAGATAGGTGTTAACTTTTCGACCGCCACGCGTAGAATCGAAGACTGGAAAATTGTATGACAAAGAGCTTGACAGAAAGTTTTCGCGAGTTTGTGCTGGAGCATGAGGGGGATGATCCGTCCAGGCTCATACTGAGCCGCGGGCGATGGCCTGAGGTCGATGTCAATGCTGCCGTGACGGCGATCGAGTGTCGTCGTAAGATTCGTACCAAGCTGCCGGAATGGTATGCGGAACCGGGAATTATTTTCCCTGACAGAATCTGTGCAGAGCAGTCAAGCTCTTCAGAAACAGCGAATTATAAAGCATCAGTAGCCTCGCGAATCATTCGTGAGACACTCGCGGATAAATCCGCAGACATCTCTACGGAATCTGATGAATCACACTCGGACGTAATACGAGGCCGCATCGCCGACCTGACAGGAGGTCTCGGAGTAGACAGCCTGTCTTTCTCACGCGTCGCCAAGAACGTCCTATATAACGAAATGAACCCCGAGCGCGCAGCCGCCGCGAAACATAACTTCGCCCTCCTCGGCGCCGCTAATATCGACGTCATAAGTCATTGTGTACAACCGCGAAAAGGTTTGGCAGACGATTTCTGGGATACTCTGACGACATTCCGCCCTGACCTGATCTACATGGACCCGGCCCGCCGCTCCACCACCGGAAACAAAGTCTTCCTCCTCGAAGACTGCAGCCCCGATGTCCTCACCCTGCTCAGCGACCTGTTCCGCATCTCAGTCAACCTACTCCTGAAACTCTCACCGATGGCCGACATCTCCATGCTCATCACTCGCTTGCGCGAACATCAGGGCTATGTGCATGAAATCCATGTAGTTGCGGCCGTGGGGGAGTGCAAGGAACTGCTGCTCTGGGTGCGCCCAGAACCATGCAGCCGACCTCGCCTGTTCATAAACGAAAACGGCCACATCATCGAAGCCGACGAAACTTCCTGCGACACCACCCCGAAATTCCTGACCCGGGACCAGCTGCCGACCATGACCAGCCTCTTCGAGCCCGGAAAAGCCCTCGCCAAAGCCGGTTTGTTCCAGGCCGTCGCCTCTTTGTTTAAGGTCAATGCCTATAAGGCAGGGCGTTCCACGCATTTGTATTTCAGTCCGGAAGACCTGAATTTGGACAGCACACCCAGCGGGGAAGGGTGTAAAGGAAACGGTTTTCGAGAAGGCCTTGGCTGCATTGACCCGAACCTTAGAAATTTTGGAAAAATTTTCAAAATTCTGGAGGTAGGTCCTCTCAACAAACAGACTATCAGGGACTTTGGGCGGAAGTATCCGAAGGCTGAGGTCTCGGCACGAAACATCCCGATGACGAGCGACGAACTCCGCAAGAAACTGAAGGTCGCATCCGGCGGGGATATTCACATTTTCGGCATCCGCGTGGATTTCGAGGGTACTTCATCTGCTAACTACCTTATCGCAACGCAGAGATACAAAACGGAATAGAGCCCGAAAACCCTATTCCGATAATAATGACTACTGGCAGACACCAGTATAACTATTTGATAAACTGCTCTTTCAGACGTTCGATTTTAGCATCGGCATCATCACCCTTCGCTCCGAAATAGAACTTGATCTTAGGCTCTGTGCCTGAAGGACGTACTGAAACCACGTCTCCGGCCTCGTCGAAGAACTGGAGAACATTGGATGAAGGAAGTCCGGTCTCATCAGTCTTCAGATAATCCACGACCTTAGTAACAGGAGAACCGATAAGTTCTTTAGGAGGGTTCTGGCGCATGTCTGCCATGATCTTCTGAATCTCCTCGGCTCCGCTCTTGCCCTTACGGACGAGTGAAGTCAGACCTTCTTTCCTGTAACCGAACTTCTTGTAAATATTCTGCATAAGCTGGTATAGCGTAAGCCCCTGATCTGCAGCCCATGCTGCACATTCAGCCACCATAGAGCATGCGATCTGCGCATCCTTGTCACGGACGTACTGGCCTACGTTGAAACCATAACTCTCTTCGCCGCCGCAGATAAACTCGCCGTGAGCCTCGTTGCGCTTAACCACCTCAGCGATATACTTGAATCCGGTAAGTACATTGTAAATCTTCACGCCGAAACTCTTTGCGATCTCCGCGATAAGTTCAGTCGTCACGATAGTCTTGACTACGTATGTTTCAGGGGTAAGCTTTCCAAGCTCCTTCCAGCGGGTGAGAATATAATATGTAAGCATCGCGCCCGTCTGGTTACCGTTGAACTGAACCATTTTGCCGTCATTGTCACGAACGGCGATACCCATGCGGTCAGCATCAGGGTCGGTAGCGAGAACGATATCAGCGCCCTCACGGTCAGCGACTTCTAGAGCCATCTTCATGGCAGCAGGCTCCTCAGGGTTAGGAGAAGCTACAGTAGGGAAATTACCGTCGCTCACGTCCTGCTCAGGAACATGGATAACATTCTTGAATCCCAGACGATGCAGACATTCAGGTACGAGCCTTACGCCGCAGCCGTGAAGCGGAGTGTAGACGAACTTCAGTTCAGGATGACGCCCGCAAGCCTCAGGTGTAAGCATAAGTGAAAGAATATCATGAAGATACTTCTCATCCACGTCCTTGCCCATGAGCTCGATTTCTCCGCACTCTTCCTTGGCCTCGAAACGGACCTGTGCAGGATCGGAAATCTTGGCAACCTCAGCTACGATATCCTTATCGACCGGAGATGTAATCTGCGCGCCGTCAGACCAGAACACCTTGTAACCATTGTATTCCTTAGGGTTATGCGAAGCGGTCACCATCACGCCGGCGATAGCCCTTTTCTCTCTGATGGAATAACTTAACTCAGGTGTAGGACGGATATTGTCGAACAAGAAAACGTGCATGCCGTTAGCTGACATCACATCGGCAGTAATCTTCGCGAAAAGCTTGCTGTTGTTACGGCTGTCAAAAGAGATGCAGACGCGCACATCCTCCGGATTTATAGGGTCACCGAAAGCATCCTTACACTCGGCTGCGTGAGCCTTTATGTAGTTTGCAAGGCCCTGTGTGGCCATTCCGACAGTATATTTGTTCATTCTGTTCGTGCCTACGCCCATGATTCCGCGCAGACCGCCGGTACCGAATTCGAGGTTTCTGTAGAACGCATCCTCGAAACCCGCAGGATCGCTGTTTCTCAGTTCAATGATTTTACTTTTGGTCTCCGGATCGAAGTCTCCATCCAGCCAACTCTGAGCTACTTCTCTAAAATCTGTTGCCATAGTTTATTAATTTTAATGCCAATGCTGCCTTGCCGCGGTAGCAGCACAGCAGCATTATGCAAAAATAACAAAATATTTTTATTTCTCTGAGAACTCTATAGCGAATCCGCCACCTCTTGCCATGAAGATAGGAAGAATGCTCTCGGAGGTCACCTCCTGCTCGTTGATTACATAAGCCTGAGGATTCTTCTGGTAATCAGCGTCAGAAGCATCTGAGTAAATCTTGGCTACGTATGTCTTTCCGGGGTCGAGGAAATTCATAGGCACATCCAGAGTTCTGCTGTTCTCGTCAGTAACACCGCCGGCGAACCATTTTCCGGTTTTCTTCGCCTTACGTGCCACCACGATATAATCACCAGGCTCAGCAAGCAGATATTTGCTCTTCTGCCAGTCTACAGCCACGTCCTTTATGAACTGGAACGCATCAGCGAACTGCTCATAATGCTCAGGAAAATCTGCTGCCATCTGGAGAGGAGAGTACATCGTAAGGTAAAGTGCGAGCTGATTTGCTATAGTGGCATTGACCTTAGACGTATTCGAACAGAATTTCGAGAGATCCATCTCGAAGATTCCTGGGGTGAAGTCCATCGGACCGCCGTTTAGACGGGTGAACGGAAGGATGGTCACATGCATTGGCTGAGTTCCGCCAAATGCCTGATACTCAGTTCCACGGGCACTCTCGTTGCCTACAAGGTTAGGGTAGGTGCGGCAGAGACCTGTAGGGCGGACGGCCTCATGTGCATTCACCATGATATGGTGCTTTGCAGCCTCTTTTACCGCGTAGAGGTAGTGGTTGTTCATCCACTGGCCGTAGTGATGCTCGCCGAACGGCAGGATATCTCCTACATAGCCGCTCTTTACAGCGTCGTAACCATATTTGTTCATAAGGTTGTAAGCGGCCTCCATGTGTCTCTCGTAATTACGTGAAGATGAAGAGGTCTCATGGTGCATGAGAAGTTTTACACCCTTCGAATGTGCATACTCGTTGAGCGCTTTGATGTCGAAATCAGGGTAAGGAGTAACGAAATCGAACACGTCATCCTTGTTGCAGTTAGCCCAGTCTTCCCAGCCTATGTTCCAGCCTTCTACGAGAACCTGGTCGAAGCCGTGTTTCGCGGCGAAGTCGATATAGCGGCGTACATTCTCGTTGTTTGCAGAATGCTTGCCGTTAGGTTTCGCAGAAGCATAGTCAGTAACGCCAAGTCGTACTGAAGAGAATTCGTCAGTATAAGCCCAAGTGCCTTTTCCGGAAATCATTTCCCACCATACTCCGATATATTTCACAGGATGAATCCAGGAAACGTCATCGTAGGCGCAAGGATCGTTGAGGTTCAGTACAAGTCTGGACTCCAACTGTTTACAAGCATTGTCCACTACCTGAACTGTCCTCCATGGGCTCTTGCAAGGAGTCTGCAGACGACCGTTCCAGCCTTCTGCGTCCGGGGTCAATGCTGCCTTGAATGTGAGTGTGGCAGGGTCCAGATCCAGATGCATACATGAGTAATCCACAAGCGCGGCCTCATGAATATTTACATAGAGACCCTCATCGCTCTTCATCTGAAGAGAAGTCTGAACACCGGTCATCGAGAACGGAGTCTGTGAAGAATTACCGCAGAAAGACTCTTCCATCTTGGTTTTGATCTCGCTCAGACGGGATACGGTATATTCATACTCCTGAGTGTCGTAATCGCCTGGAATCCAGAGCGCTGTGTAATCACCACCCATAGCGAACTCCGTCATCTCGTCCTTGATTACGAAATAAGTGAGGCCCTTCTGCTCAGGGAACTCGTAGCGGAAACCGAGACCGTCATCGAACAGTCTGAAACGGATGGTCATCTTCTTGTCGGAAGCGGTCTGCACGAGGTTGACTGCCAACTCATTATAGTGATTGCGAATTTCTGACTCCTCACCCCATACCGGGTTCCAAGTCTCATCGAAAGAGCAAGTATCCACGCTCTCTACCTTGAAACCGTCATGGAAAGACCAGCATGGTTTCGAATCTACTTTCTTCATGCCCTTATCCCCGAAAATGATTTTCTGAGCTTTCAGGACACCGCGCATTTCATAACCGAGATGACTCGGACGAATTACTGCCGTTTCGCCGTAATTAAGTGAGTACATGGGGCTTCCGTCCGGCGCAATGCCGAATTTCATCGAGAGGTTTCCGTCTGGAGATTTCAGGACGGAGACTTCGGAAAGTTCAGACGTTGTCTGACCTGAGCTGCCACAAGACTGTGCCAATGCCGATGCCGCACAAATCGCCGTACCTGCGAAAAGTACTTTTTTGAAAAGGTTCATACCAATGTTTATTTGCGTTATTTTTTACGTTTATACTCTACGACCAAAGCTTTGCGTGGACCTACGACTGTAGAATCATTGACCTCAACAGCCTCTCCCGTCAGCACATTCTTTCCGTCATGGAGACCCTCAGCGATTTCGGCGTAGTGCGACCATGGGATGCTCTTGCGGCCGCGCGAATTGTTGATGAAGACGAACACCGCCTCATCTGCATTGTACCTGAAATAAGCGTAGGTGTTGTCTCTTGAGAGGAAGTGGAGGGTCTTGCCGTCGTGAATCACGCTCTTGCCCTTTCTCCACTGGAAGAGCTTTCGGGTAAAGTCGTGCAACTCAGCTACTTGACCTGCCGGTACGGGCTTGCCGTCTGTTCCTGTCAATGCTGCCTTACGTCCGTCTTCTGTGAACCAGTTTTCCTTGTCGCCGTTCCATCCGCCAGGGAAGTCTACGCGCAATCCGCCGTGTCCCTGGCTCTTGTCTTTCGATACGAACATCATCTCGTCACCTGCGAAAATCTGAGGGAAACCGCGCATGGTAGCCATCATGGTCATCACAATTTTCATTCTGTCAGGGTTCTGTCTTACGACGTCTCCGATTCTGTCGGTATCATGGTTTCCAGGGAAAATCATCATCTTGGAAAGGTCATGATATACGAAATCGTGTGACAGACAATCATATACCTTGGTCATACCGGCGCCCCACTGAGAGGAATCCGTAGGAACTCCTGCACAAATCGCATCGTACAGAGGGAAGTCCATTATGGAAGGAAGGTTAGAGTTGAAACCGTCTTTGTTCTCGTTATCTGCCTGCCAGTAAGCAAGTTGTGGGATAGATGAGGTCCAGCATTCTCCTACGATGTTGAAGTTAGGATATTCATCGCGGACAGCCTTGCACCATTTGCTCATCGGTTCCTTTTCATTATATGGATAAGTGTCCACTCTGAATCCGTCGAGTCCTGAGTATTCTATCCACCAGATGGCCCACTGCTGGAAATACTTGAGAGTAAAGGCATTGTCCAAATTCATATCAGGCATCGAAGGCACGAACCAGCCGCTCTCCTGGAGATTCAGGTCATACTTCGAAGCGTTGGGGTCCATGTTCGTGGAGAAGCAGACATTGGTTCCGGTGTATTCAGGGAACTGGTGTATCCAATCCTGGAACGGGAGGTCCTTCATCCACCAATGTGCTGTGCCGCAATGGTTTGTGACGATATCCATCACTATTTTAAGACCTTTCTCATGAGCTTTGGTCACCAACTCGCGATAAAGTTCGTTGGATCCGAAGCGTGGGTCGATATGGTAATAGTCAGAGCAAGCATATCCGTGGTATGAGCCGCCCGGTTCGTTGTCCTCCAGAAGAGGGGTGCACCAAATGGTGGTAGCTCCGAGGTCCTCTATATAATCGAGGTGGTCGATAATTCCTTGGATATCACCACCGTGACGACCGAAGAATGCCTCGCGATTCTCCTTCTCTGCAGTGTCCTCAGTAGAGTCGTTAGAAGTGTCTCCGTTCGCAAAGCGGTCTGGCATAATGAGATAGATCATGTCTGCCGCTGTATAGCTCTTGCGCTTCGCGGAACCTGACTCGCGTGCCGCAATCTCATAAGGACGCTTGAACGCAGGTTTGCCGTCCTTGCTGAATACCAGATAGTAAGTTCCCGGCTCGGCATTTCTGTTTATGTCAATGTCCGCGAACAAGAAGTTCGGGCTGTCAGCTTTGTGAATCTTGGAGACGGAAACTCCTTTTCCGCCTTCTACGGAAAGCTCATATTCTGAAATCTTGTCTCCCTGAACCATAAGCTGCAAGGAGGTCTTCATTCCTGTCCACCAGGAGAGTGGCTCTACTCTGGTGACTTGCGACTGGTCAGCATCAGCGACTGACTCAGGAACGAAAGCCGTATTACCGGTGCAGGCCGTAAGCATGACTGCCGTCATAATTCCTAATAATTTTTTCATATCAACTTGTTATTTTGTGTCTATGTTCCAATTCCAAGGAGGGCAGAGTTGTGCGGTGACAGTCACGACATCATTGTCCAGAACTCTTTTGAAAACCAGAGTGCTGTCATCGGTGGAAACAATTTCGAAACTGCCGCCTTTTTCTCCTGCGCGCAGTGCCGGATGGGCGTGGCGCAGATTTGCCAAATCCTGGTAGAACTGTGCGAAGTCATTCTTTTCCCATGAAGGAATAGGGTCTTTCTCGAAGAACAGGAATCGATGGTTCCAGCCCATTTCCTGTCCGGTGTAAATCAGCGGCTGTCCGTTAGGAAGTGTAAATGTCAGAACTGCCATGAGTTTCGCGGCATCACCCATTCTTTCGAACTCTGTTCCTGCCCATGAATTTTCGTCATGGTTAGAAGTGAACATCAGGCGGAAAGCATCCTTGGGGAAACGCTCCGCATCGTGTTTTACGTACTCCAGAAGTTCAGGAATGCCCTTCTTGCTCTGGGCGATATCGTTCAGAAGATGATGAAGTTCCCAGGCATAAGACGCATCGAAACCTGACTCGTGCAGTTTAGGGTCTTCGCCCTCTGCAAGCATATACATCTGAGGCCAATCCTTTCTCAATGAGGCGATTGTTTTCTTCCAGAACTCGAAAGGAACCTCACATGCCATATCGCAGCGGAATCCGTCGATACCCTTGTTCATCCAGAAACGCATGGCCTCTTCCTGAGCGTCCCAGACATCAGTGTTGTCATAGTTCAGTGCGGCGATGTCGGTCCAGTCATATTGGACTATGGTGTTTCCGGCAGAATCCCTTTCATACCAGTCGGCAGGTTTGGAACCGATCCAGACTGCATCAGGAGAGGTGTGGTTCGCCACCCAGTCCAGTATTACGCGGAAGCCCTGAGATTTTGCCTCTTTGAGGAAAGCCTCGAAATCTTCCATTACGCCGAACTCCGGATTCACTGCACAGTAGTCCTTCACTGCATAGTAGGAACCGAGAGTCCCTTTGCGCTCTTTTTCTCCGATAGGATAAATCGGCATAAGCCAGATGACATCCACTCCGAGTTCTTTAAGTCTCGGAAGCTGTGCCTGGGCAGCGGCGAAAGTGCCCTCTTCAGTATATTGGCGCACGTTCATTTCATAAACGACGGCATCATAAGTCCATCCGGCGTGCGGGGACTTTTCGGCGCAAGATGCCAACAGCAGAACAGCAAGGGCTGCAAGCAATATCTTTTTCATGACAGTATGTTTTTATCGATTGGCAAAAGGTGAAAGTGCGATGGTCGGTTTGCCATCCTTGAAAGCACCGAGAGAATAGCCGTTACGTTCAGGCTCAGACTCCGGTTCCCAGTAGAAGATGCCCTTGAAACGTGTCTCGTTCTTGAGGCCGTCCCACAATGTTTCCAGCGCCTGTTTTCCTTTCTCCGGCTCGGCTGCCGGCATTCCGAACTCTACCAGCATAACGTCCTTGTTGTAGGACTTTATCAGCTGAGGAATGTTTGCAATCGCCTGATTCACTTTCTCTTCCCAAGGTTCGAATGCTTTCTTCTCATCATTCCAATATGAAGGATACAGTGAAAGTCCGATCATATCGTATTTCACGCCGGCGTTCGCCATGAGTGAGTAGAACCACTTGAGAGTCTCCATTTTCCAGGCATTGTCAATGTGAAGAATCACTGATGCGTCAGGATAGATGCTTCTGACCTGGTCTGCGCCTGCTTTGAACAGTTTTGCAAAACCGGCAGCGTTTGTTCCCTGTACACGGCCTTTTTCCCAGAGCATACCGTTGGTTACTTCATTTCCCACCTGTACCCAGGTGATATCTATACCGTTTTCTTTCAATGTGTTGAGTACATCTGAAGTATGGTCAGCCACTGCTTTCGCCATAGCGGTGAGATCGTATGACTCCCATGCGGCCGGGACATATTGCTTGCCCGGGTCTGCCCAGTCATCAGAATAATGGAAATCGATCATTATATTCATTCCGAGTTCTTTGGCTCTCAGGCATTTCTTCAGGACGTCTGCCTTGTTGTTCCATCCGTCCTTCGGATTTACCCATACTCTGAAGCGTAATGAGTTGAAACCTAATGATTTCATCAGGGATGGACAGTCCATCTCCTCTCCTGATGCCGTATAGAATTTCTGGCCGGCTTTTTCCATTTCCGTGTACCAGCCTATGTCGGCACCCTTCGCGAAAGTCGTTTCTGTAGGTTTTTCTACAGGCTTTTCGATGGGTTTATCGACAGGTTTGTTGCCTTCGGACGAGGATTCGTTCTGTCCGCAGGAAAACAGCGATAAGGCGGCCAAAATGCACAATGTCTTAATCATATTTTTTATATCAGGTCCGTTTTTATTTTTCAAAGATAATCAATTTAAACTCTCCTGGAGCAAGATTCACAGTGAAATCGTTGTGACAGTCTTTGTCTTTCGTCACGGTGTAAGTCTCAGAGCCGAATGCCGGATAGTCCTTCCAGGTTCCGGATTTCGGCAACCATGCGGTGATATCTTTTTTGGTCAATGAGAAGTTTCCTATGACTGCAAATGATTTTCCGTCGACGGTGTTGTAGAGGAATCTTCCGTCTTCCCAGTTTCCGCCTGATACGAACCATGAGAAGTCAGCATCAGAAGAGAAGAAACGCGGATTCTCCTTGCGGAACTTCATCAGTGATGCGTATGTGTCATGGAGAGCCTTGCGGTCAGCATTTTCCAGATATTCCCAGTGAACAGGTTTCTTGCCGGTCCTTCCGTTCTGTTCTATTGAGATATCATAACCGAGTTCTTCGAACTGCCAGAGCATCTTAGGTCCAGGAACTGTGAGGAAGAATGCTGCATTCAACGCCTCACGTTTCATTCTGGCGGCCAAGTTCGAGTCTCCGCTGATGCCAGATGCTCCTTCTTTCAGGGCTTTGTAGGCTGTCCTTTCCTCATCGTGGCTTTCCATGAATCCTACATATGCTCCGAAAGGCATTGCAGGACCTGTCCAGAGGCCTTCGAAACCACTTCCTGCAGACTTGCCCATGGCTGACTGGCAATATGCATTATTCAGGTTTCTCCAGACTTTGGCCCCGGCATTGGCAAGAGCCTTTTCCTCGCTGGTCTCGCAGAAATGCTCGAGGATTACGACGGCATTCGGGTTGTAACTCTTCACGCTCTTGGTGTAGTCCGTAAGGATATCCACACGGCTCTGGTCGTAGTTGGAAGCGGAACCCTCGTCGCTCTTCTTGTTGGTGAAGCCTTTTGTAAGGTCGAAACGGAAACCGTCGATATGGTATTCTTCTATCAAATATTTCAAGCTTTCCTTAACATGCTCGCGGAAAGGCATATACTCGTGATTCCAGTCGTGGAATACGCTGTACGGATGTGGAGCGTCGACATTGAACCACGGATTGTTCGCAGCAGTCTTGTTATTCTTCGAATCCCAGTAAAGTTTTGCGTAAGGATGTGCTCCGGTTGCCTGATTATAAACGACATCCACGATTACGGCCAGGCCTTTCGCATGACATTCGTCGATGAACTGCTTGTACATTTTGCGTGTTCCGTAGGCCTTGTCCAGTGCGAAATATGAACATGGGTTATAACCCCAGCTGTCATTTCCGTCGAACTCCTGGATAGGCATGAGTTCTACGGCATTGACCCCAAGCGAAGCCAGATAATCGAGTTTTTCGAGGGCTCCCGGGATGTCTCCGGTAGAAGTGAAGTCGCGGAAATGCATCTCATAAATCACGAGGTCGTTCTGGTCGGCGATCTTGAAACTGGTGCTTGTCCAGTTATAGTTGTCTTTATTCACTTTGAACGCAGATACGAGTCCGCTTGTGCCCTTAGGATATTCAGGAAGGTCAGGGTAAGTCGAAGATGAGATGTATTTGTCATTGGAACCGTCATAGACGATTTCGGTGTAAGGATCATGGATACGGAATGCTGAGCCGTCTTTATCCATGATATAGTACTGGAACATGTATTCCTTGTCCGGGTCCACGTTTGTCATCGTGTACCACCAGCAGCCGGCAGCTTCATCACGCTTCATGGAATAGTCATTCGAGCGCTGCCAGTTGGAGAATTCTCCTGTAAGATAACAATAGTCGTGGTACTTTCCCTTGTTGTCGAGGTCGCGCAGAACCAATGTCACGCTACCGTCGGAGTTGTAATTTATACCATAGTGAAGTCCTGCAGGCATGGTCTCTTTTACGACCGGTGCAGGTTCGAACACGAATTTGTCATCTTTTACATTGACATAAAGATCGTCAGTCTGGATCTTGCCGTCAGCGCTTCGCACGACGACGCCGATCTTGTTTACAGGTGTGTCGCCGGAAGAGAACCATTCCCTGATGGAAGGTTCGATCGGAAGTTTCCAAAGGTTGCTCTCCGAGCATGGCTGCCATTTGCATTTGTCAATGTTCTTGTCCCATTCAGCCTGAACGTACATCCATTCCGCCTCGACGATGCCGATATGGGCGTACATGGCCTCGTGGTAATCATAGAATTTGGATCCCTTTTCTGCCCTGTAGTAAAGTACGCAAGGGGAGTCCGGTTCCGGGGTTTCCGGAATTGAGAAAAGTCCTGTTGCAGAAGGGTTTATGAGTTCTTCTACAGGATGTTGTGTTACATTTACGACAGCTGTCTTGTATCCGGATGCGGAAAACGAAATGGTAGCTGTCCTTATTTCCTTGTTGTTCTCAGAAACGGTCACGACGATTTCGCAAGAACCGTTTCCGGATGTCTTGTCTATTTCAAGCCAATCATTCTCGGAGACTACTGCATTCCATTGGGACGCATTTGTCTTCAGTTCCAGTGTCTGTGACGATGCGGCTTTGGTAAAAAACAGGGCATCCGGTGTGACTTGCAGTTTCTTTCCCTGCTGGACTTGTTCCTCCTTGCTGCAGGAGACGAGTGCTGACAGACATAGAACGAACAGAACAAAAAATCTTGTAATGTTTTTCATGATAAATTCGAGTTTCACAAGTGAACTATTGGCTTGGGAGACGTATTTTTTTAAAGGGCAGACCTTACATTAGAGCGAGGCCTGCCCAGATTATAAGATGCTCATTACGAGCGTAATCGCAAATTATTTGACGGCATTGAGTACGAAGTCAGATGTCTTTGTGTCGAATACGAGTTTGTATTCTCCGGCAGCTTTGTTGAACTTGATATTTCCTCCGCCGAAAACCACATTGTCCATCTCACCGCCGAATGAATATGTCCAGTCAGTATTGAAACGAATCTTGATTTCGTCATTCTCCTTCAGTTCAAATGTATCTGCTGCAGCCCATTCTGAACCGTTCTTGGTCATTTTGAAGAATGTGCCCCAGTTAGAAGCAGCGAAACTTCCGCCGATTTCGAGGTTCTTCACCTGAACCATCACTAGTGTTCCGTTCTTCTTGTCGAGCTTGATGAAATACAATCCTGAAGGTACTTTGATGTTGGAACCGCCCAGCGTTTTCGATTCAGCATAGGCAAATGGGAGGGCCTCACTGCCTTTGGTTTCTACTGTCACATCCTCGAAACCGAAATCAACCTTTGACCATGAAGGAGCAGCACTGAACTTGAATTCCGCATCTGAACCATCCGCAGTGGAGAGATCTACAAAGCCCTGGTACACGCCTTTCTGCTTTGCGGAGAGGGAGAGTGCAGGAGCATTGGCAATATCCCACTTCTGATAACTTCCAGGAAGCCACATCTTCTCAGGGAATGACAATACAAAAGTAGTAATCTTGACCTTTACGACATTTGATACGACACCTGCAGGAAGGCTTTTGCAGAATGCATAAACCTTTAGTGTCAATTCTGCTTCCTTGCCTTCAGTTGCGCCTGCTGCAACTACGGCTTCGTTAAGACCATCCACTGTAGTCGTGTAAGAAGTATTCGCAAGTCCTTCGGCAAGAACATTTTCCTTGCCGTCGCCATATGCCATGGTAACTTTGTATGTGACATCTTCACCATAAACAAGTCTGGCAGCGGTCCAACCGATGATTTCGATTTCGTCTGCAGCTTTTTCCTTGTCCAGAACGATTGCAGATTCAGGAGCGCTGACTACAGGAGCGACAGCCTCATCATAGAAATAAACTTTTACACCGACAGCAGGGGATGAGTAAACATTTCCTGCGTTGTCTGCGATGCTGACAGAGAAAGAAAGCTGATGAGTCGCATTCTTTTCCAATTCGAAGTTAGTCTTGAGGAATGTTCTGAGATCCTCTTTTGAGACCATGTAGAAGTTGTCGCTAATACCCTCTTTGAGAGCGACTTCCTTTTCTCCGATCTTGACATTCAAATTATAGAGATATGCATCAGCTTCTACCCGACGGGCTGCTGTCCATGAGAAAGTCACAGACTCAGCCTTAGTTCCTTCCGTGATAAGGATATCCGAATGAGTATCCAGCACGGGAGCGATAGGGCTCTGCGAAAAGGTATCTTCGCTTTCTATGCTGCAGGCTACTGCCGCGATGGCCACGGCAGAAGCTGCAAATATATTTTTAATCCATTTCATAAGTCAAACCTGTTTATTGTTTTTCATAAGTCACCACGATAGGTGTCCTGTTGGCGTACAGGCGGACGATATAGTTTCCAGTTCCAGGGGTAGGAATGTTTTCACCGCCCTTGGTGATTTCATAACCGCCTGCAATGTCGTTAGTTGCGACTGCACTGCCATATTTGTGGTCCCAGTTCTTGTTAAGTCTCAGGAGCCAGCCCTGGCCTTCAGTGAAACTGATGACAGGAGATTCCCATACATTCTTTGTGGCGTTATAGGTAAGATCTGTCTCCTTGCTTTCATCCCAGCTGATAAAGTCACCGATCATAGCGACCTTGGATACAACCTCTTTTGCAACTGTCTTGGTCTTGGTGTTGATGGTCAGCCACATGATAGGTTCTTCAGCTGTTACTGAGAAGTTTCCGTCACCATTTGTTGGATCTGCAACTTCCCAACCGTCAGGAGTATAGCCTTCTTTCATTCCGACCCATGACTGATTCTCATCTACGATCTTGAAATAGTAAGGTGTCTCTTCAGTATTTGATACGTCGACAAGAATCTTGTAAGTGCTTGTTCCTGCTTCAGTTTCCCAAATCTCAGTTCCCAACTGGTTCCAGCCCTGATATTTGCCAGGCAGCCAGATGTTCTTCTTAGGAGGAAGGAAAGTATAGACAGAGAAAGAAACTTTCTGAGAAGTCAATACTGGTGAGTTTACCACGTCTTTCAGAGCAGCTTCCACATAAGCACTGATAGTAACTGTGGTATTCTTTTCACCTTTAAGGGAACTGCATACCATACCTACAAGGTCTCCTTTGTTGATGCTGAGAGAGTTCTTGTAGTTCTGTCCTACAAGGACTTTCTCTGTTCCGAGCTCAGCATAGACAGAGTAAAGGATTTCTGTCTTTGCTCCGAAATCTGCCGGATCCCATGAGAAATTCACCTGTTCCACCTTGGTGGTATTCGCATCTGAGATGACATTGGAAACCGGTCTGAGAACAGGTGCCGTCATCTCCGACTGAATCTGCTCCTTTTCCAAATCCAAGGTACAGGATGCAGCCAGAACCGCAACAGCGGCGAGGGCCATATATTTTAATGATTTCATAGTATCTATTTTAAATATTGTCCATTCTACTAATAACCTTCATTCTGAACGAGGTTGTTGTTTGAACTGAGGTCACTCTGAATAATAGGGAATATTGTCCTGTATGCAGGGATGGCGATCTTTCCATTAAGAATACCACCCTTGAGTGTCCATGGATAATTCACGTCAGTGAACTTGCCGTAACGGATAAGATCCACACGGCGGTGACCTTCCCACATGAACTCGCGTGCCCTTTCATCGAGCAGCCAATCGAGATTGACTTCTGCCGGCATTGAGACGCCTGCGCGGTCGCGGAGTTTCTTTATGTAGTTCAATGCCTCTGTATCCTTCACAACGCCACCGTTAAGACGTGCATCAGCCTCTGCATAGTTGAGATACATCTCTGCGAGACGGAAAATAGGCATATCCGCAGAGGATAACTTCCAGTTTCCTGCAACACCATCCTGCTGAACGAGTTTGTCTTTGGAATCAAGTCCGCAGAACTTCCAGCACAGCCATCCTGTAGAAACTTGTTTTTCATCGAAGTCCTGAACGCAGCCATAGTTTGTGAAGAAAGCACGCTTGTCGCTGCTGGCTCTGTCATATCCGAAGGCATTGTCCTTCTTGCCCCAAACTACTCCATTAAGCTGGAAACGTGCTACGTAGTCATTTGGAACATGGTAACCTGCCCAGTTCTCACCGTTGATTTTAGAAAGTCCGAACTCTGCACCGAGTTTGAGGTTTGCCTCCTCGCTGAGAGATGCGGATGCAAATGTTGAAGTTCCGCCCCAGCTCTGTGTGGAAACTCTGTCATAAGCGACAGCGAAGATGAACTCTTTTTCTGCTGAACCATTCTCGGTATTGTCCTGACGGAACATGTCTGAGTATTTAGGAGCGATAGTATAACCCATTTCGATTACTTTCTTCGCAGCATCCTTGGCATCCTGCCATCTTGCAGTTCCGGTGTAAACCTCAGCATTGAGGTACATACGGCTGAGAAGTGCCCAGACTGAACCCTTTGTAGGACGTGGATATGCTACAGCGCCCTTTGCAGGCATTGCACTTGATTCAGAACCGAGGTCGAGAAGCTCTGTTTCGAGCCAGTCGAAGAGGTCTGCTCTGGTGATACGGGATGGATTTGCTCCACCGATGTTCTCAGGCATAGGGAAAGGAGGGTTTCCGAATTCATCCATAAGAACGTAGAAGAACATTGCCCTGTGGAAACGAGCTTCTGCCCTGTATCCTGCGATTTTACTCTTGATAGAAGACTGTCCGCGGGCGTCGATTTTGCTGTCTGTAGTCTGAAGGAGGAATTCGTTTACGAGAGCGATGGCCTTCACGGCACGAGTATATACGGCTACCAAGGCATCGTTTGTACCTGTGCCCCATGAATCGTGCTGGAGCTCAGTAAGATAAGAGTCGCCCCAGACGCATTTGAGTCCGTCACAGGTCATCTCGTTCATATTGATCCACTGTCTCAGGAACTCTGACTGTCCGGAATCTGAGAATCCAAGGTCATTGTTGCCCGGATCATCCTGGCCTACAAGCATATAGTAGCCATTGATGTAGGAGAGAGCCTTGAGATAGCTGTCTTCATTGGCGTATGCGTTTTCAGACGTGAAGTCCGTCTTGTTCAAAGGAAGTGTGTCCAGATCCTTCAGACATGATGAAAACAGCAAAGCCGTAACTGAAAGTATGAATAATTTGTTTATGAATTTCATGATGTTGTTCCTCCTGCTTAGAATGAAATGTTAAGACGAAGAGTATAGAGACGAGGACGAGGATAAACGTAATTGTCCACACCATCGATATTGTTGATTTCCGGATCGAGTCCTGAGTATTTGGTGAATGTGCAAACATTCTGTACAGAACCTGCAAGACGGATTTTGAGGTTATTCTTGAGATTGAAGGTATAACCGAGGTTGATATCGTCGATCTTGAAGAATGTAGCATCTTCGATCCAGAGGTCAGAATATTTCTGTGTCTCGCTGTTGGCAGCATGCCAGTCAGGGATAAGCCACTTTGGACAGAGGTTATCGATATAACCCTTTGTCCAGTTGTCGCTGTAGGATGAAGAATATCCGAGAGCTACCTTGTTGACGAGTTCAGCACCGATTGAACCGTGTCCGTTGATACCGAAATCCCAGTTCTTGTATCTTACCTGTGTGCTGAGACCGTAGTAAGCCCAAGGTGTAGCGCTGCAACCGGTCATATAACGGTCCTCAGCATTGATCTTGCCGTCACCATTGCGGTCTACGAAAGCATTCTGCACAGGATTGCCGTCTGCATCATAAAGCTGCTGATACATATAATATGTATATGGAGCGAATCCCTTGCGGTGGAGTGAGCTGAAACCGACGTTTGAACCCATTGAAGGACCGGTCTCGACTCCGAGGTAGGTCTCATCGCTGTTTGTAAGCTTGGTGATCTTCACGTCCTGGAATGTGATGTTTCCACCGATTTTCCAGTTCCAGTCCTTGGTCTCGACAGGTATGAAGTTAGCTGAAAGCTCGATACCCTTGTTTACCATGCTTCCGATGTTGGAAATAACCTGTTTTCCGAAGTTGGAACCGAGAGGAATAGAAATGTTGTTCAAAAGATCATAGGTGTTACGGTAGTAACCCTCGATGCTACCGGTAATCCTGTCATTGAGGAAACCGAAATCCAATCCTACATTATATGTCTCGGTGGTCTCCCACTTGATGTTAGGGTTGTAAGCCAATGGCGACAGAAGGTTGTAAGATTTTCCGTCAGCTCCCATTGGGTACTGCATAGTTACAGACGCTGATTCATAATATCTTGCGATATATGGATAGTAGTCATCTCCGATATCCTGCTGTCCGGTGCAACCCCATCCGAGACGGAGTTTGAGAGCGGAAACAGTTCTGTTGTCCTTCAGGAATTCCTCATTGGCGATGTTCCATGCAAATGCTGCTGAAGGGAAGAATCCCCAACGGTTTGAAGGAGAGAAACGGCTGGATGCGTCGTAACGTGCGGTGAAAGTAAAGAGATATCTCGAATCGTAGTTGTAATTCATACGTCCGAAGAATGAAATCAGATAGTACTCTTTGGCATTGGTAGGAGCGATATGATATTCGGTATCTCTGTCATTGTTGTAGTACTGAGAGTTGTCGTACTTGATGTAGTTGTGCTGCCAAGAATAACCTGCCATCGCGTTGAAATTGTGTTTTCCCCAAGTTTCATTGTAGTCGACGTAGGCTTCCAAAAGCATGTTTTTGTTAAAGTTCTCGTACTTCTCGTAAAGGTCAGGAGCGCTGGTGAGCGAACCGCGTGAACCGATAGTGTTGTACTTGGTACCGTGTGTCTTCGCGATATCCATACCCAAGTTCACGTTGGCTCTCAAAGACTCGAGGCCATGTACCTTATAGTCGATCTGCAAGTTGCCTACTCCACGGTATGTATGTCCATAGTTGATGTAGTCATAGACAGTGGAAAGAGGGTTTGCTGCAGCCATTGTGTTAGGCACACCTGCGCTGATCCAGTTCCAGTATCCGTTGGAAATGATGGACTTGTCAATGTTGCCTTCAGCATCCGTGAAATAGATAGGCTTGGTAGGATCGAATGAAAGAGCACTCTCTACAGGGTTGTTGGCCCAGTTTGTATGCTGGTATACACCCTTGGCGTTGAAATTGATGGAAAGGTGCTCGTCCAGGAATTTAGGAGAAAGGCTTACGTCGATGTTACCTCTCTGGTTGTCACCGACTTTAATGGTAGCCTGGTCGAGGTTGTAACCCATGCTGACACGGAATGGAACCACTCCACCTGAATAAAGGCTGATGTTGTGGTCAGTGTTGGTACCGATACGGTAGATCTGCTTCTGCCAGTCAGTGTTGTACATTGTTCCGTCCACACCGAGGAGGTTGAGGGCTTCCGGGCGATATTCCTGAATATAGTTGAAGAACTGGTCGCCGTTCATCATTTTGATGGCATCTGTGTTCTGCTTTAGGGAAATACTGCCGTTGTAACCTACATGGATTCCTTTACCTGTTCCTTTCTTTGTGGTGATGATGATCACACCATTGGAAGCGCGTGAACCGTAGATTGCAGTAGCGGATGCGTCCTTGAGGACAGAGTAAGACTCGATGTCATTAGGGTTTACAGTAGCGAGCGGATCACCCATGCCGGCGCCGCCGTCTTTTGTGACAGGCACACCATCAATGACGATCAAAGGGTCATTGGATGCTGTAAGAGACGCAGCACCACGGATTCGGATAGTAGAAGATGAACCCGGCTGTCCGTTTGCAGGAGTGATGTTCAAACCTGAAACCTTACCTACGAGCATTGCACTCGGAGAAGTAACGGCTCCACGGTTCACCTCTTCAGCATTGATAGCGGTAACTGAACCGGTCATGTCACTCTTCTTGACTGTACCGTAACCGATGACCACTACGTCGTCGAGAAACATGGAATCCTCTTCGATGACAATTTTTGCAGGCATCGATTTGGCGACGAATGTCACGGTCTTGTATCCGATGCAGCTGATCTCGATGATAGCGTCAGCGGAAGACACTTTTAAGGTGTAATTACCGTCGATGTCGGTAGATAGACCGTTGGTGGTACCCTTTTCGAGAACGGTAGCGCCGATGACCGGCTGTCCGCTCTGATCCGTGACGGTACCCCTTATCTCATACCCGTTCTGGGCAGACAGATCAGGGGTGATGAGAAGAAGTCCCATCAGTCCCACTATAAAAGATAGAAATCTGTTCATAGGATCTTATTGTTATTAGTTAAAAAATATAGTTTGTTTCCAATTAGTTATCTTTCCTTGATAAACGCCACGGACACGGCGGCCAACAGCATGAATACACATGCAAGCGCCAGCATCATCACGGCGTTGGAGCCGAAGCAGTATTTGATTATGACTCCGCCGGTAAGTCCGATTACTATCTGAGGTATCGTTATCGTAAAGTTAAAAATTCCCATGTAAACACCCATTCTTTTAGGGTCTACTGTGCGTGAAAGAATAGCGTATGGCATGGCGAGAATGCCGGCCCAGGCGATACCGATGCAAAGCATAGGAAGCATGAGGGCGTATTTGTCTGTCAGGAAGCAGAGTCCAGCGAATCCCAGTGCTCCGAATGTGAGGCATGTGGCATAAACACTCTTGTTTCCGAATCTTTCAGCAAGTTTGGTCATGAAGATGGCTGCGATACATGCCGGGATAGGGTAGACTCCGTTAAGGACACCGACCCAAGTCTGTGTGGCTCCTTCTGATAGGATGACGCCACCATCTGTCACTGAGCCAGTTATGGCTGGTTTAAGGTATGTCCACATGATGAACAACGCTGCCCATGAGAAGAATTGTGTGATGCCGAGCTTGATCATAGCGGTCGGAGTGTTCTTGAGCAGGGTAAGGAAACTTGTCTTCTCTGCGGCCTCATCGTCATTGACCTCAGCCAACCCATTGTACTCGGCGAACTCTTTTGGCGGGTACTCCTTGGTCTTGAAGGCGGTCACGAGGACGGTCGCGAGCAGAATCGCTCCTCCGATATAGTATGACCAGGCGATATGCGGTGAAACTTGACCCGGAACGGCCTCGTCGCTGACGCCAGCCCAAGTCATGATTAGCGGCAATATCGCTCCGATGACGGCTCCGATGTTGATGAGGAAGGTCTGTACCACGTATCCTTCAGTCTTTTGCGAATCGTCGAGCATGTCAGCGACCAGCGCCCTGAACGGCTGCATCGTCACGTTGAACGAAAGATCCATGAAAAGGAGGATGAAGGCTCCCATCGCGAGTGGGGCCAATGCCAACAGGGTAGGGCAGTTCGGCATGAGCATGAGAGCGATGGTCGAGATCAATGCTCCTCCGAGTATGTAAGGAATTCTTCTGCCGAACCTGGTCCATGTTCCGTCTGAGAACATGCCGATGATAGGCTGGATGACCATACCTGCAAGAGGTGCGGCCAGCCAGAAATAACTCAGGTGACTTACATCTGCACCGAGTGATTCGAATATAGTGGAAGTGTTAGAATTCTGTAGGGAGTATCCAATCTGGACACCGAGGAATCCGAAGCTCAGATTCCATATCTGCCAAAAAGATAATTTAGGTTTCTTGCTCATCAGTTTAGTCTTAATGTTGTCTGTGTGGTCGCGGAAGTTAAGTTCCGTTTTTCTCTCTTAAAACGATTACAAAGATATCTATTATTTCTTTAATTAGGGACTGTCGTGAAATGCTGAAACTATCCTAACAAATTGATTGCTAATGTG
>OBKV01000471.1_pt1 | contig 33016 bp, 27 predicted proteins | sample 1517301 | NCBI WGS metagenome assembly OBKV01 (sample SAMN04571685, study PRJEB22368) | human gut metagenome | biome: human gut; material: stool | host: Homo sapiens | place: Luxembourg | collected 2012-06-29 | reverse complement strand
AGAGATGCAAATAGTCCAGCAGCTATAATATATAGTGGTGGAACTACTGGTAAACCAAAAGGAATAATTATTTCTAATGCTAATTTTAATGCTATGGCACTTCAAACAGCATCAGTATGTAAATATATTAGTCCTGGATATTCAGTATTATCAGCACTACCTATATTCCATGTATTTGGTCTTGCTCTTTGTACTCATACATGTTTAGTTAATGGAATGAAATGTATAATAGTACCACAACTTAATACTAAAAAAATTAATAAGGAGTTAAAGAAATATAAACCTAGTGTTTATCCAGCAGTGCCTTCTCTATTAAAGATGTCTATTGATGGAAATGACCCTGGCATGAATGCTTTTAAAGACATTAAAGTTGTAGTTGTAGGTGGAGATTATTTATCACCTGAACTTAAAAAGAATTTTGAAAAATATTTAAAAGATCATGGAAGCGAAGCAGTTGTTAAAGTTGGTTATGGTCTTTCTGAAGCATGTGGATTTTGTTGTTGTACTGCAGCTATTGATGAAAAAGATGTTAGAAAAGGTACTCTTGGAATACCTAATCCAGATATGATAGTTAAAATATTTGAACCTAATAGTGATATAGAAAAATCAACAGGAGACGTTGGTGAAATATGTATTAATGGACCTACCCTTATGATGGGATATATTAATGAAAGCAAAGAAACAAAAAATACTTTAGTAGAACATCATGATGGTAAGATATGGCTTCACACAGGCGATCTTGGATATATGGATAAAGATGGATTTATATTCTATACATCAAGAATGAAAAGAATGATTATTTCAAATGGATATAACATTTATCCTATAGAACTTGAAGAAATAATTAATAAATGTAAATTAGTTGATTCATGCACAGTAATTGGAATACCACATAAAATAAAGAGTCAAACCCCTAAAGCAGTAATTGTTCTTAAAAAAGGTGTTGAAGACAATATGCAAACAAGAGAACAAGTAAGAAAATATTGTTATGATAATATTGCTAAATATGCAAGACCTAGTGAATATGAATTTAGAACTAGTCTTCCTAAAACAGCAGTAGGTAAAGTTGCTTATAAAGATTTAGAAAAGAAAAACTAAATCTTTTTTTGTGGACTCTTGTGGAATAAAATAGTATACTTTTATAAATATATTATATATACTTAAATAGGAGGCAAAACTATGAAAAAGTTTTTAAAAAATTATAAATCTACTTTAATACTTTTAGGTTCTATAATAATTGGTACTATTGTAGGACTTGTATTTAAAGAGAAAGCGAAAGTTCTCGCACCATTTGGAGATTTATTCTTAAATCTATTACTTGTAATAATCGTACCACTTATATTTTTAACCATTACTACTTCTATTGGTAAAATGAAACAACCTAAAAGAATTGGTAAAATACTTGTAACAATATTACTTGTATTTATATTTACATCACTAGTAAGTGTTGGTGTTGGTATAATTTCTACTAAAGCATTTAAACTTGTTGATGTAAAAGATACTGAAACAATAAAAGAAGTATTAAAAGATACTAAAGCAACTAACGAAAAGGTTAATTTTTTAGAAAGAACTGTTGAAACTATTACTGTAAGTGATTTTAGTAAACTTCTTACTCGTGATAATATGATCGCATTAATTATATTTTCAATATTGTTTGGTATAAGTATCAATCTTTCAAAAGGTAAAGGTGATAAACTTCTTGATGTACTTGAAAGCGCTAATGAAGTAGTTCAGTCATTTATAAAAGTGATTATGTACTATGCACCTATAGGTCTTGGATGCTATTTTGCTGCACTTGTTGGTACATTTGGTGGTGAAATCGCAAGTGGATTTGGTAAAACATTTATAATTTATACAATTGTTTCAGTGCTTTATTATTTCATTATGTATTCTGCTTATGCATTTATGGCTGGTGGTAAAAAAGGATTTATTAGTTACTGGAGAAATGTTCTTCCTGTAACATTAACTAGCCTTGCAACTTGTAGTAGTGCTGCATCAATTCCTGTAAATACTGCTTGTGCTAAAAACATAGGTGTTCCAGAAGATGTTGCTGATACAACTATTCCACTTGGAACTAGTTTTCATAAAGATGGTTCTATTATAGGTAGTGTATTTAAAATAATGTTCTTAGTATATTTATTTAATGCTGATGTTAGCACTCTTAAAGTTTTAGGAGTTGCTCTTGTAGCTACACTTCTAGTTACAGCTGTACCTATTGGTGGTGGAACTATATCAGAAATGTTAATATTAACAATGCTTGGATTCCCAGTTTCAGCATTACCTATATTAACTATTATTGCTACTATTATTGACCCACCTGCTACTATGTTAAATGTAGTTGGAGATACAGCATCAAGTATGATGGTTGCTCGTGTAACAGATGGTAAAAAATGGATGAAAGAAAAGAAGTTAATTTAATGTTAACTTCTTTTTTTATTCTATAAACTCATAAGTACTCTATAGTATTCACTTTTAAATTCATCTTTCTCAATTCCAAGTGATTCATAGAATTTATCAATATATTCTTTTCCATAATTTCTTTCAATAGATATTTCACATATTACTAAGTCAAAATATATATCACCTAAACCACATTCACTTACATCTAATAGTCCACTAAAATGCCCATCACATGCGAATATATTAGGAAGTGACATATCTCCATGAGTAAAGCCTATTATTTGTTTTGGCTTATTACCTTTTAAATATTTAAGGATATTTTCTTTAGTAATAAATCTATTTAATATATCTTTATCTATATCTTCATTATTAATCTTACTAAATCTATCTTCAATTCTCTTTATCTTAGTATCAATAGTTTCATCAATTACACAATCACTATAATCAATATTATATAAATTATTAAATGCTTCAACTATAATATTTATTCCTTCAAGTGGATGACTAGAGTAATAATCACTACATAACATTTCACCTTTTAATGACTTTGTTAATATATATGATTTACCATTATATTTTTCATAAAATACTTTTTCAGGAACTAATATTTTATCTTGTAAATAATCAAGCCTTATTGACTCTTGTGATAAATGATCAGCAACTTTAAGAAAGAATACTTTACTCTTCTTTCTTATTTTATATACTTTAGTATTACTACATCCAATAGTAACTTCTTCTATCTTAGCGTCTTTTATAAATTCATTTAATCTATTACTTCCTTTAATGTTAATAACTTGTGGAGTTTCTTTAATAGTATTTTCTATTGCTGGGACTGTCTTTACTTTTAAACTGTCATAATTCCCTTCATAACTTACTAATTTCTTATTTTCTATTCTAACTATTCTAGTAGCTATTTTATTAATGAAATATCTATCATGTGATATAAACAATATTGTACCATCAAAATCTAATAATGCCTCTTCAAGTATTTCTCTTGTATCTATATCAATATGATTAGTTGGTTCATCAAGTATTAAAAAATTTGACTTAAGTAATATTAATTCTAAAAGTTTAATTCTTACTTTTTCTCCACCACTTATATTTTTAAGTTTCTTATCTATTTCTTCACTTCCAAAATAGAATCTATTTAGTTTACTTCTAAGTTCACTTTCACTTCCTACAAAAATCTTTCTCATGTGTTCATAAATTGTCAACTCTTCATTGTCAAATCTTATCTCTTGTGGAATATAACCTATCTTAATATTTGTACCTAATATAATATTATCATGTGTATTATTTATTATATTTTTAATAAGTGTTGTTTTACCTGTACCATTACGTCCCATCAAACAGACTCTATCTTGATAATATATTTCCATATTAGATGAAACTAATAATTCACGAGAACCAATATTTAAATCTAAATTCTTAATCTTAAGTACTTCATTACCACTCCTATCAGTTGTTACAAAGTTTACTTTAAGTTCACTTTTTTCTACTGGCTTATCTATTAGTTCCATTCTATCTAATCTTTTTTGCATAGCCGCAGCACGTCTAAAAAACATAGGATTATCACTTTTAGTTCCCCACTCTTTAAGTCTAACTATTGCTTCTTTTATAGCAGTAATTTCTTTTTGCTGATTTTTATAACTTTGAAATTGTAATAAGAATCTCTTTTCACTCTCTTTTAAATAATAGCTATAATTTCCATAGTATACTTCTTCTTTACAATTCTTTATTTCAACTATTTTATTAATTACTCTATCTAAAAAATATCTATCATGACTTACTATTAAACAAGCACCTTTATAATTATTTAGATATTCTTCAAACCATTCTAATGTTTCAATATCTAAATGATTAGTTGGTTCATCAAGTAAAAGTACATCGACTTCACTAAGTACAAGTGATGCTAAATTAATAATAGTTTTTTCTCCACCTGATAAATTATTGTATTCTGTATCAAGTAATTCATCATTTAATTTAAAACCGTTCTTAATCTTGTTAATTCTTTCATTAAGTTGATATCCACCTTTTATTCTAAATTCTTCTTGTAATCTATCTAATACTTTAATAGATTTCTCGCTTGAATTCATATTTTTAACAAATTCATTTATATTGTTTTCAAGTTCTATTAATTCCTTAACTCCTCTATAAAATACTTCTTTTGCTTTAACATTATCTTTTTCTTTATTTGGCATTTGCGATAAATAACCTATTCTAGCACCTTTTCTTATGTTTATAGAACCACTATCTATATCTTCTCCCATAATAATTCTAAGTGTAGTTGTTTTACCACAACCATTAGGCCCAATTAAAGCAATTCTTTCACCACTCTTTATTTCAAATGAAAAATCTTTAAGTATAGGATTAAACCCATAACTTTTATTTATTTTATTTAAACTTATCTCTATCATTTCTTACTCCTTATTTTATTGCATGCTAAAAAAATCACACTTTGCTACTCTGCAAGGAATAAGCGAAGTGTGATATCACTACTATACATAATTCTTGTACCAATGTATTTCATAATATCACCTTTCAGTGGTATTATAACACATTATAAATAAATTTTACAATATTAAAAGACAAGTATTATTGCTTGTCTTCTTTCAAATAATTATTAACTACTTCAATAATTCTATTGTATTCTTTTTCAAGTTCATTAAAGTTATCTTTAACAAATTCTTTATTATCTTCTTTACTCTTAAGTTCATGCTCATAAGATATTCTAGCTAGTTCAGTAAATCCAAAGTATTTAGAATCACTTTTTAATGAATGAACATCTATACTATAGTTTTTCATATCATTCTTATTCTTATTTGAAACAATTCTATTCCATTTATCAGTTACTTCAAGTAACCAATCTTTCATCATTTCTTTATAAGTATTAATATCACCAAAGTTATCTAAGCCTATAGTATAATCTATACCATTATTCTTAAGATATTGTTCACTATTAGTATCATTAGATTCACTTTCATTTATTACATCTTTAAGTTCTTCATTTTTAATTATTATTTCATTATCAAGAGGTTCAATACTTCCAAATTCATGTTTAGGAGCATTCCTAAGTTCAGTATCTAAATTATCAAACTTATTATCAATTTCCTTTTCTGATTTATTTTTTAAAATGTTATCTAATTTCATTTTAATAGTATCTTTACTAAATGGCTTAGCAACATAAGCAATAAATCCAAGTGATTTATATTTCTCTTCACTACCACTTATTGCATCAGCAGTTAAAGCAATTACTGGTGTATTAAATCCATCTATTTCTTGAAGTTTCTTTAAAGCTTCTTCACCATTCATAACAGGCATCATTATATCCATCAAAATACAATCGTACTTTTTACCACTATTTATTTTATCTAAACATTCTTGTCCGTTATAACATGTGTCTATCTCTTTAAAATTAAGAGGTTCAAGACTACGAAGAGCAACTTTAATATTAAGTTTATTATCATCAACTACTAATATTGTCTTATTACTATAATCTACTTTAAATTTATTTTTTTCATTCTTGTTATGTTCACTTAATGGCTTAGACATTTTACTTATTTTTTGAGGTATTGTAACCATAAATATAGAACCACTTTTATATATACTTTGAACATTTATTTTTCCACCTAACATTTCTACAAGATGTTTAGTAATAGCAAGACCAAGTCCAGTTCCTTCAGTAGTCGTATTCTTTTCAACATCAAGCCTTTCAAACTTTGTGAATAACTTGTCAATATCTTCTTTTTTAATACCTCGTCCAGTATCTTGTACAGTTATAAATAATGTACATGTATCATCTTTATTAATACATCTTATATTTAAATTAATATTTCCTTTTTCAGTATACTTTATTGCATTAGTCAACAGATTATTAACAATTTGTTTTATATGAACTTTATCACCAAACAACTCATGTGGGATATCTTCAGCTATATTAAGATGAAATTCAATTGGTTTATTTCCTATTCTAGTACAACATATTCTAGTTAATGATTCTATTTCTTCTTTAAAGTTATATGGTACTTCAACAACTTCCATTTTTTCACTTTCTATTTTATTTATATCTATTATATTACCAACTATCTCAAGTAAAGTTTTTGATGCTGAAACTACATCTTCAAGATCTTGTTTCATATCATCAGGACAATTATTTCTACTTTGCATGTCTTCTGAAAGACCTACTATTGCATTAAGTGGTGTTCTTATTTCATGAGACATACTACTTAAAAAATCACTTTTAGCCCTATTAGCTTTTTCAGCTTGATCTTTTGCTGAATTTAATTCTTCTATTGTTTTTAAATCTGGATTTTCTATTGTGAAGTACATAAGACAACATATTAAACTTTCCATAGCTGTTGTTATTACTAATTCAGGATGTTTCATCTGAATAAACATAGTTATCATACCTAAAATTAAATATGTCCAAATAGGAATAACTTTTTTATTTAATTTATCATTTTTTCTCTTTAAAATTAAAATTATAAAAATAATTACACTTAATGTAGTAGATAGACAAAAAACAATTTGAACTGCTGTTCCATATGTATAATAAATTTTTTGACTGACATCTCTATATAAACTATAAGGAAGTATAAAAATCAAGATACTCATTATCAAATCCATTATTAATGTAATAGTAGTAGCAATCTTCTTATATTTAAAAGATATTTCTATTAAATAAATAATTAATAAAGATATAAATATTATGAAATATACAAGGTACATTCTTAAAATAAAATCACTTATTATATGTGGAACAACATCATATTTATATGATACAAAATCACATAAGAATTGTAATACCAATCCAATTAAATTTGTAATAAGAAGATACTTATAAATCTTATTTTCTCCATTATTTATTCTTTCTTTTGAAAAATATAAAAATGATAAAACAATAATATATATAAAACTAAAAATAATTAACCAAGTTAAATTTGATATTGCCATATTCTTCACTCCTTACTATAATTTTACCACAATAGTTTCATATTTTCACAAAAAAAGTTATCTAATTTAAGATAACTTTAGTTGCATATTTTTATCTATTCCTTTTTCTATTAATATAAATCCATCTTTTTCTTCTTTTATTTTTGAAACATCTCTTTTACCTGATTTAGCATATGGAAATGATTTTCTAATTTTAAATCTATGAGGAACCATTTTTTCATTATTTGTTCTTTCATAAATATATTGTTTAATTTCAAATAATTTTTCTTCTAAATATTCTGGATTTTCTTCTATTTCCTTTTGTACTTTATCAGTAAAAATTATATGTGCTGCTAGTTCTTTAGTTCCATTATTGTCAAATTCTAGTACATCGCACATTTTTATTTCATCTAATTCCATTAGAATATTTTCTATATCAAAATTATATATTTTTTCGTTATCGATTATTGAATAATCAGTTGCTCTTCCTTGAACGAATAAATTTCCTTTTTCATCTATATACCCAATATCTCCTGTACAATTCCATTTTATACCATTTTTATCTATATGAAAATATTCTTTTGTTGCTTCTTCATTTTTATAATAACCTATCATACTACAAGGTGTATTTGCTAAAATTTGTCCTCTTTCATAATATTTTAATTCGTTAAATTGTTCATCAAAAATTCCAATTGTAACTCCTGGTAATGGAATTCCTACTGAACCTCTTGTATTTTCAGCTTTTTGAGTTTGAGTAGTTATTGCTGCTCCACACTCACATTGACCATACGCAACTCTTAACTGAGCATTACTTCCATGTTCTTTAAATACTTTTTCTATTTTGCTTGCTACTTCGTTACTTAATGGTTCCCCGCCTTCAAACGGATAATTAAAAAATGATAAGTTTTTATTTCCTACTAGTTTTTCATCTAAAAATCCTTCATACATACTAGTAGGTGCAACACAGTAATTTGGTTTTGCTTTAATAATATTTTTTACAAAAATATCTCTTTCAAATCTTGGATCCATAAATACTGATGTACCATAAGATAAAGGTAAATGTATAGATGTACTTAAACCTGTTGAATACCAAGGTGGTATTATTTGATAAAATTTTTGTCCTCTTGAAATGTCAACTCCTGATGCTGGATATGATTGAATTGAATTTTGAAAACTATCATTTGATAACAGAATTCCTTTTGATGCACCAGTTGTTCCACTAGAATACACCATAGTAAGAGGTAAATCTTTTTCATATGAAATTGTTTCAGTTTCTTTTTGCTTTCTTCCATCTTTAATAAATTGATTCCAATATAACTCATTACTGAAACTATCTATTTTATAAGTTTTTGTGATAAATCTTAACATTGATGAATTTAATGTTGGTAAAATAATTATATTTTTTATTCTAGAACCCTTTATTGCTTCTTTTAATTCTGGATAAAACTCATCCATTATTATTAATGTATCACTTTCACAATCGCTTATTCTTGCAATTAAATCTTTCTTTTCAAAGTGTGGTGCTATCATATTGGCTACAGCACCTATCTTTGATAATGCATAAAATGAATATACAGTTTCAGGTATTCCTGCTGCACATATTGTTACAAAATCTCCCTTTTTTATACCATATTCTTTAAATGCTTTAGCAGTCATCTCAATATTTTTAAAAAAAGTTGAATAATTTATTTTACTTCCAAAAAACTCTAATGCTAAATCATTTTGAAATTTTATATTATTATCATATACTTCTTGAAATACAGTCTTTTTTTGAATTTCTTTTTCTAATTCATTTTTATTATAGTTTACATACCAAGGTTTATCAATTGTTGGATACCCACTTCTTTTTTCATTTTTATTTAAATAATCATAATTTGTCATTTTATTAATATCCCCTCTTATTTGTCTAGATTATACCACATTTCTTATTTTTATCAAAGCAAAATGTAACATTTATGATACATTAATGCAATATAAAAACACCATAAGGTGCTTCTATATTTTATTCAGATACTATCATAATGAATTTTGTAGTTCCGTCTGTATTACTATCTTTAGAACTAAATGAGTTATATGAATTTCCTAAATTTATTAATTTTTCTACTTTTTTAGATGTAGTTTTTAATTTTCCATTAACAATATTTGTTATTTTTGAAATTCCTTCTTTATTAAATTTATTTAATCCATCATTAAGTGAAGTAGCTCCCTCTAATAATAATTTACTTGATGTATTAAATTCATTTGATACTGTATTTATATATTTAACACTTGTATTTAATTCAACAACACCATCGTTAAATTTATTACTATTTTCAGCTAAATATTTTACTGATGGAGATAATTTATCTATTTCAGTACATAATGGTTTAGAAGCTTCTGCAAGTCCTGTCATATTTTTATTTAATGAACTAACGCCTTCATTAAGAGAAGTTATTGTAGTAGATACACCACTTAATGTTTTAACATCAACACTCTTTTGTAATGAAACTATTTCTTCTTCTAATAATTTTTTAGTTTCTTCATCAGTAGTACTTTCTTTTATTTGATTTAATACTTCAATATGTTTCATAATAGCAGTAACACTATCATTAATTGTTGAAGTCATTTTTTCACTTGAACTAGCAAGTTCTTTAGTTTTTACATTTAAATTATTTATACCAACTGCAAGATCTTTTATTGATGAAGTGTATTTACCTAAATCTTCTACATTCTTATTTAAACTTTGAACGCCAGCATTAATCTTAGAATAACTTTCCATCATATATACAGTTTTACTATCAAGTGTCTTAAGTCCATCATTAAATTCACTATATTTTTCACTATATTTAGCAAGATTATCTTTTAAATTTTTACTTCCGTTTACTAATTTATTTGTTGAATCACTTAATTTATTAACACTACTATAAATTTTATTTAACTCACTAAATGAATCATTATCTTCACTAAATAGATTAGATGAAGCAGCCATATAAATAGAACTAAATTTATAAGATGTAGTTTTATATTCAATAGTTATTGTATCCATACCTTTTAATTCATCTATCTTTAGACTTTCATATAGTCCTGGAACACTATAACCTGCTATCATATAATTAATACCATTATCAATAACTTTAGCATTATCAACTTTTAAATCACTTACATTATCTTTATCAAGCATCATAAATGATGTTACTAAGAAAGGTGTATATAATGTTGTTTTTTTACCATTTATATATTCTTTACTTGAAGAATTATTTTTATATTTGATAACTATTTTAACATTACCACTTTTACCATCTAATTCTTTATTACTTATTTCTTCATCATTTAAATAATATTTTATAGTTGTTTCTATTGGTAAAACTTTTTCACTTGTTCCTTTGTAAAAAATATCTTTTCCATCAGTATTCCATACCAATTTATTATTTGTTAAATTATATTTTTCATTTCCATTAACATTAATTATATTTGTTAAATTAGTTTTATCATTATAATTACCTTTATTTAAATTTGATAAATGATTACTTACTATTGTTTTAGAAACAGATCCATCACTTTCAAGTCTTGAATAAACTGTTTCATCTTTAGTCGTTCCAAATATTGTTAATGGTAACATTGTTGTAATTAATAATCCAGCTAAAACTTTCTTTTTCATTTTTAATTCCTTCTTTCCTTTACCTTTATATGTAGTTTTCATAATTATTCCATCAAATAACATAAGTAATGATGGTAATATTAATATAACTACTAACATACTAATAATTGCTCCTCTAGATATTAGAGTACATATTGAACCTATTAAATCTATATCAGTATAAACACCTACTCCAAATGTTGCAGCAAAGAAACACATACCGCTTACGAATACTGAACTTACACAAGTATCTAATGTTTCCCTCATAGCATCATGTTTATCTTTTCCATTATTTCTAAGTTCTAAATATTTAGTTGTCATAAGAATAGCATAATCTATTGTAGCTCCAAGTTGTATTGTTCCAATTACTATTGATGCAATAAATGGAAGTGTTACTCCTGTATAATAAGATATAGCTACATTTACAAATATTGCAAATTCTATTGCTGATATTAATAATACAGGTAATGACAATGATTTTAATACGATAAACATAATTACAAATATTATTCCTATTGAAACATAATTAACATTTTTGAAGTCCTTATCACTAATTTTAATTAAGTCATTAGTAAGAGGTCCTTCTCCAGCAATTATTGCATTCTTATCATATTTATGTACTAAGTTATTTACTACTTCTAATTGACTAGTTAATTCAGGAGATGCAACTTCATAACTTGAATTAATAAATAACATTTGATAATTATCATTTTCAAAAATACTAGTTACTTCATCATCTAATACTTCAAGTGGAAATCCATATTTAGTAAGTTCACTTGAACTAAGTACTAAGTCAATTCCTTTTGTATTTTTTAATTCATCTACTAAAGACGATACTTCATTTATTTTTAAATCTTTATTTAGTAATACTATTTCTGGTGAAACAATATTAAATTCTTTTTTAAGTTCTTCATTTGCTTTAACACTCTCTAATGTTTTAGGAAGTGATTTATCTAAGTTGTAATAAACATTTACATTATGATTACCAATATAAGCAGGTATTAATAATATTAAGAATGCAATGAATATTGGTTTATAATGTTCTAAACTAAATTTCTTTATGTGATTAAATTTAGGTAATAATGATTTATGTTTTGTTTTATTAATATATTTATCTAATATAAGTAGCATAGCTGGGAATACTGTTACTACACATATAAGTCCAAATATAACACCTTTTGCCATTACAAGTCCTATATCTTTTCCAAGTGTTAAGTTCATACTACAAAGTGCTAAGAATCCAGCAACTGTTGTGAATGCACTACCAAGTACTGATACAAGTGTTTCTTCTATAGACGCAGCCATTGCTTTATTTCTATCACTTATTTTTTCTAAATTACTTTGATATTTATGATACAAGAATATTGAGAAGTCTGTTGTAACGCCAAGTTGAAGTACTGCACTTATTGCTTTTGTTATATATGATATTTCACCAAACATAATATTAGTTCCCATATTATATATTATTGCTATACCAATATTGCCAAGTAATATAAATGGTACAATATATGAATCAAGTGAAACAGTTAATACAACTAAACAAAGTACTACTGCTATTACTACATATATAAGAACCTCTTTATTTGATAAGTCCATTGTATCTTTAACAATAGCGCTCATTCCACCAATATTTGCTTTATCATCCATTATTTCTCTTATTTCAGTAATCGCATTTAAAGTTTTTTCATGTGATGTTGTTTCTTCAAATGTAACCATCATAAGAGTTTTATCACCATTTTTTACTTTTTCAAGTAATTCATCCGGTAATATTTCAAGTGGTATAACTGTACCTGTAATATCATTTACAGATATTACTTTGTTTACTGATTCTATCTTTCTTATTTCTTTTTCACATTCTAGAATCTCTTTTGCATTACTATTATCTACAGATATTATAGTGAAAGCTCCCATGCCAAATTCTTCTTTTAAAATATTTTGACCTTTCATTGTTTCAATATCTTCAGGTAGATATACTAATATATCATAATTAATTTTAGTATTCGCACACCCAATAAATGCTGGTATTAAAAGTAATAATGATATTATAAGTATTGCAATTTTGTTTTTACAAATAAAATCTCCAAATTTCTTCATATAGCCTCCATTATGACCAACGGTCAATATGCAATATACAACAAAACTGACCAATAGTCAATACTTTTATTTAAATTTATTGACTTTTAGTCATTTTTATATTAATATTTATGTAATGGATGGTGATATTATGATTAATATTGAAAACACTCTCTCTAAAATAGAAGAAAAAAAACAAATAAAAAAAGAGAATTTACTCTCTTCCGCTTATAATTTATTTATTAAAAAAGGTATCAATGATACATCAATTAGTGATATTGTAAATGAAGCTGGTGTTGCGAAAGGTACATTTTATTTATATTTTAAAGATAAATGGGAAATACATGAAGCAGTTATTATAGAAAAATCTAAAAAGTTATTTAATGAAGCAATAGATAAAACTGCCAAAAAGAATTTAAAATCTTTCCCTGATAAACTTATCAGTATTATTGACTATATAATTGATGTACTTAGTAATAACAAAGACCTAATAAAACTTATCAACAAAAATTTATCGCTTGGTCTTTATAATAAAAACATAATTAAGATTATTGATGAAGAATATAAAGATTTAAAAGATAAATTTATTGATGAAATAACTAAATATTCTAAAAATATAAAGAATCCTAATGTTACATTATTCATGATTATAGAGCTTGTCGGTAGTACTTGTTATAATTCTATATTAAATAATGAACCACTACCTATTAATGAATTTAAGCCATACTTATACGATGAGATTAAGAAGATGATTAACTAAAAAAAGACCTAATTAAGGTCTTTTTTGTTTAGCTAATTCATATGAACAACATATTCCTTTTTCTATATCTAATACACTTGTAGCATTCAATATTTCATTATATTTTCTATTGTGGGAAATACTTATTATTGTTCCATTATAAGAACTTACTAATTCATATATTAAATTTAAAGCATCAATATCTAAATGGTTAGTAACTTCATCTAATATTAGTACATTTATTTTATTAAGTGCAAGTTTTACTAAGTTTACTCTCGTTCTCTCTCCTGGAGATAAAGTTGAATATTTTTTATCTTTATCTTCATATGAAATACCAAACTTATCTAGCATAGTAAATATCATAGAATAGTCAACATCAGAAGAATCTTTTGTAATATAATCAATAATTGATTCATCATTATTATCTGTTAAAGTATCTTGTGAAATATATCCTATTCTAACATTGTTTCCCATTTCAATTGTACCTGAAATTGGACTAATAATTCCCATTATTGTTTTTATAAGTGTTGTTTTTCCACTACCATTTCCACCTTCAATTTGTATTTTAGAACCATACTTAATATTTAAATTTATTGGTAATGTCTGAAACTTATCATAACCACAAACTAAATCATTTAAGATAATATCTTTATTTCCTTTGGAATCATCAAGTTCAAAAAAGAAATTAATACTCTCTTTCTCTTCAAATTTTGGAATAACTACCTTATCTAATGCTTTTGAAATTTTAGAAACATTAGAACTATTAGTTCTCTCACGAGCATAATTATTTGATAACTTATCATTGTCATTATGAGCTTTACTGCTTGTTCCTTTATCTTTCCAACTAGTTGCTTTAACTAATTGTTTCTTTAATTTATCCTTTTCTGCTTTAGCATTTTCATATTCTTGTTTACTTCTATTATATTCAATTTCTTTTTGAGTTAAATATTCTTTATAACTCATATTATATACTTTTATATTTCCATCTCTAAGTTCAAAAATTCTATTTACAATAGTATCAAGAAAAACTTCATCATGTGAAACAATAATCATTTTTTTGTTGGTGCTTTTTAAATAATTTTCTAGCCACTTTATAGCTTCAATATCTAAATTATTAGTTGGTTCATCAAGTAATAAAATGTCAGCATTTTGAAGTAATAAAATTGATAACAATACTTTTATTTTTTCTCCACCTGATAATTCAGATACTTTACTATCTAAACCATTTTTAAAATGAAGTCCACTTAGAATAGATTTTAAATTTTCTTCAAAGTTATAACCATCTAATATTAAAAATTCATTAAGAATATCACTATATAATTCCATATTAGATTCATTTAAATCGTTTTCTAATTCATGTAATTTGTCTTCAAGATACTTTATATGTGTAACTTCTTTAATATAATCAATTACACTATAATTATAATATTTTATTGGAATTTCTTGTTCAAGATAACTAATAGTTTCATCATTTAATTTAACTGAATTTGAATCTTTATTAGATAGTGCTTTCAAAAGTGTACTTTTACCAGCACCATTAATTCCAACTAAACCAACTTTATCATTATCATTTAGTATAAATGATATATTATTTAATATTACTCTACCATCAATTTCTGTTCTTAAATTAGTTACTTGCATGTTTACACACCTCACAATTATTTTTTCGTTTCCATTTGACCAATTTACTTTTATAAGTTGCAAAATCAAACATTAAAGTTTTACCAATTAAATTAAAATCATTAAATTTTACATAGAAATTAATTATTTCATTACAAACTATGCTTGATATCATAAAACACAATGGGCCATATGAAGGAACTAAATCTACATTATTTAGTGGTACTTCTTTTACATTTTTTTCAATACATTTAAGACAAGCTGATTCGTTAGGTACAACAAATGGGCCTATCATTCCAACATGTTCAGAAAAGCCACAAAATAATACAGGTTTTTTATAATCAACGCATATTTTATTTATTAATCTTCTGATAACTCTTAATGGTTTATCTATCGTACATAAAACGAAATCTGCATTTTTAATCTCATCACTTATATCTGAATAATTATTTATCTTAATATTCTTAATCTTTATATCTACATCTAAAAGTTTTTCTTTTAAACATTCTGTTTTATCTTTGCCAATATCATTTACATCATAAGGAAATTGTCTTATTAAATTTGATTCTTCTACTTTATCACAGTCAACCAAAGTGAATCTATTAAAACCAGCCTTATATAACATCATACAAGCATTTGCTCCAATGCCACCTAACCCTAGTATTAGAATATTTTTACCCAAAAAACATTTGCTATAATTATTATATTCTTTATTAAATAAAGTAAAAAACAAATTTTGTCTATTATATTTATTATCATTTATCAAATTATTATATTCTTCATAATTAATAATAAAGTTTTCTTGTATTAAATAATCTATAGCCATTTCTATTTCTTCTATTGTTGAATTTGAAGAATGAGAAATCAATTCAACAAGTTTTTTTCTAGAAATCGGGGTTTTAATATTATCAAAAATTAAAAGTAAATCTTCACTGTCATAATATAATTCTTTACCAGTAAAAGTAAAATTTCCCATTCGTAATTTTTTTTGCATTTTATTTAAATAAAACGGCTTTGATTTATTAATTATTAACATAAAACCTCCTAAAATATAAAAGTTCAACATCATAATGTTGAACTCCGATTTTTAAACTATTAATTAACAATTTTGATCAACGTGGCAAGCAAATTTAATAGTTTTTATTGATTTAATACTTAATCCCATACCTTTTACCTCCTACCTGAAAAGTTTGAATAATTTTTCTTTTCTATATTTATTATACAAAAATTATTTAGTTTGTCAAATATAATATAAAATGTTAAAATTAAAATGTGATTTATATGAATGAAGTATTAAGTTATTTAAAAACTCATAAGGAATATTATAAAGAATATTTTTTAAATGATAGATTATCAAAATGTAAATATGGTTATACTTGTGATATTAATCAGATATATTGTTATCTTAATAAGATAGATATTAAGAGTACAGAATATTACACTTTTTATAATATTTCTCTACAATATTTTGATTTTAATAACAAAAATATTGTAGATGTATGTTGTGGAAAAATACCTATACTATCGTCTTTATACAAGAATAACAGTTATAAAATTGAAGCAATAGATAAACAAATTGTTGCAAATAATTACAATGGAATTAAAACAATTGAATATGACTTAAGAAAAAAATATTCATTTAAAAAATATGACATAATATTGTCAATTAGGCCATGTGAACCTACTGATCATATTATAAATTTATGTTTAAAAGAACGAAAAGATTTTATGATATACTTATGTCCATGCACACATAAAACTGCAAAAGGCAAAAAATTCAAAAAGTATGATGAGTGGGTTAATTATTTAAAATATAAACTTTCTTCTCACAAAGAATATAACACTATTTTTTTAATAGATGATAATTTACCTGATAATAATTATATTATAATTGCAAAATATATTTACTTTGATAATTAAGTTTTACAAATTTATTATCTTACTAGGTAATTTTTTGATATTATATAATAAAAACTACACCAATCATATCACATTGATGTAGTTATTTTTCTATTTTAACTTATTATAAACAAGTTCATATTCTTCATTAGATAAGTTTTCCATTAATTTATTTAATGTTTCTTTTGGTATTTCATATTCTTCTATTATTTGTTTGCTTTCTTTTTTAGTCAACTTTTGATCATGCATTTTAGAAAATTCAATTAGTGCTTCCATTAAATTATTTTTAAGTTTTTTATCTCTATGAAAGAACATTTCTCTAAATATAAATCTTTTAAAACTATATTTTAAATCTTCTTTTTTAATTGGAACTAATTTTATCATTGATGACATTACTCTAGGAGCTGGATCAAATGCTTCTGGTTCTATATCCATTATCTTAGTTACATTAAAGAATGAATTAGTAAGTAGTGCAAGTTTTGTTAATGATTTGTTTATAACTGCATCAGCATACTTTTTACCTACGATTAATGTACATTCCTTAAATTCACATCTAAGCAATTTTTCAATAAAAGGTTCAGTAATCGAATATGGTAAAGCAGATATAATCTTATCACATGGTGGTATATATACATTTAATGCATTTCCATAAATAACATCAACATTATCATGTTTATCCTTTAGTACATTGATAAAATGCTCCAAATTTCTATCTATTTCAATACATGTTAAATGATTTACTCTTCTAGCAATCGTATCACTTATTTCGCATTTTCCCGGTCCAATCTCAATAACATCCTCTGTTACTTTTAAATCAGCCGCATCAACAAAAGCATTGATAACACTTTTATCAACTAAAAAATGTTGATCTAAATAATTAATATCATTATTAAATTCCATATCCATATCATTCACCTATTTTATTATATAATATTTTTCTTATTTTTAAATGTATTTTTATAAAGTTTACATAATTTAAAAAGTTTAAGATTACTTAAACTTAATTTTTGACTTTATTATTTGATTATATTTCTTTATATTTCTTCTTCTACTAGCATCTGTAAAGAATATAGCATACGCTACTTCCCATAAAGCAACCCATCCAAATATTGTAAACACTTCAACAAGTACTTCTCCAAATATATGATTTAAAAAGTAAGCCGCTACTATAAACAGCATTCCTATAGTAAAAAGTATTACTTTTTTAACATTACTTTCTGCTATCTCTAAAAACAATTCGTCTTTACTTTCTTTAAATTCTTTTATAATTATTTTTTTATATTTATCTTTTTCTTCATCTGTAAGTTCAAATTTACAGTCTATATTTAAATTAATCTTAGAATTTATATCATAACCTGCTATTTCATTTAATAAATATTTTTTTAATGATGGTGATAGTGTATTATCATTATATTCACTCACAAAATCATTTTTATTTCTTATATCAACTTCTATATTTAATTCTTTTTTCATGTTTCTCCTACTTAAATATGTTAAATGGATACCTATTAGGTAATTCAAGTTCAAAAGACATATTTTCTTTTGTTACCGGATGGATAAATTCTATCTTTTTAGCAAACAATGCTATTTGTTCTCCTACTTTAGCAGTTTTATTATATTTTTGATCGCCAAAAAGAGGATATCCATAGTTAGACATTTGTACTCTTATTTGATGACTCCTACCTGTTTCTAAATTTATTTCTACAAGCGACATATTATTTTCATAATTTAGTTTTTTATAATAAAGTATCGCCTCTTTACCATTTTTATCTACTTTAACTATATTTCTTTTTTCATCTTTTAATAAGTAGTCATGTAATTTACCACTTTCATTAATGTTACCTATCACAACAGCATTATATGTTTTTTTAAATGTCTTATTTCTTACTTGTTCAGATAGTCTGCCAGCTGCTTTAGATGTTTTAGCAAATACCATTATTCCACCAACAGGTCTATCTAATCTATGTATAAATCCCAAGTATACATTTCCTGGCTTATTATATTTTTCTTTTAGATATTCTTTTAACATTGAAAGTAAATCTTTATCATTAGTATTATCCTTTTGAACAATTATATTCACTGGCTTTTCTACTACTAAAAGATGATTATCTTCATATACAATATTAATCATTTACAGTTTGTGTTTTAGGAGCATCTACTACTTTAAGACCATGTTCTATTAATGAATTTATTGATACTTTTCCACTTTTTAAATCTTCCATCATATTAGTTTGTGATCCATCACTCCAGCTTAATATAATTTTGTCACTTTTAGCGCAACTTAAACAATAATCTTTTTTACCATCATTATAGAAGCATTCTACCACTTCAGCACATATTCCATTATAATCAATAATTTGATAATCTTTTGCCATATCTTCTGGATTAATTGTTTCAACATTATTTAAGCTTGAAAATGCTATTATTGATAATGCTACTAACAATAATGCTATTCCTGTAAATAATATACTTTTTAATACAATTTTTAATTTCATATTTTCTCCCACCTTCCATATATTCCACATGGTAATACCATGTTAGATTCTGTAATTTTAAGTCCTATTTCATCTGTACTAATTTTACCACCTAATAATTTATCTTTTGTACTTGTTTCTAAAATATTTTTTAAAATCTCTGGTGTTATTCCTTTTGTATACGAACTTATAAGTAAGAACAATGGATCATCACTTAATATATCTATACATGAATCAATTAGTTTATTTAAGCTATCTTCAAATCTCCATAGTTCTTTTGATGGCCCACGTCCATAAGTTGGAGGGTCCATTATAATCGCATCATATTTATTTCCTCTTCTTTTTTCTCTTTCGACGAATTTTAAACAATCATCACAAATATATCTTATTCTATTGTTTTCAAGTCCAGATAATTTAGCATTTTCTTTAGCCCATTCATTCATTCCAAGTGAAGCATCTACATGTACTACTTCTACTGCTCCTGCATAAGATGCTGACATTGTTGCACCTCCTGTATAAGCAAATAAATTTAAAACTTTAATTTTTCTATTAGTATTTTTTATTTTATCAATAATAAAATCCCAATTAGCAGCTTGTTCTGGAAAAAGGCCTGTATGTTTAAATCCAGTTGGACTTACTTTAAATTTTAAGTCTTTATAATTGATTGTCCAAAATTCTGGAAATTTACGTACATTTTCCCAATAACCACCGCCTTTATCACTTCTATGATAAACTGCATGATAATTATTCCATATATTACTATCCTTATGTGTCCATAATGCCCATGGATCTGGTCTTCTAAGTATAACATTTCCCCAACGTTCTAACTTTTCTCCATTACCAGCATCAATACACTCATAATCTTTCCAATCATTACTTACAAGCATATTATTCCTCCTAGTCAAATCTATTATATCATAGTTTTTTATTTTTATATCCACTTGCGATTAAAAAAGTTTCATTAAGTAAAGTATTATCACATTCATTATTTTCACATATATCGAAATGTAAGCTACTATCCACATCAAATGGATAACTACTTATATTAAATCCCCTATGATGACTAATAATCCTCAAAAAAGTTCTTATAAACTTCTCAGTTAAATTAGATTGAATCAAAATATGTTTTTCTTGCTCATTATTTACATATTCTTCTTTATCTAATCCTCTTCTCTCAAAACTACTACCTTTATCAGCTATAAGTCTCTCTTTACCAATCCATCTTTCAACAAGTATAGATGGAACTTCAACTTTAGTAATACCTTTTTCTAAAAGTAATCCTAAAAATATATTTGAAGCAACCACAAAAGATGAAGTAACATCTTTTAAATTACCAACCCCATATATTTCTTCATTATCTTTACTACTATCAAAGTTCTCATTTACTTTAAATAGTTTTCTATTAGTTTTCTTTTTAATATTTTCATCACTTTCAACTTCATTTTGAAGAGCATATATATAACACACTTCTCCATCTATTCCATATCTTATTCTAGGAAAATAATAATTTTCATTACCATCAGTAAATATTATTTGTATACTATTAGGTGTTTCATTCATAATACTTTCTTTAATATTTTGTACCTTAATTTCTCCACCTAATATTTCACTATAACCAATTGTTTCTCCATTTACAAACTCACTAAACAAATCATTATCTAAAAAAGCTATCTGTTTTCTTAAAAAACTAATTGGATCATTAAAATCTTCATATGTCGCATTAGACCATAAAAGTGTCATTATCATTTTATTTATATTATATTCTTTATCTTCATCAATAGATTTTTCATACTTACTTAAATCATAATAATTTCTTGCTTTATTAACATATGAAATCAATAAAGAATTAAATAATTCTCTATTTGTTATATTTAATACAGGAACAATACCATCATCATTATAATTCATTAAATTATTATAAAAATGAATATTAAAACTAAAGTAACAATCTACTTTACCATCCATCGCTTCTTTTAAAATATCATTATAAAATATATCTATTATTTCCATGTATTTATTATATAATATATTTATAGAAAAGAGAAATAAATTATGAAGAATAAAATTATTAAACCCAAAATTAATCATACATCATATTTTATAAATGATGATTTTGAATATAGCATAGATAATAAAGAATTTGATCAAAATAACATTATAAATTTAGATTCTATCACATTAAATAGTTGCATATTCAATAATGTAGATTTTAGTAATATAGACTTTAGTAATATTGAATTACTTGATTGTATATTTAATAACTGTGATTTATCCAATAAATCTTTTGATAAGAATGGTATTATTAGATGTACATTTAATAATTGTAAACTATTAGGTATTTCATTTGATAATGCTTCTTTAAAAAATGTTATATTCAATAATTGTATTTTAAGATATTCTAATTTTTATGAATCAAAGTTAGAAAATATATTATTTAATGAAACAAATCTAGATGAAGGATATTTTCAAGAATTAAACATCAAAAATATTATATTAGATAAATGTTCTCTAAAGAAATTCTCATTTTTAAATACAAAACATGAAATAATTGATTTATCTAATTGTATAATTGATAATATTAATTTTGATTTAATATCACTTAAAAATATTAAAGTTGATACATTTAAAGCAGCAATATTATCAAGATATTTAGGCGTTATTGTTAGCGATTAAAATATTTAAAAAGACAATTTTATTATTAATTGTCTTATTTCTCTTTGACTGATTTTATATTTTGTAATTCAAATCTATATTTTTGTGTAACTTCTGGATATTTAACATGATCCACTTCTGAAGTAAACATATCATATGGTCTTATATACAAATCATTATTTCCATATAAAGCTCTATATACTACATATTTTTCTCCTGTTTCACTATGTATTGCTATATCCTCTACAAAATATAAATCCCCTTTAAAATGTTTATATATCTTTTTTACTTTTATTTCCATAACTATTCCTTTCTATCAAATATCATCTGTACAATAATAACCCTTTAATATCGAATGTTTTTTAGTATCTAAATTATTTAATACATCTATTGGATTATTCCAATTTCCTGTATATGCATGCCATAAAGTGTTTTTAGGTACAACTGTCATTACACCACAAGTGCTTATAGAAGCACATGTCGTATTATAAATATCATATTTTATTGTAACAAAATTATTAACTTTTACATTTTTAACATATACGTCTTGTGGACATGCACAATTATTATTAATGTCAACAAAAATATCATTAGTAGTAAGATCGTATTTAAAATCATCCATATTATATGTTATAGCTTTAAAAGCTGTTAATTCTTTCTCATTAGTAATTCTAAATTTTCCACGACAATAACCTGAAAAAATCAATTTTGAATGAGTTTTATCAGTTATATCTCCCCCAAAAACATTATACACAATAAAAATAGAAATCACAAAAATAAGAAACACCTTAATTACATTTATAATTTTTATTTTTCCTTTTTTCATATTCACACCAACACTAATTTATATCTTTCATATTTTATTTTACCAAGCCATACACATCATCCTTTACTTATTAATTTATTTAATCGTAATATATTATCTTCTACTATTCCATTCAACTAAAAAATTTCTATCTTCTCTTTCTTTATTATTTTCATAATATAAAGATTCTTTATCATAATCATCATCACCATACAATGCATTATAATTTGGATTAAATAATCTATCAAATTTTTGCAAGTAATATGGCGTTGTATTTTTTATCCTTTCACGTACTTTTTCTAATAATTTGCCCATTTCATACATAGTAGGTGGAAATTTACTATGCATTCTATTATGGCAATTTCCGCATAAACATACAGTATTGTAAATATTATCTATTCCACCAGCTGATAAAGGAATAATATGATGCGTTTCAAAATTTCTAGTATCAAAACTCGTAAATTCATCACACATATCACAATGCATCGCTCCATGTTCATCTTTAGTTCTAAGTTTCGTAAAAAGTGAGACTTTTGGATTTCTAGTAGCTGTTGAAGTAACCGATGAATCATTAATAGCTAAAAAATCATTTGATTCTTTTACTTCATCAGCAATTTTTTCTTCTTCTTCATCTAATAATTCTTTAGCACATTCAGATGAAACATTACTTCTTATTTCTTCATCAATCTCTTCATATCTTTGTTTTCTTTCAATTTCTTTTTCTTTTATTTCTTCTTGTAAATATTCATTACCTCTATATTTTTCTTTCAACGTTTCTAAACCATTATCACTAATAGGTAAAGATATATCTTTAACACTTTCTAAAACGCTTATTTCATCATTTGTTATTTCATGATTATTAATATACATTTTTGCTATATCTTTCCAATTTGTCTTTCTATGACTGATACATCTTACACCCAAAATATTTCTAACTTCATACAAATCCTTGATATTATCATTTTTTAAAATAGTTAAATAAACCATAATTGGCATTACATACATCAAACCATATTCACCATTAAGTTTATCTAATGCAACCATTCCATTTTTATAATAAAGTACATGAAAATTTTTAAACTTACCTGCTCCCTCTTGAACTTTAAAAGGTTGTAAATAGTGTAGAAAAGTATCAACTCTTTCTATAAAAGATTTTAATTTTAATTGTCTTTCCTTATTATTAGAAGTCTTTAATTCCTGTAAAGCATTATTTTTTAAATCAACTAAATTTACGTCTTCTAGACCCATCTCTGATGAGGATTTTAAGGCACTTTGAATTAAAGAACTTATTTTTTCATACACATCTTGAATATTTTTATTCTCAAAATCTTTATTTGAATATTTTAATAAAACTTCTACATTTTTATGTATATCTTCATATTTTGAAAACTTATCAATAAGCGACAAAGGTAATTTTAAATCAACTCTTTTATAAAATACTCTAGAGAGACTATCATCATTTTCTTTTGGAGAAAGTTCCCAAAACTCCACATCATTTATATAAACATTTTTATTCTTAATAGATTTGACTAATTCAATGGAATTTCTAATTAAAATGCTTCTATAAGGATCATTTAAAGCAACAGCTAAATTTAAAAATTGAATAGCAAAAAAGAGTTTTGTTTTATCTTCATTAATTTCAGAAAAAAGTGAAAATGATAATGGCTTAGTTAACTCACTAATAAAAGTTTCGAGCCACATTCGTAATCTTGAAATTCGTTCAATATCTAATTCCATTTCTGTTTGAAGAAAATTATTCCAATGCAAAATTGATATTATATCATTATCTTTAACACGATCATTATAACCCATCATGTAACTTTCATATAGACTATTAGAAATTTGTTTTAGCTGTGATACTTCGGTAACATTACGCATTTCATTGATTTTATCTCTTAAAAAATCTTTAAGTTTTTTAAGTTCAGCATTTAATTTTTCTTTTTCTTCAAGAGCAAAGTTTACATCATTACTATATTCATAATCAGTATTAAAATATTTATATATTGACTGAATAATCGTATATTCATCCATTGCTATTATTTTTTGTCCATCTTTAAATTTTATAGTAAAATCCATTGAAATGCCAAGATTTAAAGATTCATCTAAACCAATACTTTCAGTGACTTTATCAAACATTTTTCTAATAGTCAAATACAAATTATCATATGCATCACGATTTAGCAAAGACCTTAAAGTTTTTAATGATATTTCAAAGCCAATATCATTAGGTAAACCAAGACTATTTAGTATTTCATCCATATCTATCACCTATATAATATAATTATAACATTTCTTTAATGCATAATCTATTTATTTTAACTGTAAAATATAGAAGTAAAAATAAAAATATTATCAATTAATTTTATCACTTTTTGACCATCATTATTTTTTATATTAAAAAATCGAACTAAAAAGTTCGACTAAATAATCAATCTAGAGCAGGTGAGCAACAAATTACGAACTATGTTTCATTTCTAAAATTATTATATATAATTTATTATTTAAATACCACGAAAATATGGAGAATTTTGTTAATTTATAGTATAATAATTATAATTTAAATTTCTAGAGTCAAAATTATATCAGTGGTAAATTTGTATTTATTAAATGAAAAAAAAATTATCTAGAAAAAAATATAAGGAAAAAATCAACTTGGATTGAATGCTAAATTGCAAAAGATTGTGTAAAGCCTGTTTACAATGTAAGGACGTGAAAAAATGAAAAAATATTATGATAATTTAAATACAGAAATAAAAGATTATTTTAAAATTTTAGAACCAAATTTTCCAGAATGGTTAAATGAATATATAGATACAAAAGAATTATTATCACAGCAATATATAAGTGTTACTTGTGGCACTATTTATTCAGACTTATTTGAAAGTGATTTTTTCTTTTCAAGTTTAGATCATTCTGTTGCAGTTGCTTTAATTGTTTGGCATTTTACACATGATAAAAAGCAAACTTTGTCTGGATTATTTCACGATATAGCAACACCTGCATTTAAGCATTGTGTGGATTTTCTTAATGGGGATTATATGACTCAAGAATCAACAGAAGATTTAACAACAGAAATTATAAAAAAATCTAAAGAAATAATGAAATTATTAAAAAGGGATAATATTGAAATATCAGAAATTGATAATTACCATTTATATCCTATTGCTGATAATGACACACCTAAATTATCTGCTGATAGATTGGAATATTCATTATCAAATGCTCTGTTTACATATAGGCTATTGGATCTAGCAAGTATTAAAGAAATATATGATGATATTGAGATACAAACTAATGAAGAAAAAGAAATAGAATTAGGATTTAAAACTAAAAAAAATGCTAGAAACTTTGTTAAGGTTACAAGTAGATTATCTGTTATATATCGTGAGGATAGAACTAGATATTCTATGCAATTAATTGCTGATATTCTAAAAAGATTAAGCGATGAAAACAAAATATCTAGAAAAGATTTATATGAATTAAAGGAAAGTGAAGTAATAAATATTATAGAATCTTCTAAATATAATGACATATTCAATATCTGGAAAAATGCTAAGAAAGTAAAAATATCAAAAGAAAAACCAAAAAACATCTATTATGTGCATCATGGGGCAAAGATTAGATATATTGATCCATTATTTAATGGTAAAAGAATTTCAAAATGTTGCAAACTTGCTAACAAAATGATAAAAAACAATTTATCTTACAATATGGATAATTATGTATATTTAAATTTTAATTTTTAATAATATGAGGATTAAATTTTCTATAGTAGAATTTGTGTGGAAGTACAAATTCAGTGCTGGCTAGACGAAAATTTTAATCCCAAATTTAAAAATATATAAAAAGAGGATGAAATTATTTTGATATTTTTTCTCTTTTTTTATAGTATTTGTATAAAATAAAAACTCACGAACTTTTCAGTCCGTAAGTCGATTTCAATTGGAGCCCTTATGGTTCTGGTAAAACAACCATTAAAAGCAATAATTATAGGCAGTAATAACTACTAACTAAAATTAGTATAACATGATTTCAGTAAAATTAACCAACATTTTAATATTTTAAGTAAACAAAATGATATAATATAAACTGAAAGACAAATAGTAAGTTTGTAGAAATGGAGGATTGATTATGAAAAAGAATATTAAAGAAATTATAATAGGTATTTTACAATTATTATTATTTTATGTTTTACCATTATTTGCAGGACCAACAGATGCAATGGGAATGGTGTTTTTAATAATTGTTGGAACATTTATATTATCATTACTTATTGGAATTTTATCTAATAATAAAATTAAATATTTCTATTCAGTATTTACTTCAATAATATTTATACCATCAGCTTTTATCTATTATAATGAATCGGCTTTAATTCATTCTGTATGGTATTTAGTTGTTGCAAGTATTGGATTATTTATTGGAAGTTCAATATGCAAATCATTAAATAGAAAGTAATGCAAATAACAATTTGAAAGTGAGATGAAATATGAAAAAGAAGATAAATTTGATAGTTAGTATAATTACTTATTTATTGTCAGCAATAATATTAATCTATTATTTTAGTTTACAATTTAATAAACTATTCCACTTAAGCCCTAGTGGAAGAATAATATTATTATCAGCAAGTTGTTTGCTAATGTATTTAGGGGGATTCTTCTTAACTAAATATGTTGATAAGAAATATAAAGAGAAAATTTTCAAAATCAATATTTCAATATGGTTATTGTTATATATAATACTACTCTCAACACTTACTTTATTTGATGATTACTTTTACAGAGGTAATTTTAATATATTAAATTGGGACAATGAAATATTTAAAAACTATTTATCTAATTCACTTAATCTTGTTCCTTTCAAAACGATTATCTCTTATGTTACAAAGTTTGTTAGTGGCAATATAGCACCTTATATTTTTATCTATAATATATTAGGTAATGTTATTGCATTAATGCCTTTTGCTTTCTTCTTGCCATTACTATTTAAGAAACAAAATAATTTTAAAACTTTTCTATTAACTATGATTTGTATAGTGACTGGAATTGAATTATTGCAGTTTATTACTATGTCTGGATCTTGTGATATTGATGATGTAATTTTAAATGTATCTGGCTCTTTAATAATGTATGAAATATTGCATATAAAATCTATTAATGAGTTATTGAAAAATATATTTCTTTTAGAAAAAAACAAGATTAATTATAAAGATTTATTTAGGAAGATTATAATTATAGTTATACCTATTATTCTTGTTATTGGAGTAGTATTGATAAGTGAAAAAAATTATATAAATAAAAATAATCAGCCATTTACTCATTTAAAAATAATCGATAAAGTAAAAGAAGAAAATATCGCTTGTGCTGAAGCATTGGAACAGTTTTATGAAGATAAAGAATTTATTTATTATTTTCCTTGTATCAAAAGTAAAAATGTAATTGTTATTTATTCTAATGGTTATCAAGAAACAGTTGCAACATCTTTAGAATATGGCGATATTACTATTGAAGATTTAGAAAGAAATAATATTGAATTTATAAAACACAAAAAAGATATGTAAGTAATTGAAAAATTACAATCTATGGAACAGTTCAATTATAGAATTACTTTTTGTGGTATAATATTTGTTAGTTAATATGTTTGGTGGTGCTTTAATGAAAAAAAGTTTTAATAATAGAAGATGATAAAAATATAAATGAAATGTTGCAAGAATTATTATCAAATAATGGATATAATGTTAGTTCTGCATATTCTGGAACTGAAGCATTGTTGATTCATAATAAACAAATTGATTTAATAGTTTTAGATTTAATGTTACCTGGGAAAAATGGTGAAGAAATTATCAAAAAATTGAAAACTATTAATGATGTTCCTATTATCATAACTACAGCAATTAATGATATAGACAAAAAATTAGATTTATTTGAATTAGGTGCTGATGATTATATTACTAAACCATTTAATAATGCCGAATTACTTGCCAGAATAAAAGTTCATTTGAGAAAAACAAATACAGATAGTAAAGATATAATAACTATTGATGATGTAGAAATTAATAAGAAGTCATATAGTGTTGTTTGTAATAATAAGAATATTAATCTTTCTAAAATAGAATTTGACATATTAAAACTACTTATGGAAAATAATAATCAAGTAGTAACAAAAAGTATTTTATTTGATAATGTATGGGGCAATATTGATTCTGCTGATGAAAATACTTTGAATGTTCATATAAGTAAAATTAGAAATAAACTAAAAAAAGCAAATCCAAACAAAGACTATATAGAAACTATATGGAGTATTGGATATAAGTTCAAAAATTAAGGAAAATTTAAGGATTGTGTTAAGAAATTTTTAACACTTTTTTTGTATAATTAATTTGAAAGGAATGATTATATGAAAGAAGTTGTATTAAAAACAAATAATTTAACAAAACAATATAATAAAAATGTAGTATTAGATAATGTTAATATAACAATTAAAAAGGGGGATATTTATGGTTTAATTGGTCGCAATGGTGCTGGTAAAACAACATTAATGAAAATAATAACAACGCTAGCATCTCCTACAAGTGTAACATTTGAATTGTTTAACACTTGCAGTGAAAATGATGAACTTTTTGATAATAAAAAAAGAGTTGGATCATTAATTGAATATCCAGCGTTTTATCCAAATTTATCGGCTTATGATAATTTAAAATATTATACTATTCAAAGAGGTATTGTAGATAAAAACCAAATTAATAAAGTATTAGAGTTAGTAAATCTAACAGGCACAGGTAAGAAAAAAGTTAAAACATTTTCACTAGGAATGAAACAAAGATTAGGAATAGCATTAGCAATATTAAATAGTCCTGATTTTGTTATATTAGATGAGCCAATAAATGGATTAGATCCAATAGATATTAGTGAACTTAGAAACACATTTAAGAAGTTATCAGATAATGGAATAACTCTACTTATTTCTAGTCACATATTATCAGAATTATACCTTTTAGCAAATGAATTTGGTTTTCTTGAAAATGGAAAATTAATTAAGGAATTATCAAAAGAAGAATTAGATTTAGAATGTTCTAAATGTCTAGTAATTAAAACAGATGATTCAAAAAAAGTAAGTGTTTTATTAGAAAAAGAACTAAATACAAATAATTATAAAGTGATAAATAATGAAGAAATTAGAGTATATGATTACACAGATGATTCTGATAAAGTAAGTGATGTTTTAGTAAACAATAAAATAAAAATAAAAGGATTCTATGAATCAGGTATTTCACTAGAAGAATACTTCAAAGAGATTATTAAGGAGGCTAAATAATGTTAAATATAATAAAAGCAGATTTATTTAGAATACTAAAAGGAAAAGGTATTTATATAATTATAATTCTTTTATTTCTCTTATCACTTATGTCTGCATACACTGTATCTCCTCTTAATGTAGGGCTTAATATATCTGGAGATACAACTGAAAATTATGGACTAAGCGATGAATGGTTGGAAAAATTATATAGTGTTAAAAGTATGAGTGAAACAAGAGATATACTTATTAATCATGGACATTATGAAGTTGATGTAGCAAATGTTGTTCATAATAACAATATGTATTATTTTTTTATATAGCGGTAGTAGTATTTGTTTTATGTTGTGATTTTTCAAACGGAACAATCAAAAATACGGTATCTACAAATATATCAAAAAAGAAGTATTATTTTTCTAAATTACTTCTTGCGATTGGACTTGGAACTATTATTACTTTTCTAAATGTTTATTTTGCTTATTTTTCTAATTTATTTATGAATGGTAATAACTTTGTATCATCACTTTCTAATAAAAGACTGGATACTGCTTCCTTTATTGGTTTTATATTGTATCATTTATTTTTAGTTTGTCAAATCATATTAGTTCATTTTTAAGTATTGTTCTAAATCTTTAAACTTAATTTTGTTATTATAACCGTTTATAAAGACATTTTCACTATTTTCAAATATTAAGTAGTCATTGTCTTTAACTTTCAAAATATGGGGTTTTACATAGGCTATATTAGTATTTTTAAGATTTATAATATATACATTAGTAAAGGAATATTCCACATAAGCAAACTTACATATCATTTCAACCTTTCTTTTTAATTCTTCACTTATTACAAGTTTTTTAGTTTCTATTGTCATAACTCAATCACTTTCCTTTCTTAAATAACAAAAAAACTAACTATTTCTAGTTAGCATTTATTACTTAAACTCGAAAAGTTCGAGTTTCCTATCAATCTGGAGCAAGTAATCGGAATCGAACCGACATCTTAGCCTTGGCAAGGCCACATTCTAACCGTTGAACTATACCTGCATTGCATAAAGTATTTTAACAATTTTTTTATACTTTTGCAATAGTTTTTGAATAATTTCTATCTTATTCAAAATCAACTTTTATATTCTTTATAAAATCATAATAATAATTATCCCTTTTTTCTATCATTTTATATTTAAGTTTAGTAAGAAGATATGGGGTATTATATATTTTAAATCTTTCTATATTAAGTTCTATACATACTTTCTCTATTATTTTAATAATAAAATCTTTATTTGATCTAGGTACTATATTGTTATTATATTTCTTAATTATTCTTTTATACCATATTTTATCAAATAGATTATCATAATATTTATCACTGTAATGTTTAAAATAGTATTTTTTGCCATCTAAATTATCAAGATATTTTAATGTATCAAAATATCCTAGATTCATTCTATATGTTGATACTTCTTTAGTAAATACTAAAACTGATCCTAAATTCTCTCTAGGCTTTATTTCATGTATTTTAACATTAGATTTTTTCTTATATTTTAACTTATTTTGCCATGCTTTTATTACATATATTTCATCATATCCCGAATCAATTAATTCATTAACCGGACATCTATCATATACTCCACCATCTATATAGTATTTATTATCTATTATTTTTTCAAATTTAAATCCAGGTAAATAAGCACTTGCCATAATATATTCTTGTACTTTTCCTTTTGGTATATCATCCTTATGTACCACTACCGGCTTTAAATCATTAATACTAAATGTTACAATTACAAAATCTATTTTAGATTTTCTAATCCTATCTTCTTTAATATATTTATTTAATAGCATTCTTATATTCTTAGTATCTATTCCAAAATTTTTAATTACTGACTTTATACTTTCTTTATTCTTTTGTATTTCTGACTTCTTAAATTTTAAATGAGAAATATTATTTAGAAATTCTCCGTCAATACCAAATAGTTCACTACTATCAGTACTTTCCCATAATTTATATAGACCTGTTAAATTTCTTTCAGCATAAAATGCAGCATTTATAGCACCTATTGATGTTCCGCTTACTCCATCAAAATATATTTTCTTTTTTTGAAGAGCTTTTATTGCGCCAGCTTCATAAGCGCCTTTAGCTCCACCACCCTCTAAAACTAATCCTCTCATTTTAATTTATCCTCAAAATTTTTATCAATAATATTTATACACATTAATGTACAAGGTATCGCTAATATAAGTCCACCCATGACATCTGAAAAGAAATGCACACCTAAATATACTCTAGAGAAACCTATTAATACAGCTAATATTGTAAATGACATAAAAAATATAATTCTATTAAATGTATTAGTATTCTTAGTAACTAAATGCCATAATATCATATAAAACACTATAGAAGTTAAAGTATGGCCACTTGGAAAACTATAACTTTTAGGTATTTCGATTAATGCATTCAAAGGTCTTGGTCTTCTTACTATATGTTTAACTATTTGATTTACTAATGTTGTAACA
>OBKV01000463.1_pt1 | contig 33553 bp, 25 predicted proteins | sample 1517301 | NCBI WGS metagenome assembly OBKV01 (sample SAMN04571685, study PRJEB22368) | human gut metagenome | biome: human gut; material: stool | host: Homo sapiens | place: Luxembourg | collected 2012-06-29 | reverse complement strand
TTATTCTACGGCGTTCGCGCCGCGGTGTAACTTTTATAATTTTACCGAACTATTGTAATAATAAGATATCGCAAAATGGCGGAGACTGCAATTGTGGTCTCCGCTTTTTATTTGTAAATATTGATATCTTTGTTGAAACGTTTTCAAAGTAAATTACGTATAATCGCTTAAAAATTTTAAGTTAAGCCAAATGGTTCATATTTGCGAAGTTAACGTTTGCTTGCATACAAAATTTGAAACTATTAATAGGATTTTACTTATAGTTTTTAAACCTTAAATCGTTACAATTCAATTGTTTTCCGAATGAATATTTATGAGTCGGGAGTTGTTTTTATAAATTTTTTTTTTCTATCTTTGTGACTGGCGCATGGCGCTCACGAAAGGTATTTCAAAATTTATGTTAAACTAATATATAAAGCTTATGAGAAAGATTTGTCTTCTTATCACAGCCTTTGTGATGCTTGCATGGTCTTCTGTGGCTTTTGCCCAGAACGTGAAAGTGTCCGGAGTGGTTACTGATGCATCTTCTGGAGAAGCTGTACCGTTCGCATCTGTTATGGTTAAGGGATCCATGACTGGTACGAGTACAAATGCTGAAGGACATTATTCTATTACTGTCCCTAAGGACGGTATCCTTGTTTTCTCTTTTATGGGCTACATCTCTCAGGAAGTAGCTGTCGGAAATAAGGCGGTTATTAATGTCAAACTTGAAGTAGATCAGCAGCAACTTGATGAAACCATCGTTGTGGCATTCGGTACTGCTACCAAGGAATCATTTACCGGATCCGCTTCTGTCATCAAATCCGAATCTATCGAGAAGATGCAGGCAACAAGTGTTACCAGGGCGCTTGAAGGAAAGGTTGCCGGAGTGCAGCTTACCACAAGTTCGGGTTCATTGTCAGCAAAGCCATCTATCATCATCCGTGGTATCAGTTCCATCAGTGCTGGTTCTGCACCTCTTTATATTGTCGATGGTGTCCCTTATGACGGAGACTTGAACAATATCAACAACTCTGATATCGAGTCCATGACAGTCCTTAAAGATGCTGCTTCCAACGCTCTTTACGGTGCCCGTGGTGCGAATGGTGTCATCATGATTACCACCAAGAAAGCAAAGAAGGGTCAGGCAGTCGTTACATTGGACGCTAAAGTCGGTGTGAACTCGAAAGCTGCAAGGGACTATGATTATATCAGAGAACCTGGCCAGTACTATGAGGCTTACTATCTCTCAAGATATAACTATTTCGTAAACGCTCAGGGATTGTCTTCTGCTGCAGCATATCAGAAAGCGGCTTCCACAATCACACAGAGCGCGAAAAATGGTGGTCTCGGTTATAATGTCTACACTCTTCCTGAGGGCGAAAACCTTATCGGTATGAACGGTAAACTTAATCCTAACGCTACCCTCGGACGTATCGTGGATTATAATGGCCAGAAATACTACCTCTATCCGGATGACTGGATGAAGGAAGCTTATAAGAGTTCACTTCGTCAGGAATATAACGTCAGTGTCGCTGCGGGTAATGACAAATCTACATTCCTCGCATCTTTCGGATATCTCGACAACAACGGTATCATCGAAGGTGAGAACATGAAGCGTTATACCGCTCGCTTGAAGGCTGACTATCAGGCAAAAGACTGGTTGAAGGTCGGTGCCAACATGAGCTATACAAACTTCACTTGGAACAACGCCAACGGTAGTGAGGGCTCATCAGATACAGGTAACATCTTCGCATTTGCCAACTCTATTGCTCCTATCTATCCTCTTTACATCCGTGATGAGAATGGTAATATCATGAAAGACGAGCATGGTCTCAAGAGATATGACTATGGTAATGCGGCGAATGCAGGTCTGTCCCGTCCGGTACAGTCCAACTCCAACGGACTCCAGGCTGTGACACTCGACAAGATTCAGACAGAGGGCAACGCTTTTGCCGGTACAGGTTTCGCTGAGGTTAAATTCCTTAAGGATTTCACCTTTACTTTCAATGTCGGTGTCGGTTTGGACGAGTCACGTACTACTGATATCTCCAATATGTGGTATGGTCAGTTCGCTACTGATGGCGGTACTATCGCCAAGGCACATGAAAGACAGTTCTATTATAACCTTCAGGAACTCCTTTCTTATGACAAGACTATCGCAGGCAACCATCATTTGAATGTTCTCCTCGGACATGAGAACTATACAAGAGATGTATATAAACTTTCTGCTTCCAAGAAGAAATTGTTCGCCAGCAATGTTACAGAACTTGACGGTGCTGTTGTAGACGGACAGAATGCAAGTTCAAGTAGATCTTCTTATAACAACGAGGGTTACTTCGCACGTGCGATGTATGACTTCGATTCCAAGATCTTCCTCAGTGCATCTTATCGTAGAGATGCTTCTTCAAGATTCCATCCTGACTACCGCTGGGGTGACTTCTGGTCAGCCGGTGTAGGTTATCTTATCAACAAAGAGCCATGGTTCAACGCTCCTTGGGTAGACATGCTCAAGATTAAAGCTTCCATCGGTTCACAGGGTAATGATAACATCGGTAGTTACTGTTACACCGATACATATTACATCCAGAACGCTGATGGTGAGGTTTCTGTAGTATTCAACACTAAGGGTAACAAGAAGGTAACTTGGGAGACCAACACCAACTTTAACGCAGGTGCGGACTTCGAGTTCTTCAACAACAGACTTTCAGGTAGCGTGGAGTATTTCTACAGAAAGACATCTGATATGCTTTATTGGGTGACCGTTCCTTCTTCACAGGGTTACAGCGGATACTATGGTAACGTAGGAGATATGAGAAACTCCGGAGTCGAGTTCGCTATCAATGCTACTGCCATCAGGTCTCATAATGTGAACTGGGATATCTATTTGAATGCAACCAATTATTCAAACAAGATTATCCGTCTCCCTGAGGCTAACAAGAAGAAGACTGTTGAAGGACACTCAGGTTATGCTACAGGTAACAAGTTTGTCGGAGAAGGCCTTTCTCTCAACACCTTCCTCATGCCGAAGTATGCAGGCGTAGAGCCTACTACCGGTCTTTCCATGTGGTATAAAGATGTTACTGATGAGGCGACAGGTAAAGTTACCCGCGAGACTACTACCAAGTACAGTGAGGCTACTGACTACCTCTGTTCAGTTCCTACACCTATCCTTTACGGTGGTTTTGGTACCAGCATTTCTTTCTGGAACTTCGACCTTTCTGTGGACTTCACTTATTCCATCGGAGGTAAAGCTTACGACAGCGGATATGCTTCACTCATGGACGTCCCTGGTAGCTCGGTAGGTTATAATATCCACAAGGATGTACTCAAGGGATGGACTCCTGAGAATACCAACACTGATATTCCTCGATTCCAGGCAAATGACCAGAATGTGGTATCTATGTCTGACAGATTCCTTACCAACGCAAGTTATCTTAACTTCCAGAGAGCTCAGTTCGGTTACAACCTTCCTAAGAGTCTTCTTTCCAAGGTTAAGATTAACAGCGTAAGATTCTATGTTACCGCTGACAATATCTGCTACTGGTCTGTACGAAAGGGCTTCGATCCTCGTTACAGCTTTACAGGAGCTACAAGTGATGCTGTTTGTTCACCTGTACGTACAGTTTCAGGCGGTGTGACTATTACATTCTAAATTAGATAGAGACTATGAACAAGATAATCAAATCACTTCTTTTCGTTGCGGCTGCAGCTGTCGCAACAGGATGTATTAAAGAGACTCTTCCTCAGAGTTCCGTTGTGACTTCTGGGCAGGTTGCCGAGTCTTCATCTGCTTTGGAAGCCATGTTGAAGAGTATCCCGTCAGCTATGGTTGCTACCGGTACTGCAGGATATTTTAATAAATATGACCATCATGGTGATTTCGGTATCGGCAACATCCATTTAGCTACCGAGAACATGCTCGAAGATTTCGTGACCCTGGGAGAGAACCCATATTATAACAGAAACTATTTTTACGCTATGTGTAATGGTCAGGGTTCTGACAGTTGGCCATGCGCTTATTTCTGGGATTGTTATTATCCTTGGATCAAGACATGTAATGACATCATTTCTTCGATTCTTTCGGGAGGTGAGCCTACAGCCTCGACAGCTGTAATCCTCGGAAAAGCTTATGCATACAGGGCTAACTTCTATCTGGACCTTGCCAGACTTTATGAGTTCAAGAAGAATAAATATACTTCCAAACCTGAGGTAGAGGGCCTCACTGTTCCTATCGTCGATGAGAATACAAAAGAGGAAACAGCTCTCAACAATCCTCGTGTAACATCTGAGAAGATGTATGAATTCATTCTCAGTGATTTGCAGAAGGCTGCAGGATATCTTGCAGAGGAAACTCCAACTGTTGCAGAGCCTTCAATAGACTTTATAAATGGTCTTTATGCAAGAGCGTATCTGGAAATGGGTGCCAATGGTACTGCAGGTGCTTATGCTAAGGCTGCTGAATATGCGCAGAAGGTAATCGATGCCGGTTATCAGCCGCTTACGCAGGCTCAGTGGGAAGATCCTAAGACCGGATTCAACGACAGGAACTCCCAGAAATCTTGGATTTGGGGTGTTACCATTTCTCCGGAGAACTTCAACAATATTTGCACCTATGCTGCGTTTATTTGCTCTGAAGGCCAGTGGGGATATGCACCTCTCGCTCAGTATGGTGCAAGCAAGTCTTTCTACGAGGCTATTCCTGATGAGGACTTCCGTAAGCACTCTTGGCTCGATCCTAAGCGTCTGGAATTTTATGAATATAAATTCGCAGGTACTTCAGAGGACGCTAAAGGCTTCCTTTATGGAAATGCCAATGTCCCTGCTGCAGCTGATTATGAGAACATCAAGTTCCGTCCAGGCGGCGGTGACTGTACCGAGTACAATGTCGGTAATAAGGTAGACCAGCCGATGATGCGTATTGAGGAGATGTACTTCATTAAGATGGAAGCTCTCGCGCAGTCCGGTGACCTTGCAGGTGCCAAAGCTCTTCTTAACGACTTCATGAAGCTTCGTTATACCGAAGGAACCTATACTTCTGCTTCTGCTTCCAAGGAGGAGTTCCTGAAGGAAATGTTGTTCCAGAAGAGAGTTGAGTTCTGGGGTGAGGGTATCCTTATCTTCGACTACAAGCGTCTCGATATGGGTATAACAAGAGGTTACAGCGGAACCAACTGGCCTGCAGACTTCTGCTTTAACAGTGAAGGACGTTCACCTCAGTGGAATATCGTCATCACCAGAAGCGAAACTCAGACAAACAATGGTATCCCTGAAGATTTGAATAATCCGGATCCGTCTAAGTTCGCACCTCTTTGGACAGAGTAATAACCATTAAACAAGCTTTATTATGAAACTGTTGAATAAAATATTATATGGCCTTATGGCTGTTCCTTTCTTCGCTTTCGCTTCTTGCGACAACGAAGAGGAGTACAAGCCGGGTGAGCCTGATGTTGATGGATGTTATGGCGTGTATTTCCCTTCACAGGAAATCAAGACCAATTACGAGCCTACAGAAACATTGGAATTCACTGTGACGGCTGCACGAAAGGTAGAAAAGGGTGCCATATCAGTTCCGCTGGAGATCATCGGAAATGAGAAAGGTTATTTCGAACTGCCTTCGACCATCGATTTCGCTGACGGAGAAGCTGAGACTTCCATTACTGTGAAGTTCTCCAAGGCTCCTCTTGGTGAGCAGTTAAGTCTTTCCCTTCAGATTACTGATCCTCAGTATGTATCCAAATATTCGAGCTTTGATGCAAGTGTTTCTGCTTCTGTCATCATCGAGAAATGGAACAGTTTGGGCAAAGGTAAAATCAGAGATGACTGCTTTACCACATTCTATAAGACAGGTAATCCTGAATGGGAAGTGGAGATCCTCGAGAATGACTCTCAGAAAGGATTCTATCGTTTAGTGGATCCTTATGGTGACAGTTTCCCATATAGTGAGAAAGGAACCTATGACAAGTCGAAGACCTACTATTTCGAGGTACATGCGGAAGATCCTAATGGAGTGTATATCCCTGTTCAGTACATCGGTAGAGATTGGGGTGAGGGTATGATGATGATAGGAAGTATCGCTGGTCTGAAGATATCTCAGGGTGCTACATTGGATTCTCAGAAGAGTGCAGGTAATACCGGAACTTTGGAGAAAGGTATAATCACCTTCCCTAAGAATACACTTGCTTTCGGTGAGGCTAACTATAATAATGGTGGACTCTATGCGGCCAATAAGGATGGAATGTTCCGTATTTGCCTTCCGGGTGCAGTTCCTGTAGATTACGCTCTTTCTGCAACTTGCGGTTATTCTTCTGAGGGAGCTCTTCCTATAGCATTCAAAATGGGTGCGGATATCGCTTCTGTGAAATATGCCATCTATCAGGGGAAACTTGCTGATGCTGACATCAAGACTAATGTCACTGCCATCGCCGGTAATAAGGAACCTAATGCTAAGGTTGTCGGTGAAACTGGTGTCGAGAGCGTGACTTTGGCTAAGACTGACGTTTATACTTTGGTCGCAGTTGGTTTCGACAGCAAGGGTGAGGCTCAGGCTTCAGTTGCAAGTTCTTTTAACTATGTGGCAAAAGAAGATTCTGAGGAGTACGCAGTAGTGGTAAATGCCGGACTTGAACTTACAAACAGATTCGAAGGCGCAGGTGCTACCAAGATAAACTCGATTTCATTCTATGTTTACGGAAGTAAGCTCACAGACGTGAAGATGGGTCTTTATGATAAAGCTACTGTGGATAAGTACGGTATGGATGCTGTTTATGGGGATGTCCTCGCCAGTGCTTCTTTAAAGGATGAAGTTTTGGAGAAGATTAACAATGGAGGCTACTCAGATGTATTCACTAAGCTTAGTCCTCTTACCGAATACGTTTTGGTAGTATGGGCGACTAACGGATATCAGGAGAAGTTTGTTGCAAAATCTCTTGCTACTGAGGGACTTCCTTTTGAGAAACTCGGTACTGCAACATATAATTACTCTGTTGTGTTGCCAGGAGAGTCTGATAAGGATCTTGACTTCTGTGTAAATCCTAATTATAAGAATACTTATGTTGTGGAAGACTGGTGTAATGGTGTAGACTTTACGTTTACCTATGATCAGACCACAGGAAAGGTAGTTGTTCCTCTTCAGTCTACAGCGTTGGTTAGTGGAGGACACGAGGTTCAGATTATAGAGGCTAAGAACTTTTATTCTCCGAAGGATGATCAATATGATCAACTCGGCGACAGTAAGTATGATGCGGCTACTAAGACGTTCACATTCTTCGTGGCTTATGTGGTTGTGGAGCCTGATTTGACCGGTTCCTTCGGATTTGGTGAAGAAACTCTGGTATTGAGCAAAGATATCGTATTGCCTGCAACCCCAGGTAAGGCAGCCAACTTCTTCTCTGTTCAGATGCCTAAGTCTGTGAAAGAGTTGTCAGGACAGTTTACCAAGAGCAAGTCGCTTTCAGTTCCGATGTGCCTCGCAGGTTTTGCTGTCGAAAGAGAGAGCAAGTCTGTAGAATTCTCTGCAACACCAGTTGCAAAGAGTGAGGTTTCGACTGAAAGAATACAGGATGCTCCGGTTTCTGTAATCAGATAAAAATGTATCACATAAGATACTGATTTTTAATAAGATCTGCCTCCTGTTATAGTGGAGGCAGGTCTTTTGTGTTATCTAAATAATTTAACAAGTATTATTTATGGTGAAGCAATTATTAGTTCCGGCAGTGGCAGGATTATGCGTTGTTTCGTGTGCTGTACGTGAGGATAGTTCTCCGCAAGGCGCTGAGCCTCATCTGTCTAAGATTATTAACACGAAAACTGCTGAAACTGTGTCCGGACAGCTCCTCGTAAAGCTGAATGATGTCTCGGACAAGTCCGTGTCGGAGATGATGGCTCTGGAGGGAGTCGAGGATGTCCAGCCTCTGTTTGTCTCTGTGCCTGGAAAGGAGGAGATGGAACGTCGTTTCGAACTGGACAGATGGTATGTCCTCGGACTGTCAGAAGGTGCCGATGAGACGGCATTGGCCCGAAACCTATCAGCCTTGGCGGCGGTTCGCGCGGTTCAGTATGGGCTGCAGTACAAGCGTGCGTCTGACTGTATCACTTATCCTTATTTTCCGTCGGAGGAGCCGGCGGTGAAGGCTGAGGCTTCGGTTTTCAACGATCCGATGCTCAAGGACCAGTGGCATTATGCAAACACCGGCGACCAGTCAGTGGCTGCGTCTGCATATAAGGGCGCTGATATCGATGTCCAGAATGTCTGGAGTACATTGACAGCCGGTGACAATTCCATAATTGTGGCTGTGATAGATGAGGGTGTGAAGTATACTCATCCTGATTTGGTTGCGAATATGTGGACTAATCCGAAGGAAACTGAGAATGGAAAAGATGACGACGGAAATGGCTATGAAGATGATATTCACGGATATAACTTCGTGGACAATGGTCCTATCACATGGGCAGAAGGCGCGGGAAAATTCATTGACTCAGGCCATGGAACTCACTGCGCGGGAACGATTGCCGCTGTGAATAATAATGGTGTCGGAGTCTCGGGCGTGGCCGGCGGAACCGGAAATTCAGATGGCGTGAAGATTATGTCTTGCCAGATTTTCAGTAGAAATTCAGGTGGTTCTAGCATTCAGACTGCTCGTGCATACAAATATGCTGCTGACAATGGTGCTTCCGTGATTTCTTGCTCTTTCGGTTATAAGGCCGGGGTGATCAAGTCTGACGGGAGATATAAACGTGATTATCTGGCGGAATATGATGCCCTCAATTATTTCGAAGCGACTAAAAACAATCCTGTTTTGGATGGTGGTGTTGCGATTTTTGCGGCCGGAAATGACGCTACCAATTATTCCGCTTATCCGGGTGCATTGAGCGATATCATAAGCGTGTCTTCATTCGGACCTGATTATCTTCCGGCCTATTACACTAATTATGGCCCTGGATGTAACATCGCTGCTCCTGGCGGTGAGGCATATCTTAATCCTTGGACTCCTAAGAGTATGGTCCTGTCCACCCTTCCGTCTGAGCTGAACGATGGATCTGATTATGGCTATATGCAGGGTACTTCCATGGCTTGTCCACATGTCAGCGGAATTGCAGCCCTCGGCCTGTCTTATGCTAAAAAATTAGGCAAGACGTTCACTCTCAGGGAATTCAAGAATCTTCTCCTGGCTGCTTCCAATGATATGGACCCGAGAATCGCTTCTGGAAAGAAGGATTATCATTCTTTGGCCAATGTGCAGTCGATACCTATGAGTTCTTATCGTCATAAGATGGGTACCGGATCTATCGATGCATGGAAATTCATGATGAATATCGAGGGTATCCCGTGTCTCATCGCCGAGAGCGGAAAGAACCAGTGGCTGTCCCTCGATGCGTACTTCGGCACCGCCTCGAAATCATTGACCTTCACCGAAATAGAGGTCTCGAAGGAGGCTGAGAGCGCGCTTGGGCTGGCGGAAACCCCTTATATCAAGTACGGTAAGCTGTGGGTGCACCCGACCAAGTGCGGGTCCGCCAAGATTAAGGTCAATGCCATTGCGGGCGGGGATTCTCTCGGTGGAGAGTCTTCGATCGGGGGTATGGAGATCAGCCGCACTATTTCTATTATTGTGAGGTCTCATGTGAGTGAAAACGGAGGATGGTTATGATGAAAAGTAGAGTATTGATTTTGGTGGCGGCATTGCTGTCCGCTTTGGTTTCGTTTTCGTCTTGCAAGAAGGATGATGGGAAGACGTTGGATGTGAAGGGGGAGTGGGAACTTACAGAGGTGAAGATGGCTACGAAGAGTGCTCTCGTGGGAGCGGAGACTGTGACTGTGTATGTCAAGTTTTCTGAGGACGGGACTTTCGCCATGTATCAGATGGTTGGCGACGGCCGTTTCGTGGCGCTCTCCGGCTCGTGGAAACTTGCGGGGTCTACTCTTTCCGGTACTTATGCCGATGGGACGAGTTGGGCTTCGTCTTATGAGGTTTCTGTGGATAAGTCCACGCTTACGATGACGACTGAGGATGGGTTGGATGTATTTGTCTATAAGGCTTGTACGATACCGTATGACCAGTTGGGCGTGAAATAGTTGTGGAAAAACCTGTCTGTGACCCGCAAAAGCTGGATGGGTACGTCAGAAATTAGAGAAGAGCTCGGTATCGTACCGGGCTCTTTCTTTTAGGTCTATTCTCTTGATCGAGGCTGTGTGCTCGCGAGTTTCAGTGCTGATCCTCCACCACAGGGAACGCGGAATTGCCCCATCCCATCCGAGGCTGCCGGTGTCGCAAGGTCTAGTGCTAATTCGCCACCTCCGAGAGGAATTTGATGCGCACGAGCCTGATTTCCATCTCTTCGTAGTCTTGACCGAGTTTGGTCAATGACTCTTCGAGTGAGTCGGATTCGGCTTCTTCTTTAAAGTAGGTGTATATTTCGTCCACTACATCTGGGTCTACGTTCTGCTCGATGTAGTAGTCTAAGTTCAGTTTTGTGCCGAATTCCACGATGTCTTCTATCGCCTGCATGAGTTCTCCCATATCCATATTTCTGCTCTCTGCGATATCTTCGAGATCCATCCTTCTGTCGATGCTCTGGATAAGGGCGATCTTGTCTGATGATTTGTTAGGCATGGATTTGACCACCAAGTCGTTAGGGCGCTCTATCTCGTTCTCTTCCACGTACTTGGTGATGAGGTCCATGAACGGCTTTCCATATTTTCTGGCTTTGCCTTCGCCGACTCCCTGACATGTTTTCAGCTCGTCCAGGGTCTCGGGATACATTATCGCCATATCCTCGAGCGAAACGTCATTGAAAATGATCCACGGCTGGAGGTGTCTCTTCTTCGCCTCATCCTTTCTGAGATCCTTCAGCATTGACAAAAGCACTGGATCTCCTCCTGAACCGCCCTTGGCGGGAACTGTTGCGGCATCGTCATCGTCGTCGTCATTTGCGGTCTCCGAGAACGAGCGGTCTCCCGCGAGCATCAGCACTTCCGGGTGTTCGGCGAACTGGAGTCCTTCGTCGGAAACGGATAGAACTCCGTAGTTTTCAATGCTTCTGGTGAAGAAGTGCCGTATTATTCCCTGGTGGATTATCATCTCCCAGAATCTCACGTTATGTTCGGAACCGGCTCCGTAGAACTTTAGTTTGTCGTGTTTGTATGACTTCACCATGGCGGTCGGCATACCTGCGAGGATGTTCGCGAGGTGTTCGAGTTTAAAGTGCTCCGGTAACGATTCTACTAGCTTGATAGCCAGGCACATGTCTTTCGAAGCATCGAATTTCGGCTTCGGATTTACGCAGTTGTCGCACGCACCGCAATTGCATTCCGGATAGTCTTCCCCGAAGTATGAGAGCAGCAGTTTTCGTCTACATTCTCCTGATTCGGCGTAGGCGACGGTTTCCATGAGGAGCTGGCGGCCGATTTCTTGTTCTGATACCGGCTTGCTCTGCAGAAATTTATCCAACTTGCGGATGTCGTTGTAGCTATAGTATGCGATGCAGACGCCTTCTTTTCCGTCCCGTCCTGCGCGTCCTGTTTCCTGGTAGTAGCCTTCGAGACTGCGTGGAATGTCATAGTGGATGACGAATCGCACGTCCGGCTTGTCGATGCCCATTCCGAATGCGATGGTGGCCACGATGACGTCGATCTCTTCGGACAGAAATTTGTCCTGGTTTTCGGCTCTGACTTTAGCGTCCATTCCCGCATGGTACGGGATAGCTTTTATTCCGTTGATAGTCAATATCTGAGCGAGTTCTTCGACCTTTTTGCGGCTTAGGCAGTAGATGATGCCGGACTTGCCAGGGTTCTGCTTTATATATTTTATGATGTCCTTTTCGGGTTCGATCTTGTCGCGCACCTCGTAGAAGAGGTTCGGCCGGTTGAAGGATGATTTGAAGACGCCCGCCTCGGAGATCCCGAGGTTCTTCAATATGTCGTTCTGCACCTTCGGTGTAGCGGTCGCTGTCAATGCTATTACTGGTGCTTTCCCTATCTCGTCGATTATCGGTCTGATTCTACGGTATTCCGGTCTGAAGTCGTGTCCCCAGTCTGATATACAGTGTGCTTCGTCGACTGCGTAGAATGAGATTTTTATTTCTTTCAGTATAGCGATGTTCTCTTCCTTCGTAAGGCTTTCCGGTGCCACATAAAGGAGTTTCGTGACTCCTGAAATCAGGTCTGCCCGAACCTCCGCGATTTGGGCTTTGTTCAATGATGAGTTCAGGAAGTGTGCGATTCCCTCGTTTTCCGCCACGAATCCGCGGATGGCATCGACCTGGTTTTTCATCAATGCGATGAGTGGTGATACGACTATCGCTGTGCCCGGCATGACAAGTGCCGGCAACTGGTAACATAGTGATTTGCCGCCTCCTGTGGGCATTATGACGAATGTGTCATGCCCGGAAATGAGGTGCATGATGATTTTCTCCTGGTCTCCTTTAAAGTTACTGAACCCGAAGAATTCCTTAAGTTTGGAATGAACAACGTTGGAATCTATATCCATAGGCGTCTGAAATCGTTTAACCAAATTTATAATTTTTTTTCGTTCCATCAAAGTGTTAGGCCTATTTTATAGAAATACTGTGCGAAAATTTCGTAAAACTATTGCAGATTACAAAAAAATGCCTAACTTTGCATTCCATTTCACGGGAAACCATGATTTGGAAACCGAATTCCAGAATTTGGTAAAACATTGGAGAGATGGCAGAGTGGTCGAATGCGGCGGTCTTGAAAACCGTTGATCTTAACGGGTCCGGGGGTTCGAATCCCTCTCTCTCCGCAAGCAAATTGAAGCTCAGCGCATTGCGCTGGGCTTTTTTCGTGCACGTCCGTCAGGAGCTCGCTCCTGTAAGGACATGCACGAAAAAAGCCCAAAAGGCCGTCAGGCCTTTGAGCTTCAATTTGTTTCGCTACGCCCCGCCGCAGGCGGTGAGGGATGTGACGCACACCGTGCGGCAAATCCCTATTCGGTAGGAAAACCCTGTGTATGTCCACCCTTTCGCTTCCTCTGCCACAGGGGTTTTCAACGCTTCACGATATTGATGTGTTCAGATGCTACGTTGCGTGCGGAAATTTCGGGTCAGGTGGAAAACCCTGTGTATCGCTGCCATCTCGCTTACTCTGTCACAGGGGTTTTCTACGTTTCACGATATTGATGTGTTCAGGTGCAGCGTTGCGGAAATTTCGGACGACCTGGCGGGTGATAAAAGACTGATAGTGCTGATTATCAGCGTATTGCAACAAATAATAGCCGCCAGGTCCTATAAAAAAACATACCACCTGGCAGGAATCGGGATAGTGTATATCTGTCGCAATATCCTGAGTGTTAATACATTGCGCCATATAGGTGTTCCAACCTCACCCGCCAGGTTGTCCGACATATAATCGTAATATTCACACTAGGCAAGCCTTGCTTTCTTCTTGATGTATTCGGCCAATGACTTGTCTTCGCAGTAAACATAGCAGCCCTTCTGGCCACGAGAATCTTGTCCTTATCTCGACTCAATGCCAGTCTTTGATAAAGAGCCGAATCAAACTGACGATTCAGTTCCTTTACGCTCCAGCTGTTGTTTGCAGCCTCAATCTCATAGGATGCCCGTTCCTTTTGATCGGAAATCCGCATCAGCCTTATGTAGTGTGTCCAGCTCAGAGATTGCGAAATCGACGATTTCGTAATCTTACCCGGCACTCAAAACAGTGTATCTGATTGTTGTTCTTGATAAACTCATTATTTCTAAGATAAGAAAGGTCTAATTGAACACTCTTTAACCCGCCCTCCAATTGACCCGCAATCCAACCCGCAGTTCTTTCTCCATCTGACATTCTTTTTCTTGTATTTGTCGAACTCTCAACAAAATTTTGTAGATTTGAGAACGCAAGTTAAATACTCATCAGTGAAACAAGATAGAGCGTCATCACGCTCACATTCAGAGATGGGGTAAAAATGAATGAATAGTAAAATTAATACTCCGCAGGGAACCATTGCTCCTTGCGGATAAAACTGTATGATACGATGATTACGGGGGAAATCAAAAATAGAATAGACTCAATATGGGATGTGTTTTGGACAGGTGGAATCACCAACTCCATAACCATCCTCGAACAGATGACATACCTCTTCTTTATGAAGATGCTTGACGACGCTCAGAGGACAAAGGAAGCTAATGCCAATGCTTTCGGTGTGGCCGTCAAAGACCCAACCTTCAAGGAGGGAATGTGGCACAACCCTGAGACCGACAAGGATGTTCCTTACAAGAGCCTGAGATGGAGCACGTTCAAGAATAAGGAAGCTGAAGCTATGTACAAGCTTATCAGTAAGGACGTCTTCGTATTCATCAAGAACCTCAACGACGGCAAGGAGTCAGCGTATAGCAAATTCATGCAGAACGCCACCTTCCTTATTCAAAGCCCACGCAGCCTCGTGAAGATTATCGAGGGCATTGACAGCCTCGACATGAACAACAGAGATACGATGGGAGATGTATATGAGTACGTTCTTGGGAAGATGGCCGCTTCGGGGAACAACGGACAATTCCGCACCCCTCGCCACATCATCAGAATGATGGTGGAGCTTATGCAGCCTACACTGAAGGACACCATCTGCGACGCGGCCATGGGCTCAGCGGGCTTCATTGTTGAATCTGCAAAGTACATCCAAGAGAACTACAAGACAGAACTTCTGAAGAAGGAGAATTCGGAACATTACAAGAACGGGAGGCTCCACGGCTTCGATACTGACGCGACAATGCTCAGAATCGGAGCGATGAACTTGATGCTTCACGGGGTGGATAATCCCGATATTGCTTATAGGGACAGCCTCTCGACAGATAATACTGACGAGAATAAATACAGTCTGTGTCTTGCGAACCCTCCATTCACGGGTAGCCTTGACTATGAGGCTGTCAGCAAGAGCCTTCTCGCCATTACCAAAACCAAGAAGACAGAACTGCTTTTCCTCGCATTGTTTGTGAGAATGCTTCAGATTGGCGGTCGCTGTGCATCGATCGTTCCTGACGGCGTGCTTTTCGGCAATACTACCGGCCATAAGTCCATTAGGAAGGAAATCATTGACAATCAACGTCTGCAAGCTGTCATCTCGATGCCTTCAGGAGTATTCAAGCCGTATGCGGGAGTCTCTACAGCTATCCTCATCTTCACAAAGACCAATGCCGGAGGCACTGATAAGGTGTGGTTCTATGATATGAAAGCCGATGGGTTCAGCCTTGACGACAAGCGCGCCGTAGTGGCCGAGAATGATATCCCCGATATCGTAGCCCGATTCCACAACCTTGACGCAGAAGAGAGCCGTACCCGCAAGGAGCAGAGTTTTCTCGTTCCTGTTGAGGAGATTCGTGCCAATGACTATGATTTGTCTGTCAATAAGTATAAAGAGGTGGAGAAGGTTAAGGTGGAGTATGAAGAGCCTTCTGTCGTGCTTGGTAGAATTGAGGGGCTTCAGTCTGAGATTACTGCTGCCATTGCTGAGTTTAGAGAGAAATACTTGTAGCATATGAGAGAAGGATGGAAATATAAAAAGCTGAAAGATGTTGCATCTCTCATTACAGATGGTGATTGGATAGAAAGTCGTCATCAATCAGAAAGTGGTATACGTCTAATCCAAACGGGCAATGTGGGAAATGGCATCTTTAAAGCGAAGGATGACAAACCCCACTATATTTCTGAAGATACATTTCTTGAACTTGGCTGTACGGAAATATTTAGAGGTGATTGCCTTGTATCGAGGCTTCCCGAACCGGTAGGTCGTGCGTGCATAATTCCCGAGGTCGGGTGTAGAATGATTACAGCTGTAGATTGTACTATCATTCGCTTCAAAGATTGCGTTTTGCCTAAGTTGTTCGTTTATTACACTCGTAGCAAACAATACAAGCGAGAGATAGACAATAGTACAACAGGGACTACGCGAAAAAGAATCAGTAGAAAGAATCTTGAATCCGTATCTATCCCACTACTACCTGTTGACGAGCAAAATAAGATTGTTGCAGAGCTTGACTTGCTGACGGAAATCATTGACAAGCAGAAGCAGCAGCTCAAGGAACTCGACACCCTTGCTCAGTCCATCTTCTACGATATGTTCGGTAGTCCAGACGCTAATGAGAAGGAGTGGATTATGAAATCACTTGCAGAAATTGGCACAATAGTGTCAGGCTCAACGCCATCAACAAGTGACGAATCAAATTGGGACGGAGATGTCAATTGGGTGACTCCCGCAGAATTAGGCGTACAACTATTCTATGGTGAAACTCGACGAAAGATTACGAGTAAAGCTGCTAAGAGCTTAACAATTATGCCCATCGGAACACTCCTCATGTCATCACGTGCGCCGATTGGGAAGTTAGCTATCACATCCGTTCCAATGTGTTGCAACCAAGGTTTTAAGAATATTGTTTGTGGCAACAATGTGAATAATATTTACCTTTATTATTGTCTAATGCTCAACATTAACAGCATTAAGGCTATGGGAAGGGGTGCGACATTTAAGGAAGTGTCAAAGCAAGCCGTATCGTCTTTCGAGATAATGCTTCCCCCTATGAATCTTCAAGAACTCTTCGCACAGAAGATTCTCTCAATAGAATCACAGAAAGAATCCATAAACCGCTCCCTCGCAGAGAGCCAAAAACTCTTTGACTACACGATGGACAAGTATTTCGGTTAATATGAGAAATTTCGACTACATAAAAGATTTGGGACTTAATGACTTATACCGATACTGCTCGGCAGCTGAGGAGAATCAGATAAGCCATCCCGACATTTGTGCCGTCAATGCCCGTAGGGCGTTGGAGTACATAGTCAGAGCTCTGTACTTTATGAAGCGAATCGATGTTCCCGAAAGGGCATCCCTCTTCGAACTCGTTGATGGAGAACCATTCAAAGAATTCATCAACGACGATAGGGTAATGATGGCTGTGCACTATGTCAGGAAAGTCGGCAACAGCGGAGCTCACACCGGCAACGTGTCCAAGAAGGAATCTTTCTTCACCCTTCTTAATATCTATAATGTAGTCGGAGCCATCCTCTTAAAACTTAGAATAGTATCTGAGGTTAAGCCTTTTGATAAAACTCTTATACCTGATAGTGTTGCGGCTCCCGTCATCGTGCCTTCAGCCGTTGAGGTGAAGCCTACGGATTCCATCATCAAGGCGGCGTCAGCCGAAGCTGTTTCATCTACCGACCCCGTCGAGGCGGTAGCTTGTGACATTTCTGAGGCTGAGACAAGGAAGATGTTCATCGACTTGATGCTCAAAGAAGCGGGATGGGATGTTCTGACAACAGAAGGCGCAGTGCAGCCACTTAAGGCCTGCATTGAGGTGGAGGTTCACGGAATGCCTAACACACACGATGTGGGCTATGCAGACTATGTTCTCTTCGGCTCCAACGGGCTTCCGCTTGCTGTCATCGAAGCCAAGAAATCATCCGTATCTCCGATTAAGGGCAAGCATCAGGCTGAGCTCTATGCTGATTGTCTTGAGCGTCAGTACGGGGTTCGTCCTGTGATATACTACACCAACGGCTTTGAAACCAACATCATTGACGGGCTTGGCTATCCTCCACGCAGACTATATGGATTCCATACTGCCAATGACTTGGAACTGCTTATTCAACAGCGTGGAAGACAAGATATTACAGATTTCTCCGTTAAGGACAATATTACAGACAGACCTTATCAGAAGATGGCTATCAAGGCTGTCTGCGAACACTATAACAGCAAGCACCGCAAAGGATTGCTTGTCATGGCTACGGGTACGGGAAAGACGAGAGTGGCCATCTCCTTTGTAGATGTTCTTCAGAGAAATGGATGGGTAAAGAACGTGCTCTTCCTTGCCGATAGAATCAGTCTTGTCAGCCAAGCACACAAGAACTTTGTCAAGCTCCTACCTAATGCTACAACTTGCGTTCTGAGTGATGGAAACTCAGACAGGGACACCAATGCCCGTATCATATTCTCAACCTATCAGACAATGATTAACTACATCGACACTGAGGACAAGCCGTTCTCTGTCGGTAGGTTTGACCTGATTATTATTGACGAGGCTCATCGAAGCATCTTCGGCAAGTATGGAGCCATCTTCAACTACTTCGACGCATTGATGCTTGGACTTACGGCCACTCCTCGTGATGAGGTGGACAAGAGCACTTACGATATCTTTAAGATGGAGCAGGGAGAGCCAAACTATGCCTACGAGCTTGAGGATGCCGTATCTGACGGATACCTCGTCAACTATCACGGCTTCAAGCGCGGTTCTCTCATCTTGAAAGAAGGAATCAAGTACAGCAATCTGTCCGAGGCGGAAAAGAAGCAGATGGAAGCCGTATGGGAGTATGAGCAAACCCGTAAGGCTCTCGACCTGAACTCTGAGCAATACCATAGGGATATAGCCAACAACGAGATATTCAGTTATATCTTTAATGAAGATACAATCGATGCAGTCCTCCAAGACTTGATGGAAAACGGGCTGAAAGTTCAAAGCGGGGAGCGTATAGGAAAGTCTATCATCTTCGCCTACAATCATCGTCACGCAGAACTTATCGTCAAGAGATTTCATATACTCTATCCTGAGTACGGCTCGGAATTCTGTGCTCTCATCGACAATTATGTGACATATTCTCAAGACCTTATCGATAAGTTTGAGATTAGAGACGGAGAGCCACAGATTGCTGTGAGTGTAGATATGCTTGATACGGGCATCGATATTCCCGACGTGCTGAACCTTGTCTTCTTCAAAATCGTCAAGAGCAAAATCAAGTTTATGCAGATGATAGGAAGAGGTACAAGACTAAGCCCCGACATCTACGGAGAAGGTAAGGACAAGGACTGCTTCTACATCTTCGATTGGTGCAGAAATTTTGAATACTTCGAAAAGAACCCTAACGGAAAGGAAGCGGTATCTATACAATCATTGACAGAACGTCTTTTCTGTCTCCGGACAGACATTGCGTTCCATCTTCAGCATCAGAAGCATCAAGAGATTCCGTATGAGAAGCAGCTTCACGACGATATCAAGCACCTTCTTAGAGAGCAAGTATGTGCTCTGTCTGACAATCATATTTCAGTACGAGCCAAATGGGAGTCCGTGAGCCATTTCAAGGAGGCTGATTCTTGGACATACATCTCTGATGTCGATGTCCTGACGCTCAAATCGGACATTTCTCCGCTGCTTCCGAAGAACACTCTTGATGAAAGCGCGAAGAAGTTTGACGTGCTGACATTGACTATCGAGCTCAGCTACATCTCTGAGGATGTCAATGCTGACAAGTGCATACAGAGAGTACAACTCATCGCCGACAAGCTCCAAGAAAAAGCGTCAATTCCGCAGATTCAATCTAAAATGGGAACCATTAAGGAAGTGCTGTCACCCGTTGCATGGGAGAACGGCAACCTTCTGTGGATGGAGAAGGTAAGAACTGATTTGCGTGATTTGATGAAGTTCCTCATCGGCGAGAAGGGCAAATGGTTCATTGTAGACATCGATGACGTTATCAGCTACGATGGCGAGAGTACGGGAGTTATGACAAGAGTAAGCTACAAACAAAAAGTCATCGACTTTCTTGCCAACAACAGACACCTGCCCGTACTTGACAAGATATACAACATTGAGCAGCTTTCTTCCGATGATGTGAAGGAACTTGAGCGAATCCTATGGGAGGAGCTTGGAACCAAGGAGGACTACGACAGATTCACGTCTGAAATGACTTGCGGAGCCAACGTCGGCGCCTTTATCCGATCCCTCATCGGCATTGACAGGAAAGAAGCCGTGAAGAAATTCGGGGAGTTCATTTCAGGAGCCGACCTCAACTCTGAACAGGAAGAGTTCTTGATGACTATCCTGAGTTATGTCTGTGAGAATGGAGACATCACGAAAGAAATCGTCGTCAATGAGGCTCCGTTCGATGAGCAGTTGTCGGTTTTCGCGCTTTACCTTGTTCCGCTTGCCAAGTATGTCGATAATATCCACAATGTGATTATTCCTCAGTGTCAAGCTTCGGCAAGGGCGCAACTTTCATGATTCCGAAATAAGAAAAGTCGTCACGATAATGAGATATAACCCTAATGTTTCTGTGGTTGAAAACGCCAAGAGCCCATCTGGCTCTTGAAACAGAGTACATACGCATCTTCGGTGAGAGGCGCTTCTCAGAGTACGACTCCTTCCGGGGATCGGTTACAACTAAGAAATCCACCGGAGTCTAATCGCCAAGATGACGTTTTACATCCATCCTTTCATGGAGAATACGGACGATAAGAATGTCTCCATCGGGGAGTGGGGTATAGAAAATGAGATGGTGACCGGCCCTGAATCCATACAGGTTCTCCGCGATGTTACCATATGACTTTGCGAGACGGAATGTGCTGGATATTATCTTCCTGCAGGAGGATACAAGCATATTGTAATACTCGTCCGCCTGTCTTTCAGACCAAGTCCGATATGTGTAGTTCCATATCGAGGTCAAATCCTCGACCGCCTTGCTGCTGAAGCGAATCTTAGCCATTGTGTGCAGCGGTCTTGAGAGTTCTCAGATGCGCAGCCGGATCAAAATCCTCTGCTATACCGCTGTCAAGGCCTTCCTGAATGGCCTTCTTCAATGCCAAGACCTGACTCTCGTTATCTTCAAGAAGGCGTAATCCGGCACGAATTACCTCACTGGCATTGTTATAACGTCCCTGAGATATCTGAGACTTGATAAAATCATCAAAATATGAACCGAGTGCTACTGATGTATTCTTCATTTTCTTCCCGTTTGTTTTCGCAAAGTTACCAAAATTTGGTAACTAAACAATAATTTCAAAGAAAATTCCTCCATAACTGTAAGTTACTTTCCGTTAAAAAGCCTACTGAGCTGTTATGTTTGTCACCGGTTATTAAACAGCTCAAGCGGTGTCAAATTTTCTTTCAAAAATCTTTGCTTTTAGTCGCGAGGAGAAGCGCATCTCCTCATCGGAGTTCGAGGCCGCAGTGAATGCGGCCCTACTCTCCGACACCGTTGCCGATGCCACGAAGGGTCCCTTCATCAGCGAGGAGGGTGCTCTGAACCTGTCCGCAGTATGGGCATGTGTCCGCATCCTCTCCGAGACGGTCGGGACTCTTCCTGTGCATCTCTATCACCGCACCACCGATGGCCGGGAGACGGTCCGCAATCATCCCTGCAGCTATATCCTCTCCAAGCCTAACTCCTATACCTCGCGCTTTGCGCTGCTGCACCACCTGATGGTAAGCTGCACTCTCTGGGGCAATGGCTACGCCCGCATCCACCGCGATGCCCTCTTCCGTCCTGTGCGCCTGCAACTGATGCACCCCACCGAGGTGGAACCGGTCCACACTGACGATGACGAGCTCTACTACCGCACCTACAAGGGTGAGATCGTCCCGGTCTACGACATGATCCACCTGCGTGGCCTCTCCACCAATGGCTATAAGGGCAAGAGCCCGATTGCCGTCCACCGGGAGAACCTGTCCCTAACCGGGACTTCGGTTCAGTGGACAGTGAACATCACGCCACTATTCGAGGGCGGGGACAGGACGCTCCATCGGGGAACAGCCGAATCACGACCAGCTCCGAGTCAGCCCCGGTTTTATTACTTCGCTTCTCGTCAGGGGAGCATTCCTCATATCTATCGAGGGCGGGGAGAACATATCATCCTCGCTTTCAGGCCGGGCTGCGATAAAGAAAAAGGAGCCGCCCAAGGACGACTCCCCGAACCGGAGGCGAAGCAGCGCACCAATAAGTGCCAGCCTATTCAGATATTACTCAGCGTCCCCAAACGCGTCTGTAATACGAATTGACCTTCTCGACCTTACCATTGCGGACGCGGGTATAACCCTTGACCTTGATAAGGATTGGCATCCTGACCTCTATGTGAAGTGTGATACCAAACACTGAAGAATCACTTTTAAACATGTTATAAATTTTACTGAATTGGTGTAAAGTGATCTTTTGGCGGATCTCATATCTACATCCTAGATTGCAAAGATGTCGCTAGCAAACTTTCTTTTGTCAGAGGCCATTTCAGAATGGTCAACGGAAAGAAGGTTTATGTGAGGAGTCATTACCGAAAAAAGTAATTTATGAATGTCAGACTAAATGTCTGATAGCATCTGCCGCCCGCTCGGGAGTCATCTGCCATCTGGTAGGTGGCTCCTTTGTTTAACATAACTTCATCATTTTAAGCGTTCATCTTACATTGCCAATTATAGTATTCTTATGCCACGACAATGTAAAAGGCGTAGCCCTCCATTGTGTACCCTCTGGGCTGGACCCCCATTAATACGACACGAAGAGCCACGCCAAACGACGCGGTCTTCTTTTACCCGTATTAAATTCAAATTGTCCAGATTTGAGGGTGCGGTAAAAGAAAACTTAATTACATGTCCGACAAAAATATAACGCACGCTGATTAAAAGTCTTCAGGAAGGATAATAATTGGCATAAAATATTTTTTATCTTTGCAGGAGATAAAACCGCATAATTATGAAACGCACAAATGCCCTGATCGCATGGTCTGCAATTGGACTTGCGATGTTGAGCTTCTCTGTTTCCTGTAAAAAAGAGTCAGAGAAAAGCCCTGTCCCTTATTACAATGCTAAACACATCACCGACGAGAACAAAGTCGCGATGCTTCACTCTCTCAAAGATCTGGATGGCACAGGACGCCTGTTCGAGATCAATTACGATGTAGATTACAAATTAGATCAAGTATTGGCATCAAATATAGGCGGAACGCAAGCACTGTTCCAATATATCGCGTATCTGCTGTACGACGACATTGACCCGAAATCACCAGAAGTCAAGTATGGCGCAGGATGCAGTGCATTCGCAGTGGACGAGAAGGCAGGCAAGAACCGGCTGATGGGGCGCAATTACGACTTCAGGCATTTCGCTTCGGACGGAGAAACCCTGCTTCCGACTTCGGCTATTCTGGTGCGCACGTCTCCGAAAGGCGGGAAGAAATCCATCTCTATGGTTGACGGAATCAATTTGGGTTATGGCAAGGGCTTTCTCTATGACGAGAATACCGACCTTTCGCTGCTGATGGGTTTGCCATACGCTGCCTTGGACGGCATAAACGAAGACGGTTTCGCCATAGGAGTGCTGGCTTTGAGGGAGAAACCTACGGTTCAGACTAAGGAAGGCCAAGGGAAAATTGCTACCACCGTAGCCATCAGGATGCTGCTCGACAAGGCCTCCACGGTTAAAGAGGCCATACAGCTGCTGGACGGCTATAATATGGACATGAGTGCCGACGGCAAGACCGCTCCGGAAGGGGCTACTGAACAAGGTTACTCTAACTATCACTTTTTCATGGCAGATGCCACTGGAGATTATGCTATCGTGGAATACTGCTATGGTAATAATGCAAGGACCCCTGACAGAATGGAGGTATACACTGCCAATGACACCCTGCGTTGCGTGACCAACTTCTACGTCTCCCCTTCTATGGTAGGTCATCTGGATGGATGGGGTTCTACTCATGGAAGAAAACGATATGACACTATGCGTAGCACATTGGCAGACCAGAATTATAGCCTGAGCGGCAGTGAAGCTATGAATCTGCTTCAATCCGTAGCCCAGACACCTGGCGAGGAATTGACCTCCATGACCCAGTGGTCTGCGGTATATAATCTTACCGAAAAGAGTGTTCGCCTGGCCATACTTCGAGATTACGGCAAGCAGTTCGACTTCAAAGTCGAGTAACCCTTACTACTTCCTGGTATCTCAATTACTCAAGTTTTGAATGAATAAAAATTGAAGTATATTTGCAGCATCATAGTGTATTTGGATCGCCCGGTTGCGGCCACATGCACTCTAAAAAAGATTTAGCCTTCGGTTTTCCTGAGGGGCTCAACCCCGAAACAAGCATCAATGACAAGCACAGGGGGAATAATGTATATGGCTTCGCCGAGTATAGCGAACTCCTGCAAGAAGCCTATTGCACGCTACAATTCGACCATTACAACAGCGTAATCGACAAGTGTTTGAATGAACTTGAGAGAGAAGTCCCGGGCTGAAATTCAATAACATACTTGAACTCGCAAAGAAGAAAGTCAAGGGCGATGATGGCGAAGACTGCATTGACAGTTATCTCTATAAACTTGCCGCGACACAAATGAAGGATGAACCTATAAAGATACAGGATACCGAACTGGATGACAACAGCACCGACAATGACCACGTACTGATGGTAGCCCGAAACCTGTTCCTCTATCATATCATCAGCGACATCAAAAAGAGGTTCAATTATGATGATATGAAGTAATCTCTCCCTTTTGTGATGGAACCCTTACAAGCAATGAACGGGTTCTCGGCTAAAACTGAACACACAATCAGACAACATACTTCATAACCACTGGGGCGGACTTCGGTTCGCCCTTTCTTATATTATGCGGCAGAACTTTCATAAGTATAGGAAATTCCTGCTACTTATCACTGTCTTCAAAAGATTTGATTTCCTCAGAAATCAACTTCTGAAGCGCCTCTTTCGGGATTATAAGTTGATAGTCAGCAACACCTATCGGCTTCGTCATCCCTTCAAGAGCCAATTCAACATCCACGTGGTCTTTTTCTGCACATAGGATAATTCCTATGGATGGGTTTTCGCCTTCTCCTCTTTCAAGTCTATCCAGTAAAGAAAGATAATAGTTCATTTTGCCGGCATATTCAGGTATGAATTTTCCGATCTTGAGGTCAATGGCGACAAGACAGCGAAGTCCTCTATGGAAGAATAACAGATCCACCTTGCTGGTTCTTCCATTGAAATCCAGCTCATATTGATTACCGATAAAGGTGAATCCTTTCCCCAGTTCAAGAAGGAACCGCTTTATTTTCTCGACAAGCCGTCTTTCAAGTTCCAATTCCAATATGGGCTGTGTCACGCCTAGAAATCCAAGGTTGTAGCCATCGCGAAAGACCGCATTAGCATATTGAGCCTGAACGGCTGGAAGTGTTGATGAGAAGTTGTTGTCAAGCAGAACAGGTTTTGCCGTCAAATAAGTATTCATTTTGATTGCATTCAACAACAAGTCTCTGTTCCATCCTTTTGAAATGCTCTCCGTGGCGTAATATATAGTCTGCTCGTCATCCAAATCCTTACTGAGAATAAGCAAGTTCTGGGACCAAGGCAAAACTGCTACGGTCCGTAGCAGTTTCTCATCACAAGACATATAGCGCACATAAAACTTCTTCATATTCCACAACTGTCTCGGTGAAAATCCCATTGACGGGTAGCGGTCTTTCAAATCCTCAGACAGGTGTCTTACAACAGAATCACCATACTTACTATCCAATTTCTGCTCGAACAAGATTTTCCCGATTCCCCAATAACAGTTTGTTGCCAAAGAACAGATCTTTTGAGCCATCAAACTTCGGGCATTATCAATTACTGCTACAGTCCGTAGCAGAATCTCCTTATAATCCAATTCGACGATATTTGTGATGTCTTGTGTTTTTTCCATAAAATCAAAATATATAAGTTCTGCAAATTTAAACATTTTACGAAATTTCAGTCGGCTGTTATTATCCTTTTGATGAAATTACTTATCTTTGTGTCGTTCAGCTAGCCCGGCACTCAAAACAGTGTATCTGATTGTTGTTCTTGATTCTGCTGGTTTGATTGCAGGGATGGGTGGGCAAGACATATTAAGACGTTACTTGACGTTTTTCTTCTGAACACAAAACTTGGCGGTTTTATATCGAGAAGAAGAAACGGCAACGAGGATGTCTCGTCATGATGACGATTCGGTTACCGCACATTCTGTGTGGGAGTTACTGCATATCATCCCTGACGTGGGCTGGCTGCGTTGCTTATCTCTCTCGATGGCACGCCAAGGCCAGTGTTCGGGATAAGCAAGAGTATGACTCCCACGTCTTTTTTTGTACCCGTTCTGCACGGGAGTAGCAGGATACAATTTAGTTATCATGACACAAAAACAAGTAAAAACAATGCTGCGAGAACTCATTGAGAAGGGTACTTACTCTATTTTTGAGGTCTCTGAAATTTCTTCATTTGACGGAAGCGTTTCCAATCGTGAAGTTGCAATGGTCTGGAATGATTCCATGGGAAAAATCCTTCGCGTGCAACTATCAAATGCTTCAATGATGCCTGGCGAGATACGTTTCTTTTATAGTGATGGCATTCGTCTGCCATATTATCGTAGTGTATTTTTCAAGGAAGAAAATAATGATTCCGATGAATACCTTCCGCTTCCTTCCGATGTGCTTACCTATGTCAAGGAACATGATATTCTCTCCCTTCAAGGTGCGATGAAAGACGAGTTGAAGAAAAAGATAGTAGACCTTTTCAATGGTGATAATTGGAAAGTTATGGATCCTTTTGTCAAATAATCGGTTATGAAAACTATATCTCTAAAAAAAACTTTATGGGTAGTACTTCTTTCTTTTCTTTTTATAGGGTGCGTAAAAGAAGTTGAACAGCAACAGTCACAAGGAGAACTACATAAAGTCGTTTTTCATGCCGGCTGGGCTCCGGAGACAAAGACTGTTCTTCAAGAGAATGGTAGCGTCTGGTGGTCTCCGGGAGATGAGATTGCATTGTGTCTTACTGGGCACGAAGATAAATATTGTCTGAAATCGGATTGTAAAGAGCCTTTGCAAGAAACGGACTTCATCGGTATGATAGGCGAAAATAGTGGCGAAGATACGTTCTATGCTATATATCCCTACGATAAAGTAAAAGGAACAAATCCATTCAGCATTACTATTCCGTCTGTACAATATGCTACTGCTGGAGCCTTCTCTCCTGGTCAGTTTGCCAGTTTTGCACGGGCCGAAGGCGACAAACTGACTTTCTACAATGTGTGTGCGGGATTGAAATTCTCCGTGGCTCATGAAGGCGTATCTAAAATTATCTTCCAGCAAAGAGACAATGGTGTACCGCTAACAGGAGAAATAAGAATTCCATTTTATCCAAATTGGCCTGAAGATCTTTCCGTTTTTCCAGATTACGATAATGGATCAAATTATTTGACTGTATATCCAATTGAAGGCAAATATTTTATCCCAGGAAAGTATTATTATGCAGCTATAGCTCCAGGTAATACATCCCTCATTATGTCTTTCTATACGGATAATCAAGTGGCGACAAAATACTTCAGTGTCAACTCTATTGAGCGGTCAAAAATTGCCCTATTGAAAGAGAAAGATAAGGGCCTTGTCTTCGAGAATATTGACGAGCGTACGTATGCGGCATTAGGTTCAAATATCCTTCCTGACGGCATTGACAAAAATTCAATAAGAGAAGTGATATTTCATACTTCAAGTGATGTGACAACAGATGTTGTAGTGCCAAGCTCCATTCCGACATTTGGGAAAGATGATTATATCCCTGTGTTCTTTGAATTGACTGGATCTACAGCACATTACTATACTAAAGCTGAACGATATATGATGAAAGGGCCTTCTTGTATTTCATTTCGCGACTGGAAAGAATTACGAACGGTTGACCTTTCAATGTTCAGCACGAGTCCTGTAATGGAATTCAACTCTATGTTTTCCGGTTGTATCAACTTGGAAAGTGTCAATCTGTCGAATTTTGACACGAGCAATGCGTATTATTTTTCTGGAATGTTTTCGGAATGTAGGAATTTGAAAAAACTGGATATCAGCAATTTCTGCTCAAAAAATGTCAAAGATGATTGGGGTAATCCTTTTGCTGCAATGTTCACACATTGTTATAATCTCACATCGCTTGATCTTGGCGATTTTGAGATAAGTGGGAATGCTGACCATACAATGTTTGCATTTGCAAGAAATAGCCATAATTGTGCGATACGATGCACTTCCAGCACAAGAGATGTGCTATGTAATGCGACATCAAAACTGGGGGACTATGAACAATACATAACATGGGTTCTCCCAGATAATGAGATGCCAGTTCTTGAACCGTATAAATTTGACTATTATAGTTCCGACTACACAAAAGACCAAGCTATTAAGGTGTTGCAAAAAGCAACTGTCGGGAAAGGAATCAATATTGTCCTTATGGGTGATGGATACTCAGACAGAATGATTGCAGACGGCTCTTACGATGAAGATATGAACAAAGCCATGAATGCCATTTTCAAGGACGAACCTTATACTACATTCCGGGATTATTTCAATGTTTATCAAGTTTATGCCGTATCTGAAAATGAGTTGGCGGGAGAGTCAAATACCACCTTTAATGCTTATATAGGGGGAATGGATCCAGATAATGGAGCGGTGTCTTATTTTGATGAATATACTGTTCAAAAGTATGCGAAAATTCCAGATAATGACATCGATGAAACCTGTGTAGTCCTTATCTTGAATCGAGATGCTATATATGTCAAAGGCGTTTCTCATAATGGTTATATAATGGCTGGAGATGATGTTTCGGATATTACCGACTATTCGAAAGGTGGGTCTGTGGCAATGATATGTCGTAAACTTGAAGATTATTCTTTTGTAGTCGCGCACGAGTTTGGGCATGGCTTTGCGAAACTTGCTGATGAGTATTGGGCATATATCGGGAATATGAGTGACTGGGAGAAAGAATTCTATATAAGCCGCGCTGATAATTACGGATGGTGGAGTAATATTGATTTTACCGATAACCAAGAGATAGTCAAATGGCGTAAATTTTTGAATGACGACAGATATTCTGGAACAGATATAGGAATCTATGAGGGAGCCACTTATTCTTCTGGCTGTTGGAAACCATCACAGCATAGTATTATGAACAATGATGCAGATGGAATATTTAATGCTCCTTCTCGCGAAGCTATCTATAAAAGAATTCACAGGCTTGCTTTTGGAAAAGATTGGCAATATGACTATGAGAAATTTGTCGAATATGATCAAAAGAATATTGCGGCAGAAAAGGCTGCCGGAACGACATCTGTAAAAAATTGGGCTTCGTCTGTTGAACCTGAGCGGAAGTCATTTGTAAAGATTGAAAAGTCAATGACATCTGATGGTAAGGAGAAAGTTACTATAATAATGAACTAAAATGAGAATGGATAATAATAATTATATAGCTCCAGATGTTGAGGTTATCGACATCGAAATAGAGGGAGGATTTTGCCAAGGTAGTAAAGACACCATTTATTCTGGATCTACGCACGAAGGGTGGGTGGAGGAAGAGTGGTAGCGGCAGAAGAATGTCCCAGTGCATTTTTCATCCATAAAAGATGCACCGGGATGAGAAGATAGCATTGAAGCAGGTGGTTTTGCGAAAGGTTTGATGAAATGTCAAATCCGGCAAAATCACCTGTTCAACCATTTGTAGGGGCTTCCTGCATCAAAATGCGAAAGGGTGCAACAAAAGGGTGATTTCCTCTCTCTCCGCAGACAAGTTGAAGCTCAGCGCATTGCGCTGGGCTTTTTTCGTGCACGTCCGTCAGGAGCTAAGTACAAGGGCGTCTTCTGGCGCGTGGAGATAGCGGAACGCGACTACAGCTCAAGGACATATTTGCAATAAGTCGATGAATATTATTCAGGACAAAAAGGGCATCCAATCGGGTCATATAATGCCTTGTTTGTCCCGTAAATTTGAAAAATAGTATTATTTTTGTCCCGATAGAAGTGGATAACTATGACTATACAGGTAGAAATATTGCAGTTCCTGCATTATAATCCATCTTCAAGCAGGGTGGAGATTGCTGCTGGTTTGACGGAGGCTCCAAACGAGAGAACTCTGAAAAGAATCATTGCCGATTGTGTTCGCAGCGGTGATATTGTTGTTGAGGGCAAAGGAAAGGCGACCCGATATTCCTTGTCGGCACAGGCACATCTGATGATGCCGTTGAATATTGAGGCATACTTCGACAATGAAGTGGATGAACGCAAAGTTCAAGAATCATTCAACTTTAAGTTGATAAGAGAGGTCTTACCACAGGTCACGCTGTTTACTGCCGAGGAGACTGCAAGGCTGGAGGCCGCTCATAAGACCTTCTTGGCAAATATGTCTACATTATCTGACCTTGAATATCGCAAAGAGATGGAACGCCTCGGTGTTGACTTGTCTTGGAAGTCTTCGCAAATAGAGGGTAATACCTATTCTCTTCTTGAGACGGAGCGACTTCTGAAAGAGAAAGAGACTGCGCAGGGAAAGACAAAAGAAGAGGCTGTGATGCTCTTGAACCACAAGGACGCTTTGGACTTCATCCTTGATTGTCCGGATTATCTGAAGACACTCTCTGTAAGGAGACTAGAGGATATTCACTGCATCTTGACCAAGGAATTGGGTGTGGGTAATGGTATCCGAAAGAGGCGTGTTGGTATAACAGGAACGAACTATCGTCCGCTTGATAATGAATTCCAAATCCGAGAGGCGTTGGAAGATACCTGCCAGTTGATTAACGGAAAGGATAATGTGTTTGAGAAGGCACTGCTGGCTCTTGTATTGTTGTCATATATACAGGCATTCACTGATGGTAACAAACGCACTGCGAGAATCAGCAGCAATGCCATTCTTATAGCGTGGGGTTATTGTCCGATTTCGTTCCGTACAGTGGATTCTGTGGATTATAAGAAAGCGATGCTGATGTTCTATGAACAGAACAACATTGCAGCATTCAAGCAAATTTTCATTGAGCAGTATGAGTTTGCTGTGAAAAATTACTTTTAATGCTTGATACTTCCACAGATAGGTGGCATGTTTGCACCAAGATTACGTATTCCGGACCAAGGTCGGCCAATAGACGCTGCTGATGCACTATTGCCATAATGTAGCCACCGGCTTTGCTGCCCCAGAAGCCTATGCAAATGTGGCATCATACTTTGGAACACGCAAGTTAATATACGAGATAATTCGCTGTAGCAGAGCAGTTTAGAATTAGATAACGGACCCCCGCTGCCATATAAAGACAAAAAGTAGTCATTTTAGAGACATCGAATCGCCATTTTCAAGACACGTTTCGCCATGCAAAGGCCATACGAGCATAATTTATAGTTGTGTAATTATTTGATATTTAGTGGGTTATATGGGTAATTCCTCGGAGCCTCTCTCCGCTGAATGAGGAATTTGCAAAATGACGCAAGTTCCTCATTTTCGCTGCATACACCTTTCCCGGACCGTTGGGGATTCGAACCCAGTATTGATTATCAATGAGTTTGTCCGAGTGAAAGGCTCGTGTTTACGAAGTGCTTACGGGCGAAAAATCGCGGTGCGGTTTTTGTGGCAGGCGGCTACTTCTGCGCTGGCTTTTTCTCTTCAATCCGTAGCCTTAGCCCAAGTTTTTCCGAGATATACTTCAAGTCGTCTATCTTCTGCCTATTGCTGATATTCGAATAAATATACCATCCGTCACTTTCGTGTTGCCAAATTCGGCCCGGCTCTGTCGGTCTCTTTGTGCGGGAAACTGCATTGTATCCTCCATGACTTATATTTAGGGCAGACACCCTTTCATAGCCGACATGCTTTATCGTTGCGATGTAAGTTTCTATTGCGGATTTCCTCCAGATAACCGTTCCGTCAGGGAATGATACTTTAAGTCCCTTTGTAAAGTTCTCTATATGCTTACTTGGACCAGAGTTATCTCTACCAGATGATGGCTTAATAGGATCAGACACCGGGACACTAACAGGAGTAAGTGCTTTTGCGCCTACGAAATCCCGTATCTTCACTTTTCGAGACAAAGCCACACTAATAGGCTGCCCCGGATGATACTCTACTACGAGTACAAGATCTCGTTTGATAGGATTTAGCCTTGGAGCAATATCCTGACTAAGGGCAGGTAGCACTTCATTCTTAATGAGATCCTCTTCAAAACTGTCAAGTGATTTCAGCTGCTCATCATTGATTGGAACGCCTAATTTTTTAAGCGTTTCAATCGACTGGTATAATTCCTCAAGTTTAGACATCGATAATTTGCTAATAGTCACACACAAAGGTATGAAAAAAGGGAAAGACCAACAATGGATTTATATTAACAATATTGTTAATGCAGTGGCACGAAAAACCGCCGTAAGGATTTATTCACCAATTATTATATTATGATTTACGGATATATAAGAGTCAGCAGTGACAAACAAACCGTTGAAAACCAGCGATTTGAAATCAACAATTTTTGTAGCAAAGAAAACATCAAGATTGATGGATGGATTGAGGAAACCATCAGTGGAACTAAGGCCTACAACAAAAGACAGCTCGGAATCTTGTTAAAGAGAGTTCAGAAAGATGATCTTATCATCTGTGCTGAATTGTCTCGGCTTGGCAGGAATTTATTCATGATTATGGAAATCCTCAATATTTGCATGACAAAGGAGTGCAAGGTCTGGACTATCAAAGACAACTATAGGTTGGGCGAAGATATACAGAGCAAGGTGCTCGCCTTTGCTTTCGGATTATCCGCAGAAATTGAAAGAAATCTCATCAGCCAGAGAACGAAAGAAGCCTTAGCCAGAAAAAAGGCAGAAGGAGTTGTACTTGGAAGGCCCAAAGGACGGAAAAACGCCGATGGAAAGTACAAGCTATCAGGCAAAGAGAATCTTATTCATGAGTTACTCATCGCCAATGTCTCTAAACGGAAGATAGCAAAAATATGTAAGGTCGACAGAAACACCCTTCAACGATTCATTGTGATGCGGGATCTTTCTCAAAATTAACGAGCGTTTTTGTTCAGCAGCAGGGTACATTCTGTGACTTCTCCGGAGGTGACAGCTGGGTAATCCTGTCTCCAATCGAGCAGAGCATCAAGCGGAAGATTGAAGCTGTTGGAACACCGTTGAAGGATTGGGATATCCAGATCAATTATGGAATTAAAACCGGATATAATGATGCTTTTATCATCTCCACTGAGAAACGTAATGAGATCTTGGCAAATTGTAAGACGGAAGAGGAACGCCGGAAAACTGAGGAATTAATCCGACCGATTCTTCGCGGCAGGGATATCAAGAGATATGGGTACGAATGGGCAGATCTCTATCTTATTGCGACATTCCCGGCTCGTCACTACAATATTAATGATTATCCAGCAGTCAAGGATTATTTACTTTCCTTCGCTGAAGATAATCTACGTGATGCCGGCTACGATTGGGTTGCAGATCGCTATCTTGCAGATTTTTGCAAGCAGAAATTGTCTCAAACAGGCAAGTTTGTTGAAATTAAAGGAGAACGGATAATACTTGGCAATACTCCAGAAAAAGCGCGTAAGAAAACCTCAAATAAGTGGTTTGAAACACAAGATAGTATAAGCTATTGGGAGGAATTTTCTAAGCCAAAAATAGTCTATCCCAATATGACAAAGTATATGCCCTTTGTTTTTGATGATTGTGGGTTCTTGACAAACCAAAAATGCTTTATCATTACCGGTGAGCATATAGCCTTTTTAACGGCATTCCTCAACTCTTCCATCTTTAAGTTTTGTTTTCGTGACTCATTTCCAGAACTTCAGGGTGGCACAAGAGAATTAAGCAAGATATTTTTTGATAGCATTCCAGTGTTGCGGATACATGCTTCACAAGACTGCATCTTTGAACAGGCTGTACATGACATCCAAGATAGTTTCACTCTCGAAAAAGCACAACACATTGATGCTTTGATTTATCAATCCGAGATTTTCAATTTTCTGTACTAAAAAGTCTGTTTCTCAACCTTGGGCT
>OBKV01000453.1_pt1 | contig 34230 bp, 27 predicted proteins | sample 1517301 | NCBI WGS metagenome assembly OBKV01 (sample SAMN04571685, study PRJEB22368) | human gut metagenome | biome: human gut; material: stool | host: Homo sapiens | place: Luxembourg | collected 2012-06-29 | reverse complement strand
TATTTCCGGTTGCAAAAGTATAGCTTTTTCTTGAAATACGTGACGTTTTAATAGATTTTTAACTCATAAAACTTGCAAAAGGTAATAAAATCATAGTTTCTAGGTAGAATGAAGGGGGAATTGTAAGGGTTCTAGAACAGATTCCTTACAGTTTCGTGATTTCAGGGATTTAAGAGAATGCCTTAGTTCTTCCTATTCTGTTTGTCGATGGATAATGAGTGATTTCTTTTCGCTCCTGATGAAATTAGCTTCAATCCTTCATGAAATTAGCTTCTACCCTTAAGGGAATTTGTTTCTACCCTTAAAGGAAATTGTTCCTGTACCTAATGGAATTCTTCGTTCATAAGTTTTGAATGTAGGTTCAAAAGTATTGAATGTACGTTCATAAGTATTGAATGTCGGTTCAAAACTTATGAACGGAGATTTCTTCTAGTCTTAAAAACAATTTCCATAGGGGATAAAGGCTTTTTCTTATAGGGGTGTCAGTAATATAATCCAATGCCGGATACAATAAATCCCTATTCCGTGCGTTCATATTATTATAATTAATTTATGAAAGAGGTATAACCAAGTGTTTAAATAGTAAGGAGAAAATAAAAATGATAGAATATATTCATGGCGATCTGACCGAACTGACCCCGGCAATGGCAGTAGTAGAGACTGCAGGAGTGGGGTACGGACTCAATATTTCGCTCAATACCTATACTGCCATTCAGGGCAAGCAGGAAGTAAAACTCTACGTGCATGAGGTTTTGGTGGCAGGTGGAAGAGATGACTCTTTCACCCTTTTCGGTTTTGCCTCCAAGCAGGAGCGCGAACTCTATCGCCAGCTCATCACCGTATCGGGTGTGGGAGGCAATACGGCGAGAATGATTCTCTCGTCGATGTCGCCAAGCGAACTCTGCAATGTGATTTCTACGGGCAACGAGAAGATGCTGAAGACCGTGAAGGGTATCGGATTGAAGACCGCCCAGCGCATCATCATCGACCTGAAGGATAAGATTGTGAGTCTGGGCATCGCCGATGAGCTGCCGGCTAATGGCGGTAATGTGGTGATGGTGAACAATGGGGTCAAGGATGAGGCAGTCAGTGCCCTCACCATGCTCGGTTTCTCGCCGGCACCTTCTGCCAAGGTTGTTGTGGATATCCTGAAGGCGCAGCCTGATCTGCAGGTAGAGCAGGTTGTAAAGCTTGCCTTGAAGCAAATTAAATAACTTCAGGCTGAAGCAAATCAAGTAACTTCTGGCAGAAGTAAATTATATCACTTCTGGCTGAAGTAAATCCAGTAACTTTATGAAGGGGCAAAGAATCTTTTATTTTTTGATGGCTTGGCTGATGGTGGCAACCTTCGGCTACGCCCTCGCTTTGCCTTTTCCGCAGCAAGATAAACAGGAAAACAAACAGAAAGATAAGCAGGAAGTCAGGCAGAATGATGAGCAAGACAAGAAGCTTCCAAAGCACCAGCCTATTCAGGTAGATGAGGATACGATTCCTGATTCCCTGCTGCATCCCCGTTGGAAAATCCAGCTTACCCAACCTTATTCCCTGAGCGATCTCTATCAGAGTCCGCTCGACCTCAAGCGTCCTGATGCCCTCCGGTATCAGGTCATCTACAATGATACCCTCAACCGTTATGTCATCGGCAACCGCATGGGCAATACCTGGCTTTCGGCTCCCATCATGCTCACTCCGGATGAATATATGAAATGGACGGAACAGAACGAGCGCAATGCCTTCTATCGCCAGAAGAACAATGAAATCTATCAGGCGAAGGGGAAGGAGAAGTTCGATTTCTCTGATATGCACTTCGATCTGGGACCTGCCGAGAAAATCTTCGGTCCCGGTGGAATCCGTGTCAAGACCCAGGGTACCGCCGAACTGAAGTTTGGTGTCAACAAGAAGAATATCGACAACCCGTCGCTGCCTATCCGCAACCGCAAGACTACGATGATGAACTTTGATGAGAAGATCAATCTCAACGTGAATGGAAAGGTGGGCGATAAGATGGACCTCAACCTGAATTACAACACCGATGCCACCTTCGACTACGATGCCCAGAACATGAAACTGAAGTATGATGGCAAGGAAGATGAGATTATCAAGCTGGTTGAGGCGGGCAATGTATCCTTTCCCAGCAACTCCTCGCTCATCAAGGGCGCCAGCAGTCTTTTTGGTGTAAGAACCGATATGCAGTTTGGCAAGCTCAAGCTGCAGACGGTGTTCTCGCAGAAGAAGTCGGCTTCCAAGAGCGTATCGAGCCGGGGTGGCGTGCAGCTTACTCCCTTTGAGCTTAATGTGGCAGATTACGAGGAAAACCGTCACTTCTTCCTCTCTCAGTATTTCCGCAGTCATTATGATGCCTGGATGCAGAAACTGCCGAATCTGCTGACGGGTATCACCATCAACCGTGTGGAAATCTGGGTAACCAACAAGACGGGAACCACCACGAATACCCGAAACATCATCGCCCTGACCGACCTGGGAGAAAACGAGAAGGTGAGCAACCCGATGTGGGGAGCAGGAGGAACGATGGTGCCGGCTAACCAGGCGAATACCGAGTATGCATCGATGACTGGTCAGTTTGCCGCAGCCCGTGACATCAACCAGACAGCCTCTGTCCTGGAAGGTGGCGGACTGATAGGCGGAAGCGATTTCGAGAAGCTGGAGAGTGCCCGTCTGCTCAATTTCTCTGAATATACCGTGAACCAGGCGATGGGATATGTTTCGCTGAAGTCTGGTCTTCAGACCGACCAGGTTCTTGCCGTGGCATACGAATATACCTATGGCGGAGTGACCTATCAGGTGGGCGAGTTTGCCTCGGATATCACCGATACCAAGCAGGCTCTCTTCGTGAAGTCGCTGAAGAATACCAGTTGCAATCCACAGCAGGGCAACTGGGACCTGATGATGAAGAACGTATATTATCTCTCTTCGCAGGTGGAAAAGGACAAGTTCCGTCTCGATGTGAAATATCAGAGTGATACAACGGGTGTCTATGTCAACTACATTCCGGAAACACAGGTGAAGAACCAGCCTATCATCCGTGTGCTGGGTGCCGACCGGCTTGATAACAACAACAAGGCGCGCAGCAATGGCTACTTCGATTATGTAGAGGGCTATACCGTATCGAATGGTCGCGTGTTCATGCCGAAGGTGGAACCGTTCGGCAGTTATATGCAGGATTATCTCGTCAAAAAGGGCGTGTCTGAGGAGCAGGCAGAGAAGTATGCCTTCACCGAACTCTATGACAGTACGAAGACCATCGCCAGGCAGATAGCCGAAAAGAATAAGTATCTCATCGTGGGACAGTTCAAGGGTTCGGCAGCCAATGTCATCTCCCTCGATGCCTACAATGTGCCGCAGGGGTCGGTAGTGGTGACGGCAGGTGGCGTTACCCTGAAGGAGGGTACCGACTACTCGGTGGATTACAATGCCGGAGAGGTGACCATCCTCAACCAGAGCATCATCGATGCCGGTACGGCGGTCAACGTCTCCCTGGAGAGCAATACCGATTACGGACAGATGAGAAAGACGATGGTAGGATTCAACTGGGAGTATGAATTTTCCAAAAATTTCCAGATCAGCGGAACCTTGCAGCATCTCTCGGAACAGGCGCTTACCAACAAGGTGGCGATGGGCAGCGAACCGCTGAAGAATACGCTCTGGGGCATCAACCTGAACTGGAAGAAGGAGAGCCAGTGGCTTACCAACATGCTCGACAAGATACCGTTCCTGCACCTCACCCAACCTTCCTACATCTCCTTCAAGAGTGAGTTTGCCCAGCTTCTGGCGGGCGAGGCAGGAGGAGTGCAGGACAATGCTTCGTATATTGATGACTTCGAGAATACCAAGGGAACCATCGACGTGATGACTCCTACTTCGTGGGTTATCTCCAGTGTGCCGTCGCTTAACTTCAAGGATGATTACAATGACAAGACGGGCTTGACCAGCGGTTTCCATCGTTCCCGCCTTGCCTGGTACACCATCGATCCGCTCTTCACCCGAAGGGGAAGTTCGCTCACTCCGGGCCATATCAAGAGCGACCTCAAGCAGTTGAGCAACCACTACGTGAGAGAGGTGTATGTAAAGGAGCTTTTCCCTCTGCGTCAGCAGAGCACCTATCAGGGAGCCACCAGCACCCTGAGTGTTCTCAATCTGGCTTACTATCCATCGGAGCCGGGACCTTACAACTTCAACGTATCCGATCTGCAGTCGGATGGTACCCTTGCCAGCCCGTCCCGCAACTGGGGTGGAATGATGCGCAAGCTGGATACCAACGATTTCGAGCAGGCAAACGTGGAGTATATCGAGTTCTGGATGCTCGATCCGTTCATCTATTCCCGAGAGCAATCGGATGCAGCCGACTATGGTGGCGACTTCTACATCAACCTGGGCGAGGTGAGCGAGGATATCCTGCGGGATGGCAAGAAGTTTTATGAGAGCGGAATGCCGGTGGATGGCAGCAACAGCTTCACCTATACGCAGTGGGGTAAGATTCCTACGCAGAGCACCGTGACATACGCATTTGCCACGACGAGCGGAAGCCGTGCCCTGCAGGATGTGGGATTCAATGGTCTGACCGATGCCGAAGAGCAGGAATTCTACAAGAGTGCCTATCTCAACCAGATACAGGGCAAGGTGAACCAGGCGGTGTTCGACAGTATCTTTGCCGACCCAGCCCGGGATAACTATCACTATTTCAGAGGCTCTGACTGGGATGAGATGCGTGCGCCCATCCTTCACCGATACAAGTACATCAACAACCCTCAGGGCAATTCGCCTGACAGCGAAAGCCGTACCGAGAGTTATGATACCTCCTATAAATCTACACCGGATGTGGAGGACATCAACCAGGACTATACGCTGAACGAATATGAGAAGTATTTCCAGTATCATGTCAGCATCCGTCCGGAAGATCTCGTGGTGGGCAGCAACTTCATCGTGGATAAGCGCGAATACACCCAGACTTGGCGAGACAACACGAAATCCACGGTTACCTGGTATCAGTTCCGCATTCCTGTGGATGAGTTTGAGAAGCGCCAGGGAAACATCAACGATTTCTCCAGCATCCGCTTCATGCGAATGTTCCTCACCAACTTCAAGAAGCCTATCGTGCTCCGTTTCGGTACGCTCGACCTGGTGCACAGCAAGTGGCGTACCTACGACCAGCCGTTGGGTGCAGCCAGTGGCGGAACCTTGGAGGCGAGTGCAGTCAGTCTGGAGGAAAATGCCGAGAAGACACCGGTCAACTATGTGCTTCCTCCGGGTATCAGCCGTGAACAGGACCCATCGCAGCCACAGCTTGTCGAGGCAAACGAGCAGGCGCTGAGTCTGGTGGTAAAGGATCTGACCCATGGCGAGGCAAAGGCGGTATATAAGAACTCTACCCTCGATCTCCGCCAGTACAAGCGCATCCAGATGTTTACCCATGCCAATGCCCTGGAGCAGAACGCCACCAATCTGAAGAACGACCAGCTGGCGGTCTTCATCCGCCTGGGCAGCGACTATAAGAACAATTACTATGAGTACGAGATTCCGCTCAAGCTGACCGAACCTCGCAGCAATTATAACCGCAACAGTTCTGCCGACAGAAAGCTGGTCTGGCCGGAGGAGAATATGCTCAATGTAAACCTGAGCGTATTTACCAGCCTCAAGAAGGAGCGCAACAAGGCGAAGGCTGCTGGCATGGCTTCCTATATGGCACCTTATATGATGATGGATGCAGAACATCCGGGCAACCGGATCACCATCGTGGGCAATCCGAGCCTGGGCGAGGTAAAGACGCTGATGATAGGTGTGAGAAACAATTCGGATGAGGTGAAGAGTGGAGAAGTCTGGGTCAACGAACTCCGGCTTCTGGAGCATAACAACAAGGGAGGATGGGCTGCCAATGCCAATCTGAACGTGCAGCTCTCCGACCTGGGTAGCGTGAATGCCACCGGCCGCTATATGAGCGAAGGCTTCGGCAGTCTGGAAGACGGCGTGGCTAGCCGCAGTACCGATAATTATGGTGCCTATAGCGTGACCACCTCGTTGGAGATGGGTAAGTTCTTCCCCGACAAGGCGAAGGTGAGCATACCTTTATATTATAGTGTGACGAAGGAGAAGACCTCTCCGAAATACAATCCGCTGGATACGGATATGGAACTGAAGGATGCACTGGATGCCGCCGGTTCGAAGGCTGAGCGGGACTCTATCGAGAACATCGCCGTGACCAAAGTTACCCAGACCAACTTCTCGGTATCCAATGCCCGGATAGGTATCGCCACCCGACGTCATCCGATGCCTTACGATCCAGCCAACTTCTCGTTTACCTACAGTCATGCCCATCAGCATACCACGGGTGAGACCACGGTCTTCGAGAAACGGGACAACTGGCGCGGAGCCCTGGATTATTCCTGGACACCGGTCTATAAGGCGTGGGAACCTTTCAAGAAGTGGAAGAACAAGAGCAAATGGCTCGACATCCTGAAGCGGTTCGGATTAAACTGGCTGCCTCAGAACATCGCCTTCAATACGGAGATGACGCACGAGACCTATGAGCTGCAGGAACGCGATATGGAGAGTACGCTCAATTCGCAGCTGCCGCTCACCGTGAGCGACCAGTTCCTCTGGAACCGCGAGTTCTCTCTGCGCTGGGATCTGACCAAGAACCTGCACATGAACTTCCAGAGTGCCACCCATGCACAGGTAGATGTGCCTTATCCGGATGTGAATGCCGATCTCTATGCCGACCAGTATCATGCCTGGAAGGATTCGGTGTATCGGAGTTCGGTATGGCAGAGTGTGAAGAGCTGGGGTACGCCGCTCGACTACAGTCAGAACTTCACGGCATCCTATAAGTTGCCTATCCATCTGCTGCCAGTCTTCGACTGGGTGAATACCGATGCCTCCTACAACGCCAACTATACTTGGGAGCGAGGTACGGAGGATGAGAACGGCAACTCGTATGGCAATACCATCAACACCCAGCGCGAGCTGACGATTAACGGAAGCTTCGACCTGGTGCGCCTCTACAACCACATCCCATTCCTCAAGAAGGTGAATGACCGATTCAACCGCTCGATAAGCAGGAGTGAGATAGAGAGGAAGAAGAAGGAGAAGGAAGCCAAGCGGAAGCAGGCTTTGCTGAAGAATGCCCAGCAGAAGAATGATATGCAGAAGAATGGACTGCAGAAAGATAATATGCAGAAGTATGGGCAGAAGAATCAGGTAGATCTGGCGAAGGCGCTTCCGAAAAACAGGAAGGCTTTTGAGAAGGAAATCACCCTCCTGCCGGATACTACCCTGCTTATCAGACATGGCAAGAACAGCAAGCGACTCATCATTTCTGCTAAGACGGAGGATGGAAAGGTGTATCATCTGAAATATAAAAAGGTGGATAACAACCAGATCCGTATCAAGTCGAAGGTGGATAGTATGATGAAGCTGAAGATTACGGTGATGCCGAAAGAGCCGCTCGATAACGAAAGATGGTATCGGACAGCCCAGACGGCAGCCCGACTGGCAATGATGCTGCGCAAGGTGAGCTTCACCTACCGCAACAACTATCAGATGCTTCTGCCGGGCTTTACTCCTAACGTGGGTGATGCCTTCGGACAGAAGAAAGTGGGAACGATGGCGCCGGGACTGGATTTCGCCTTCGGACTAGTGGATGACAGCTATATCGGAAAGGCAAGAGACAACGACTGGCTGCTCTGCAACGACTCGATCGCTACGCCGGCTACTACCAGCAAGACCGAGAATCTGCAGCTGCGTGCCACCCTGGAACCAGTCAGGGATTTCAAGATAGACCTTTCTGCCACCCGCACCATGACCACGCAAAAGAGCATACAGTATATGTATGAGGGTACACCGACCACCCAGAGCGGAACTTTCCAGATGACTACCATCTCGCTGAGTTCGGCTTTCGAGGGAATCGGAAATGCCAACAGTGGTTATCGCAGCAGGACTTTCGAGAAGTTTGTCGGCTCGCTCGATGGTTTCCGCCAGCGGGTGGAGTCGCAGTATGCCGGAACGGTATATCCTGTGGGTTCTACCTTGGGTGGAGGCAAGTATGATGCTTCCCGCACACCGGTTAATCCGTATAGTGGTGATGTGATGATTCCTGCATTCCTCAATGCCTATACCTCGATGGGCGGCAGTTCGCTCTCCATCTTCCCGGCATTGAGCCGGCTCTTGCCAAACTGGACGGTGCGCTATAGTGGCTTGGGCAAGTTGCCTTGGTTCCGCGAGCACTTCAAGAGTGTGAACATCAACCACGCCTACAAGAGCATCTTTGCCGTGGGCAGTTATAGCAGCTACAGTACCTATCAGGAGTATATGAATGGTCTGGGCTTCGTGACGGATGCCTCTACGGGCAATCCATCGCCTAGCAGCATGTTCAATGTTTCTCAGGTGAGCATCAACGAGGCATTCTCGCCATTGCTCGGTATGGATGTAACGCTGAACAACAATATGACTATCAAGGGTGAGTATCGCCAGACCCGAGTGCTGAACCTCAGTATGACGAGTGTACAGGTGAACGAGGCGCTGAGCAAAGATTGGGTGGTAGGTATGGGCTATCGCATCAACAACTTCAATCTCTTCGGTGCTCCAAAGGCACACAAGGTGAAGGGAAGAACGGGTGCCCAACAGAACAGCAGAAACGGAAGCAAGGGCAAGAATCAGACCCGGAACTATGGTCCTAATCACGACCTGAACCTGCGTCTCGACTTCAGTTTCCGCAAGCAGGCAGCCATCGTCCGTGATATAGCCACGATGACGAGCAGCGCCAGCAGCGGCAACAATGCCCTGAAGCTGAGTTTCACGGCTGATTATACCTTGAGCAAGATGCTTACCATGAGTTTCTACTATGATCGCCAGACCAATACGCCGCTCTTGTCGAGCAGCAGTTATCCTACCACTACGCAGGATTTCGGCTTGAGCATCAAGTTCTCGCTGACGAGATGATGTTTTTATCGCCCAACTGCGGTGCAAAGGTACAATAAAAAAGACATTGTGTTTTGCAAGGTTGTGAGGGTGTGTCATAAGTCTAAATAATGGCAGCCGAGGACGGGCTGAAAGCCCAAAAGCTCTTAGCCCAGGGCAGCGCCCTGGGTAATGTTGGCAAAAAACAAGGTCGCCCTGAAAGGGCAAAAGCTTTCAATTTCAAAGCTTTTGCCCTTTCAGGGCGACTTTGTTGTATTTATTCTAAAACCCAGGGCACTGCCCTGGGCTAGGAGCTTCTGCCCTTTCAGGGCGTATGGGATGTGGCTTATGACACACCCCCTTTATAATGTCAATGTTTTATGGGGCATAAGTTACATGAAAATATGTTTTACCAAAATCTTTTTGGCGAAAATATGTCGTTTTACCAAAATTTATTTTTGTGATTTATGTCGTTTTACCAAAATCTTTGCTGCAAAAGTGTGGTCATCAATGTCATTAAGGGTTTGAGCTTTCATATAAGCAAAGAAAAAGCCGCTAGGATATCGTGTGAGAATATCCTGGCGGCTTTATATGGTAGCTTGAAAAAAAAACTTTATTTCTTGTCGTAAGCGTGAACAGGGTAGTCGATGGTATAGTGAAGACCACGGCTCTCCTTGCGCTCTATTGCCATACGGGTGATGAGATAACCTACATTGATCATGTTGCGGAGCTCGCAGAGTTCCTTGCTTACCTTCACACGCTTGAAGAGATTCTCGGTCTCTTCGTAAAGAAGGTCGAGGCGGTCCCAGGCACGCTTCAGGCGAAGGTCGCTGCGCACGATGCCCACGTAGTTGCTCATGCATTCGCCCACCTCCTTGACGCTCTGGGTAATCAATACCTTCTCCTCGTTGGTCAGGGTACCCTCGTCGTTCCATGCAGGAACCTTCTCATTGAAGTCGTATTCATCCACATGCTCCAGACTGTGCTTGGCAGCCGTCTCGGCATATACCACAGCTTCGATGAGAGAGTTGCTGGCAAGACGGTTGCCACCATGCAGACCGGTGCAAGAGCACTCGCCCAGGGCATAGAGGCGGTTGATGCTTGAACAGCCGTTCAAATCTACCTTGATACCACCACACATGTAGTGAGCGGCAGGACGAACTGGGATGTAATCCTTGGTGATATCGATGCCGATGCTGAGACACTTGGCATAGATGTTAGGGAAGTGACGCTTGGTCTCCTCCGGATTCTTATGGGTAACATCCAGGCAGACATGATCCAATCCGTGAATCTTCATCTCCTTATCGATGGCACGGGCCACGATGTCGCGAGGAGCCAGACTCAGGCGCTCATCATATTTCTCCATGAAGCTCTCGCCGTTAGGCAGACGCAAGATGCCGCCGTATCCACGCATTGCCTCGGTGATGAGGAATGCAGGGTGGGTCTCTCCTGGATGATAGAGGGCTGTAGGGTGAAACTGTACGAACTCCATATCTGCCACCGTACCCTTGGCACGGTAAACCATCGCCTCGCCATCACCGGTAGCGATGACTGGGTTGGTGGTAGTCTGATAAACGGCACCACATCCACCGGTACACATCACGGTAACCTTGCTCAGATAGGTATCCACCTTCTGGGTGTCAGGATTCAGAACATAGGCTCCGTAACAGTTAATATAAGGTGTACGGCGGGTAACACGGGCACCCAAGTGGTGCTGAGTGATGATTTCTACAGCGAAATGATTTTCCTTGATATCGATGTCTGGGCAGTTGCGCACAGCCTCCATCAGACCGCGCTGGATTTCAGCACCTGTATCATCTGCGTGATGAAGAATGCGAAACTCGCTGTGTCCGCCCTCACGGTGAAGATCGAACTTGCCATCCTGCTGCTTGTCGAAGTTGACACCCCACTGCACGAGCTCCTTGATCTGCTCTGGTGCCATGGTGACAACCTGCTTCACAGCCTGATAGTCGCTGATGTAATCACCAGCGATCATTGTATCCTGTATGTGCTTATCGAAGTTATCTACTTCCAAGTTGGTAACTGACGCCACACCACCTTGTGCAAATGAAGTGTTTGCCTCATCGAGTGAGGTTTTGCAGATCATACACACTTTACCTTTATGCGCTCTGGCTACTTTCAGAGCGTAACTCATACCGGCAACTCCTGAGCCGATAATCAGAAAATCATACTTATAAACCATGTGAGTTTATTCTAATAATGCTTAATTGTTTGCAAAAGTACTAATTTCTCTTTAAAAAGAGTAATAAGAGAGGGATTTTTTGTAATTTTGCAGCGAATTTTAAGGTAATATAGTCTTTTAGACTATCAAATAGTAGCTGAAAACGCTATTTTAAAGAAAAGAACGAGATATGGCAGATAGAACTTTTCATAAGCGCTTCAATACGACGGCTCGTGTTGGAGTGGTGGTTTTCGCCCTCCTGGCAGGATATTTCTTCTGGGTCAAGATGGCGATTATTGGCATTTTCGTTGCCATTATCATTGTGGGCATGATCGAGCGTATTCTGAATACCACCTATACATTCAAGAAGGTGAAACCTATCGACCGAGATGACGAGATGGAATATCTCATCATCAACGAAGGCAGGTTCTCTTCCAACAGGAATGTGCCGGTATGCGACATCACCAGCGTGCATACCGCCAAGACCTTTCTGGGATTGGATCATTGTCTGGTGATAGAATACGGACATCATAATATGGTAACGGTGCAGCCCGATAATGAAGAGGCTTTCGAGAAAGAAATTAGTAAAAGACAATGAAAAAGATTATATATATGATGATGAGCTTCATCATGGCTACGCTCATGGCGATGCCGGTGAAGGCTCAGGATGTGATTGAAGGAGAAGTGGTGGAGCCGCAGGACGACACGGAAGTGACCGACTCCACGATGTTGGATTCCCTGGCTGCCGATACTTTGAAGCTGCCTTGGCCCGAATCGGTGCAGGTAGGTATCGGCAAACTCTTGGAAAGTAAGATGTTTGAGACATCGCAGGTGGGGATCATGGTCTGGGATATGGATGCTGATTCCTGCATCTACAAGCACAACGAACGACAGCTGATGCGTCCGGCAAGTACGATGAAACTCTTGACAGCCATCACCGCACTTGACAAGTTGGGCGGTTCCTATCAGTTCAAGACTCAGTTGAAATATACCGGAACCATTGAGGACGGTGTGCTGACGGGTGATGTTTACTGTGTGGGAGGTATGGATCCCCGTTTCAACAGTGATGACCTGACGGCGTTTGTCAACAGTCTCAAGGATATGGGTGTGGATACCATTCGTGGTAACGTATATGCCGACCGTTCGATGAAGGATGCGGCATTGCTGGGCGAAGGCTGGTGCTGGGATGATGATAATCCGGTACTTTCGCCATTGGTGTTCTCCCGCAAGGACATCTTCATGGACCGTTTCCTGGCTAAGTTGAAGGATGCAGGCATCGAATATGAGGAGATGTATGCCTCTTCCAAGACCTGTCCTGCCAATGCCTTTACCATCTGTACCCGTTTCCATACCATGGACCAGGTACTGCATAAGATGATGAAGGAGAGTGACAATCTCTATGCCGAGTGCATGTATTACCAGATTGCGGCTTCTACGGGCAACCGTCCGGCAAGTGCCAAGAGTGCCCGCAACGTGGAACGGCAGTTGATCAATAAGCTGGGACTGGATGCTTCCCGCTACAGACTGGCAGATGGTTCGGGCTTGTCGCTCTACAACTATCTCAGTGCCGAGCTGGAGGTGATGATGCTCCGTTATGCTTTCCGCAACGATAACATCAAGCAGCATCTGATTCATTCCTTGCCTATAGCAGGTGTGGATGGAACCCTGAAGAAGCGTATGAAAAGAGGCAGTGTCCACGGCAATGTCAAGGCAAAGACGGGTACCCTGACCGGTATCATCTCGCTGGCTGGCTATTGTACGGCAGCCAATGGACATGAGCTTTGCTTCTCTATCATCAATAATGGAATCATGCATGGCAGCAATGCCAGACATTTTGCAGACAAGGTTTGTAATCTGCTTTGCCAACCATGATAGGGAGTTGGTAGTTAAGAATTGATAGTTTACAGTTTGTAGTTTATGGAAGAAATTCGTAGATTTGTAGATGAAATGATAACATGGGCAGGTATCACCGGCGATTACGTGCCTATGCTTCGTCATATCCTGCTCACCATCACCGCAATCTTGCTGTCGATGCTGAGCGATTTTCTGTGTCGTAAGATTGTAGTTCCGTTGATCTCGAAGATTACGGAAAAGACGGAGGCTTCCTGGGATGATGTGTTGCTGAACAAGAAGGTGCTCACTTCTGCCTGTCATATCGTGCCTGCAGTGGTAATATGGTCGCTCATGCCGCTTATCTATCTGGAATATCCTATATTCAAGGAGATTCTGGAGCGTGCTACAGGTATCTATATCGTGGTGATGTCGGTACGTACGGTATTGGTGTTCATCGGTTCCTTCAAGGGATTGGAGAATAGCGGAGAGCGCCGCTCTTCGGCTCAGCAGTATTTCCATACCTTCTGCGGTGTGCTCAGGGTATTGATGCTCTTTGTGGCTGGAGTGGTAGTGGTTGCCATCCTGTTGGGTAAGAGTCCGATGACCTTGTTTGCCGGCTTGGGTGCTACTTCGGCTGTCTTGATGTTGGTTTTCAAGGATACCATCCTCGGTCTGGCTGCCGGTGTGCGACTCACCAGCAATGATATGTTGCACAAGGGTGATTGGATTACCGTGAAGTCGGTAGATGCCAATGGTATTGTGGAGGATATGTCACTTACTACCGTAAAGGTGCGTAATTTTGATAATACCATCGTTACTATCTCGCCAGCTACCCTGGTTAACGGTTCGTTCCAGAACTGGATTGGCATGCAGAAGAGTGGGGGAAGAAGAGCGAAGCGAATCGTTTATTTTGATTTCCGTAGCATCCGATTGGTAGATGAAACCTTGAAGCAGACCTTGCTTGCCAAGCATTTCGCCACTGAGGATTCTTTCAAGTTGAAGGAATCTCTTCAGAAGGCGATAGAAAAGGATATTCAGGAAGGAAAGGATATTGAGGACTTGAAGAATCCTGCAGCTTTGGCTCCAACCAATCTCCAGCTTTATCGCAGGTTTATGGAGAAATATCTGCGTCAACGCCCTGAAGTGAATACGGAACTTACCTTGATGGTACGCCACATGGAAGCTACCCAGTGCGGTCTTCCTATCGAGTTCTATTTCTTCATCAAGGATAAGGTATGGGTTAATTATGAGCATATCCTTGCCGACATCATGGAGCATGCCTATGCGCTTGCCAATGAATTCGGTCTGAAAATTTATGAGCAATATCCGGAACAGTAATTACTTTGAACATTGAGATTTGAACTTTATGAATAGTTACTGTTTCGGCGGATTTGCAATCCGCCGCCGTATGGGTAACTATTGCGGATTTGTAATCCGCTAAAAGGACCGAAGCAAGAAAGTAACGCCCTGAAAGGGCAAAAGCATAATAATGATCAATAACTCTTTTTTTTCAACAGAAATATTCCGTTGGTTTCGTGAAAACGGCAGGGATTTGCCTTGGCGTGAAACCCGCGACCCTTATGCCATCTGGCTGAGCGAAATCATCCTTCAGCAAACCCGCATAGTCCAAGGTTGGGAATATTGGGAACGGTTCATGCAAACCTATCCCAAGGTAGAAGACCTGGCTGCAGCCAGCGAGGATGATGTCTTGAAACTCTGGCAGGGTTTGGGGTATTATTCCCGTGCCCGCAATCTTCATGCTGCTGCCAAGCAGATTGTGGCTCTCGGTTCTTTCCCCAACACCCTTGACGGCATCAAATCCCTGAAGGGAGTAGGCGATTATACCGCTGCTGCCATCGGCTCTTTCGCTTTCGATATTCCGGCAGCTGTGGTTGATGGCAATGTCTATCGGGTGCTTTCCCGATACTTCGGTATTGATACTCCCATCAATTCAACCCAGGGGAAAAAAGAGTTTGCTGCTCTGGCGCAATCGCTCTTGCCTGCATCCGATGCGGCATCCTATAATCAGGGAATGATGGATTTCGGTGCGATTCAATGCACCCCCCAGTCTCCGAAGTGTCTGCTCTGTCCGCTTGCAGAAACCTGCGAGGCTTTGCGTTGCGGCAGGGTAGAGGAACTGCCCGTCAAGAACAAGACCGTGAAGGTGAAGACCCGCCATCTCTCCTATATATATATAAGGTGTAAATCTTCGGCGGCGGATGGTATAGGAAAATCCGAACCGATGGTTGCCATCCATCGCCGTGGAGAAGGTGATATCTGGCAGGGATTATGGGAGCCTTATAATGTTTCCGATGTCAAGGAGCTGCCTTCTTTCGTGAAGAATCCGATTTTGCTGGCAAAAGATGTCAAGCACGTACTGACTCATCGCATCCTTCTTGCCGATTTCTATCTCCTGGAAACGGAAAACCGTCCTCCACTCCCAGATGATTACATCTGGATCAAGGAAAGTGAGATAGAAGACTATGGGGTTCCGAGACTGATAGAAATCATGCTGGAAAAGATTAATCCTGCGGAATAGGATAAGTACATAAAGATCTCTTTATAAAGATACATAATAATCTCTTCATATAAAATAAAGATGATTCAATTCAATAAGAAAATGAGAGGATGGGTGATAGCTGGCGCCATCGCTTTGCTCTCTACTTTGGGCTTGTCGTCCTCTATGTTGCCAGCTGCACAGGGGGATGCACCGGGAATGGAAATTCCGGTTTCAAAGAAAAAGGTATCGCAAACCATCAGAAAGCGTTTTGCCTATACCGTATCATATAATCACGATACCCGTCAGCCTAATTGGGTGGCATGGTCATTGACCCGCGCTCATGCTTCAGGAAAGTTGAAGCGTGGCGACTTTGAGGATGATATGGATATGCCATCACCTAAGGGAATGAAGGCTGATTACTACAACAGCGCTTATGATAGGGGTCATCTCTGTCCGGCTGGCGATAACAAGTGGAATCAGAAGGCTATGGACGAGTGCTTCCTGATGACCAATATGTGTCCCCAGACCCATGCCTTGAATGCGGGTGTCTGGAATAGTATCGAACAGCAGTGTCGTACCTGGGCAAAGAAATACGGTAAGGTATATATCGTATGCGGTCCGATATTCCTGAATAAGCAGCATCGCAAACTGGGTAAGAACAAGGTGGTGGTGCCTGATGCTTTCTTCAAGGTAATCCTCCGAACTGGCAAGAATCCGCAAGCCATCGGTTTTATCTGTCGCAACCAGAGAGCTACCGGCTTGCAGAAAAAGGACTTTGTCAACTCGGTAGATGAGGTGGAGCGTATTACCGGCTACGACTTCTTCTCCAAACTTCCTGATAACATCGAGAAAAAGATAGAGGCAAAAGCCGATATCAACCAGTGGTAAAAAAGAAAATCCCCTGATGCATATCTTATTGCATCAGGGGATTTTTATCTGGTTCTATAGGAAGTCTTCTATATGATAGGTTCTATGTTATAATCCTATCCTATCGTTCAATTTCCTGTAATAGAATCTTAGTAGTTCTGAGCCTCAATCTGGAAGTAGCTTTGTGGGTGGTTGCAGACTGGACAAACCTCTGGAGCCTGCTTGCCTACTACGATATGACCGCAGTTAGAGCACTGCCAGATGCAGTCGCCGTCGCGAGAGAAGACGAGCTTGTCCTGCACGTTCTTCAAGAGCTTGCGATAACGCTCCTCGTGGTGCTTCTCGATTTCAGCCACCATCTCAAACTTGGCAGCAATCTCCTCGAAGCCTTCCTCGTGAGCTTCCTTTGCCATGCGTGGATACATTTCTGTCCACTCATCGTGCTCACCATTGGCAGCAGCCTCCAGGTTTTTCTCTGTATCCTGGATAGCACCGCCCTCCAGGTACTTGAACCACAACTTAGCGTGCTCCTTCTCGTTGGCAGCTGTCTCCTCAAAGATGTTGGCTATCTGAACATAACCGTCCTTCTTAGCCTTACTTGCAAAATATGTGTATTTGTTACGAGCCTGTGACTCACCAGCGAATGCCTCCTGGAGGTTCTTCTCTGTCTTTGTACCTTTCAATTCCTTCATAATGTCTATTTTATAATATTAATATGTTCTTTATTAAATTCTTTTGCAAAGAAAATGCAAACGAGCGCAATGAAAGCTTGCTTTCAAATTGCCGAGTGCAACTTTTCTTATGCAAAGATATTAAACATATTTTAAATATACAAATAAATTAAGAACTATTTAACTTTTTGGCGCTTATTTAAATAAAATAAAGCAAAACCGAGCATGGCAACACCGAAGATCCACGAGATGATGGCACTGGTTACCATTCCCAGCGTATGGGTGAAACCTGCCACGATGAATGTCAGGAAGCTGACGGTAGCTACAGTCAAGGCATAAGGCAACTGAGATGAAACATGATGCACATGCTTGCACTCGGCTCCGGCACTCGCCATGATGGTGGTATCGCTGATAGGTGAGATATGGTCGCCACAGACAGCACCTGCCATGCAGGCAGAGATGGAAATGATGCGTAAAGGGTCGGCCCCTGGGAATACGGCGATACAGATAGGTATCAGGATACCGAAGGTTCCCCAGGATGTACCTGTGGCGAAAGCCAGGAAGGCAGCAACTAGGAAGATGATGGCTGGCAGGAGCATCTGGAGTTCAGAAGCGCTTCTTGCCACTACGCTAGATACATATTCTGCTGCACCCAAGGAGTCGGTCATACTCTTCAGGGTCCATGCCAGGGTAAGAATCAGAATGGCTGGTACCATCGCCTCGAAGCCCTTGATCAGACTACTCATCGCTTCATCGAATGGTAAGGTCTTGCGAGCTGTAAACATCACGATAGTTAGAATCAGGGCTGCCAATGAACCAATCACTAGACCTATAGAGGCATTGCTGCCTGCAAAGGAATCTACGAAATTCATATAGTTGGCATTGTTGGCATCAAAGAAACCTCCCGAATATACCATACCTGCCATGCAGAAGATAATCAACATAATGATTGGAATCACAAGATCGCTCACTGAGCCTTTGCTCTTGGATGATTCTTCCTGCTTCGCTCCCACACCATGCTCCACGATCTGTAGCTTGGTATCGCTCACCTCGTCGAGCTTTCCTCCGTTGGTGCGTTCATACCATTCTTTGAGTCTTGCGTCATATTTGCTCATCGCCTTGAAGTCGAAGCCCAAGATCACGATGCCAAACATAAAGAGGATGGTGAAGAATGCGTAGAAATTGTAGGGTATCGCCTTGCAGAAAAGTGCCAGTCCGTTCTCGCCTCCCGATACGAAGCCCGATACTGCTGCTGCCCAACTGGAGATTGGGGAGATGATGCAGACAGGAGCTGCTGTGGAGTCGATGAGATAAGCCAGTTTCTCCTTGGTTACGCCATTGCGCACTGCGATAGGGCGCATCACCGAACCCACGGTAAGGCAGTTGAAGTAATCATCGATGAATATCAGAATACCGAGCAGAATGGTGGCTACCTGCACACCAATCTTCGACTTTACGTGCTTGGAAGCCCATCGGCCGAAAGCCGTAGAACCACCCGCCTTGTTCATCAGTGAAACGATGCTACCCAAAACCACCAGGAAAACCAGAATGCCCACGTTCCAAGGGTCGGAAAGGCAATGTATCAAACCGTATGCCTTGGCATCCTCGCCTTCGCCTACGGTGTGGTTGGTCAGATGAACGAGGAATCCGTCGAAACCTGTTCCCATCGAAATGCAATATTGAACGGCACCCAGAATGATACCGATAAAAAGAGAAGAATAGACCTCTTTCGTCTTCAGCGCCAGAGCGATGGCGACGATAGGAGGTAGTAACGACCATGCGGTCCCAATCATGTTGTAATCCATTTATTATTAATATGTTTTTAAATTTTTGAATATTCCCTTGCAGAATCGCTGCCCACGAGTCTATCTTTATCATTGGAAAGGCACACAAAAAACATCATAACTTTTAAACCCAACGGAATCGAAGGGCTTAAAAGTTATGTTTCATGAATTTATAATGCGATCTCCTATAATACCATCTCTTCGTATTCCAATCCGAAGACATCGGCAACCGCCTTGAATACTACCTTGCCATTCACGATGTTCAATCCCCGATACAAAGCCTTGTCTTCCTTGCACGCCTTTCGCCATCCCTTGTCGGCAAGAGCGAGGGCATACTTCAGAGTGGCATTGGTCAAGGCGATGGTTGAGGTATGAGGCACGGCTCCCGGAATGTTGGCTACGGCATAATGCACAATGCCATCTACCATGAATGTCGGATCGGAATGGGTGGTTGGATGAGAGGTCTCGAAGCATCCTCCCTGGTCGATAGCCACATCCACCAGTACGGTGCCAGGTTCCATCAACTTCAGCATGTCCCTGGTAATCAGGTGTGGAGCCTTGTCGCCCGGAACGAGTACACTGCCTACTACGATGTCAACGTCAGGCAATTCCTTCCGGATATTGTGCTCGTTGGAGTAGAGGGTGTGCGCATTGATCGGCAATTCCATCTGCAACTGGCGAAGACGAGGCAGACTAATATCGGTAATCCACACATCAGCACCTAATCCTGTTGCCATTCTTGCTGCTGCTTCTCCCACGGTTCCACCGCCCAGAACGAGAACCTTCGCACGGTTCACGCCCGGCACACCGCTGATCAGCTTACCCTTGCCGCCCTTGGTCTTCTGCAGATAGTAGGCACCATTGATAATCGCCATTCTTCCTGCTACCTCACTCATCGGAATGAGCAGTGGCAGATGATGGTTGTCGGTTTCTACCGTCTCGTAAGCCAGGCAGACAGCACCACTCTTGATCATGGCATCGGTGAGCTCTCTGTCGCAGGCAAAATGGAAGTAAGTAAAAACAAGCTGATCCTGATGGATAAGTGGATATTCCTCGGCGATAGGTTCCTTCACCTTGATAATCATCTCAGCCTCGCGATACACACTCTGGATGTCGGGCAGGATTCTGGCTCCTACCTTCTCATACTCTTCATCAGCAAAGCCACTGTTCTCACCAGCGGTATGCTGCACCATCACTTCGTGTCCATGTCGAATGAATTCAGCTACACCAGCAGGAGTCATTCCTACACGATTCTCATTATTCTTGATTTCTTTTGGAATACCTATCTTCATGATGTTATGTTTTTAAAGGTTATACATCATTTTAACGGGATAAAGATAGTGAAAAAATCAATAGGTTGTATCGTTTGTATAGAAGATTTAACATATCTTTCTTGCCTGGTTAAGATTAGAACATAAAAAAGATTAAAATTAGAACATAAAAAAGATTAAAAAAGATGGCTGCTATCATCTTTTTGCTTATCTTTGTCCTCGTAAGCATTTCAAACTTAATAAATGGAGGACTTATTATGAATGTCAATACGGGTATCAAGCAAGCAGTGATCTTAGCCATAGGCATTATCGTGCTTGGATTTTGTGTCAAGTCTGGACTTGAAAGTATGATTGCCAAAGACCGCAAAGTGGTGGTGAAAGGATTGGCAGAAAAGGAAGTTGAGGCTGATAAGGTGACATGGCCTATCGTTTCCAAGGAGATTGGCAACGACTTGCCGCAACTCTATAAGAAGATCAACGCTACCACCAGCACCATCCGCCAATTCCTGCTGGCAAATGGAGTGAAGGCAAATGAAATCAATGTCAATGCCCCTGTGGTCATCGACCTCAATGCTGAGCGATATGGCGAAAACCGTCAGCCTTACCGTTATAACATCACGTCGATCATCACCGTGACTTCCCGCAATGTGAAGGTGGTTCGTGGCATCATCGCCCGACAGGGTGACCTGCTTCAGAAAGGTGTGGCCGTCGTGGATGGTGGTTACGAAAATCCGGTGAAGTACGAGTATGTGGCTTTCCGCGAGATGAAGCCGAAGATGATGCAGGAGGCAATTGAGAATGCAGAGAAGACTGCTGCTCAGTTTGCCGAAAACAGCAAGAGCAAGATTGATAAGATCATGAACGCTGACCAAGGGCAATTCTCGATAGAGGATAGAGATTCCAATACACCTTATATTAAAAAGGTGAGGGTAGTGACTACGGTTACCTATTCTTTGAAAGACTAGTAATTAAATAAATATATAGTACGAAATGAAAAAAATGATTTACATGGTGATGGCGCTAGCCTCACTAAGCTACTCAACCCAGACTATGGCGCAGTCACAGGGATTGCAGAAAAAGGTGAATGCCTACTTCCTGCAGTCACTCAAAGCACAGCAGAAAGCATTAGAGAAAGACGGTAAGGCGGAATTCTCTAAAAACACACCTCTTGACACCAAGCTCCAGGCTGCTATCGACGGCAAGGATATTGCCAACTACCAGAAGATGGTATGGACAGCCTGGTGCGATGCCAACAAGAACCTGCAGGAAGAAAAGCTCATAGAACCAGAAGATCTGACATTGGCAAAAAGCAGCTCCTGGAATCTGCCTCAGTGTCTGGAACCAAATGCGGTGATGCCTTATTATTATGGTAAGAAGGGAGTAGCTGCCGATGGTAAGTTCCCTCTCTTCCTGTATGTTCACGGATCGGGACCTAAGGACCATGAGTGGTCGAATGGAATCAAGCTCGGTCTGAGCTTCCAGGATTCTCCTTCCATCTATTTCATTCCTCAGATTCCTAACGAGGGTGAATATTATCGCTGGTGGCATCTTTCCAAGCAGTATGCTTTCGAGAAGTTGATTCGCCAGAACCTGGTAAAGGGTGAGGTGGATGCCAACCGTCTCTATGTATTCGGTATCAGCGAAGGTGGTTATGGCAGTCAGCGTCTTGCTTCCTTCTATGCCGACTATTGGGCTGCAGCGGGTCCGATGGCTGGTGGTGAACCTTTGAAGAATGCGCCTGTGGAAAACTGTGCCAATATCGGATTCTCTTTCCTCACGGGGGCTGATGATACCGGTTTCTATCGCAACGACCTGACCTGGTACACCCAGGTGGCTTTCGATTCTGCGCAGTTGGCTCGCCCATTGTCTGTAGATAAGACTCCTATCTTCCGTCATCGCATCCAGCTCTTGCCGGGTATGCAGCATCATATCACCTATGGTCTGACTACTCCTTGGCTCAAGCAGTTTGTGCGCAATCCATATCCTAAGACTGTGCTCTGGGAGGATTTCGAGATGGATGGCAGACATCGTTCCGGTTTCTACAACCTGCAGGTGCTGACTCGCCCATCAGAGTCTAGAACCTACTACGAGATGGATATCGACAAGAACGTGGTTTCCATCAAGGTGAGCAATGTGGATTACACCACTATCTTGAAGGATAAGCAGTGGGGAATCGATCTGAAGTTCAACCGCAGCTATTCTCCTGCCACTGGTGGTAAGTTGAGAGTTTATCTCAATGACCAGTTGGTCAACCTCAATGAGCCTGTAACCATCATGGTAAATGGCAAGCAGGTATTCCACGGTATTGCCAAGGCAGATTTGCAGGCAATGGTGAACAGTTGTGCGGAATACTTCGACCCATGTCGAGTATATCCTGTTGCAATCGATTTGGCTTATTGATTATAAAGAATGATTAGATGAAGAAAAATGTTTGTTTATATGCCATGATGGCTTTAGCCGTTATGGGATGTTCGCAAAATAACAAGAAACGGGAAGGAAGCTCAAAGGGGCTACCTTCTCGTGTTGAATCAGAGAGTAAGGCTGGGGCAGAGAAGGCAGATCAGTCTGTAGCTGGCAGTAATAATCAGTCTGCTTCTGCTGGTAAGGTGCAGGTGCTTACGGCTTCCGATTTCAGAAAGAAGATTATGGATTACGAGTCTCATCCCGAAGAGTGGGTGTTTGCAGGCTCCCGTCCTGCCATTATCGATTTCTATACCACCTGGTGTGGACCTTGCAAGATGATGGCTCCCCTGGTAGAATCTCTTGCCGGGAAATATGCCGGCAAGATAGATTTCTATAAGGTGGATATCGACCAGGAACCCGAACTGGCTTCCGTCTTCGGCATCCGCAGCATCCCTACCTTCCTCTTCATCCCGCTGAAGGGCAATCCCACCATGCAGATGGGTGCCATGCAGAAGGAAGATTTCGAGAAGATTATCGGGAAAGTGATAAATGGTGATTTACTGCATACTTATAAGTAGGTATTTCTTGGAAAATACCTAGTTTTGATGATGCCCGAAATTTGGTGGTTTATCAGATAATATCGAAATTTGCACTCGGAAAAAATGTTTAATGTAATTAAAAGTATTATAGTATTATGATTATCGAAAATGTTCATGCAAGAGAAATCTTGGATTCTCGTGGCAATCCTACAGTAGAGGTTGAAGTTGCTTTGAAGTCAGGTATCGTGGGTCGTGCATCCGTTCCATCCGGTGCATCTACTGGCGAGAACGAGGCATTGGAACTTCGTGATGGCGACAAGAACCGCTATGGCGGCAAGGGTGTCTTGAAGGCCGTGGAGAATGTGAATCAGGTGATTGCTCCGGCTTTGGTAGGTTCTTCTGCCTTGGAGCAGCGTGTCATCGATTATAAGATGTTGGAACTCGACGGTACCAAGACCAAGTCTAATTTGGGTGCCAATGCCATCCTCGGTGTTTCTCTGGCTGTGGCTCATGCTGCTGCTGAGTATCTCCACATCCCATTGTATCGCTACATCGGCGGTTGCAATACTTACACCCTTCCTGTTCCTATGATGAACATCATCAATGGTGGTGCTCACTCTGATGCGCCTATCGCCTTCCAGGAGTTCATGATCCGTCCTGTGGGTGCTCCTTCCGAGAAGGAGGCCATCCGTATGGGTGCTGAGGTGTTCCATGCTTTGGCTAAGCTCCTGAAGAGCCGTGGCCTTTCTACTGCCGTAGGTGATGAGGGCGGTTTCGCTCCTGCACTCGATGGTATCGAGGATGCGCTTGAGAGCATTTGCCAGGCTATCAAGGATGCAGGTTATGAGCCAGGAAAGGATGTGAAGATTGCCATGGACTGTGCTGCCAGCGAGTTTGCCGTTCAGGAGAATGGTGAGTGGTTCTACGATTACCGCCAGTTGAAGGATGGTAAGAAGAAGGATCCTAATGGTAAGAAACTGACTGCTGCCGAGCAGATCAAGTTCCTGGAAGAACTGATTACCAAATATCCTATCGATTCTATCGAGGATGGTCTTGATGAGAACGATTGGGACAACTGGGTGAAGTTGACTGCTGCCATCGGCGACCGTTGCCAGTTGGTAGGTGACGACCTCTTTGTTACCAACGTGAAGTTCCTGGAAAAGGGTATCAAGATGGGTGCTGCTAACTCTATCCTCATCAAGGTGAACCAGATTGGTTCTCTTACCGAGACTCTGGATGCTATCGAGATGGCTCATCGCCATGGTTACACCACCGTAACTTCCCATCGTTCTGGTGAAACCGAGGATACTACAATTGCTGATATTGCCGTAGCAACTAACTCCGGTCAGATTAAGACGGGTTCTATGAGTCGTACCGACCGTATGGCCAAGTACAACCAGCTTATCCGCATCGAAGAGCAGTTGGGTAATAACGCAGCTTACGGTTATAAGAAGTTGAAATAGGTGCAATTATGTGAAATTGGAGAAAACCAATTTCACCATGACATACACATTTTATAAAAATAGAATAGATCAGATACGAAATAGATGGGCATGGATGACAGTGAGGGCTGCCCATGCTTTTTTATCTTCTATCAAGTATTTTTATCTTCCATATTTGATAGGAGAACTTCGATATATTTATGGATTAAAATAAAAAGGAAAAAGCAATGACAAACGTATTGATTAGTGCTGCCGGACTTTGCGGTGCCACCATTATTGGTGCCATTCTGGGATTCTTCGTCAAGGAGTTGCCCCATAAATGGAATGATGCTGTGTTGGGATATTGTGCCGGAATCATGCTGGCAGCTTCCACGTTGGGACTGATAGTGCCAGCCTTCGAACAGACCAGTCTTTGGTGGCTGGTAGTAATCGGCGTGATGGCAGGCGCCCTGTTCCTGAACGTGCTAGACCTGGTGACTCCCCATCTTCATCATATCACGGGACTCGATCCCGAGGAGCATCGCAACAATGTCAGGCTCAGTCATGTGATGCTCTTCGTGATGGCGATAGCCCTGCACAAACTGCCCGAAGGCATGGCGGCTGGAGTGAGTGTCTGTTCATCAGAAGGCGCAACGGAGTGGGGCGTTTCCTTCGGCATCGCCCTGCAGAACATCCCCGAGGGAATGGTGATTATCGCTCCTTTGATGATGGCAGGCGTTTCTGCTGCTCGCACCTTCTTCATCTCCATTTTCATCGCCCTGCTCGAAGTGGCAGGCATCCTGTTAGGTTTCGCTTTGGGTTCAGCCTCTTCTACCTTCCTCCCCGTGATGCTGGGTTTTGCCGGTGGAGCCATGCTTTATGTAACGAGCGATGAGATGATTCCCGAAACCCATGCCCATGGTTTTCAGAAGCAAGCCTCCTACGCCCTTCTCCTGGGCTTCATCACCTTTGTGCTGATGGAGAAATATGTGTAGTCAGATTCTGATGAGCAGTATGTAGCAGAGGGTACAGAAAATTGAAGCCCAACTCATGCATATCATAAGTATGATACTTAGCCATCGTAACCATGATACTTAGCCATCGTAACCATGATACTTAGCTATCGTAACTATCTTGTTTATGCCAGACTTACCCTACCCACCCCTAGAAGGGCAGGTCGGGGGCGGTATTCTGCAGGGGCTTGCTGTTGTTTGCAACGTTCTCTAAATAAGAGTGAGGGTGAACACTTGGCAATTTTATATTTCTAACATGCGCTGTATATACAAAGTTCTTTTTACTAGGGTTCACCCCGAAGCCGAAAAGGTTAATACTTTGGGTAAGTGTTCACCCCGCTGTTCACCATTCAGTAACTTAAGATTGCAAGTACTTGTTTACTCTATGTCTCATGAGGCTGAACATCAGGCTGAATACTGAACTCTGAACACTGAAAATAGGGTAAAAATAGCGTTTTATGAATCTTTTAAATCCTATATAACCCATTGATACATATTTCTTTATATTCTTTAGCATGCGCTGCTTATAAAAAGAGTGAAACGCTAAAGTTCAGCTTCAGCCCTCCTCGGCGATAGTAGTAATGTGGTACGCACTCTTTATTCTTCCTTGATTTTCCAATCTCTGATAATTCTCTGGGTACTGTCGAAGCTGATACCGATTTTAACCAGTCGCTTACCTTCAGAATGATAAGGCAACATGTAGCCTTTTTCGTCTATCTGAGCCAAAGCTTCTTCTGCACTCTTATCTACCTTCAGTTCGAAGACGTATATCGTATCTGGCATGTGCATTACAGCATCAGCCCTGCCGATGGCGCTCTTCACTTCCGTACGGATATAGATGTTGAGGAAACTGAACATCAGATAGAAGATAGTCTGATAATGCTTCTCGCTGTGATTCTCCAGATCGTATGGTATCGTAGCCATATAGGTGCGCATGTGTTCCAGTGCCGCCTCGATATCATTCCGGTAAACCGCCTTGCAGACCCCCAAAAGGAAGGCATTGTTGTCAGAACGGCGAGGATTCACATAATGGGGAATCAATGAATTGAGCAGTCCGTCGCGTACCTCTTTGTTTGGGATGCCCAGGGTATATTCCTGAAACATCGGCTCATATTTCTTGATGGTCAGATAGCCACTCTGGTAAAGCAATGGCAAGGCATCTGTCATTTCTTCTGTAGATTGGTCGAAGGAACTCAATACCGCCTCCTGACTTTCCAATGTAGAAAGATTGACATGATACTTATCAAGAAGTTTCAAGAGGAAGGACGGCGTGCCGGAACCAAACCAATAAGGAGCAATATCCCGTGCATTCAATGCCTTCACCAAACTGAACGGATTAAAAATATCTTCAGAATTCTTGCTGAAATGATAACCGTCGTAGAATTGTGTCAGCTCTTTCAGACACTCCTCATACGTCATATTCAGTGCTTCCCCCATAGCCTCGATGTCCGGTTTCATCTGCGTGGTAAGTTCTGTCTTGCTGATGCCGCAGATGGCTGAATACTGGTCGAACAGACTGATATTGTCGAGGTTGTTGAGTTCGCTGAAAATGCTGAGCTGCGAGAACTTGGTGATACCAGTGATGAAGGTGAACTCCAGGTATGGATCGAGCATCTTCAGAGGACTATAGAAGTTCTGCATGATGCGGCGGAGCGGTTGCAGGTTCTCTTTTTCATGCACTACGTCCAGCAAAGGGGCATCGTATTCATCGATGATGACTACAGACTTTTCGCCCGTCTTCTCGTAAGCTTTCTTCACTAGGTCTTTTAGGCGGAGGTTTGCATCCACCTGATGAGTCTTATACCCCCAGATAGTCTCCTGCTCTTCAAGCATATCTGCCAAGTATCTTTCCAGCTGCTCCACACTCATGTGCTTGGCACCGCTCAAGTCGAAATGAAATACAGGATGCTTCACCCAATCCTTTTCATAATCTGCAATGGCTAATCCCTCGAAAAGTTCCTTTCTTCCCTCGAAATAGGCTTGGAGGGTAGAGGCAAAAAGCGATTTGCCGAATCGTCTTGGGCGACTCAGAAAAACAAATTTCATCCCTTTTTCTCTAAAATCCACGATGTATTTGGTCTTATCTATATAGAGATACCCTTTCTCGCGGATATCTTCAAAGGTCTGAATTCCTACAGGATATTTATTTACTATTTTTGCCATATTCTTACGCACTTTACGTTTTGCGCTGCTAAGGTACGAAGAAAATCTGAATTAGCCAAGCATAAATGCAAATATTTATTCTGCAACGATTATTGCATTCTAGGTAGCCTGGTTTAGATAAATAAAAAAGCGGAGCGTGATTTCACAACCACACTCCGCGCAAACTTAAACAACCAATAAGACTAATGAAAACAACGGAAAGAAAAAGCTAATGATTATTAGTGTTTTACGTTTCTTTATTTATAGATGTTTTCTTTTGTTTAGCTGATATTTGGTGCATTTTTGGGGCTATTTTGGGACTTTTAAGCAAAAAGGCTTGTTGGATCCAAAGAAAATATGTATCTTTGCAGCGGTAACAAAAAATGCAAGACAATGGGAAGAAAGAAAACGATTAAGGCAAAAGAGCCTATTAGATTTAGATTTAAGAGCCTTAAAAATGGGAATAAGTCTATTTATTTGGTTACATACGCCCCAGAAGCGGATGCAAACCACCATTATAGCTATGAGCATTTAAAGCTGTTTTTGGTGCCAGAAGTGGATGCAGCGGCAAAGGTGCAGAACATTAACACGATGCAGGCGGCAAACGCTATAAAGGCGCAAAGGTTGATAGATTATGCAAACGGAAAGGCAGGAATAAAGAAAAGGGAAAGTTTGGCAAAGAAACTTTTGCTAGTTGATTGGATGAAAAGATACAGGGATAAAAAGCAGAAGTTAGGGCAAAGCAAAAGCAATGCTGTAACAATAAATAATACCCTGTTGCACTTGATAAAGTACAAAGGCGATAAGATCACAATGGCACAAGTAACTAAAGCCTATTGTGAGGGCTTTGTTTTGTATCTTGCAAATGGTTACACTATTGGGACTAATGAGCCGAGAAAATGGGGTGAACATAAGCCAAAGCCAATGGCAAAGAGTACAGCAAGGCTTTATTTCAATACCTTTGTTACAGCCTTAAATGAGGCTGTGAGGGATGGAGTTTTAGAAGTGAACCCAACAACCAAGTTAAAGAAAGAGGAAAAGAAGCCAATACAAAGAGGATGCAACCAAAGGGGCTTTTTGGAGATAGAGGAAGTAAAGGCGTTAGTTAACACACCGTGCTATGATGAAAATATAAAGCGTGCTTTCCTGTTTTCCTGTTTCTGTGGGTTGAGAGTTAGCGATATTGTGACGTTGAAATGGGAAGACTTGAAAAGCTGTGCCAATGGCTTAACGATAGAAAAACTACAGGTAAAGACCCAACAGGAAATAAGCGTACCTTTGTCTGCAAATGCGTTGGAGTGGCTACCAGATAGAGGTATGGCTAAAGCCGATAGTTTGGTGTTTGATTTGCCTAGCTATTTCACGATAAATAGATGTGTAAAGAAATGGGCAAAGGATGCAGAGATTAAGAAAGATGTTACTTTTCATATTGCAAGACATACATTTGCAACAACGCTTCTAACGTTGGGGGCAGACATTTATACGACTAGCAAGCTGTTGGGACATCAAAATATAAGAACTACCCAAATTTATGCAGAGGTAGTGAATAAAAAGAAAGTTGAGGCTGTGAACCTATTGGATAATGTTTTCTAAAATTGTACAGAAATGGATAAAATAGAAGCTCGTAAGGCGTTAAATAGATTGCAAATAGTATATAAGCGTTTGCAAGCAAAATATAAAAACGATATGCCAATGTGTTTTTATAAAGACGATGATGTTTATAAGATGGGGGAGGATGCAAGCAACCTGTTTCTATATTGCCAGATGGCAAAGGATTTGCAGGTAATGAAAGAATGCTGTGTGCTTCCAAGGTATATTTGCGCCCAGATATTAGCAAGGGAGATCCAAAGAGGGAGCAAACACAATGAGGCTTTTGTTTTGTCTATGAGAAAAGCAAGCGATTATTTAAGAGAAACGGAAACCCTGTATATTTGCACCTGTTGGGGCTTGATGGAAAATGAAGCTAACAATTACTTTATTGATAAAGAAGACGGACAATGTAAAAGCAAGGTAACAAGGGAAGTGTTAGAGATACCAACGTACACCAACGTACACGAACGTATAGAAAGGGTTTATTATTATGATGGGGAACGTTTAAAGGATATAGATGTAAGAAATACGCTCGAGATAGAAGCAGAAGCGCAAAGCCTAAGTTTGGTGGAGAAGTTGGCTTTTGTCCCTGTGGGGTATTTGGAACAGGCAAAGGGAACTTTTCAAAGATTATTGGCTGATGGGTGGATAACTGAAACGCAAAATGGCTTTGTGTGGAAAGAGGGCACAAGTAAAAGTTTGATATGCTTTTTTGCAGATTTAGCAAACGATAAATGGAAGCTAAGAGAAAGTAGAGGTTATGGGAAATCTAATTGGAAAGACTTTGCAGAACTATTTGGGATGCAAAGCCAAACGTTTATAAATTGGAAAAGCGACCAAAGAAACCATACAGGAACACAAGACCCCAAGGGGGGAGAAACTATAAGAGGATATTTTGATTAAAGTACAGCCTCAGCGTTACCAGATGTTACCCAATGTTGGGTAGATGTTGGGTAAACGTTGGGGCTGTTTCTTGTTTTTCTTTCCTATCTTTGCAAATGTTTTCAAGGGGCTAGAGTTGGTAAAGCCTCAAATGTGCAAATAGCCTGTATCGACCAACGTATAGGGGACGGCACAACGTTAATTAATAAGGAGCAAAGACAATGGAAGAGCAAATACTATTATGCTTAAAGAGAGTTGAGGCTAACAGCTTGTTAGCTGCAAAGAATGTGCTAACGCTCGATGATGTGGCGGCACTTACAGGGCTAAGTAAAAGCCAATTATATAAAATGACCTGCAAAAAGGAAATACCATACTATAAGCCAAGCGGAAAATATTTATATTTTGACCGTGCAGAGGTTGAGGCGTGGATGAAACAGAACAGAGTGAACACAAAACAGGAAGCAGCCCAACAGGCGGCTAAATACGTAATAGGGAAAGGGGGTAGTTTATGATACAGCCAGAGGTTAAGCCAGAGGTTAAGGCTTATTTTCGTTTGGACTATGATAAAGATAGCAAGAAAACGCCTAAATACACGATAACAAAGGCGTGGGGAGATTATCCACCAATAGAGGAGTTAAAGGGGGCTAGATCAAGAAAAGTATCTATGTACCTAATGGAGAAACGAGAGGGACAGCCAGGCAATACGCCCAAGTTGAGGCTACAGGCAGCAAAGAGCCTCAACTTTACAGGCTTAAAAGATTACTTTGTAGATGGTAAAGTGAGCGGTTACGCCTACGGAAACCCACCAAAGGGGGAAACGTACCCTTATAAGGGGAAACAAGCCCCAAACCCTTTTGTAGCCAACCAACAAGACGGTTTTTTGTTTGTGGTACATCAAACAGGTGATAATTTGTTGCCTGATTATTTGGAGTTACTTGTTATAGGTGGATGCAATGCTGATAAAATGGCAGATCGTTATGTGAAGCAATTGGAAATGGGCGGCTATGATACAACTTTGCAAATGCTAAGACAATGGGCTAAGAGTGTGTAAAGTGCTTTATAATAAGTGGTAAGTTTTTACCAATTTTTGGTAATGGTGGGAGTTAAAACTTTTATGTATGACAAAATTAAACTTTTCTTGCAAAGGAACAGCGGCACGCCAGATATTAGTAGTTATCTTGATGAGGCTAAAGAGCAAACCGACCTAAGAACAGGGGAGGTTAATGTTTTTGGAAGTTTGGAGGGGCTAAAGGTGGGCTTATATGTGGGTGGATATTCTATTGTTGGGAGTTTGGCAAAGTATATGTACCCAAGTAATATTTATCCACTTGACAGAAAAACAACAGCCCAAGCGATAGAGAAACTATCAGATAGTTTGCATTTAGACTTAAAAGAGGCTGATGTTACAGGCGTGGAGTTTGGCACCCAGTTTCTAATGAGGAAGCCCCCACAAGTTTATATAAACAAGTTGGGGGATATGCCAAGGCGTAAACGCTTATTGTGTGCAGAGGGAACGCTTTACTATACAGGTACAGGAAGACAACAAAGACAACGACAGAAACAGGTACTTTGTTTCTATGATAAGAAAGCGGATGCAGCGGCAAAGGGGCTAATAATGCCACAAGGCTTTGAACGTTCCAACCTGTTACGCTATGAGTTGAGGCTTAACGGAAGAATACCACACCAAACAGGGCGGCACACCGTTACAGCCTCAACACTTTCTGAAAGGGAGTTTTACAGGAAACTTGTATCTATGTGGGAAGATAGTTATTTTTCAATTTCAAAGATGAACGGAATAAAGAAAAACGTTATGGAAGAAATAAAAAGCGTGAAAGATGCAAAAGATGTGCTTTTCGCTCGATTGTTAAGCCAAAGCGGAAAAGATGTAATAACCGACTATCTGGAGGAACTGAAACAAAACAACGTTTTCAAAGATAGTAAGTACTACACCAGAGCAAAAAACGCCTTATTGGATATAGCTAACAACCAAAAGGCGGCTGTATCTGATGAGGATATAAAAGAGCTTGACAATGAGGTTAAAAACGTGGGGGCTTATATCTGACCGCTTTATAATAAGGGATAAGTTTTTACCAAATTTTGGTAATATCTAAAATAGGAGTTTTTAGAAATGGCAAGACCAAAGGGAACGCCCAAGACAGGGGGCAGACAGAAAGGAACGCCCAACAAGGTAACAGCAAGCGTAAAGGGTTGGCTTTCCTGTTTGATTGACAAGAACAGAAAACAGATAGAAAGGGACTTGAAAGCGGTTGAGCCTATGGAGCGTTTGCAAATGCTTGAAAAGCTGATGCAGTATGTAGTACCAAAGCAACAGGCAATAAAAGCGGCTGTTAGTTTTGATAATATGACCGATGAGGAATTAAAAGCACTTGTTGGGGAATTAACAAAGGAGATTGGGGAAGATGGAACAGGAACAGAAGAAACAAGTAAAGATTGATAGAGAGAAAACTATTATCTTGTTGAAGTGGCTAAAACAGGGCTTTATTTGTCCCGATGATATGCCAGAACTACGTGAGGCGTTAGGGGGTGGAAAGTTGCTAACAAGAGAGGAACAAATAGAGTATATAAAACAGCTTGAACGTGAGTATTAACTGCAAAGTATAGGCTTAAAAGTTGAGGCTGCAGGCAGCAAAGAGCCTCAACTTTACAGGCTTTAAGAAAGTTTAGGTTAAATGTGATTATGTGGTAATCACTATCAAAAAACGTTTAACATAAATACTTTGGTAGTCTGAAAAAGTGGGGGTATCTTTGCACCCAAGTATTAACAATTAAAAATAAGACGATGAAACAGAAACAGGAAACAAAGCAAATTAAGCGATTGAAACGAGAGCTTAACAGAACAAAGGCAGATTTGAAAGAGGCTGTGGAGCAATGGAATTTAGTACACAGATTGCTAGATGCTTCAAAGGAAGAGAACGAGAACAAAGAGGCAGTAATAAAGAAGCTAATGCAATTAAAGGACGGAGAGTCTGTGCGTTTTCAGAAAATGATGGAAAAGGCGGATAATCGTTTTTTGCAAGCGTTAGACATTATTTCAAGTTTGGAGGAAGAAAACGCCCAACTTAAAAAGATGGTAAAATAAGAAAAAGGGAGGCGCTTTTGCAAGTGCTTTCCTTTTTTTTCTGGAAAGGGTTTGGATATTTCAAAGAAAAGTTATATCTTTGCAGCGTGAAACCCCACCTAGTGCCAAAGCACTTGCATTATTTTGTTACCCACCTTATTGCAAGGTGGGGTTTTTTGTACCTTTTTGGGGCTATTTTGGGACTTTTTGCGTTTTGAAGCCCTTTTTGTTGAGGCTGAAAAGTGAAATAACTATCTGAAAATAAAAAGGCTACACCATTTCACAATGATGCAGCCTGCAAACTTAAACAACCAATAAAAGAAATAGATTGATCGTTCTTTGTTATATCTGATGAAGAGTAGCTCTTTTAGAGCTTTTGCGTTTTCTTTTTCTTAAACGAAAACTATACCTTTAAATTAAACCAGAAAATTGCTTGTTATCTGATGAAGAGAAGCTCACGATACTTAGGCAATGTCCAGAGCTCATCGGCAACAGTCAACTCCAACTTATCAATCTGATAACGGATCTCCTCCATCTTTGGAGCTACTGTGTCATGATAAGCAATAGCCTTGTCGTGCTCGCTCTCAATCTTGTTGGCTACCTTGCGGGCATTAACCAACTCCTCAACACCGGTCTCGATAATCTGAGTGCGCTCGGCAATCTTCTTGATGATATTGATGTTGCGGGCTGTCAACTTCTTGCCTTCCTCGTCACCGAAGATGTCAATCATGTTCTCCACATTCTTGGCCAACTGACTCTGATAGTGAGTAGCCACAGGGATGATGTGGTTCATGCTCAAATCGCCCATTACACGGGCCTCAATCTGAATCTTCTTGGTGTAGGTCTCCCATTTCACCTCGTTACGGGCTTCCAGCTCGTTCTTCTTCATGACACCCATATCCTCGAACATCTTGATAGATGCAGGGTCGAGATAACGCTCGAAAATCTTAGGACAGCTCTTCTCGCAGTCCAGACCACGCTTAGCTGCTTCCTCTACCCACTCATCTGAGTAACCATTGCCGTCGAAACGGATAGGCTTGCAGGTCTTCAAATCCTGACGAACGATATCGATGATGGCAGATGTCTTATCCTCACCCTTGGCAATCAACTCATCCACACGCTTCTTGAAGTCGGTCAAAGCCT